>Ga0182030_10011025_pt1 | contig 18270 bp, 31 predicted proteins | sample 812S3MmetaG_FD_121299 | JGI IMG/M metagenome (GOLD analysis project Ga0182030, IMG submission 121299) | Permafrost microbial communities from Stordalen Mire, Sweden - 812S3M metaG (Illumina Assembly) | ecosystem: Environmental > Terrestrial > Soil > Wetlands > Permafrost | place: Sweden...
AGAGTGGGAGCTGAACATATCATTCTCAAACAATCTATGAAACTTCATCTATTCCAGATTGCCCTAGGATTTCCTCGTCTTCGAGGTAAGCGAAGAAGTAATAATAGTAAATGAAACGCGAGAGTGACAGATAATCATGACTAAGATGAATACCTACAGCAGCGAGGTACGGATGAAGAGATGTGCTCGCCGAGACACCTGTAGCTGACTCGCTGAGTTCGAGGCTTTTCAAACAATGCCCAGCCTTTGAGCGAGGGCTGAGTCCACACCATAGTGGAGCATCTAACTCGGCGATGCTCTCCAAAACCCTATAAAAACCTTTCTCCAGAAAATATATTGAACGAGCAATGCGTAACTCCTCGTACTTACGAATGTCCCAATAAAACGCTGCGTATCGAACGTCTCAAAGCTGACTAGTCATTCACACTCCACAAATGTCTCGCAGGCTGATGACGACGAAAGCTCACAAGCCACCAACATCCCTGCAGAAATTCATCACAAGCCCCAATTACAACGACATCGACCCTGCGAAAATCTGGGACAGAGATCAGGGTCCTTTTCTGCTGGTGACTTGATTCTTTTCTAAAAAAAAAGAATCTTCTTCATTTCTTCGTTTTTCTTCTCTCATCAAATCTTACACATTTTTAAATTCTAAGACGGCAACCTCGTTGAATCGTAAATAATAATACCCCGCTAAAGGCGCGAGTAAGCTCACTCTCGGCGCTCTTTTGCAAGCCACAAGTCCGCAAATTCGAGTCGGGAGTTGGATTGGGGTTGAAGAACCGTCGCCGTTCTCTAATATTGCATTGCGAAGTCTGCGAAGGAATTTGCGAGCAGGACGATCAAGAAAGCAAGCCTTGCCGTTAACATGGCGCAAAATGGCTCAGCCGTCACCCCGCAGCCCAAAAAGGCAGAAGGCGCACTGCTTACAGGGAAGCAAGAGCACTGTACTACCTCCTATCCTTCCTTTATCTGCAAGAATCTAACAAGGACCCAGATCTTAAACGCGAACTCATCTCCCAACAAGTCAAATACGAAATCACAGAGCTCAACTCCCCAACCGCATTACAACGTTTCGGCGCGCCCTTCAAGTCCGATTTTGGGGAGGTCTCACCTCTGGACTCCGAGCTCCCGATTCTGAGATATATCTTTGTGCATCATGTCCGAGAGTTCCCGTTTTTGGATAAGGCGAAGGAGAAGGAGTTTTGGCAGGATAAATTGCAAGTGGTGAGTTTGGCATATCCTTTCAAAGCGTAGAGGGGACTGATATTGGATAGTTCCTACAATCGTTTGCGAATAAACATATTTCGTCATCAGAGGATAGGTTGGAAGAGACGAAACGGAAGAAGTTATCTATAAAATGCCAGAAGTTGGTGGAGTTGATGATGGTTTCGGGCATTCCTACGGCTTCGGGGTACGAGGAAAGGATACGCTTTTCGGAATTGGAGGTTGTGGATTCGGGGGCTATTGACCATGGGGTTCTTTCGACGTTGCCGGAGGGGCATTATATGAACGGCTGGGATGTTAATGTTGCGGGTGTGAGGTCGAAAGCTGTGAAGAGAAATGTTAGGTATCACAATCATGCAGTAGGATATACTCCTTGGGGGAAGTTCAGGAGAAATGCTGATGTTGTACAGGAATTCATATTGAGGGTGAAGCGGAAGGGTGAGCTCGAATATTTCGTAGGACGAAGATACGGTGATTTCAATAGGCTTCACAAGAAACTACGGACCGAATTACCGGGCAAGATTCTACCTCCTATGCCAAGAAAGAATAAGCAAAACTCGACAGCGTCGAACTTGATGAGTGGACTTTCTAGAAAGGACAGTGATGCTTCGTCGATGTCCTCCGTTTCTACAACGGCAACTATGGCAACTGAATCGTCAATGAGGAATTTAACGGTCAAAGGTAGAATAACTGGGTATCCTCAAATCCATTCAATTTGCTAACACAGTCTATAAGATCACCGCCGTTCAGGTTCTGCCTTTTCAATAGGGAGATCGTCACCTCGGTCGTCGATAGACAGCAGATCTGTGAACGAACGGCCAAGCGCTCCTGGAACGCCTAAACTCCCAGAAGAGGTAAACTTTATTTGGAACTTTGGGACAATGCAAGCTAATGGGTAATAGCTTGTTGTTCTATGGCGGGAAAACCAGCGGATATCACTACGAGCCTTTCTAAGAACACTTCTCAGCCAACCTCAAATAGCACAAACAAGGGCAGTCCAAGAGTTTCTTACCCACGGACCAATCACACCCACAGATGCCGACGTGGACGATATTGCCCGGCGGAAGTCTATGGATGAGAAACGAGTCGAGGAGCAAAAGCAGTTTTACGAGGTAGCAAGGAAGCGTGCAGCGGAATTGGATGTATATATGGAGCAGTAGGTGACACCTAAAAACAAGACTAAGTATGCCAGCTAACTTTCCTAGATTTCGACGAGATATAGTTGAAAGTAACGGTCTTACGAAACTGTTCAAGGAAATTAAGGACAAGAAAACCATCCAAGATCTCAGTATACAATACCAGAAATTTGCCGAATGGTTACGAATTGAAGTTGCTGCAACCATCTATCATCTATTCCTAGCTGAAGACAACTCACCGGAGCTCTTTGCCCAGGCAAAGAAGATACATTCGATGATTCCATATACCATCATCAAGAATGCTATCCGAATCGCCAACCCCGCGGCAGTCATGGCTAGCATTTTGGACATCTTCCTTGCTCAACCATTCGGGGCTCGGTCGCTGATGCAACGAATCTTCTCCCTTACTCTGAATGACGGTATCAGAAGTTTCCAGAAATCCATCGATGCTGTAATAGCCAAGATCGGAGAGCCAGTATTCAGTGAGAAGCTGAAGAAGTTCTCTGATGCACCAGAAGACGTGAAAGAAACCATAAGAAAGGATTCAGCGGATGAGTCGGTGGACTTGATTGTTGCAATACTCAGATCAGAGCTCATAACACCAGCACTGAACGGGGAACAAGTAGGCAAGATATTCAATGCTTATGTTGCTTGGAACAATGCCGTGGAGAACGTGGATGAGGAGATGAAGCAGGGTGCACAATTGTTTTCGTACTTGAAGCAACTTCTGAAGCTGTATACGAGACAGCGGGATAAGTCGATGATGCTAAGCATGATTGAAGAGCCTGTTACTTTACAATTATTGCGAGATTTGTTCACGATCTTCTACGAGCCACTTGTTCGAGTCTACAAGTCAGCGAACGTCTACAACAGCGTTACAGACTTCGCAGTATTCATCGACGACATGATAGTGGTAAGTCCGCCAGACCCTCAAAATCACCACAGCTAACCTAATAGGTCATCGATAAATGCCGCGAACAAGACATCTCCACCGACCCCAACCAAACCGTCCAAGCTTTCATCGACCTCTGCCAACGCCACGAACACAACTTCTACAAGTTCGTCCACGAAGTTCACACCCACGATAACGGCCTCTTCACCCAACTCATGGGCTGGATAGAAGGCATTCTTGAATTCCTCCGTCAAGGTCCCAAAGCCGGAAAACTCGATATGAACGCCCTATTCAGCGGCGCCGTCTCAGTCGGACAAATCGACCAAGCGAAAGCAGTGACCGAAATTGACGCTCTAATCTCCTGGCAAGAAGCACGGAAGAAATGGCACCAAGATAAAACACGACAAAAGATGGCCGCCGAAGGTGGAGGCATGAATGTCGAAACCGTACCGGGAGGTATCGCTTTCAAGAGCAGTGATTTCGGACTTGATGCAATGGATTTACAGGATATGAACTACGAGGAGGCGAGTGAGAGTGGGGATGAAGAGGAGAGTGATGATGAGCTAGATCCAATTACGGCGGAGAGGAAGAGGAGGGCGAGGAGGCAGGATCATTTGAGACGGACGGCGGGGGAGCCGGTTAAGCCGCCTGTTAGTGAGGTGGATGGATTGAAGGAGAGCTTTGGGTCGATGCTGAGGATGGTGTTGGCTGAGTAGGGGTTGTCGTCTAGTGACGTGATGGCCAGGGTGTGCATAGGATGCATGCTGCAAAGAGCATCGACATACATGGGCATGGAAATGAAAATGGGCATTATTGTGGGTAGATTAATAAGTTCATCATAGGTTCATGATATATGATAAGATACATATGATAGATTAATGAGGCACGACAATAGCAAGGATTCTCTAAGGAGCCTCTTCGAGTGAATTCTAGGTACGTTACTGAGGGACACGTGATTTACCTCGTCGCGGACGCTAGGTAGGTAGTGAAGGCTATATAAGGGAGGCTTACTCTACTTTAGAAAGAGATATTTTATACAGTAATATTCCCTTTAATCAAAACGACTCACAAATTTTCCACATATGTCTCACAGTACTAACCATCCCCCTCGATCAGCGCAATATCTTGCAATACAGCAACCACGTACACAATCAAACGACTTCCAAGCAGCAGTAGCATCGCCATCGCTGAATACAATCCATTCCATAAATATATGTACTCTTCTATTGGAGCCACACAATATCCAAATCTTCAACTAGGATCAATTCAACACTACTTCAGATTCCCAATCCACCAAACCTCAAAATGGCACCTTCATCCATTCCCGTAACGGATCGTCCCAACACTCGTACCCTCTACACGCTCCCAGCCGAAATCCAACTCTCTATCTTTGAAAGATTTGACCCCGTCTCCTCCCTCTGTCTCGGTCTCGGTCTCACCTGCAAGAAATTCCATTCTCTCCACCAAAGCCCCAGTAATCGCACCAGCCTCCGATTACCTAGATGATCGGGTGTGTCGATGGGGACCCTATGATATGATCTTGGGTCTTCCTTTATGGTATGTATTGCATGGCTGGGCGGGCAAGAGGGTGGTGGTTTTCCAGCGGAAGATAGATCTTTATATTGCGTTTGTGGAGAAGAGGAAGGGTAAGGGTAAGGAGATGGTGTGAATGGAGAGGGGTTTGTTTTGTGTTCCATTCATGTGATTGGGAGGATTGGGGTGGGGTGATGAGAGAGGAGGAGATGCTGGAGAGGAGTCCTTGGAAGGTGAAGGAGGCGGAGATGGCGGGAGGAGGAACTCTGTGGATGGGATCTGTGGATAATTGAGTTTATGAGAAAAGGGTAGAGCCAATGAGAAATTATATTAGTGTAGAATATGATTTTCGGATCCTTGCACCTGTGGAAATCGTTGGTTCCCTGAAGGTTCGTTCGCTCAGCTTCTGACTGAGTCCTGTAACTCCTGCACTATTTGCACCCACATCAGACTAGGTAAGATATTCATTCCCTCTTCTTCAAAACACGCGAGAGTCACGATGAATTATACTCGTTACCGCAATCTCCTGGAAGCGCAGCAACTACAATCGAAAACTTCTAATTTACATCGCTGAATCAAGAGTCAAGTTATTTTCAAAGCTATGATCTCTCTTAGTACCACCGCAATCTAATCTAATTTATTTTATATTAATACTAAAATTTATTAAGCAGCACTAAATACACCTCGACGTGGCCTCGTCGCCACTCCCTTCCCGTGCACCTCCTACTCTCCACACGCTCCTAGCCGAAATCAAACTCTCGATCTTTGAGAAGCTCGATCCTGTCAATTCAGCCTGCCTTGGACTTATCTGTAAGAAATTCCATTCTATCCATCAGGGCTTCTATGCCGACGCGAGCATCTCAATCTATGATACCACCCCTATCGAAAAGTGCGATCCAGGTTGTTGTAAATGAGTCCTCGTTTGTGGGAGCTGGTGCATGATTGGGCTGGTAAAGATGTTGTGGTTTTCTATTATAGGGGGGAGTGTTTTTGTTGACAAGAAGAAGGCGCGCAGGATGTTAAGTAGAGGTGTTGTAAGAGGGGAAACCATGTGCTTATGTATTGATAAAGGGGGCGCTATCTAGGTTTACTGTAAAAGTTCAGCTAAGTCGGATACTTGGATTAAACTTGGACTTTGACTTGAATTCTCTAGTTAGGCTATTCTATTGCCTATTTAGTCTATCCCTAACCTATTTAAGCTGATGGTTTGAAACCAAGTCTAAGTCAAAGTTCTTGGAAAAGGGTCTTGAATCAGACTCTGACTTTAACTTAGCTGACCTTGACCTGGAAGTAGAGGGGATAAGACGGCTAGAGGAAAGAGATTAAACACCTAGAGTTGGGCTATATAGGGTTATTCCGGGAGAGGATGATAGTAATGGGATTTCCAATTCGCATGGACCATGTCCCTTCGAGATCCTGCAACTGTGAAAGTCTTCGCCCTGTTAGGTGCTGTGGAACTTGTGGGTTTATGGAACCCTTTATTCGCCTTTGGTTTCTAATTGGAAGTATTGAATCTACCAAGTCCGAAATATAGAACAAGGCTACCTGTGAGCAATTTTATACATAGGGATGGAAGACTGATCCTAGGTAGGCTACTAACATGTTATAAAAGGGCAGGTCTTTCTTGACGTCATGACAAGGCAACTGCAATTACAGTCACATCCTGGAGCTCCCAATAAGAGCAACACTAGTTATTGGACAGCTTATCAGTAAGCGATATTAGTCCTCTTCTTTTAATATACAAACCAGCTGTACGACACTATTGAAGGTCCACTATGTTCCATCCGACGATCTACCCATCCATGCACGCTTGGCAACATTTTACAAGTATGTTCCCCTTTTCTAAAAATAACTTTCCATCTTCTTTTACTGAATTTTAACAAAAAGAGTAGATACATCAAACTCAGCCCCATATGGCTACTCCAAAACCGGCATTGGCAACTATTGACCCCTCGTCTCCAACTCCACCTCCGGCTTCACTATCACCATGTCCTAAACACACCCTCCTCACCCTCCCACCCGAAATACAACTCTCAATATTCGACCATCTTGACCCCATCTCCTCAACCTGCCTTGGTCTCACATGCAAAAACTTCCACGCCACACACCAAATACGACACCCCAAACTCGAACTAAAGCTAGAGGACTACGTGGATGTGGAATACAGGATCGTTACTGGAGCTGGATATCGTTGGACTAGACGTACGCATTTATGGTATCTTTTGCGAAAGTGGGTGCCAGAGCAATTAGTGGCGTTTCAGTTTTGGGAGGGAAGGATATGTTTTATTGAGAAGAAGGTACTGGGGGTAAGTGTGAGAGAGGGACAAAGTGGGGAGGGATTTGTTATAAGTTCGTGAATCGGTGATGGTCAAGGATGGGAAGTAAGGGAAATGGATGGTTAGGGGGATGGTGTGGGACAGGATTGGGTGGCGCGATTCTGTGCATGACTCTAAGAATATTGTGGCAAGTCCTTGTCATTCAAGACAGGAGAGAACGACATTCAGGGGCTTCTTGCCAAATTAGTATATTCTTGAGAGATTATTTTCCATGCAATTTCTTTTTCAATGCGAATTTAACAGTACTCATCCTCTTTGCGTGATAGCCCTGTTATTCACATGGATTGTATAGTTATTACCCTTCACTTGTTTTACATACTTCTTTTAAGCTCAATACAGACTTCCACTTCTCAATAAGTTGGTGTCTTTTACTGCATATTCCACTCTATATTATTCCTATACAAAGGTAATCTTTTATAATGAGTTTAGAAATACCTTCTACCTCAACTGAAGGTGTCCTAATAGACGTAGACTCCGAAATTATTCCACGTAAGTCATAATTCCCACCCACTACACTCAAACTTTCTGATTTGTGAACATAGAACCACAAAAAATCACTATCAGCAACGGACTTTCTCCACCAACCCTCACAACTCTCCCCGCTGAACTCCACCTCAAAATATTCTCCCACCTCACCAACGACCCGGCGTCCTCCGTCTGCTTGGGCCTAACTTGCAAAGCACTCTATGAAGTGCATAAGACATGCCACCCCGAAAGAATCGATCTTTGGGTAGGTAGCTAGCAACAACCTCTCTGGAAAATGTTAAAAACATGGATGGGTCCTAATATGGTGCTCATATGTTGTGATTTTCATAATGAAGGGCATATTTATTTCATAGAGAGGGACAAATTAGAAAAGGGGAGAAGAGAGGGTAGGAATATGGGATTGGAACTAGGCTTTAATGGCTGCTGGATGACTGATAAGGAGGGGAAAGGGGTCTGGGTTCCGGGGATATAGGTTAGGGATCCGTGGTGGAAGCCAGATTTGTGGAAGGGATGATCAAGGAGAATTTAGATAGTTACGGTGGTATTTGAAAAGTGTTGAATTTGAATTTGTAGAAATTGGCACATTTTAAAATACATGTTGCTCTCTCACTCTCGTAGGTGTTAATATATTCAGAAAGCAATATTCTTCGAACAACCATCGTGTTTGACCCCTGAAATTAAGTGAAGCGAACGCAACTAAATTTCGCTTGGTTAGCTACTCAAATGCTCTCAAAACAATCGCGAGCTACTGTTGACGATGATAAACTTTCTAAGAATTCCCACAGAAGGAGCACCCGCTCTCCCGTTTTCAGTCTCTTGTCCGTCGCCAAGCTCCTTCGCGCTACACATCCTTCAATTATAACTATGAGTTCGGCGGGGCTTCAACTGTCGGAAGCGGAGGTTAGGAAGATAATCAAGGAGATTGATTTGCAATATCAGGAGGCCGAAAAGGGTACTTCGAGAAAGATTCCCCTAGGTAAGTCTACTTGAGCTTGAACTAGTATCGCATTTTCTAACATCTCTTCACAGATTCTCACCTGTTAGCGATTCCCATCCACCCCGCATCTACTCTTACAGCGCACCCTAAACCCAAGAAACCCACCCTCTTCACCCTCCCAACCGAGATCCACTTCCAAGTCTTCTCGCACCTCAAACGCCACCTCGTCTCCGCAACTTGTTTAGGTCTCACCTGCAAAAAAAAAATACGATGTTCACCGTGAAGTGAACGGTACAGTCAGGCTCTGGCAAGCTGAATGCATTCGGCCTGAGTTTCGAGAGTCGCCTTATAATCTGTATCAGAAGCTGCGAGTATGGATGGGCCCGGATATGGTGGTCGTGTATAGAGAAGGTAGGATATGTTATGTGAGGAACAGCGCTTGGGAGAAGTGGTGGAGGAGCAAGTATGCGGAGTATGGGTTTGGTTGGGGAGGGGTTGGAATAGGAGTCAAGCATTAGCGAGGCTGCGTTTCATGACGTACAGCCATTGGGAAGAAAGGTTTGATATCTGTATTGACGTATTTTAATACCAATGCACTCGCCTCCAAAGCTGCTCCTCTTCTCGCTACGACGGTAAAGATTCTTGGAAAATTTTATCGGCATTATACGCGATGTAGGCCTCCCATACATATCTTACTTCATCTACGACGGGGTCTTCCCACACGAATCCCGCATTCTTCAAAGGCCCACCCTCGCCTGAGGGGTATCTATTCCGCCCGATCTATCTAGGCATTCTTAGTGTAAATATAAGAGTTTCCGTAAACTGCCAGGGATGTATGCTCCGCTTATACTTCACATTTACTCAATCTCACAAAATATCGGTTATTCCGTATGGTCCTCCATAATGAGAGATTTTCCCATACCGCGTTCAGAGACGTTGACAGGCGCTCCCCAGGGTGGCACTTTCTTCTGGTTGGAGAAGATGTCATCGAGTATTTCTGTGGGGAGTGCGGCGAGAGCAGCTGTAGGTTTGATGAAACACATCCAAAGGAAAGGAAAGCTTGCCAGAAGATGAGACCTTTGTATTGGAATTTTAAAGAGTGGCTGCGCCGATTGAGGCCTCAACAATTTCCCTCACATGCTCCTCATCTTGTTCTCTCTTCATTATATTCTTAATCATGCAAAGCGAGCTCTTAACCGATTTCTTGCTCTTGTGCGCTTTATTTGAGATATTATTGGAGGTGCTAAAGAGTTATTGATTCCTTGGCATTATCTGTACATTTTGGTTCATTCACCAGTACCTCGGGCCACCAAACCAAGGAGGAATCTCAATTACCCAAAATCGGCTTATTTGAGAATATTATCAGAATCGTCCGGTGGGTCCAAGGACAATATTTCATTTAGACCACAGCTCCCATTCAATCGTCCCAAGCATAATTCTTGATTAGTTCCTCACAGTCCCATCGACGTATTGTATGCTGCTATACACTCCGCTGACCGCCATCATAACTTGTACTACCCCAAAGTACCTTAATGCCACTCCTCGATTCCCAAGAAACCCTTCAATCCTTTATTTTTCTTCAGCCACTCCTCCACCTTCTGCTTCTTCACAAAAAACCCATCGCCATGTCTCGGATGTACATAAATCAAGTCCTTGCCCTGCCAAACCTTCAACAAATTGTACAACACCACAATACTGCACCCGAATACCTGATCTACCTGATAAAGGCCAACCTTGCCGTGAAATCTTCGGTGAATGGAGTAGAAGGCTCGACAGGTGAGGCCTAGACAGACGGATTGGACGGGAGAGAGGTTGCTGAAGACCCTTTCGACGAGCTCAGTGGGTAGGCAGGGAAGTGAAGGCTCGATATGCGAGGATTGCTTGTAGAGCTCTGTAAGGCGTTAGAATGGTAAGGATTCTGAATTTGAAAGAGAAAAAGAGTTCACATACCATTTGGTTCCTCCTTGGGCTTTGGAAAAGGCGACAGTTTGCTGAATCCGAGGGGTGCATTCATTATTTCCTCCCAATCCGATGTCTTGTGCTCGTAGTACGGAGAAGGGGAAGGCTTCAGTCCCGCCATTCTTGTTGATATTGGTCTCGGCTTCCTGGCATAAGAACCTGATTATCCCTATCTTTGTAGATGAAGGATGGAGACCGAGGGTGGAGTTACCAAAGCCAACATGTGCCACAAAGGTAAACCCAGATCTAAAATTCTCCGGTTGTGTGTCTAAATTCCTTCAAAATGCAATATTCGCTCGTCCTGAGATTCACCTAGAAGTTGCAATCCAGGCTACAGCAGAAGTGTCTGCCGAGATCTACTTCAAGTGAATTTAATACATCATTGAATGCGACGCGCGACAATTAGTCGCGCCATTTTACTTTTTCAAGTAGAGACACTTCTCAGCTATCCTCCAAGAAATTCTTTGAACAATCATAAATCTGCAATTATTCCTCGAGACGTCAATATGGATTTCTGGACGGCAGAACCTAGGCGACTTACCCCTTTCAACTTCGGCCTCCGCAAGCTCGCATATACTGAGAATATGAAGCGCAAATATGGACCATCCTATCAGACTCCAGCTGAGAGATGGGCTGGCTTCAAAAAATCGAAAGACAAGACAGAAGTAGACCAAAATGACAACTTCAAAAGACTCAGTCTTACAGAATTCGGGGAAGCAACCATGAATTCAGCCGATAATGGTCAGTTGTTCTCTGTCTGTATGAAAGATAGAGATTAAAAAGACAACAGGCACTCACAAGCCACCAGCCCCAATCCAAAGAGTCCCCGATGAAATCCTTCTCAATATCTTTAACTATCTTAGAGACAAGGATTCCGTCTGCATCGGACTTACCTGCAAGCAAATGTACAACATACACAAAGATGTTTACGGGCTGAAGGTTCCACTGTCACTCAAACCCCCGACTTTGGAAACGGATCATGTTGTTTTGACTGAGGAAGAACTGCAGCTATATGTGCTTTTGGAAAATTGGATGGGGCCGCAGTATGTATGGGGTGGTAAGAATGGTAGACATGCAAAGTTTTTTGCTAGGGATGAATTTGATGAGTGGTGTAAGAATAGGGCTAAGAAAGGACCTAAGAGATTGGGGTGTATGACTACGGAATAGAGGAGCTTTTAAGCTCTTTGAAACGTATATGGTGGGATGGGGGGACATAGGAGATCGAGTGAGGTATATTATGCGATTGTTTATATGAACAAAGTGAAGAAAGCATTGCGAAAAAAAGATGATAAATTGCCTATATTGCAGGAACAATAGGGTGGTGCCTTGTTTTCCCTGTCACACTCAGCCCTGTGTTTAGTGAGAGAATCAGAAGTGACAAAACTTGCTACTCGTCAGCGGCATATAATTAGGCTTCATTGTCTACAAATTTTCTACACATTAAAAACACTGCCCGCTTCGCCCAGTTCTAAATTTCATGTCTCTTCTTCAACACACTTTCATTGTCTTACAAAATATGAATTCATGATGGTAATTTAAACACTGGTAATGCTAACTTAATGAGAATAGAAGAATATGTAATATTTTCATCCACCCCTTTCTTGAAAATGATGGATATGTCACCATGCTAAAAAAATTAGGAATCAAACTTCAACGCTGGTTTGCCACAGAATAGAAAAAAAAGAAACCTCCCGTTATTCCACAAGATTCTCAAAGGAAGGCATTAGAAGAGAACGAGTCGAAAAGAAACTTAATTCGATCTATAAAGGGAACAAAAGCCGAGGCTTTAAGGCTCTAATTAAAGCATTTCTGTAACTCGAGACTTGAAGAATGATATATTCGCAGCCCCTTACTGAGTAATAGCCTTATCTAGCAACTATCAGGGGGGGGGGGGAACTGCTTTAGATTTCCAAAGCTTTGAGAGAGCCAGGAACTCTTACGGCAGGATGTGAAACTATTTTAATCTCCACCAACATGACATTAGGCAAGTTTTGCTTTGACCATTTTGCGCAATCTCCAACTCAGCCGGTCATATCTGTCGCTGAAATAATAGCGTGGACAGCAGTGTATATCATCGTATTCTTCTCTGAGCTTGCATTTCAATACATTGATTTTCTTTTTTCTCTTCCTCTCAATTTCCGGATTAGGAGTCAGCAAACTCCAGTATAATGAAGTATAAGGGGAATATTTCTTCCAACGTGAACCAGTGATGCATTCTGGTTTTGCTGATATTCTCTCGTACATATCAGGGCAGTCATAATTGGTTACCTCTCGATTATGCACAAAGCACCACAGCTTGCCGTATTCGCTCTTCTTCCTAGCCTTGATCTCGGACTTTGACGGCGTCGTGAACTTCCGGATCGTCGGATCCCATCGATACGTAGGTTTCACCTACGTCGACACATAGTCGTATAAACACTAACGTAAAACTCTACGTCCATGTATCCATGCTTTCTCCTCTTTCATGAGAGGGACCACACCATGAGTTTCATGGTGGATACGGTACAGTGCTGGACTTGCGAGCCCTAAACAAGTCGACTCGACAAGGCAGAGGCGTTTGAATATTTGGAGAAGTATCTCATCTGGCAGCTTCTCGATAGGGGTCCGTTTTTGAGGTGATCCTATATTTCCGTTAGATGACGGGCAGACATTAAGTTTAAAAAGTTTACCAGGTTTTAGCTTCTTTTGCAGCCAGCTGATAATTTGTGGAGCCATGATTCTCTATCCGAATGGGCTTCATCATATGATCAGTTGAATCTTCAAGGTATGCGTAGTATTTGATCTCCTGTTTTGAGGGGTTTGTGAAGGTATTAATGCATGAGTAGCCAGAATTGTGAATCACAGGGCTACCATGGTACGACTACAAGCTAACCGTATGACGGACGCAATGAGTACTAGTGAACCAGGAATTTCTCAAGCCAGGATTACTACATGCCTAAGGGATAAACCTTAGCGGTCGCACCTATCGTATTCCTGCATTCTCAATTATATGAGCTCCCAAGTTTCCTTCAGAGATCAGCTAACCCCCTCACAGGTAAATATCATCACGTCATGCACAATTTCTTCCAAATATCTAAAACTCAGTTCCCGAGTAACTGATTCAAAGCTTTGTCTCTGGCTTTATTCTTCACCTCGTCTTCAACTAAAGCCGATTCCTCTGAATCCCCAATTTTTGTGCCGATACCACTCTCTGGCCACCATCTCCCAATGTCGTCCAAATCACGCCAATTCGCTTCATGCGTTATGAATTTCCGTCGATATATACTCCACACATACTTAGGCGCCATCCATTCCTTTAATAAATCGGATAATTGGGGAATAAGATACCTTACGGAAGTTAGTATGTGGTTAGAAATATCCAAATCTCGGGGGAAATCATATTTGGGCGTGCTACAGTGACCAAAGGGGAAGTAACTTGCTCCATTACATGACCTACCAATTGTCCTCGCTATCCCAGGCACGTGTAAATAAGCTGACTCTATACTTGACTATCTGATTGACGTTGTACAAGGTCTTGCACGTGAGGCCCAAGCATACTGCCTGAGCAGGGTTCAGGTAATCGAATATCTCTCGGTGAACATCGTAGGGAAGCTGCACTAAGCCGATGACTTGGGGAAGCTCTTAGGGAGTTATGTTAGCGGGTATAAAGCTTCTTGAGGTACAAAAAAGCTCACCGCTTATATGCAAGGCTGAGGGGGATTCTGGGTTCTCTCCATCCTTCCGGTGGGGAGCATCAATACTCAACTTCTCCAATCCAGCAAACATGTTGCGTTCTGGCTTGAGGTTGTTTCTAAATAGGTATGTTGCTCAATTCAAAGATAGAGTGATGTTTACGGTCGTGTATTTGAGGCACAACACGTCATGCAGACTTTACCGACGAGAATTGATTGGTTAGGTATCAGTGACTTTTTCGATGCGCAACGACGAAGACCCCAGAAACCGTACATTTCGCTAAGTATCTACTCTGAAGAGAGATCGTAATACAATAGATGTCCTTTCGTTGAACGAGCTTCCACGATTGCCAGCTCTTCAGCGCTCTTTTCCTTGCTCGCCTGAATCCTTCCCACTTCCGCTTGTCTCCTAACAAATCTCTTCGTTTTGTCAGACGTCCATTCATAAGTCATCTGAATATCATCGTTCAATAATCTCCATGGGGTGTACGTGTTGCGGTAGTTGTTCCATATATATGCCGGTAGCATCCAAGTTCTCAGGAGATCTGCCAGTTGCGGGACGTTATACCAGTCATCTTCAAAATCCCTTCCCCAAGCTCGTTCAAAAAGGCTTAATTTTGGGTACAGTTGTTTGTGAATACTATAAAGCGCTTTGCAGGTAATGCCTAGACATGCAGAGTGGACAGGGGTTAGGTAGTCGAATAGAGTCCGATTGACATCGTAAGGAAGTTGAGCCAGAGATTTCGCTTGTGATGCAGAAACTGCTACACAGGAATGGATTAATATATGAGCAAGTTCCTGGCGCTGAGGTGGATATAGTTACCATCTGGGACTTGTGATAAAGAGGCGATGGGGTGGTTCGTCAATGCTTCGGGAGTCTTAGTCGAGTCCGGTTCTCGTTGCATCGTGTTCGGCGCTCAAAAAATGTGAGGTTCGGAATGCTAGTTCTGTGTTGTTTTTTGTCTTTTAAAAGGGTAGATTGTCGCGGCCTTCAGAAGGGTAAAGTATCGGGTAGTCATTGCACTGAGTTATGTGTAACTCCTCGTCCCTGAATAATCTGATGAATATTGGCGGGTAGGGACCCATAACCTATCTCCCAACGCAAGATCTATAGCCTTGATCTTTTGATCTTGGGCCTCGATTCTAGCAAACCACTCTCGTTTTTTTTAACTCGACGTATTCCTTATGCCTCTGAGCATTTACTCTCCAGACATGAGGATCGGCAATCAAACTCCAACTATCCATCTCGGCTGTATCTCTATTCCTAGCGGCCAACCACTTTTCATTCTGTCTGGCGTGAGTCTCGATCATTCTCTGGCGTTTTTGGACCTGCTCTTCTCTCCATCTTCGTCTTTCGCTCGTCCAGTTGGACAGTAGATAATGTTCGCCGCAAACATGGCCACTTTTCTCATGACGAACGTCTTTGTGGATGGTATACAAAGTCTTGCATGTCAACCCGAGGAAAGTTAATTCAGACAAAGATAGAAATCTGAAAACCTGTAGCTGTAACTCGGTAGGAAGTTGTAAAATTTTGAAATATTTCTTGGGCTTCGTAGGCTCTAGAAACTGAGAGCGTACAGGATCCTCCTGTGCTGAAGTCTTCATCTCTTCCTTTCTTGCTCTATTTTGCCGACGCATTCTTCGAAGTGTGCTGCGGAGCCAAGCTCGTATAGAGGCCATTATAGTTTATGATTCTGCGCGGGCGGCGTGAGTTGATCAGGAAGGCAGAGATATGTACAGAAAATCTCTCTGATATCTGGCCTTACCGCTGAGTAAGTTATATTCCACATCCCTACCAGTGTTGTGATAAGATTGGTTCGCACTTTTCCCCATTTTCCTTTAAGTACTGCTTATCAATTTTAGGGCCCCAGCCTGCCGATATCAATCTCGCGACCCTATGCACTGTAAGTTGAAGCTAAGAAATATTTTTGATAGGTTCCTGGAACAAACAAATACGGGGTCTACATTTATAAGAGTGAAAGAGCAGCAACAGGATGATAAAGGCTGTAGATATATTTTTACACGCTGTAAACTCCGTAGAATTCATGCTGTAAAGCTCGCTAAAGTTTTAGTGTCTGACGGGAGCTTCTGGTGGGTGTGATATACATGCACTGGCTCATAAACTCCCAGCAATTTTCTGCCCTCTATTTTCTAAGAGATTGAACAGTAGAATTTGCCTGCTCAAGCGAGTCCTGCCAGTTGTGCATTCTGTCGAAACGAGGGAAGAGAAACTTATTAGGCAACCACAAACAGCATGACTCGGTGCTGACTCATTCGAATGCGCCTTCTCTTGGTTTCCTACTTCTAAATTTGATATTGCTTCATCGTCGTTTGTTGAATTTAGACGAAACGTTCAGACACAGCTCAGCGTTTTCGTCCATGTCTCTCGAATATCCTATCAACTTAGATCTCCAAACCCGTTGCTCATCCGACCAGAAGACATCCCACCTACTTCTTCGATCTCGATCGCTCTAGCTACGCGCTTTGCGTCAAATAGTCTCGCCCTGAAAAGTCTTAAAAGAGGCGCGATATTCAACCTTCCGATCTGTCACTACACACACAAATGGATTCTCAAGGCGCCTTGGAACCCCAAATTCCATCTTCCGAACGTCAAGCTGACGGTAGGCCATTGGATTTCCATCATGAAACCCATCGATTCTAACGGAATATCAGACCATGAAGCTATCCAAACAAGGATTTCGGAAACAGAAGAATCCACCGCCACCTCCCAACCCGCATCAACAATGGAAATCCCCACTGAGAGCGCTGCAGCGAAGCCTACTTTCATGACTCTTCCTTTGGAAATCCACCTTAAGCTCTTCGACCACTTTGATCGCGTTCAATCAACCCTTTTTGGCCTAACCTGTAGCACTTTCTACAAATTCCACTGGGAACGCCACGGAAAAGTAGGGCTGTACGAAATCGACGACTCGAAACCGTACCGAACCTTGTGGATAGAATTGAAGGGGTTTATGAATCCGATGTACACGTGGGATGGAGAAAAGGGACCTGGACACTTCCATTATGTAAGAAATGGTATTGAGACGCCTCGCAAGGATAGTAGGAAGTTGGACAAGCCGGAAGACGTCCCACAAAAGTGTGGTGACTGGCCGCATGACAATGAAACCTGAATGTCTTTCTTTTAGCTGCAGCTTAAGCTGAGGTGCCCATATTTCAAGATGAAAACTTTGTTTCGCTTTCAGAGTCTCTTATTAAAGTTCGCGTCGTACCTTATGCGTCTCTGTAAAGAGTTTGATCACATCGTCGTTGTATATCCACTCCCGAAACCAGTATTTCTCTCCTTCTCATTTGCCAAAGAGTTCCAAATTGTCCTACATTTACCCATACCCCAAAAGCTATCCATTACATGCTCTATAGCCCCACCAACTTCTGCCAAGGCCTTGACGGCTCAATATTTGGTGCCTTCATTTGTTAATATCGTTGAAAATTCGAGATCTTGGCGTGTTACGAAAAAAATGGAAGTGTTGATCCTAAACCAGCTGTGCACATGATCGACCCGTTTGCACCCTTTGGCTCATGATTGCGAGTCGATCTCCCACTGGCTGAAATTACTCTCGCTTTCAGACATTTATCTGGTACCAGACTGCCTATTTCAAGTCGTTTCCTCTTTGAGATATGTCCAAGAGATTGTCGAAGTTGGACGTGTAAAGGTGGAAGGCGTGAATTTTAATATTATTGTAGAGAACCTATTAGTTCGCCGCCTTATGTCAAAGTATGTCAGAGGGTGTATATATGTAAGGTCAATATTCAGATGGTACAAAGGGAGATTTTAGCAGTTCCTTTGAACACAACATACCACTCATTATATTATGAATCATTCAGAGCATGAACATCCAGTCTCCGCGTTGAAGTTTGAGGGCCTCGTCGGGCGGGGATCACAAACTCATCCAAGATACCAATCGAGCTCTCATAGCTCTTTGTAAGAGTCAGGGCCACAGCTCGCGCACCTCCTAAACGAGAATACTAACTTTTTAAAATATTATTACTTTTTAAAATATTAATAATATTTTTCAATTTAAAATTAAATATTAATAAATTTAATATATTATTTACTTACTTTAATTATATATTG
>Ga0182030_10011026_pt1 | contig 18270 bp, 18 predicted proteins | sample 812S3MmetaG_FD_121299 | JGI IMG/M metagenome (GOLD analysis project Ga0182030, IMG submission 121299) | Permafrost microbial communities from Stordalen Mire, Sweden - 812S3M metaG (Illumina Assembly) | ecosystem: Environmental > Terrestrial > Soil > Wetlands > Permafrost | place: Sweden...
GGACAACCCGGTTGGCAAAATGTTCTCGACAAGTATAAAGTGGAGATGGTCTGTTTTTTTGTGAAATCACGAATTGCTGATTTGCTGCGCGAAGAACCAGAGTGGAAGATGGTTTATTCTGATTCACGTACTATTGTTTTTGAGCGGACGATAGAAAAAGTCCTGGGTAAATGATTGAAGTAAGCCACCAAAAAGCCCAAAGAGCCGCAATAAAGATTTCGTTGAATACGAGTTGGTGACGCTTGCAATGCAGCGATTGAAGCGATCGAGAAGCTAGTCTGCAGATAAAATGGGTGCGAAAAACGAGGTAATTAGACTTGTGAGCGATTCTGAATTACAAGGAGGATTAGATTTTGCTTTGGAACAAGCAATCGTCGCTGCAACTCGAGCCGGTGATTTGATCGTCGAGTGGTCTCATCTGGGTTCGTATGACGTATCTCAGAAGAGCCGTGGAGAACTCGTGACGACAGCGGATTTGCGCTCTGACGAAATCATTCGCTAGTATCTGGAATCAAAATTTCCGCATCATCGATTTCTTAGCGAAGAAATGGCTGTTGATGGTGAGTTGGATTTCTCAGGACCTATATGGATCATTGATCCTATTGACTGGTGCACCGAATTTGGTGCCAGACTGGATAGCATTTCTGATCTTGCTTTCTATCTGTCGACTCTCTTTTTTCTCGAATGTAATTTCCATTTCGCTTTAAGCAAGTGCCAGCTTTTACTTGCACTTGGTTTAGCCGTGCAACTTTTCCACCTGTACATATCGTTCAAACGATTTGGACAATTTCCCGCATACCATACGGACTGCGCACGGTTTTCTGCCTATCTAGTTTTCTTTGGCGTCGTACTTTTTGTGAGGACGCAGGCGCCGCAGATTATAGCTATCCTCATCGGTGCTTGGATTGCCTGTTCGATAGAAGGACTTATTATTACTGCCGTACTAAAAAGGCAGGCGGCAAATCTAAAAGGAATCAGAGAAGCTTTAATGATCAAATGATCTAAAGGGTTTAGAATAACCTGATCTCTGTACTCTGATAGACTGAGCTGCTATTTTTTCATTGGAAAGCATCATGCGTCAACGTCCTTCCTCTCGCTTATTGGTTCTTGACGAAAACAATCATATACTGCTGTTTAAATTTGTGTTCAAGAATAGTGCCCTTGCAGTGCAAGAATTTTGGGCTACACCAGGTGGTGCTTTAGACGAGGGTGAAACCTTCGAGGTGGCAGCTCAACGCGAATTGTTTGAAGAAACTGGTATCAAAATTGGTAAAGTCGATGCGCACATCGCTGAGCAGAAATTCGTGCTGCCTTTGCCAGATGGCGAAAGAGTGCAGGCTATTGAAAGGTTTTTTGTCGTTCGAGTTGAAAATGCTGGGCTTACGTACGACAATCATACGCCTGAGGAGCGTCAGGTGATGACGAACCATAGGTGGTGGCGCATTGAAGAATTGCAGAACACGGACGAAACGGTCTTTCCGAATGATCTCGTGGATATATTAGCTGCGGCGATTGATAATTTTTGACACTTCAATGGTCGGGGAGACTTTCTAAGGCGAACGGCACGTTGTTAAAGGTTGGACCAAATTAACGTTTTTGGTGTCGCTTGGCAAGGCGCTCTGTAGTAGCCAATTACAACCAGTTTTTGAAGAAAACACGCTCTCGTCTGGAAAAGTTTCTACTTGGCTAGGTGAGAGTTGTGCTTAAATGGGTGTTGCTCTTTTTGTAGCCCTTGGAGATGACGTCTTAGATGAGTTCGCCATTCTTTTTACAGGAAACTGGAAAGATACTCCTTTTGACCGCTCCGCTGGGTATCGCCACCACAATCATTCTTGAAATGTCGCAGCAGTTAGCGTTTAAGCACGCGTCTGGCGGCGAGCGCACCAAACCATTGTGGATGGTAATCGGAGCAGGGCTCTACGTGCCTCAGCAGCTTTGCTGGATGTTCGTGCTCACAATCTTGCCACTTGCTATCGCCACGCCCTTTCTTGGCGCTTCGTATGTAGCGGTACCGTTTGCCAGTAGTGTTTTATTCAAAGAAAAGATCAACGCAAAGGGCTGGTTGGGAATCTGTCTGATAGTGGCCGGTATAGCGCTTATCTCCAGAGAGGTGACGCCATGAACAAGCACTTCGCCGCCTTCAAAAAATTGCCGATATTTCTTTTTGCCGCTTTGTTGACTATCGACGTTTCTGTTCTTATTATGGAAAAATTTGCTGCCACTACTGCTGGTGGTGGTGATGGCTTTTCTCTGCGCTTGATTCAAATTCCCTGGGTTTGGGGAATAGCTGTGCTCTCACTGATGCAGCTATATGTTTGGAATCGCATTCTGTGCAAGACTGATCTTAGTGTGGCTTATCCGGTTTCTAGTCTCTTCTTTCCGTTGACGATGTTGTGTTCAGTTGTGATTTTTCATGAGCACGTCAGTTGGCTCGCCTGGACTGGGGGAGTTTTTGTCACCCTTGGCATTGCCTGCTTCGGTGGTAACGATCCGCCGCAATCGGTGCTGGATGATAATTTGAAAGCGTGCGCACTGGAGACTAACTACAGAGAAACCGCTCTAGCGGAAGAAGAGAATGATCTCACAGCGGCGTTGTAGAACCGCTTCTGCCAGTCGTCCGGTATGCACGAACATATAGACGTGGTTAAGCTGGAAGCCTCCTGCACCTGGTCAAATCGTGTTTCATTTATTCTCGAAACCAGGATTTTCCGTCCGAGATGAATTTGTCGACCTGACCATAACTGTTGTTCACCAACAATAGACCTAGCTGCTTAGCACCAATTAGTGTTTCGCTATTAAGGGTTTGATATGTCACTGTCACGCCCTTTGCTGCGTTGCAAATGATTAGCTCTTGTCCAGCAACCCCAACTGCACTGGACAGTGTGCAAACGCACGTATTGGAAACAAAATAGGCACCACTTGCAGCGGCTGTAAAATCTTCGTTGACGCTTACAGCCATAGTTTTCTGTGGAGTGATACCACTGCCATCAATTTCGATTTGAGACGATTTCATATTGCTTGCGAACATGCCGTGATGCCCGCCAGTGACTCGAATTCCGCCTGTTCCATAGATGGGATATGATTCGCCGGCTTCGCCGATGATCACCGCCCTGTTTTCATTCTGCGCTGGGTCTGTATGCTTTGCCAGTGCAGCCGTCGAGTTTCCAGCAAATATTAGATTCGACAGCAAAAAGCATAGCCAGAGCTTCGTTTTCATTGAATTTTTCCTCTATTAGTTAAGCCTATTAGAACACCTTGAAATGCAGAAAATTAGGAGTATATTGAGAATGTTCGGTCTCTGAGTAAAGGGCATTTGTAATCTAGCCCATCGAAGAAGCTAGAAACCTTTCTTGATATTGAATTGACTGATTAGTAAAGTACCATCGTTGCCGCTACCTGATTTCGTGCTTCATATTGACGTTTTTGTTGATCCCATTCCTAAATTTGTCACGCCTGGTCTTGGGCGCAGGCACGAGTTCACTGCCGCGTGCGCCGAAAAGATTTTAGGTTGGAAGTGGCATACTACTGCAAATACAGTGATTGAGTGTGCTGAAAGTCTCTTCGTTAAAAAAGCAGTGGTTGTTTGACACTGTGTCATGATGTCTGTATAGAGAGCACAAATCATGACAAATCTGCGTCCATTCGAAACTGCATTGATCCTCATTCTGAGCAGTCTTTCTGCCTCTTCATCCTTTGCTGCAGGCGGCGTTACTTATACCCCTGGTACCGATCAGCACCTGGATATGCAACATCAAATTGGAGCGAAAACTTATAACGATTGTGGCCGAGCAGCAGAAGCCGACATGCGTACGCCAGCTACGGGTGCCGTGTGGAAGCCATCAAAGGAAATTCTCAGTTTAATCGGCACGGCTGCCCCAGAGTTCGCGAGCGACCTGCAATGGGTCAATTGCAAGCCCATGACGATGGCGCAGCTGCGTGGACATCCCGTATTTATCAGATTCTGGTACCGTAATTGCGATATGTGCGTCGCGAGCTCGCCCTTGATGAACGAGTTAGAAAGCAAATATGCTAAAGACGGTCTCGTCGTCATTGGTATTCATCACGCGAAAACGACCAAAGGCGATAGCGTAGAAGAAGTGGCTAAAGCTGCAGCCGACCTTGGCTACAAAAATCCAATCGCCATTGATAATTCATGGAACACTATAGAAAAGTTCTGGATCCACTCAGCGGCGCGCGCTTATTCGTCAGCGTCGTTTTTGATTGACAAGAACGGAGTTATTGTCTGGGGGCACGATCTAGGACGACTGGAGAAAGGCACGCCCGCATCCGCCTCCTTGCACCAGAAGATCAATAGACTCTTGGCCGAGAATAAATGACTGAAGCATTTGGCTAATGATCAATTGAGACCGAAATCTCACTGACCCGACCCGACTATGCCAATTGGATCTACATACACGCCTGGAGCGCTGTCTTTGATTTCGACAGCGCCGACAATTCGCTCATAAAATTCGGGCGTTTCAGCCGATCCGATAATGCCATAGGCATAACCCATTTCGCGCAGTCCGTGCAATGCGGCTAACAACAGCGCTTTGCCAATGCCGTTTTTGCGTTCGTTCGCTGCTACACCGGTTGGACCAAAGTAGCACCGTCGTGTGCATTCGTAGGCGGCAAAGCCAATTACTTTATTGTTGCGTATGGCGATAAAAACAGATACAGGTTGGCGTGAATAGCCGATTGAAACTTCATCTGCCCAGCCCTGCGTAAACTCACCAACAATAAAATCCTTCACTATGGAAATTTCCCAGGGCTGGGCGCGTCTGATGGTAATTCCTGCCTCTCGCATGGAATCGATTACAGGTGCTATCGGTTCAAGTTTCAATAATTGAACGAGCATGTCGTTTTTGATCATTTTAAGAATTCTCCAGCGCTCACTAGATGGCTGTTGTTTGCGGCAGGTCACCGGGCTCATGCGAATCACTAGGACGGCTGAGATCATCGTCATCTTCAGGATGCTTTTTGATAAAACGTTGTTGTAAATGGTCGAGGTAAATATAAAATACTGGTGTTATATATAGTGTCACCAGCTGCGACACCAGCAATCCGCCCACTACTGTTAAACCTAGCGGTTGTCTTGATTCAGCACCAGCACCGATACCGAGCGCAATTGGGATGCCGCCCATCAAAGCAGCCATGGTCGTCATCATAATTGGTCTGAAACGTGTCAAACAGGCTTCGTAGATTGCCTCTTCGGTATTCATGCCTTGATTGCGCTGCGTTTCCATGGCAAAATCGATCATCATGATGGCATTCTTTTTGACGATACCAATCAACATAATCAATCCGAGGAAGCCGTAGATATCCAGGTCCAGATGGAAGATCATCAAGACTATCAAGGCTCCCAATCCAGCAGAAGGCAAGCCTGACAGAATGGTGAGCGGATGGACGAAGCTTTCGTACAAAATGCCCAGCACGATATAAATCACAACTACCGCAAGGACAAGTAAAACGCCAAGGTTGCCCAGCGAATCTTCAAATGCCGAGGCGGTACCCTGGAAGGTCGTCGTTATCGAAGCAGGCACATGAGTGGAAGCGATTTTGCGAATTTGATTGACAGCCTCACCCAGAGACATCCCTGGAACCAGATTGAATGAAATTGTCACAGACGGAAATTGACCGAGGTGATTTACAAGCAAAGGACCTCGTCCTAGCGAAATTTCGGCAACGCTATCTAAACGTACCAGTTGACCCGAGCTAGAGTGCACATACAAATCATGCAACACATTTGGATCGCGATAATATTTGGGCGCAACCTCAATGATTACCCAGTATTGATTGGCCGATGTGTACATTGTTGAAATTTGACGAGCGGCATATGCGCTATCTAAAGCGTCTTCCACTTGCAGCATCGAAAGTCCCAGTTCCGACAATTTATCGCGATCTACTTTAACGTGAACTTCTGGATTGTCTATTTCGAGATCGGTTGTGACGTCGATGATGCCAGATATTTTTGAGATTTTTTGCTGCATGTCGCGAGAGACGTCATACAACGAATCGGTGTTGGGACTCGAGAGTGTGTATTGATACAAACTCTTCGTCACCTGTCCACCAATTGTTATCGATGGTGGGTTTTGTAAATAGGATGTGACACCGTGGACGGTAGCGAGCTTCGGTTGCAATTCGGCGATAATTTCGTTGACTTTGAGCGCGCGTTGATTGAGCGGTTTTAAAACGACGAGCAGACGCCCTTGATTTAAGGTCAAATTGGGACTGCCGTTGCCCACGCCGATACTGGACATCACCGATTCAACGTTTGGATCTTTCTGCAGCAAATCAACTAGCGCCTGGTGTCTGAGCACCATGGCGTCATAAGAGATACCCTGCTCGCCTTCAGTCATGATCACAATTTGACCGGTGTCTTCGCTCGGCATAAAGCCCTTCGGTACCACGCTAAATAGAAATGCGGTGGCAACGAGCATGCCCACAAAAATAATGACGACAATAATTTTGTTTGCCAGAGCAAAGTGCAAGGAGTGTTTATAGACAGTCAATAAAAAGCCGAAGCCTTTTTCCGATGCCGCCACTAGTGGGTTGTGCGACGCACCATGAGGTTTTAAGAAGCGGCTGCATAACATCGGCGTAAAACTCAATGAGATAAAGCCAGAAATCATAATGGCGACACTGATAGTCACTGCAAATTCATTGAACAATTTACCGACAATTCCCGGTAACAAAAGCACAGGAATGAATACAGCAATCAGTGAAATAGTCATCGACAAAATCGTGAAGCCAATTTCTTTCGAGCCATCGAGAGCAGCTTGCATAGGCTGTTTGCCCATTTCCATGTGACGCACGATATTCTCTAACATGACGATGGCGTCATCCACGACGAAACCAACGGATAGAGACAACGCCATTAAGGACAAATTGTTCAAACTGAAGCCAAGTATTTTCATCGCCGCAAAAGTACCAACGATTGAAATTGGCAGAGCAAGGCTGGGAATGAACGTTGCCGACAGATTGCCCAGAAAAAGAAAGATGACGAGAACAACCAGTCCCACTGTCAATAGCAATGTGAACTGAACATCATCGACCGAATTACGAATCGATTGAGATTGGTCATACATTACATCGAGGCTGACGGCGCTTGGAATGAGGGCTCTAAACGTGGGAATCAATGTTTTGATGGCATCAACAACCTGGATTGTGTTCGCGCCCGGCTGTCTCAGTACAGCCAGAATCACCGCTGGCGTACCGTTGTAAGTACCAGCCTCTTTATCATTTTGAACGCTATCAATTGCTCTTGCCACTTGATTGAGACGAACTGGGGCACCATTGCGAATCGCTAAAATGATTGGATCATATGCCTTTGCGCTGAGCAATTGTCCATTTGATTGAATCGTAAAGGCTTGCGCTTTGCCCCACAGAGTGCCTGTCGGCTGATTTTGATTGGCCGCTGACACTGCCGTCATTACGTCATCAATGCCCATGCCGTAAGAAGCAAGGCGTTGAGGATCGCATTGAATGCGTACAGCATATTGTTGCGATCCGTTCACCTGCACCTGGGCTACCCCAGACACACGCGAGATGCGCTGAGCAAGCAATGTTTCGGCGTAATAGTCAACTTGGTGCAGGGGCAAAGTCTTTGAACTGACTGCTAAATAAAGTACTGGTTGAGTGGCAGGATTAACCTTCGTAAAAGTAGGTGGAATAATCATCTGCGGTGGCAATTGCTTTGAGGCGGCTGTAATAGCTGCCTGCACGTCGAGCGCCGCTCCATCGAGATTTCGTGCCTGATCGAATTGCAGTGTAATCAGCGATTGACCAAGAGTGCTCGCCGAGGTCATCTGCGTTAAACCAGAAATTGTGGCAAATTGTTTTTCCAGAGGAATAGACACAGCCGATGACATTGTTTCTGCGGATGCGCCAGGCAACTGGCTTGTCACCTGAATCGTTGGGAAATCTACATTCGGCAAATTGCTAATGGGCAATTGCTGATAGCCAAGAACGCCGAAAAGCATAATTGCGAACATGACGAGAGTCGTCATCACTGGACGCTGAATGCAAAGTGTGCCGAGGTTCATGGTGTGCTTTCCTTCAGTTTGCGGCGAGCCTGCTTGGCTTGATACCAATGGAGTGCTTGTTCAAGATAGATGTAGAAAACTGGTGTGATGTAGAGAGTGACAATTTGAGAAACGAGAAGACCGCCTACGACGGTCAGACCCAGAGGTTGTCTGGATTCAGCACCCTGTCCGGTAGCGAAAGCGATGGGCACACTACCTAAAAGCGCTGCCATGGTCGTCATCATAATCGGTCTAAAACGCACCAGACAGGCGTGATAAATTGCTTCTTCAGACGTTTTATTTTCCGTCCGCTGAGTAATAAGAGCAAAGTCGACAAGCATGATCGCGTTTTTCTTGACGATGCCGACGAGCAAAATCAATCCGAGGAAGCCATAGATATCTAAATCTTTGTGGCATAGCAGCAGCACAAAGAACGCTCCCAGACCGGCTGATGGCAGCCCTGACAAAATTGTGATGGGATGAATAAAGCTTTCATAGAGCATGCCCAGAACTATATAGATAACAAGAATTGATATGCAAAGAAGAAAGCCCAGGTCTTTAGTCGAACTTTCGAATGCTTTGGCACTACCTTGAAAGTTGTAACTGATATCGCTTGGTAAAATGCGCGCTGAGATTTCTTTGATTTTGGCGACGGCATTGCTCAAAGAGGCTCCGGGACGCACGTTGAACGATATGGTGACGCAGGGAAATTGTCCTGCGTGATTGACCATCAGCGGTCCGCTTATACGCTTGATTGTCGCCACTGTATTAAGTGGCACGAGCTGTCCGGATGATGTGTGAATGCGAATAAATTCCAGCACTGATGGATCGCGATAGAACTTGGGTTGCACTTCTAAAATGACCCAGTATTGATTATTCGGAGTGTAGATGACAGATACTTGTCTGGCTGCATACGCACTGTTCAAGGCATTTTGAGCTTCTTGCATCGTAATGCCTAATTGAGACAGTTTTTCTCTGTTGATTTCAATATCCAGCTCCAGATTTTTCATCAATAAATCGCTGTTCACGTCTTGCAGTTCCGGCACGCCTTTGAGCTCATTTTCCAGCGTGTCTGACGAGGCATACAGCTCTTTTTGATTGAGAGAGGAAAGAGTCAGCTGATACATAGCCTTGCTCGTTCTGCCGCCAATGCGAATAGCTGGTGGTATTTGCATGAAGAATTTAATGCCTGGGATCATCGCCACTTTTTTGCGCAGACCTTGCATTACTTCCTCAGCAGTCAGTGTTCTGCCTTGTCCCAGTGGCTTGAGGAACATCATCAGGCTGCCTTGATTCTGGGTGTTCTGACCAGAGCCAGCACCGACGCTCGACATATAATATTGAACGCTAGGATCTTTAGAGACAATTTTTGCAAGCTTTTTCTGATGATCGATCATGCCATCAAAAGAGATACCCTCAATCGCTACAGTAGTGCCTTGAATTTGCCCCTGGTCCTCTGTTGGTATGAAGCCTTTGGGCATATTCATCAGCATTAAAACGCTGCCTGCAAGCATGGCTATAAATAAAAGAATTACAAAAAATCGATGATGCAGAGCAACCCGCAGCGAGTGATCGTACAGACCTTGAAACCAGTTAAACACCTTGTCTGAAACAGCCGCTATACCGCGCTTACTGCCCTCGTGTTCAGCCTTGAGATAGCGGCTGCATAGCATAGGTGTAAGCGACAATGATACGAAGCCAGATATGAGGATGGCAAACGAAATGGTGGCGCCGAATTGAAAGAACAAACGACCGATAATGCCGCCCATTAGCAAAATCGGTATAAAAACAGCTGCAAGCGAAATCGTCATTGAAATTACTGTGAAGCCAATTTCTTCAGCACCCTTCATGGCTGCGACCATGGGCTTTTGACCCATTTCCATGTGACGCACAATATTTTCTAAGACGACAATTGTGTCGTCAACGACAAAGCCAACTGATAGGGTCAGGGCCATCAAAGAAATGGTGTTAATCGTAAAACCGCACATTTTCATGGCGGCAAAAGTACCAATCAAAGATATTGGTAAACAGGTACTGGCAATCAATGTGGAGGATGGATTGCCCAGAAATAAAAAGATCACGAAGATGACCAGAATCACTGTCAACACCAGTGTTTTTTTGGCTTCGTTGACAGAATTTTTGATACTGATAGTGCGGTCGAACATCACATCAAGGCTGACCGACTTGGGAATAATTGCCCGGAAATTGGGAAATAATTCTTTGATGTTTTCGACGATTTGAATCGTATTTGTGTTTGGTTGTTTTTGCACGGCAAGCACGACTGCGCGTGTGCCGTTAAACCAGCTGGCTACCTTATCTGTTTGCACGCTATCGATGACGTCGCCTAAATCTTGTAAGCGTACCGGAGCGCCCTGTTTATAGGCGGCTATGATTGGCTTGAATGCGTCAGCATTAAATAGTTGACCATTGCATGTGACGTTGTAGCTCATGTCCGGGCCATACAACGTGCCCGTGGGCAAATTGACATTGGCGTTGCTGATTGCTGTGGCTACCTGGTCGATTCCTATACCGTAAGAATCCAGTTTGCGTGGATCGACCTGCACGTGCGGGGCATAAACCTGGGAGCCAAATACTGATACCTGAGCTACTCCAGAGACCATGGAGATTCGTGGCGCCAGCATATTTTCTGCATAGTCATCAACTTGATAAAGAGGCAGAGTGGGCGAGCTCAGGGCAATAAATAAAATAGGAGCGTCCGCAGGATTGACCTTCTTGAATGATGGCGGCGTGGGCATGCTGGTTGGCATGAAAGGACGGGCGGCGACGATAGCCGCTTGAACGTCTTCGGCCGCTCCATCGATTTTGCGATTGAGGTCAAACACTAGGGTGATAGTCGTCTGGCCAAGCTGGCTTGATGACGACATTTCTTCGATGCCGGCAATTGTCGTGAATTGCTTTTCCAGAGGAGTTGCCACAGACGACGCCATGGTGTCGGCATTTGCACCAGGAACGCTGGCCGTGACTGTAATCGATGGAAAATCAACAGCGGGCAGATCGTTAACCGGCAGCGTGCTGTAGGCAAGCCAACCAAAAATGACGAATGTGGCCATGACGAGAGTCGTCATGACCGGTCGAATGATGAACAGTTTGGAAACGTTCATGACCGTTATTGCCCTTGAGCGTTGCCCTTGATTTTATATGTATTTGGACCGGCATCAACTCGGTCACGACTCGCTCTGGTACGGACATCCGGATTATTTTTGAAATCATTCGGGTTTGGTTCAGAAGCGGTCGATTGGAGCGGTTTATCCGGTGGCGTTGCGGCATGATGTCCGGCAAAGGAGTTTGATCCATCTGGAGCTATTGGTGGTGCGCTGTAGCCCTTGCCATTGACGGAGCCGCCACTGACAGCCGCTCTACCAACGTCGCTGACGGGTCCATTTTGATCGCTATCGGTATTGTCCATGCCAGGTAAATTGGCGCCACTGGCACTGTTTTTGCTGCCCTTGTGACTGCTTACCGTATTCAACGCAGCAGTTGAACTGGCTCCCGTTGGGTCATGCATGCCCTTGATGCTATTTAATCTGGTATCGGCAACAGTGGCATCCTTAATTACCTTGATTTTTGCTCCAGGTACCAGCTGCAACTGACCATCAGTAACGACTACGTCTCCAGCTTTAATTCCTTTGCCAATTGCGGCGAGGTCTTTTTGCGTACGTTCCACTTCGACAGGAGAGAAGGTCACTGTATTGTCCGGTCCGACTGTGTAGACGGCGGTGCCCTGTTGGGTGGTTTGTAATGCCGTTACTGGCACAACCACTGTCTGTCCTTCTGGTGGCATCGTGACAATCACATCAACGAATTGCCCCGGGAAAAGTCGCAAATCAGTATTTTCAAAAGAGGCTCTCATTACGACAGTGCCAGTTTGAGTATTGACTGTGCTTTCAAGGAAAGATACGGCACCAAGGACCGTATTTTTGCGAATGCCTTCGACCAGAACGTCAACGTTTAGCGTGTGTGCTGCCATGTTGCGACGCACTTCATCGAGATATTGTTCGGGCACAGTGAAGTTTATATAAATAGGTTTGACTTGGGCAATTGTGACCAGAGGGATGTTGCTATTGGCTGTGACGACGTTGCCTTGATACACAGCCAGACTGCTTGTGCGACCATCAATAGGCGAGCGAATCTGACACCAGCTCAATTGTATTTTGGCATTGTCACGTGCGGCCTTGTCTGCTTCCAAAGTGCCTTGAGCGGTTTCAATTGCTGCCTTATCGGCACGCACTACAGCAAGAGCATTTTCAATCGCCTTTTGGTCGGCGTCGATTGTGGCGCTTGCTGCCGAGCCATTAGTGTCAATTTGATCTTTTTGTTCGTTTGAGACAACTCCTTCTTTTTGCAAAGTGACGTATCGTCCCATTTCGGCATTAGCAAATTTCAGCTGTGCTTCGTCGCGGGCTTTGTTGGCGCGCAATTGGCCAACGCCAGCGTTGTCACGGGCCATGTTTGCTCGTGCCTGTTCAACAAGCGCCGTGTCTTTGTCGACCGTTCCCGTTGACTGATTCACGGCTGCTTGATAAGGACTTGGATCTATTTGGAAAAGCAGGTCGCCCTTTTTGACATATTGTCCCTGTGTGAAATTTACCTTGGCTAGTTGGCCAGAAACTTGCGGAATGACATTGATCAATGAGTAAGGCAGGACGTTACCTATACTGCGGATTTCAATGGGGATGACCTGACTTTTAGCAGTGGCTACCGTGACGGGCACCACTCCTTCCTTCTTGACTTTAGCTTCATCTTTTTTCAGCAGGCTCGTGACGTAGAAACCAGCACCAACCAGTAAACCGACGAGGAGGATATAAATGACCATGCGCATAATCGGCGATTGTTTTGTTTGCGAAGGCATTGTCGGTTTATTGTTTGTGGTGTGTGTGGCGCCGCTCGCCGCGTGCGCTTCGTCCTGAACCATCAGTCAAATCCTCTTTCGGTCTTCAGAAACAGCTGGAACTTCGTACCGCTGCATTGTGCATATTATCTGAAAAATTGACGCAAGTTGCACCCTCTTTGGCTTAACCTACAAATGCTGCCAATTCGTTAAGTCGAGTTTTGTTCTACATATTTTGTTCTACATATATGGATGACGATCAGAAGAGTTCAAGGGTTCGATATCTCTTATTAAGTCTCATTAATGAAATCTGCTAAATCCACGATTTGTGAGATTCTGGAAAACGATGCGTGCGAACACTGATCGTTTTTGAATAATGTATGGATCGTTTATTTACCGGTTGCAGAAGATGACAAAATCGGCAAAATCGAATTCCACTGACGCCACCGAGGCAAATAATCTCACTGCTAATGAGTTTGATTGGCCCCAGGGACTACTCAATAGCGCTGGATTTTTGCTGAACCGCCTGGGTAGACGCTTGCATGAGCGGCTTAATCTCGCCCTTGCACCTTTGCAGCTAACCACTCAGGAACTCGGTCTGTTGCGCATAATCAATGAGCACGGTCCCTTGACGCAACAGTCTTTAGGAAAAAAGAATTTGACTGATCGCACGACCGTTGTGCATTTGTTGGATACTCTGGAAGAACGACAGCTGGTAGTTCGTACTCGTAATCAAACAGACAGGCGTAGTCATTTGTTGTATTTGACACCAAGAGGAAAAAAAACGCTGGCCCGTGCAATCAAAATTACCGAGCGTGAGCAGGTGGATTTTCTGCAACCACTAACAGGGGACGAGTGGCAAAGCGTTCGCTCAAGTTTGATCAAATTGTTGTTACACCATGAGCAGACATGACAGCACTTTTTTCGGCTGACGAAATCCTCGAAATTACAGGGGCTAGACTGGCGTCTGGCATGATGCCTGACGATCTGGCGTCAGTCTGTATTGATACGCGTTTGCTTGTGGAGGGGCAGTGGTTTCTGGCTCTGCCTGGACAAACCTTTGATGGACACGATTTTATTGGTGATGCTTTTTCGCGCGGGGCAATTGGTTGTATCGTGGAAGAACGAACAAATTATCCTATTGCCTCGACGAGCTTTCCTTTGCTGGCTGCGGTAGACACTGAGGAAGCGCTGTGCAGCCTTGCGCATTCCTGGCGCAAGCGTAATCAGGCGAGAGTGTGTCTTCTTCTCAAGGCAGGCGATCTGTCTGAGAAGTTGATTCGTGATTTAGAGAGAGCTGAAGGCGCTTTTGATGCTTCTTTGCTTCTTAAAACAAATGCAGACTGGCAAGAAATATCGTTAGCACTGCTCGAACTGACTCCTGAGAGCAAAGCTCTAGTAATCGAATATCAGCCTTACAATCTGGATAAGATTGATGCCGTGGCCATAATGACTGCACCGGATGTGGTGCTAATTCTTTCTGAGGCTTTTTCACATTTGCGCTTGCAAGCGTCGGCAGAGAAAATTATTGCAGTCGAAAAATCGCTTACTGATTGCGTAGTAGAGCATGCAGGAGTCGTTCTTGTGGCTGCAGATGCAGCTTTTAGACAAATCGTTCTGCCTGAGCAAAAGGCAGACATTGCTCCATCAGAAGAATGTGAACTCTCGTTTGCCCCGGATCTCGATTTTGCGCCAGCTGACGATTTTTCACCTCAGGAAAATTCCGTGCGTCAGCGTTCAATTATCATCGTAGACGACCATACTGAGTTAGCGAAAACGCTGATGGACATTTTGCGTGTCAGGCAAAATTGAATACTTCGATTGTTCGTGCCTCTGGCAACCTGATGAAGCGACCTTGCCCCATCGTGCCAAGAATTCCACCTGCTGAAAAATCGCAGTTGGTAATACTTTTATCGTATCGACCTATGCACTCCTGATAAACGAGCTGTTCGTCCAGGTTGCGGTTGATAAAGTCCAGGTAACTGGCTCGATTGCCGCACTTTGGACAAACAAACATCGCATATTGAATGCCGCCAAATCGGTCAGTGGCTTCGTCCATCCATTCATCGAGAGTTTGATTGGTCACCATGATCGTATGCCCTCGCTCTATTAACCCTTCAGTTGTTTATGCCCACGTTCGATTGTCTCATCAACTTCATTGTTGTGTTCCCGCCTGTAAAGGTGAAATAACCCAGGGACTGTTCGTTTCTGGTGCTAGACTAGGTGGCTAAAGGATTTTTTTAATGTATATCTTCACTTCGCCAAGCGAAGAGGCTTCCAAAAAAAGGCACGTAGAAACTTGAAAGATAGAATCTAACTGGCGGTTTGAAGGTAGCACTAGAAATGGTGCCTTCCCTTCCCCTTGTAATGTATTGTGCAAATAGAATGCTTTGGTTTCGCTGCTTAAAACAATGCTGGACGACTTCGACACACCACTTTGTAATAAAAAGCATTATGGACCAGTGCTTTACGTCGAAGGTGATTTCCAGGTCATGCGTTGCACCTTCTGCAACCAGATTTTTGTTGCTCCTGTTCTTACCGAAGCCGAGCTGGCAGACAAGCAAAAGTCTTCTAGAACATGCATTTCCGCATGCGATTGGGTGACGGAAGGCAAAAAGGTCCGGTGTCTGTCATGCAGTTATACGGGGCCTCTGCCAACTTTTTTTGACGATGACCAAACCCATGTAAAAAGTGTTGATTAAGCCTGCCTGGAAACAGATGACATTATGTCCTGTACCTCTTTTAATGGGTTGCTGTGATGCCACTCTTTGCTCTTCTCATCAGGGTTAAAATATTTTCGTAGCGTAGTCTGATCTGGTCATCGGCAATGTCTTCGACATTCATTCGCACCAGGTGGTACTGAATTTTTTTGCCCTCGCGGTTGACGGTGACATCCACATTGGTGCCTGCCTCTCCGCCAATAACGTGCATAAATTCTAGCTGACCTTCGCCTGGCTCAAACTGGTGACCGTTGGCTTCGACGAGCTCATCACCTTTTTGCAAGCCGGCGAGCATTGCGGGACATTCAGGCAAGAGATCGATGATCACTGGCAGGTGCTCAGTAAAAGATTGCTGCACCATGATGCCAATGACGCCATATTTCATGTCCCTATATTGCTCGGTCGTGAGCCTAGTGATGTGCAGTCTGTCAATTAAACCGTTTAACCCAGACAGTCCATCCACTCCTCTGGAGCCGTTGATGATGATAATCGACGGTCTGGTGCGCGCTTCGATAGCGACTCCAGCAGGCGGTGTAGCCTCACCCTCTTGCCTTATTTCAGTGCGTGCGACTTCACCATTGAGCATTGGCTGACCATCGACAGCGTAAGCTGCTTTACTGTGGCAAGCAAAATAAAGCGAATTAACGACGAGGGCTAACGCCAGTAATTGTTTGTGTATCAAAGTTCACCTGCTTTGACAGCCTGCATCGCACTGTCAATTGCAGCTACTAGCTTTGCCCAGCAAATAGGAGGAACGCTTTAAGCCGTCTTTTGGCGATGGGAGAACATGGAGCGGTTACGCGAAACCAGCAGATAAGCTTGTTTGGTGATCCATGCTGTTCCAGGCAAAATATAAAACACTGCTGCCAGTTTGCCGAAAGGAAGGTTTTTAAGAATGATTGGAATGGCTTCAGGACCGTCCCAGCGGTTGCCTGGCTCGTCGATGAGCCTGAGACTCCATCTGCATGCGTCAAGTTCTGATACCAGACTTTTATCGCTGGCATTCTCCGAAAGGCTGTTGACGAAGACAAATTTGTGATGCACGTCCCACATTTTGACAATATGAGCCAGTCGTCGCACTAGAGTGCAGCGATCATCGCAGACTATTTTAAATGAAGAGGATTCCTGGCAATTCATGGATTCTTTTCCCATGTCGGCCCTCTCTTTTTGTAAATTGGATTAAGTGCGATTAGTTTAGCAGAAGTTTAGTTAAAAGAAAAACAATTCAGTCAAAAATGGACTTTTTTCTGAGTCCGAGATCGTCTTTTCTGAACTAAAATCGCTAGACAAAGCTGACGAGAGCGGATGTCATGCGGCAAGATTTTTTAGCTCCTTAAAACTACCGGACTTGAGGCGCCACATTTTCGGCGGTTCTGGCGTCTGTTTATTTGTACATTGCGTACAGGAGGTCAAACCTCATGCAAGAAAATTTGCCAATGACCGTGTCGCACGCTAATCTGCTTGATGAGTTGCAGACGCGTGTAGAAAGCGGTTGGCTGCCCGATGATTTTATGTATTTTTCTGAGATGGTTGTGCAGTTGGTCAACGCTTACAAAAGCAACAACTATCGCGTTGTTTATATGCTGGAGCAAATGCTCGCGATGCCACCTGCTGAAAGCCCCGGAGATGTTAGTTCACAAAGGGTGATGTAGGCGCCATTTCAAACAAGGTTCATTTATTTATTCGAGCAGCAGCCATGATGCTCGGGTTTTGGCGTTGTCTTTGTTCCCGCTTGAACAACCGGAGTTGGTGCAGTCGTTTGGGCGGCTTGATCTGGGTACCATAAGCGGCTCGCTCTGTAATTTTTCAATGCGTCAGTCGGTTTAGAAAAAGTCGCTTCATAGTCTTTGGTGTATTTGAGATCTATAGCCTTTTGAATCTCAGCCAGACTCTTGTGTTCGTTCTTCATTTTTAAGGCAATGATTGCTTCTTCCTGACAGATTGAGCAATCGACGCCATGGTCTGAGGTGAAACAATCGAGCAAGCTGCTGTGGTTGTCTGTCATATCGCAACCACAATAGCAAAATAATTTGGCACAGATTTCGGGTGCTTTTTGAGCCGCCTCATAACCAAGCTTGGCTCGTCCGAAAAAACTCTCCGGTCGCAAAACCGGCTGTCTAAGGGCATTGGCATCAGCATTCGCGGCTTGAAATGGCATAACGACAGAAGCTATCGCGGTGACAAAATGGATTATGGAAGTGTTCTTCATCAAATTAAGCGACCTGTGGGGGTCTTATCCACCTTGTGAACTCAATAAATATAACCAGAATCACCTTATTTATACTCGTCCATCCTCATATAATTACTGGACGTTCACAGTTATATGGTTAGTTTTAGTGCATGCAACCGGCATTTTTTGGCTTAGCGACAAAAAAAATAAAAAGCTCGATGCTCGTGTTGCTCGTTGTCAGTCTGCTTTTATGTGTGTCGGTTCATGCTGCCGATTCAATAAGCGACACCGGCATAGAGATAAACCCTCTGTATCGGAGTGTCTTTCAATCAGTGTCTTCGCCGGTCGAAATTGATCGACTGACGAAAGAGATTTTGCTGGAAGAAATTGAACTTGAGCGTTTTAACATTCACTATCGCTTGGAAGTGGCAAAGCAGGGCGTTCACAAGCCCCTTCGCTATTTTATGACGCAGGAAGGTAATAATGTTTTGACTGGAGTCGGGCTTATCA
>Ga0182030_10011028_pt1 | contig 18269 bp, 17 predicted proteins | sample 812S3MmetaG_FD_121299 | JGI IMG/M metagenome (GOLD analysis project Ga0182030, IMG submission 121299) | Permafrost microbial communities from Stordalen Mire, Sweden - 812S3M metaG (Illumina Assembly) | ecosystem: Environmental > Terrestrial > Soil > Wetlands > Permafrost | place: Sweden...
ATCTCTTCGGGCGCACCAACAACTCAAGGAGTTAGGCAGAAATGCTTAGCTCCTTTTTCTTTCCTGTAGTCAAAAACGTATCACTTTCTGGTGAACTTTCAGCCGAAACTGTTGGCCTACGATCTACCCATTGCGCCAGATGCTCATCGAGATGATGGACGTCGCGAACGGATTCATTACCAATCATCGGGTCTATTGGGGATGGGTTGGCTTTAAGGCGTTCACTGCCGCGCTGAACAAGGACGATTAGTAAATGCGCGGCCTCGTGGAACACAGCAGTGTCATCCAACGCCGTGTGCTCACGGCTAAGGGATGTGTACTTTTTGATGAAGGCTGTGATTTCTTAGGCTCAACTTTTGCTCAAGTTCTCGAACTTGTTAGTATGAAAATATTTTTGGTGGCCTTAAAATATTGGCGAATCACTGGTAAGCCTAATTTGAAACAGCAAAATTCTCAAGTAACCTAGAGATTGTCTGACATCTCTGCGGAAAATAGTTGGGAAAATGCATATTCAATATGTCACGTATCTGGATAACTAACTGAAAAACCTGAAATGAATTGGAACTTGCGTGAAAACTTTTGGATTGAATCAGGTGTGTAAAGTAATTCGCATTGCAATGCCCTTAGCGGCGCTATTACTCAGTGCCTGCTTGGGTAGTAGTGTAATTACAATCACCACGCCTACAACCTACAGCATTGGCGGCACGATTAATGGACTAAGCGGCACTGTCGTATTGCAAAACAACGGCGGCGACAACCTCACGCTCTCAACGAACGGTAATTTCGTCTTCGCCACCAATATCAACGACACCGCAGCCTACCACGTGAGCGTACTCACGCAGCCTGCCGGACAACTTTGCTCGGTCAGCACCGGAGTGGGCACGGTGGCTGGGATCAACGTTAATAGTGTCGTGGTTAGCTGTGCAAGCAGCGGCTCTTCATCGGGAGGTGGCGGCACTCCGCCAAGCACTACGCCAGCAACCTACAGCATTGGCGGCACGATTAACGGACTAAGCGGCACTGTCGTATTGCAAAACAACAGCGGCGACAACCTCGCGCTCTCAACGAACGGTAATTTCGTCTTCGCCACCAGTTTGAACGACACCGCCGCCTACAGCGTCAGCGTACTCACGCAGCCTGCCGCACAACTTTGCTCGGTCAGCACTGGAGTGGGCACGGTGACAGGAATCAACGTTAACAGCATTGTGGTTAGCTGTACGGGTTGGGCCAATGTCAAGTTTGGCGGCGGCGGCTATGTTCCCGGCCTCATTTTTCATCCGACAGTGCCCAATGTGCTCTATGCGCGAACCGATGTTGCCGGTGCCTATCGGTGGGATAGCGCCAACTCAACATGGATTCCCATCACCGATATGTTCGGCTTCAACGAGGGGCAGTTTCAGGGAGTCGAGAGCATCGCTCTCGATCCGACCGACGCAAACAAAGTGTACCTCGTCGGCGGGATGTACGTGACCGGGGGCAACGCAAGGCTGTACAAGTCATCGGACCAAGGGACCACCTGGACCTATGTGAATCTGCCGTTCCCAGCAGGAGGAAACAACGCCGGACGGGCCATTGGCGAAAGACTCATGGTCGATCCCAACATGCCGTCGGTCATGTTCTATGCTTCGCGGTCACAGGGGCTTTGGAAAAGCACCGACAGTGGGGCGACGTGGAATCAAGTGTCATTCTTCTCCTACCACATGACAGGGACAGAGATTTCAAACGCTGGTAACAGTCCCATTGGCATCGAGGGCGTTGTCTTTGATACGGCAGTCCCCCCGACAGGATTTGTTTCTTCGGGAACCTCCACTCAAACTATCTACGTCAGCGTCGCACCCGACTACATGGCATCGGGTGCGGGATTGACCTACTACATGTACAAGTCAATCGACGGGGGGACGAATTGGACGGGAATCGCGATTCCGAGCCTGGTCACAACCTTCACCAACGCCTGGCAAACAACTCCGATTAAGCCCTACATTCCCCATATGGTTCGTGACACCGATACCACCACCAACCGAAAGTTTTACGTAGTCTTCGCCGGGGGCACGGGACCGGGCGCCGGTGGTCCTGCCTGGCTCTACAGCTTTGATGGGACGAACTGGAGCGCGCCGTTGAAGAGCACGGCACCGGCCCAATATACTTCGTTTGGCTTTGGCGGTGTGTCGGTCTATGGAACGGGGGCATCGACTCGGATTGCCCTCGGCGAGACCAACTCGTGGGGTGGCTATGCGGGTATGCCTGTCGTCGCCTACTCGAAGGACGCTGGCGCGACGTGGACAGAAATCGCTGACAACCGCACGGCCTCGGGTTGGATTGACGATGTCGAAATCAACCCCTTCAACCCTGATAACGTTCTCCACGATTATGGCGGCGGCGTGTGGTCGACATCCAATGCTTCCAACGCGACACCCAGTTGGACCCAGACTGTGGACGGCATCGAAGAGTTGGCGACCCGTTCCCTCATGACGCCTCCGCCAGGCGCTTCGTACCTCCTTGTTGCCGGGTACTGGGATGTTGGAACTCAGGTCCATACGAACGTGAACACGAAACCGACCACGAACATACCGGCTGGCATTTCGTTCGGAAACGGCAACGGCACTGACACGGCATGGACCAATCCGGCGTACATCGCGGCCATCGGGTCCACCAACGGCAACAGTGGAAACACCTCAACGGTGGGTATCTATTCGACCGACTCCGGGGTGACGTGGACAGGCTTTGCCACCATGCCGCCTTTCGCTCCCGCAGGAGCCAATGTCGATCAAGGCGGTTCGGGTGAAGCCAACATCGCGGTGACTGCCCCAGGGAATTTGGTGTGGGCACCATCAACCGCCAGTGGCAACGTTACTTCCAACGGGGTGCCCTACTACACGACCAACAACGGGGCGACTTGGACGGCAACGAATTTGCCGCCCCCCACCCAGACGAGCATCAATAATGCCTACCACCTTGCTGCCGACCGCAAGAATCCAAGCAAGGTGTATGCATACGACGGCGGTGGTGCAAGGTGGACAAATACCAACGGCAAGTTCTACTACTCGACCGACGGTGGAAAAACCTTCACCCAGTCGACCGATGCTACGCTTGCCGGACTGAGCTTCCAGCAGTGGGGGGGTACCTGGCTGGCGGTGAACCCCAATGCCGAAGGCGATGTGTGGCTGACCAATGGCGACAATGTGTATCACTCTACCGATTCGGGAGTGAGCTGGACGAAGCTGACCACCATGGCTTCAACCCCTGCCGGGTACAATCACTACAATGGTCCAACGTTCTTTGGAGCTCAGCGGGTTGCCCTCGGCAAGCCGGTGGCTGGTTCAAGCTACTCTGCGGCTGTCTACCTGGTGGGAACGGTTGGCGGCGTAGCGGGACTTTTCCGATCCGACGACGCAGGTTCTACCTGGACTCGAATCAACGATGATGCCCACCAGTGGGGCGGCATCGGAGCCCTCGCGGCAGACAACAACGTTGCGGGTCGAGTTTACCTGGCTGGACGCGGGGTCCTTTACAACTACTGATGGATCACTCGGGGGTGTCTTTGAATTGATGATTCGGGGACACTCCCGCGTATTTACTGAACTGCATATACAAGAAAACCTAACCGAGGGTACCCTGCCGAGAAGTGGTCGGTCATAGTCAATTGAGCACAGCTTAGTGTGAGCGGGAAATATAGGTATGGCCGAGCAGCCCGCATTCAATATGCATTGGTTGAATGGCCGTATATGGGCTCCACCTCGTTTGCAAGTAATCCGTTTTTGGCGGGTAGGTTCAACTGAAAAAATCGGTATTTTTACGTTGTTACTGGTAAATATTGGGGTTCTCGGCACAACGATTTGTATAATGTTATTAAGCAAAAGAACGATTGCCCCGCTTCGATTACCCTTTGGGACACTGCCATTGCCTTTGTCCCTCGTCTCCATCGGATTATTCATCATCTGTTCGATAGCTCTGGGTGTTAGTAAAATAACAGTTTCGTTTGACCAACGACTTACTATCATAGCTCCTTCAATACCTGACCGAGAGTTCAAAGAGTGGAACGCGCGATGGGCGAAGATGAAAGGTATTGACGATTACCGTTTGATTGTTAGAGATTTGGATAAACGTGGTTTTGAATTGAAGATTGAACTGCCAAAACAAATAGAGGCGATTTGAACTCTAAGGCGGAATGGAAACGTAATACAACGGTACACTAACAACTTGTCAGTTCCCGTCATTTACGTTTATATAAAGCTGGTCGGCAACGTAAATCAACCATTAACCACACGCAACAAAGTGCGAGTTCCTTGGCGGTCAAGCGCCAAATTGGACAGTTTAATCAATCGGCCAATATCAGCGCTGACGTAACGCTCCGGAATAGATGCCGAACTTGTGACCTATCAGTGCGTTTCGGTCTTCTTGCTGAACTCCGGCAAGGCGTAGGCGGTTGCATACATATGGTGTAGATCATGGATGCGTACATTCTCCAGCCTAACCTTGGCACGTGCGTGCTGCCATCCGTTGTTATTCATGGTGCCAACACGGTGCCCGCTGTATGTGAACACGAATTCTGGATTTTGGCCGCGTTGTGCTTCGATAATGCGCCATGCTTACTTCATCTCCATTCTCTTCGCTTTGGCACTCTCGCTATTAACACACGATGATTCAATTCGTGAATATATCCGGTGTTTCCTTAACTCTATCCCGCAACGCTTATCAAATATTTACAGGCGAAACACAACTGCAACACTTTGATGAGATACTTTTGTACAGGTAAAGACCATCAAGTAGATGGCTTGTGATAATTATTCATTGAGGAACGCTATGTCTGTTATGCAAATCTACGAACGCCCGGTTGCACTGGATCGGAATGTGCACCAAAATATCCGCATCCAAAGCGACGGCAATTTTTTCTTTGCACGTTCATGCCAGACGGCAATTGTCGCCGCGGCTGAATTGAATCAGGCGATCAAGGAATTTCCCGTCGTCTTCATCAAAGAAAGCGACCATTTTTTGCCTATCGCGATATTGGGTCTGCAAAATAATCAAAACTTGTTTGTCGATGAAAATGGTCAATGGACTGCGCGCTATACACCGGCTTTCATCCGACGTTATCCTTTCGTTCCTGCCATGACAAAAGCTGAAGATGAGCAGATGACAGTATGTATCGACGAAGCTTCTGAATGTGTCAACCAGGAACATGGAGAGCCTTTGTTTATTGATGGCAAGAATTCCGCCTTTCTGGGTCAAGCCATACAATTCTTGCAAGAATACAAAGCGCAAACCGATACCACTATAATGCTTGTTAAACAATTGGCCGATGCGGGTTTGCTGTCTGAGCAGACGGCGAATTTCAAACTGAATGATGGTCAGTCATTTGATCTGACCGGATTCTTTACGGTCGATACCGAGAGGCTGTCCAAACTCACGCCTGAAACCACCTACAACTTGTTCCAATCCGGTGCGCTTCATGTTGCGTACTTGCATCTGACTTCTTTGGACAACTTAAACCGCTTGATTGGTATACATGCACAACGTTTGGCGGATATCGGTAAAAAGAACTCGATCAAACCCGCCGTAGCGCATGCCTGATTCCGGTTTGAAACAAGCCCGCATTGTGTTTGGCACTTAACGTGCGGAAATAATTGCTAACCGTTTTTTGTCGCAACCGTAAAATAGAAATCGGCATACATGTCATCTCCTGCTGGAAGCAAAACGACTTCTTTGTATAAAGCTGCAACAAACGGAGTCGCGCTATTGCTTCTTTCGCTGGTAATTTTTCTGTCTCTGGCAGAAAACCTTGCCCAAGAATATTTTACCAATATGAACAAAATATATTTTGCCCGCATTGCCGAGCGCTTCGGAAACTCTGGCGCAACCCATTTGGCGCAGACCCGGCAACTGCTTCTGAGTCGCATTAAGCAGACGTCAATAAATGATGCGTCCCTATTAAGTTTTGTTAATGATTTGATTAACAAAGTTCCCCAGGTTGAGGATTCCGTGCATTGGGGCGTGGAGGATTATTGGGCTACTCCCGCCGAACTCATCGCCAGCAATGGCGGTGATTGTGAGGATTTTGTCATTGGCAAATATTTTTCTTTACGCGAAGGCGGAATCCCCGCCAAAAATTTGCGTCTAACTTACGTTAAAGCGGTTCACGAAGACAAGATAGAAAATCATATGGTGCTTGCCTATTATCCGACTCCCGAAGCCGAACCATTGCTGCTTGATAACCTCTTGCCGCAAATGCTGCCGGCAAGCAAACGTCCTGATCTATTGCCGGTCTATGAATTCAATGGTGAACAATCCGACAAGTTCAGCGGAGCAGCTATTCGCAAATGGGACGCCATGGTCGAACACATGAAGAAAGAATTTGAATAGTGAGAACACAATGAGCCTAAGAAACCAGTTTTTGATCGGCAGTCTGATTGTCGTATTGGCTGTATTTTCCCTGCTTTTTGTGGGCATGGGATTACGGTTGCAGCATTATTTTCAGGGTCAACTGAGTGCTCACGCCCAAGACACGGCTACATCATTAGCCGTTGCCATCAACTCGGCATTGCGCGAAAAAGACTCAAGACTGCTGGAAACAACAGTGCAAGCGGTGTTCGATAGCGGCTATTACAAACGCATCGCCGTTCTTGACACAACTGGTAAGCAAATTATTGAAAAAACGCTTCCGTCCACAAACGGGGATGTACCGGAATGGCTTCCCGAATTGATCAAACTGGATTCACCAGTACGCTCAGCCTTCGTCACCTCCGGTTGGAAACAGTCAGGGGAAGTCACGGTCGCCAGTCAACCCGCGTTTGCCTACAAAGAACTATGGCAACTGATGCAAGACGCGACAATCTGGCTATCTGCGGCGATCATCTTCAGCATGATGCTCATGGCGACGCTGGTGCGCTCTATTCTGCGCCCGCTCGAGAAAATTGAAAATGCCGCGCTCGCCATTTCCAACCGGCAATTTCCCGTCATTTCTCCCATCCCCCGCACGCGCGAACTTGGGCGAGTCGTCAATGCTTTCAACATGCTCTCCAACTCTGTCAGCAAAATGTTGACAGAGTTGGAGAATCTGGCAGAGTACTTCCGTAAACAGACCCTGACCGACTCATTGACCGGCATCGGCAATCGCCGCAGTCTGATCGCAAATATTGAAATGTTGCTGGAATCGCCCTTGGGTGAGTACACCCTGGCTTTAATTCAGGTTGGAGGCCTCGCCGAGTTAAACAATTTGGAAGGGCATGAACAAGGTGACAATTTTGTGCGTGCTCTGGTCGCAGCCATTGAGTCGACTCCCCAACTGACGTTTCTTGCCAGAGTGCAAGGAAGCACATTCGCGATTCTCCTGGAATCCACCACGGAAAATACACTCAAAGACACGCTGGATGCAATTATCCTCAGACTTGAAAATGTTTGCCACAATTTCAACCTGTCCAGTGAAGTGCGCTGCTCGGCAGGGGCCGTTCGTTTGTTTTATAGCAATACATCCGGCGAAGCGCTCGCCAAAGTGGACGAAGCACTGGCCCGTGCCCTCAAGTCCGGTCACAGCGTTGTCGATTATATTCAAGCTACCGGATTACCATCCGGACAATGGAAAAAGTTTCTGCAAGATGCCATGACGGGCAACCGCCTCATCCTTTACGCACAACCGGTCATTGGCCAAATTGGAGAAATACTTCAAGAAATACCCGATGTATTACATTTTGAAGTTTACTCGCGGGTGATAGATGCCGACGGTGTACTGGTAAAAGCGCGACGATTTATGCCCATGGCCATGAGGCACGGCCTCGCTACGGAAATCGACAGGCACTGCCTTCTCAGCCTCATACAAATCATGAAATCGAAGCATGCCACAGGGGTACGTTACGCGTTTAATATTTCACCAAGCACGCTGCGCGACTACGATTTCCCCAACTGGCTCAGCAATCAGCTTGATAATTCCTCGTTGAATAAAAACACGCTGATTCTTGAGCTTGCTGAATCAACACTGCTTGCATCACCGCAAGATGCACAACGTTTTTCGGAAGCAATGCTGAGCCACGGATTGTCATTCGGCATTGATCAATTTGGATTGCAAAAGGCCACCATCACCGAGCTGGCTGAAATGCACCCTGCATACTTCAAGTTGGCAACCGACCTCACGCGCCATTGTGCCGAAGTACCCGAATATGGTGAATATATAGCTTGGCTGGTTAAAACATCCGCGATATTGGGGATACCGGTCATCGCAACTTGCGTCGAGAAAAAGGAATGGTTTGAACGCCTCGTCAAAGCGGGAGTTGTTGGCTTCCAGGGACTACTGATTGGTCAGGTTACTTCACTGGAAAATCCCGAAAACATCGAGCACGATCCTTCTTGATTTTTTACCATTGGCCATACGGCGTCCCATCTCTGGCATTACCGGGCGCCGAACTTCTGACATTGTAAACTTTGCCTTGGGAAGAATTTTCGGGAGCAATGACAACCCAGGTCTGGTTGCTTCCGGTCAAAGGATCGGGGGGAATATCTCGCAGATATTTTTTCACTACCAGATCATCCAATGAGTCCGGGTACTTTCCGGTATCTCCGTAGTATTTGTCTATTGCATCGCGGAACCCGCGCAAGTCGGAATGCAACGCTGCCTCTTTGGATTTATCAACGCTATGAAAATAGCGCGGCACCGTCAGACTTAATAACATCGCGATGATCGCCATCACCACGAGCAACTCAATGAGCGTAAATCCCTTGTCACTATTCCGTTTGCTCATTACCAGTCCCTGTAAGGAATTCCGTTAAGTCCGATCCCGCTGGCATAAGAGTAGACATCAAACACATCGACTCCCTCATGTGGTGAGTCCGGGCCGCTATCATAACTTCGTTTACCCCAAGTTTGTTCAGCGGCCACATTCGCGTCCAAAGCAAAAGGATCACGCGGGAGCTTTCTTAAAAAATATATTTTGCTCTTTTTCGGATCATCAATTTTATCAACTCCGTAAACCAAATCCCGTAACGATTTTGGATAGCCAGATTCACCCACCAGTTTGGTAACATGCCCTTCATCCGCCGCCTGTTTATAGGCATCGATTGCACTACGAATCTGGCGTAATCCGGATTGAAGCTCTTCTTCCTTGTTACGCTGCACCACCAGTTCTGCCATCGGCATCGCGATGCTCGCCAAAGTTCCCACAATGGCAACGGTAATCAACAATTCGACCAGCGTAAAACCACAATGGCTTTTGCCACTTTTAAAATATTTGTGAAAAGCGGTTACGCTCATGGGGTAGCAGGCGCCACCGCCGGACGATCCGTTTTCGCTTCTTGCTTCGCTCCGTCGAATGTTGCATCAGGCTTTACGTTACCCGCTTGCTGCGCGGGAACGGGGGTAGCCGATGCGACTGGCATGTCAGCCGGTTTCGACGGAGTGACTGGCACGACTTTAACTTCGACAGGCAACAAGATTTCCCTTGGCTTTGGGGCACTACCAATGACACTGTCGGTTCCGGACGCAAATTGGCTAGCCAGTTTGTCTGGGCGAGTCATGTTCCTGACTACATGCGGCGTGATCAGTAAAACCAAATCCGTTTTTTGCTTGTTGCTGTTGTCATTTGAAAATAGCCTGCCGAACAAAGGCAAATCTCCCAAACCCGGAACCTTGTTCACCGTAGAGGATGAATTTTTTTGAATCAAGCCGGCCAGAACTTGAGTTTCGCCGTCTTTAAGTCTTAACACCGTATCCGCATTCCGAGTGTCCAGTTCATAGACTTGGGTGCCTGAAGTTGTCGTAATCGTTTGATTCACACTACTCACTTCCAGCTTGACCTTCATGTCAACTTGATCATCCAGCCTGATACTCGGTTCCACATCCAACTTGAGACCTACATCGATATAGTTCACTGATTGCGAACTCCCCACTCCGGCGGTTGACACCGTTGTCAGCACTGGCAAACGCTGACCGATATGAATATTGGCCTTCTCCCGATCTTTTACACGAATGCGCGGATTGGCGAGCAGCGTGGCATCGGTATCGGTTTTTTGCAAATTAAGGGTAAGGGCCGGATTAGAGACAGTATAGGTCAAAAAATTCGAGTCCCGATTTTGCCATTGATTGAGCGTAAAACTGCCGGCTGTACCGACACTGGCACCGATTTGCTGGGGATATTGCAATCCCAGATTAAGAAGTCGAGTATCGCTGATTTCAAGAATCTCAACTTCCAACTCAACTTCAGGATCAGCCAAGTCTTGAGCCGATATCAATTTTTCCGCCAGACGAATCACCTCGGGCGTATCGCGCAAGATCAGCAAATTTCTGCGTTCATCAATGAAAACATCCTTGGCTTTGAGAATGGTTTTAACCATTTCCATCGTTTTTTTAACATCGGCATTAGCCAGATAAAAGCTCTTGACCACCTGCTGCTGGTAATCTTTCAATTTAGCCGGCGTGTCGGGATAAATGATGATGGTATTTTCATTGATCACTTCTTGCTGTAACTGGTTGGTGACCAGCAACAGTTTGATCGCATCCTCGATCATCATATCTTTGACGACAATTGTAGTTTTTAAATCCGGCTTGATATCTTTATCAAATACAAAATTCAATCCGGAAACGCGGGCTACCACGTTGAACACAGATTTGATACCTGCATCCTGAAACTCGAGCGAGAGCGTTTTCTTGAAAGCCTTGCGCATAAACGGCGAACCCGATATTGCACGATCTTCAGTATTTTTTTCCTCTATCTGTTTCAGTAACGCTTTGGCTTCGTGATGCAACGGATTGACCGAAAGAATTGTTTGGAGTCTGACAGACGCCCCATCCGTATCACCCTTGTTAAACAGGTCCAGCGCCTCGGCCAATTCTTGCTTGCGCGCCTTGTCTCCCAGTACCAGATCCAGACCATCGCGTGCCCGCTGATTATTTGTATCGATGGCCAGTACGCGCTTATAGTCGTTCGCGGCTTCTTCAAAGGCATCTTTGGATCGCTCAAAATCCGCTTTGCCGAGCAACTGGTTCACCGCCAGTTCACGCTGTTTAAAAAGGTATTGCCGGTATTCCACATTTTCCGGATCAGCCTTGGTCGCTTGTTCAATCTGCGCCAAACCCTGCTCAAGCTGTCCATCCGACAATTTATTTTTGCCCTCTTTAAAATCGCGCGACGGTTGACTGGCACATCCGTCCAAAACCAAAATCGTCGCGAGCAACAGCAAAACTCCTATAGACCGTAACTTCAATTTACTTCTCCAATTTGCACAGTTTGTTTGATATTCAAAGGTAAATAAGTCAATGTCATTACGGGAGGAATAATCGATTCCACCCGATATTTGCTATCAACGGTATCCCCTTCACGAACAATGAAGATACGACCTTGCTTCTCTAAAAATACTGCAGCATGATCCCCGTTATCCCGCATTTTCCCGATGTACTGAAAAGTCAAAGGCGGAGCAACAGGGGTTATTGGCACAACCTTGGGCGGAGGTGGCGGCACATACCACGATTTGACCGGGAACATATCCTTTACACCTTCGGGTAATGCCGGTCTTTTTAATTTGTCCACAAGCAAATCCGAAGGCACCTCGGGTACACTCGATGCCGCCAAAAGCGCCGACTTTTGATTTGGTTCAGGGGTTATTGGTTCTTTTGATTTTGGTCTCTCCCGATGAACAGCCTCAACTTGTCCATCATCCTGACTATTGACCGCAGCCGTTGCCGCGACTGTTAACAGCAAGGCTCCGCCCAGTAACCAACTACGATGTTGTTTCGAGATATTCATCGAATCACATTCATGTAAATGGAAAAACGAATTTTGGCTTCAAGCTCGCCTTTGCTAATAGCATCGCGCTTGAAACTCACTTCTTCCAGTGCTGCCGACGGCACCGAGTTCAAAACTTTGACAATAAACTTTCTGATCTGAATATAGCTGCCTTTTACCGGCAAATTAACCTGATAGCTGCCAATTCTTCCCGACTTCCCAAGATTGAATTTGTATTCCCCTTGTTCCAGACGAATTGATTCTTCATGAGCCGCGCCGTAAATGGTTTTAAATAAACCCGGCGCTTTTTGACGTGCCGGAAAAAACCCGTAAAAGGCATGCAACTGCGCTCCCGGAGTACTCACATCACCCGCCGGATTCAAGCGCGACATATCCAAACGTTTTCTTTCGGCAGCCTCGTCTTGAGTCAACACTTCCATTTTGGATTTTTCCCAAAACGTCAGGGACAAATATCCGGCCAGCGAAAAAAACAGCAGCAAAACGCCCGCAATACCGGGCAAACCCAGATTTTTCATCCACTGCGAAGCAACCCATAAAAAACGGTTCATGGATGAACTCCCCATTTAGCCTGGAGCATGAAGCGAATCGGCTGTTGCGGATCTTGATCCTGAAGCTGGTGGCTGACTAATTCGACTTCGCGGAACAACGGGGTCTTCTGCAAGTACGCATAATAAGTCACCATACTGTCCAGCGATTTCGCTTCGGCAGTGATACGCACGAGCCCCTTTTGTGAATCCGGCTCAATCGACAGCACCGCGACATCATCTTTTTGATAGGACTCAACCGCTGCGAATAACTCTTTCCACGGCAAGTTGAGTTCCAGAATAATAGCCTTCGCCTGAGCGGTTTCGAGCGTAGTTTGTTCAGTGTCTGTCTCAACCGGCAGAGGATCCATGCGCGACGCTTTTTCGGTGCGAATACTCGCAATCAGACTTTCCTGTTGGGCGATTTTTTGACTACCTGCGTGGTAACTCCAAGCCACATAGGCTGCCCCGGACAGTCCCACTGCCAGCGCCACGGCGCCAAGCCAGAAATTGCGGCCGGAAGACAAATAATCCAATTTAAGCGCATCCATAATTACATCCCCGCCGTAGCCATGGCAAAGTTCGCCATTTCCAATTTGGAAAGTTCGGGAAGCGGGCTCAACATGAGTCGGCTTATCACCCAGGGCTCGCGTTTTATCGTCGCCACATTTGTAGTCTCCGGGGCGAAAACAAATACTTTATTGTGTTTGTTCCCACCGGTGACCAGCAAAGACTCGCGCTCCAACATCAGCATCGTTTCCTCAAACCAGTCAGAGACAACATGTCGCAATCGAATGCTGGACCACTGCCCGTCTTGCAGCAATCCGACACAAATATTGTCGCGCTCCGCCAGCACAAACCACGACGGGTCTTTACCCAACTCCTTGCGGCAGGCATTGAAAGCTGTCATCAAATAGGGCTGTACCGATTTCAACCGCAAGGGCGAAGTCGCGAACAGCGCGATGAGTTGTGCCAGCAATTGTTGCGGGATGGCACAGGCTATCGACGGCGTTCCAAATGTACCTTCATTCAGACGAAAATCCCAACCCGAACTGGCCTCGCCATAAACCTCGTCGAAACGATGTTGCACCAAAGCAATTTTTTCCTCTGCGGACAACGGTGCCTCGTTCCACGGCAACACCAGGAAGCGCACGAAGTAATTAGACAGAACGATCTGCGTGTCCGCCGCTTTCCATTCCTTATTTTTTAAAACGCTTTCCAGCAGGCCGAGTAGAGGCTGCCATCCGGATTCCTGCCCGGCATAGGAAAATACCTGTCTCGCGTGAATACGGGGCCGTCTGCCGCCCTGATAATGCAAAACGATCAGACGATCTTTGCACAGCACGATGCGTACTTTGTCACGCCACAAAGGTAACACGGTTAATCTCCTGTAACGTGGTTTCACCCTGCTTGACCAAGGCGAGCGCCGATTCGCGCAGGTATCTCGTACCGTTGCGGCGCGCTGCTTCTTTAATTTTGCGTATCGGCTCTTTGGCCACGATCAGTTCCCTGATTTCGTCGTTCAGATGCAACATCTCCGCAATTGCTTTGCGCCCTTTATATCCCGTGCCGCGACACAGACCGCAACCACGTCCCGCGATAAATTTATATTCATGCAAAGTATCGGGACTAATACCGGAACTTTTCAGCAACTCGGCACTGGGTATGGACGGCTCGGCACAGTGGACGCAGGACAAGCGCACCAAACGCTGCGCCAACACGCCATTCAGCGCCGATACCAAACTGTAGGGATCAACACCCATATGCGTGAAGCGCCCGATCACATCAAACACGTTGTTGGCATGCACGGTGGTAAACACCAAGTGACCGGTCAGTGCCGATTGCACAGCAATCTGCGCGGTTTCCGGATCGCGAATCTCACCCACCATGATCTTGTCGGGGTCGTGACGCAAGATGGAGCGCAAGCCTCTGGCGAAAGTCAGTCCCTTCTTTTCGTTTACCGGAATCTGAAGAATTCCCGGCAACTGATATTCCACGGGGTCTTCAATGGTAATGATCTTGTCTTCACCATTGTTAATCTCGCTGATCGCCGCATACAGTGTAGTCGTCTTGCCACTACCGGTCGGGCCGGTCACCAATACCATGCCGTAGGGTTCGTTTGAAAGCTGTCTGAAGCGCGCCATACTCTCTGCATCGAAACCCAGTTTTTCCAGTCGCAAGCCTTCCATTTCATCCGAAAGACTGCGCCTGTCCAAAATTCTCAGTACGGCATCTTCGCCGAAACTGCTAGGCATGATGGAGACGCGGAAATCGATTTCATGCCCCTGCGAATTCACCTTGAAGCGACCATCCTGCGGCGTTCTACGCTCGGTAATATCCAGCTCTGACATCACCTTGATGCGCGATATGACCTGCTCCGCCATCTCTATTCCGGGCACATCTCCTGCCGTGATCAGCACACCGTCAACACGGTATTTTATTTTTAGCCCGGTTCCATGGGATTCAATATGAATGTCACTCACGCCGCCTTTAAGCGCGTCGTACAAAGTGGAGTGAACAAGCTTGACCACCGGGTTGGTATCTTCGCTAATCCCTTTAAGCGAGAGATCATCAACCCGCCCGGTATCGCCGGAAGAAAATTCGCTGCTGGAAATAATGCTGTCCATAGCGCGCATGTTTTCTTCATAGCGCGCCAGATAAGCGGCAAAGTCTGTCGGATGAATAAGGTACCAGGTATAAGAGCGTCCGGAAACGGCTTCGGCCCATTCCTGCAATTCGGCTTCAAACGGATCACAAAAAGCGGCCATTCTATTTTGTTTTTCATCGCGCAATACGATACATCCCCGCTTGGCAACTTCGGTAAAAGACAGACTGTCAAAATCCGGCGTGCAGTTATTCAAAGCCTGCATATCCATCACAGGATAGTGAAACAAGCGCCCCATCGCTGCAATCGACTCCTGCGCTGTCAGTGCATAATCTTCTTCCAGTATTTCAGTAGTATGGCGTCCCAGACGTTTCGCATTGGCTCGCGCCTGACGAAAGTTTTCCACCGTTAATTCCGGCTCAAGTTTTTCCGTAAGCGTGTTCATTCAATGCTCCCGGCCATATCAAAAATCGGCATATACATCAAAACCACAATCACCCCGATCACCACACCCATCGTCGCCATCAACAACGGTTCGAACAATTTGGTGAACCACTCCACCCATCGGGCCATTTCTTCATCATGAAAAGTGGCGATACGTTCCATCATCTCGCCCATATTTCCGCTGCGTTCACCCACGCGCAGCATGCTGAGCGCAACCGGCGTGGTCAGCTCATTGGCCTCCATCGCCTGTGAAATCGTCTGTCCTTCACGGATGCTATTCGATGCCAGTAGCAATTTACCCCGCAGCGTCGGCTGCAAAAGTCCCGACACCATATCCAGCGCGCTGACAACCGGTATGCCGCCTTTTAACAGCATGGCAAGCGTGCGGTAAAACCGCGCCAGTTGATACACGTGCATGCGCTCTCCGATTGCCGGAATACGCCATAATTTGCTCACCAGTGCTTCGCGCACTGACGGGCGCGAAAAAGCAAATACCGCAGCGGCCAAGCCGGCCACGGCTACTACAAACAACAACAATCCATTGTTTTGCAAAAGCAGTCCCCATTTGAGCAGCATCTGAGACAGCCAGGGAAGCGTAGTGCGTGAACCTTCATAGACCGAAGAAAATCTGGGCACGACATACCCCAGCAGAAACAGCATCACCATGCCACCCACCGCCATCAATACGACAGGATAGATAGAAGCACTGATCACTTTCTTTTTTACGAAATTAAGTTGCGTCTGGTACGCCACAAATCGGCTTAACGCTTCACCCAGTCCGCCTGTTTTTTCGCTGGCGCGTATCGAGGCGATATATAGCGCCGGGAAGACAGAGGGAAATTCTTCCAGCGCGGCAGAAAAAGTCTGACCTTCATAAAGACGTGCAATGATTGAGTCGAGCACTTTCTTTGCATCCGGATGACGCTCTTTGTCGGCAAGGGCAAGCATGGCCTCAATTAAACTCAGGCCGGCATCCAGCAAAGACAGTAACTCCTGACTAAACAAAACCAGTGCAAAAGTCCGGCGAGGTTTAACTAGCGCAAGGGCATTACCGGCTGCCTTGACGCTTAGTACGGCGTATCCCTGACTTTTTGCCACACTGGCCGCATCAATTTCATTCAAGGCCGCAATAGAAACTGTGCAGACACCTTCACCGCTGCGCATTACCTTTATATCGAATTGCATAGGTACGCTCCACCAGTTTTCGACATCTGATGACTAACCCGCGCAACCAAGCTGTCCACCTTGGACGCAGTTAAAAAAATTGTAAATAAAACCATATATAACCGCAGGGTAAAATTGTTCCCGGCGAAAATGCAGGATTGATAAGCGCAACAACCACTCTATTTTCGGTTATAGAGAATGCTCATCCGAGTCAATTGGTGATTGTATGTCGCCAAGATTACAAAATAATGAAAAGGCTAGTCATAGCCATATTTGAAATCAGGCTTGATGTACAGAAGAATTTTTTATCACCAAACCTGACGCTGATACTTGCGGTATAGCCCCATCACTTTAGGCACATAAGCTCTGGTTTCGGGAAATGGCGGGATGCGTACACCGTATTTGACAACATTGCTTTCGCCCGAATTATAGGCAGCCAAAGCCAGGGACAAGTTGTTTCCAAAACGCTTTAACAGGATATTCAAATACTGTGCTCCGGCCTGAATATTCTGGGCAGGATTGAAAGGATCTGTCGCACCGTAAAGGCGCGCAGTTTCGGGCATCAACTGCATCAGCCCCAACGCTCCCTTGTTGGATACCGCATTCACTTCATAACCCGATTCTGTTGCAATAACCGCATGTAACAATGCCGGGTCAAGATGGTAGGTGAAGGCGGCACGGTTGATTTCCGGTACGAGCGTTTTTTGTTGCGAACGGTTTATCTCGTGTATTTTGCGCACAACGGATGCCGGCTGCTCAGTCGGCTCATCTGTTCGCAACATAAGCACATAGCGCTCATCCGTTGGAACATTGCTAAAACTCTGCGTACCATTCGCATCTGTAAAACTGTAAATATCGGCGCGCGCTTCATTGCTTGCCGCACAAAAAGACACCAGCAACCCGAGCAAAGGCAGCCAAACTTTCGGGAACTTTTCCCGTGCAAAATAGCTATGGTTGCGGCGTCTGCTGAACATTGTTGTCGGCAGGCTTAACTGGCGCGCCAGCAGCTACATTTCCGCCGGCCCCATTTTTAGACGGGCTGGCAGATGCAACCCCCGCCGGTGCGACGGCATCTGCTTTGGCTGTAGTCGCCAATTTGGCTGCATTTGTTTTGTCTTTGTACTCTTGCATCAGATTCTGCATCCTGACACTCTCCAATTGCGTGAATGGCTCAGCTTGCATCAGCGCCGTGAAAACACCCTTAGCCCGATACTTTTCGATGATATCCACACTGATACGGTATAACTCGTCATTTTTTTTCTCACAAACTTGGACATCTCCTGAAAGCCGTTTCTGCTCCTGCTCTTTTTCTTTTTGCAGTTGCTCTTTTTCTTTCTGAACTTGCAGCAGACTATTTTTGGTTTCTGAATACTGTAATGTCATCTTCTGCAAATTGCTCTCGGATTCCTGAAATTTCTCGGTCAACTCGGCAAACTGCTTTTTTTGCCCGCCGGTCTTCTTTTCCAATACCGCACTTTTTGCTCCAACCTCACCAAGTTGCTTTTTCAGTTCTTCAACTTTGGCGGCAAGCTCCGCTTTTTCTTTCTGAGCTTCAGACAATTGCGCCTGTATTTTGCGCATTTCATGCTTGGCCTCTTTTTCGGCGTCCGCTGCTGCCCACGCGCCGGACAAACCAAAGCCACTCAGCACAAAAGTTGCTGTCATAAAACATAACCACTGCGAAATTCTATTTTTCATATTGAAAATCTCCCGCAATTAGAAACGCGCATTCAAATCAATTTGCAAAGTGTCGATCGACAAAGGTGCGCCATCAATCTGATCCGTACTCAACCAGCGCAGCGTTAACCA
>Ga0182030_10011029_pt1 | contig 18268 bp, 12 predicted proteins | sample 812S3MmetaG_FD_121299 | JGI IMG/M metagenome (GOLD analysis project Ga0182030, IMG submission 121299) | Permafrost microbial communities from Stordalen Mire, Sweden - 812S3M metaG (Illumina Assembly) | ecosystem: Environmental > Terrestrial > Soil > Wetlands > Permafrost | place: Sweden...
CCACGCTGATGAACGCGTCGTAAGCCAGAAAAGCCAGGGTAAGAAAAATCTGACCGAGCTGCCGCGCGCCCGAACCGGCCACTTCGCGCAAATGCATTGTCCACGGCAAATCATGCGGCTTGCTCAAGGCATTGACCAATGCCGCCAGCACGCCGGGGAGCGCGATGATCCCCACGACCAACAGCAAGCCGAGACCGCCAAGCTCCGGCACGAGCAGCCAACTGCCGAGCAACAACACCAGCAAGGCCAGCGGAACGAGACTGCGCCGGAGGTTGTCGAAAATTTTCCATTGCGAGAGCACCGAGAGCGGATTGGCAATGCGCCGGGCGTCCGAACCGGGCACACGCGGCAGGAGCCATTGCGTGATCTGCCAGTCGCCGCGAATCCAGCGGTGACGCCGGTTCATGTCCACGTTGTAGCGCGAGGGAAATTCCTCGTATAATTCCACGTCGCAAACGAGGGCAGAACGCGCGTGGCAGGCTTCCAGCAAATCGTGACTGAGAATTGTGTTCTCGGGAAAACGTCCGGCCATGGCGCGCTGGAAGGCGTCCACATCGTAAATCCCTTTGCCGATGAACGAGCCTTCGCGAAATACATCCTGATAAACATCGGACACTTCCCGCGTGTAAGGATCAATGCCCGCGTCGCCTGCAAACAGCCGGACAAACCACGACCGCCGCGCGCTCGGCAGACTCACGCCAACGCGCGGTTGGAGAATGCTGTAGCCCTCACGAACAATTCCGCACGCGTCATCGAACACCGGACGGTTCAGCGGATGCGCCATCGTGCCGACGAGTTGCCGCGCAGCTTCGCGCGGCAACTGCGTGTCGGTGTCGAGCGTGATGACATATTTGATTTCCGACAGAATGGCCGTCTCGCCGACGATTTCGGAAAAGCAGTCGCGCGCCCCGCCGCGCAGGAGCGCATTGAATTCCATGAGCTTTCCGCGCTTGCGTTCATAGCCCATCCACAGGTTTTCACCGGCGTTCCAACGGCGCGGGCGATGAAACAGGAAAAAAAGATTTTGGCCTGTGGACGAATATTTTTTGTTCAACGACTCGATTCCGGCCCGCGCCCGTTGGCGCAAAATCTCATCGCCCGGCTGCGCCTCGGCCGGCGCGTCGCGGAAATCTGTCAGCAACGCGAAATGCAGATTCTGATCCCGGCTCGCGAGATGATGAATCTCCAAGGTCTCGATCAGGCGCTCGACGCCAGCCTCGCTGGTGAGCATCGTGGGCACGACCACCATCGTCCGGCAAGTTTCCGGAATGCCGGCGGAAAAGTCCATGCGTGGAAGCAGGCAGGGTTTGACCAGCAGCGTGGACAGCCAGTTCATCAAGGCCACGGCTAGCTGGCTCGCGCAAAGCAGGAAAACCACGGTAAAAAAAATAAGCTTCCAGCCTTGCACTTCGAGCGCCAATGATTGCCGCACAAACCAGAACGTGGCCAGCAGAGTTAACCCTCCAATCCCGCCGGCATAAAACAACAGCGGAAGGCGATGGATGCTGCGCTCAATGAAAGTTTGCCAGGGTAATTTAATTTTTATCCGGCGCGCCAACAGGGTATGCCCTTTGTCTATGAGGAAAAAGCCCACATGGGCCGTTCGGTCGCCGAGACCTTTTTGCCGGGAATTGTCGACGGCCAGTTGGATGGCGCGCTGCGCGACTTCCGCTTCCGAAAGCCGGCTGTTCCGGGCCAAAAATTCGACCGCATGACGGTAGCGATCACGCGTGGAAAAATCCATCGCGCCATAGACGTTGGCTGGGTCGGAATGCAAAGTCGCCTCGACCAGGCTAAGGTTTTCCACGAACTCCTTCCAGTCCATGGCGCTTAAAAAACGAAGACTGGTAATGCTGTGGCTGACGGAAACCTGGTCAGCCGCCTGATTCTGACTTTCCAACTGGACGAGCTGTTCAATGGACAAACCTTGTTGACCCAGCCGCTGTTCCAGCCAGCCGCGCGCGAGGTGCAGCACCGGGCTTTGTCGCGACAAGCGCTGGCAAAATTCCGCCACGAACGAACTGGACAACGGCAGCTCGGACTTCGCCATGTCCGCCACCACGATGACGAGGTGAGCGGAGTTTTGCTCGGCCATTTCCTGCAAACGATTCACCCACAAATCCGCCAGGTCGCGATCCGCCCGCGCGATGGTCAGCCGGGTGGTGATGCGCTGGAGATTTTCAATCAAGCCCAGGCGCAACATGATCGGAATGGCCCACAGCTCGCCGAGTTTCAAGGAATGAACCGTTTGGTAAGCGGCGATGAAGGCGCTCAACGGTTCCGCATCAATCTGCGCATCCACATGCGAGATCAATTCGAGCACGATGTCATAAACGCGCGGCAGTCCGGCGGAAGGACCATTCAAAAGGCGGGGCAATTCCTGACTGTAGCCACGCGGCAAATGCCGTTTGGCCATTTGGATCTGCTCCTCGATCAGGTAAAAGTTATCGAGCAGCCATTCGGCGGCCGGGGTAATGCGGCGGGACGGATCAACGGCGATGGTCGCCCGGTTGAAGGTTCTGAGGATGTCCTCGTTTTGCCCCAGCCGGCTCAACAACCAGTTGGAACCCCGTCTGGTGACGACCGTCTGACTGGCCGCGAGCGACTTGGCGTGGCGCGCGAGTTGTTGGACGCTGAACATTTCTGCCCGCAACGGCGGCTCGTTCGCGCCAGCGCGCGGGCGTGCCAACCCGGCCATCCATTTTTGAAAGCGCAGTGGCAGTGGTTGCATGTTCTTGGAAATAACTATTCAACGTTCGTTAGGATGAAAATGACTAAAAAAACTTCATTGCACTGCCGGGCCGGGGCGAAATCCTTTTCGGTGACGGCGTCGTAGCTTTGGATTGAGCTCATCCATTCGGATCATCCCAATTGAGACATCATTAAAGCAGATTCATCAATGCCGCGCGTTGGACTCCGGCCCGATTGAGGTGCCCAACTGAATCCTGTGGAGGACGGATTGTCGCCCCGCAATTTCCTCTCGTGGCCATTCTTCAGACCATTTGGTGTCTGAATGGTTCCTTCGCGTCCGCGCTTGGGGATCATTTCATTGGCAAAAAGAGATTTCATAACTTTGGGTGCTCCTTCAGGTGCTTGGCGATATCATCTTATTCGTCTGGTTGGTTTAGCGCCGGACCACTGCCAACCCGCCGTCGGCATTGATTCCGGCCCCACGTTTCTCTGAAAGCTAATCCGCCGGGCGAGCTTCAGCCATGGGGTGTTCACCCCATTCTTCGCCGCGCCCCAATAATTCACATGGAAAGGCGGCGCTGGCTGCGTAAGGGATCAGCGTCGAGCGCGGCCAGTAAACAGAGGGCTTTATTATTCATTAAAAATGATGGGGGAGCACATGGTTGTTGAAACTGATTCAACTGCCAGATTTTGCTGTCCGATTTGCCGTGGCCGAGGCCGGTGGTATAGCTGCCATAATAATTTATAGATTCGCGCCGTTGATCCGACGCACTGGGTAATGGAGTAATTAAGCCTTAATCGTCAAACTTAAGCTACTCCCCTAAAACGGGGATTATGTGTGTGGTTTTTGTTAGTGAGTCTGTCAACGACCGTTGATAAAAAGTGGCTGGCGGCGACCTGGCCAGCGGGGCGGACAAAATTAAAATGAAACCGGCAAATTTCAGGGCGATGATTTTTATGTGTCACATTTCCGACCGGTTTCAATTTTTCATTGCTTCACCGGACAAATCCTTTATCACTGGCGCACATTTTTCAAACCGCACAAGCCGCGTGAGCATGACCAAATTAAATGGATTGAGCGTATTGCTGGTGGAGGACGAGCCGTTGCTGCGTCGCCAACTGGCCGCGCAGATGGAACGCCAGGGCGCGGATGTGACCACGGCCGATTCGCTCGCCGCCGCGCGCCAATGGCTGCGCGACGGCCAGTTTGATTTCGCCCTGCTGGATGTGAATCTGCCCGACGGCCTCGGCCCCGACCTGCTGCGGGGAAAAGCGTTTCCCGGCGCGACCTCGGTGATTGTAATGACCGCGCAAGGCGGCGTGGCCGGTGCCGTGGAAGCGATGCGGCTCGGCGCGGTGGATTATCTCACCAAGCCGTTTGATCCGGAAGAACTGCCGCTGGTCATCGCCCGCGCCCGGCAGATGCGCAGCCGCGTCCGCATCGAAGAACAAAAATCCGGCGACAACGCGCAGGCGGCGCGCGTTTTTGTTTTTGGCCGCGCGCTCGCCAGCGTCGAAACACAGCTCGAAAAAATCATCCAGGCCGACACGCGGATGCAGACGCAACTGTCGCCAGTGCTGATTCAAGGCGAAACCGGCACGGGCAAAACCACCGTCGCCCGCTGGCTGCACCAGCGCGGGCCGCGCGCGGCGCAGCCGTTTGTGGAGGTGAATTGTTCGGCGCTGCCGGACACGCTGGCGGAATCGGAATTGTTCGGCCACGAACGCGGCGCATTCACCGATGCGCGGACGGCGCGCATCGGTTTGTTCGAGGCGGCGAGCGGCGGCACGCTGTTTCTTGACGAGCTGCCAAGTTTGTCGCCGGCGTTGCAGGCGAAGGTGTTGAAGGCGATTGAGGAAAACCGCATCCGCCGGCTCGGCGGCTCGCGCGAAATTTCCGTGGACGCGCGGGTGGTCGCCGCGACCAACCGTGATTTGAAAGAGCTGATTGCCGCCGGCCAGTTCCGCGAGGATTTGTATCACCGGCTGGATTTGTATCGGATTCAAATTCCGCCGTTGCGCGAGCGCGGCGGCGACCTCGTGACGCTGGCGGAAGTGCTGCTCGGCCAGTTGTGCAAAAAACACCGACTGCCGGCGAAGCGGCTTTCGGCTGCGGGCAAACAACGGCTATTGGCCTGCCGCTGGCCCGGCAACGTCCGCGAGCTGGAACACGAACTGGAGCGCGCGATTGTTTTTGAAGGCGGCGCGGAGTTGAATCTCGAACAATTGCAGCCGCCGGTGGATCCGAATAAAACGGCGGCGCACCCGGACTGGCTGAATCCGAATTTCCAATTTCCGCCGGAAGGTTTTTCACTGGACGAGGCGACGGCGGTGCTGATTGGCCGGGCGTTGCAGCAAACGGGCAACAACGTGTCGGCGGCGGCGCGGCTGCTGGGCGTGTCGCGGGATTTTCTGCGTTACCGGCTGGGGGGGAGCAAACCGGATTCTTCGACTGGGGAATAACCCCCGTTCCGCGCGCCGGAAGGTTGCAAAAATTGGGTGAATACACCCAGGCTGGCCGGCGCGGATTTTCGGCGCTGTGATAGAATCGTCAATGTTTTCAATGGCTTTATCAGTCTGGCACGCCGTTGGCACGGCCGTTGCTAAAGTGAACCCAAGTGGAACCAGCCGAAGCTGGCTCTGACAAAAACAAAAAAAATTAAAACTATGAAAACTATTCGTTATCTGATTCTGGCCGGAATAACCGTTGCGAGCCTTTGCGGGCCGCGCACAGTTCTGGCCCAAACCGCAACCCGGCCCGTCGTGGTGGCTCCCCATGACGGCGATCTGGCCGGCGCACCCGCCGGCATCAAGACCTTGATCAAGGATTTTGCCGCCACCCGCGACACTTATCTGGCGCAGCAGGACCTGTTGCTGGCTTCGATGAAAACCGCGACCACGAAGGCGGAACGCGACGCCATCCGCGATCAGTTGCAGGCCAACCGCGCCGCCTTCCTGGCGGAACTCAAAGCCTTCCGCGAACAACTCAAGGACGACCTGACGGCGTTGAAGGGCAAGATCAGCCACGCGGAATTTTTGCGGATCATTGACGCGGCGCATGACGCGGCCACCGAAGGCGGATTCGGCCATCACAAAGGTCATTGAAGATCGGCTGTTAATTTGCTGAAACCACTTACTCTTCGGCAATCAAGTCTGGCAACCCGCAAGGGTTGCCAGACCTTTTGTGCCTGCGCGCGGCCAAATTTGCGGCCCGGTTTGGCCGTGCTGATTTTTTTTCTGTGCCTGTCGCCGGGCAAAGGCGAAGAAGCCTCGCTCTCGGAAACCAACTTGATTCCCAAAGACACGCGGCTCTGGACGGAAGCCATGTTGTGGGATGAACAAGCCAGCCTTTCTTCCGGTCTCGGTTACAAAGACAATGTTTTGTTGAGCGCCTTCAATCCGCACGGCAGCGCGTTTTTTGTCAACGGCCTGGACGCGATGGTCATGCGGGTGCCGTTGGACGGCTGGCAGATTGTCGGTGCCGTTGTCGGCGATGACATCCGCTACTGGCACAACGTCGGGGCCGAGCGGGAAGATTCCTTTATCGGCAGCCTGCGCGTCGAGCGGGAACTGCCGGCCGGCTGGCAGGCGGGCTTGGAAGCGCGCGGGATTTATGAAGACCAGGTGCTCGACATCACCACCAGCCAAGGCACGCCCGCCACGGCGCTGGTGGAAGGCTTCGGGCTCACGGCGCAGCCTTCGTTGCGCAAAGATCTGCCGGCGGGGCTGTGGCTGAAACTGGAAGTGCCCGTCACCCGCTGGTTGCTTGCCGCACCGATGGATGATGATTGGGAATTCGGCCCGGTCGTGACGGCGGGCCGCGATTTCGGCAAGCGCGCCGACGTGACCTTGAGCTACGGTGCCGCGCATCAGCACCACGACGAATGGGTGGCTTTGGACATGTATGGCCGGCCGCTGTCGCAGCCCTTGGACATTTTCCAGCAGCGCGTCGAACTGGCGTGGCACCAATATTGGGATGAGCAGCGGCACTGGCGGTCTTCCACCAGCCTGATTTTCACCGACAAGCAGGACAACGGCGGCGGCTATTTCAATTATTACCAGTATCAGGCCGTTGAGGATTTAAGCTGGCAGGCCGGCGGCTGGCAGCTCAAAGCCGGCGCGCAAATCGCCGACGAGGAATATCCCGTTCAAACCAGCGCGCCGCACAGTTCGGAAAAACTTTACCGGACTTTAATGAATGTTTCCCTGGAAGCGGAACGCCGGCTGTTCAAAGGTTTGAAGAGCTACGCCAAACTGGAATACCAGCGGGCGTTTTCCAACGAAGCCGCCGGGGCCGACGAATACGAAGCCACCATTGTTTCCGGCGGCCTGCGTTATGAATTTTGAAACCATGAAATGCCGCAACTATTTTTTGCAACCCGGCGCACTTGACTTAAAATAAAGAAATCATCAGATGAACATTGCAGCTCAAAACAGCCGGCCCGTCCAGCGTTCGCGTTGGGCGCCGGTGCTCATCATCGGGCTGGCGGTGGCCGTGCTCGGCGGCACGCTGGCGTGGTCGGCGCTCGATCTGCGGTCGCGCATCCGCGCGCAAATTGTCCAGGGCGACGGCGAGATTCTCGACGCCGTCACGCTCATGCAGCATCGCAACGACCAGGCCGCCGGCGAGACGCTGGCTTCGCTGGCCGATCCCGGCGAACAATTCCAGCTCGCGCTCAAAGTTTCCAAGCTGCGCAATGTGCTTGGCGTCCGGCTTTATTCCAGCGACGGAAAATTCGTGAACGCGTTTCCCGCCTACATCACCGAAACCGCGCTGCCGTCAGCCGATTTGGAACCGTTGCAAAATCTCCAGCCCGTCAGCCGGTTTGCCGCCGCCGCGCCGATGCAGGAGCAGGATTTGCTGGCGGAAACCAACCATCCCACCGCGCCGCTGTTGTTCGTGGAAGTGCCGCTGCGCATGGACGACCAAAGGCAGCTCGCCGGCGTCATTCAATTTCTCATGGACGGCAGCCGCATCGCCCGCCAATGCGCCGCGCTGGACCGGAATCTGGCGCTGAAATTTTCCGCCGCTTTCGTGGTGGGCGCGGGCATTTTGATTGCCGGCCTGGGTCTGGCGCTGCGCCGCGTCGAGCGCGCCAACCGGAAACTCGCCGAGCGCACCAAAAATCTGTTGCAGGCCAACCGCGAACTCGCGCTGGCCGCGCGCACCTCGGCGGTGGGCGCGGTCGCCTCGCATTTGATTCACGGGCTGAAAAATCCGTTGAGCGGCCTGCGCCATTTCGTCCACGCCCACAACGCGGAACACGGCGGCGGCTCCGACACCGAATGGCAGACGGCGCTCGTCACCGCGCAGCGCATGGAGGAATTGATCAACCGCGTGGTGCGCGTGTTGCAGGAGCAACATGCCGGCGTGGAATATGAAATCTCGATTGCCGAACTCACCGAAATGCTCGCGCAAAAAGCCAAGCCGCTGGCCGCCGCGACCGGCGTGCGTTTTGAAACCAAGGTGCAATTGGACCGGATGTTGTCGAACCGCGATGCCGATCTTATTTTATTGATCCTGGAAAATCTCGTGCAAAACGGAATGGAAGCCACGGCCGCCGGCAAAACGGTCGAGGTCAACGTGACCGCCGCCGCCGGCGCGATGGTTTTTGAAGTTCGCGACCAAGGCTCCGGTCTGTCGCCCGTAATGGAGGCGCGTCTGTTTATGCCCTGCACTTCGGGTAAAAAAAACGGCGGCGGCATCGGCCTGGCCATCAGCAAACAGCTCGCGCAGTCGCTCGGCGCGAAATTGGAACTGGCCGGCACCAGCGCCGCCGGTTGCACCTTCCGGCTCATGGTGCCGCCACCGGCCGCCACTGACACCATCCAGCACGCGGTGGCTGAAAATATTTTGGCCGCGAACCTGCCGGATTAAGTTCTTCCTAATATTTTATGCGTTTCCTGCGACAGGTCTGGCTGGTGATTTTTTGCGTCGGCTGCTTGGCTCGGCCCGGTTTCGCGCAAAAGCTGTCGTGGACCTGGTCCAATCCGCTGCCGCATGGCAACGACATTGTCGGCATGGCGTGGAATGGAACCCTCGGCGTGCAGGTCTGCGAACTGGGCCGGGTTTATACCAGCCCGGATCTGATCAACTGGTATTCGCAAAACAGCAGCCTTACGAACGATCTCCAAGCGGTCACTTTTTTTGGCAGCCGCATCCTCATCACCGGCGCCAACGGCGCGATTGCCTATTCCGATGACGGCGTGAATTTCACCAACTGTTCCGTGAGCACCACCAACTGGCTGGTGTCGGTGGCCGCCTCGTCCAAGCTGGCGGTGGCCGTGGGCGACAACGGGGTGATTTACATCAGCACCAATGGCGCAAAATGGTATTTGCAAAGTCCACCACCCAACTTAGCCGCATCTTGGTTGACGAGTGTTGCCTACGGCAACGGAGTTTTTGTCACCACGGGTGATCAGGGGTTCGCTGGAGGCGAAAGTTACCTTGCTAACAGCAGTGACGGCATTCACTGGACGAACCAAACGCCAAGTTTTCTTTCCAGCTTCGGCAACTTGGAGGCGGTGGCTTGGGTCAACACCTCTGGTTCCACTGCCACTTATCCCTACACCGGATTCTGGGCGGTAGATGACGCAGGCCATGCCATTTACAGCACCAACAATGGCGTCGTTTGGAATAAGTTTTTGATGCTAAATTCTACCAATGTCCTTTATACCGTCGCAGCCGACAATTTCACCGGTCTGCTCGCGGGAGATTCGGAAGTGCGGCTGGGTTCTTTTTCGGTTTCCTCCAACCGGGTGGTCTGGCCGGAACAGACTGGTCAGGCCCTTACATCCGTGCCACCGTGGACTTACTTTGCCGCCGTGTCCCAAACCAACGGCGTCTATGAACTGGCTGGCTATGACGGTATGTTGGTGCAGAGCAGCGTCACCAATGGCAATTACTATTGGAACACGCCTTATGATTGTGCCCGCGACTGGCTCTGGCAGGTCACCCTCGCCAACGGCCTGTATGTGGCGGTGGGCGACAACGCGCGCATCATGACCAGCAGCGACGGTGCGGACTGGACCGTCGAGTCGTTCACCGCCACCAATTCAATCGCGAATTTCAATAACAGTGTTCTTTTATGTGTCGGCGGTAACAGCAATCTGCTCGTCGCCGCCGGCAATCAGGGCAGCCTGGTGGTCAGTCCGAACTTTATCATTTCTGTGATTGAAACCAACAGTGCCGGCAGTTTGGTGACTAATTCCGCCAGTTCGCTGGGCGTGGCTTGGTATGCGCTGTCGGCCCCATCGGGCACCACCAATGACTTCGCCGGCGTCTGCACCTTCAGCAACAAGTTTTATCTGGTGGCTGGCAACGGCCTGATTTACACCCTTGGCTTTAACAACTGGCCGAGCCTGAACCCCGCCAACGTGAACGCGCTTCTGGGCGGCGGCAACTGGTCCACCAACCGGACCTCCGTAACCAATGATCTCTCCGGCATCACGGTCTTTACCAACTCGGTTTTCACCAACGGCATTCTGGTGGTCTGCGGCGATCAGGGAAAAATCCTGATCAGCACCAATGGAACCAGTTGGACAAATGTTGCCAGCGGCGTGAACACCGGGCTTTTGCGGGTGCATTGTTTCAACGGCCGGCTGCTGGTGGTGGGGGAAAATGGCACGTTACTCACCAGCACCAACGCCACAACCTGGACGTCGGTTGCCAGCGGCGTGACCAACTGGCTGAACGATGCCATCATGGTCAGCAACACCTGTTACGCCGTGGGCAACCAAGGCGTCGTCCTGACCAGCACCAATTTCACCAGTTGGACCAGCATCGGCACCATCACCACCGAGTCACTGGACGGAGTCGCCACGCAAAACGGACAGTTGATCGTGGTGGGCTATGGCGGCATGATTTTGCGGAGCCAGATTGTGCCGGTCACCACGCCGGTGATGTTCACCGACTATCAGCAGTCGTCCGGGTATAACATTTATACCGTTGTTGGCACCGTGGATGAGCTGTTCACATTTGATTCCAGCACGAATCTGCTGAACTGGGTCACCGGCCCGGTGCTGGATTTGATCTATGGAGATGGCACGCTGATTTTTTATCAAAGCCTGCCGACGAATCCGCCGGCAACCCAATTTTACCGTTGCACGCCGGTGCCTTGAATCAGGAACAGGTGGCCGGCGCGCTGGGCGCTGGCGGAAATGGCCGCGCGGCAAAAATAAAAAAACACGGGCGGCCGGCAAATAGAATCCAAGAAATGCCAGCCGCCCGCTGCCCGGAAACGGTCCGGGCAAATCCCCGCCCTGAAGATTCAAGCTGATTTCAGTTTTCAGCTTTCAGAATTTCAGCTTTTCCCTCCCATTAGGTGCAGACAATGCTGCTGGAGACGACCCAGGCGCTGGAGCCGGTGCTGCCGCCGATGGCCCGCGCCCGCACCAGATACGTCTTGGTCGGCGCCAGGTTGGGGATCACAATCCGGAAGGCCTTGCAGGAGACCACCGCCTCCTGCCACGTCACCCCGTTATCCGTGCTGACCTGCACCTGATACGAACCGGCGTTCCGCACCGTGGCCAGCCGCAGCAGCAACTGCGTGGAGCCGTTGTTATACAGGCCCGTGATGGCCGTGTCATCCAGGGGCGAGGACGTGCGGTTGGTGCTGGCCGGCAGGTAGCCGGTGTTCAGCAGCATTTCCAGGTCGCTGCCGACGACCTGCTCCACGATATTCGCATCGCTGTTGAGGGCGTCCGCGAGGGTGCCGAACGCCTTGGCCTGGGCCGCCGTTGCCGCCGTGCCGCCCGTCACCCGGTCCGCAATCTTGGCGGTCAAGGTATCGGCCAGCAGCTTGAGCTGGTCCGGGGGCACCGGCAGGTTGGGGAACAATTTCACGTCCAGGTTCACGGACACATTGACCCCGAACGGGGCCAGCGTGGCGGCGGGATAGCTGTAGAAATTCCGCAGCACACTGAGGTCTGACTGTTTTGTTTTGCTCATTTTATTTGCTTTCTGGATTCTTCCGCATTCAAACGCCCCCGCAACTACCCGGTGCCGCGTTCTGAATTTTCAAAAGCAACAGCCATGCCAACATCTAATCTAGTTGCAATAACACTAGCAGACAATATAATATAAAATTGCCTTGGTTTGGACAATTTATGGTAAGTCAAAAGCAAAGGCCCAAAATCATTGGCCTTTTGCGCGAAAATTCCGGTGCGGTTGGTCTCCCATGCCTTGGCTCCCGCCTTTCGTCCTGCCGCCTTCCCCGTCCCACGCCCGTGGGAACGGGAGCGGGTGGCAAAGCCGGGTGAGGGTTGTCCTTAACCTTCAAAGGTTGGTGGCTAACCTTTGAAGGTTTGCGGTTAACCTTTGAAGTTTTGCGATTAACCATTGAAGTTTTACGGCTAAACTTTGCTGTTTAGCGGTTAACCTTTGAAGTTTAGCGACGAACCTTTGCTGTTTAATGACCAACCTTTGCTGTTTAATGACCAACCTTTGAAGTTTAGCGACCAAACTTTGCTGTTTAACGCCCGCCTTTTGCATGGAAACGCGCAAAATCCCAATAATTCCGGCCCATGTCCAAATTATGGCAGGCCAGTGCCAGATAACGGGACAAAAGCGGCGGATTATCCCACGGGCGGCGGCTTTGGCTTTCATGGCCAGTCCGGCCCGGACTTTTAGAATTTTGCTTTTATTTCCCGGCAACGGGCGTAGCATCGCCGGACAGCTTGCAAATCAGGAAATGGAGAAATTATGGATAAGCCAAATTGCGTTCTGAAAAGCCAACCGGAACCGGCGGCCAATGAAACCGCCTGGGCGTTTGACGTGGTCAATGTCCCTCGCCCATCGGATGGGAGAGGGTGGCGCGCAGTGACGGGTGAGGGCTGCCACTGGCCGGATGACCGGGGCCATCCTCTCCGCCTCGAACGATGCCCTTCGCTCGCGGGAGCGGGAGCTGCCCTTCGCCCATCGGATGGGAGAAGGTGGCATAGCCGGATGAGGGTAAAGACTGGGCCGGATGAGGGTCATCGGGAATATTCATCCTTTTGCGGCGAGGACCGAGGTGAGGTGTCGAATCCGGGCCACAAAAAAACTGCCGCGCGGTGCGGCAACGAATTTGGGGCTTCCCGGCTTACCACGGCGGAATTTGCCTTGCCCCGTGGGAGAGAGTGCTGCGCCTGCCTTCGGCGGCCTCGGTCCAGGGTTCTCCCACGGGGCGAGACCAAAACCGCCGCCGGTCGCCGCCGGATGGCGCACGCACCGCAAACTTGCACCCGGCTTGCCTCGTTTGCTACGCTCCCCGCCCATGCCGTCCAACTTCGATGAAGCATTTGCTGCGGTGCAATCCTTGGCCAAGGATTTTGACGCGCAAAAAGATTTCTACCTCTCGCCCAAGTATCAGGAAGCGGAAGTCCGCAAAGAATTCATTGATAAATTTCTGATTGCGCTCGGCTGGGACGTGAACCACGACCGGCAAAAGAATCCCTACGAACAGGAAGTCAAAATTGAACGCAAGGAACACGGCATTTCCCAACGCCGGGCCGATTATGCCTTCTATCTCGCGCCGAATTTCCGTGACGTAAAATTCTACATCGAGGCCAAAAAGCCGTTTGGCGACATCGCCACGCCGGACAATTATTTCCAGACCATCCGCTACGGCTGGAACAGCCAGACGCCGATTGCCGCGCTGTTTGATTTCGAGCAGTTCGAGATTGTGGACTGCCGGTTCAAGCCGCACTTGGAAACCGCGCTCCAGCACAACCTGAAAAAATTCAAATACACCGAATACGCCGACCAGGAAAAATTCGCGGAAATTTACTGGCTGTTTTCACGCGAAGCCGTGGCGGGCGGCGCGCTGGAAAAATACGCCGAGAGCCTGCCGAAAAAACGCGGCGCGATGCTGCGCGGCAGTTATCAAAGCATTGACGAGGCGTTTTTGGAAGAACTGGACGCGCACCGCGACGCGCTCGCCCACATTTTCAAAAACCACAACCCCAAACTGGACGGCGATAAACTCACCGAAGCCACGCAGCGCACCTTGGACCGGCTCGTTTTCATCCGCTTTTTGGAAGACAAGCTCATTGAACCGCAAAACCTCGTGGCCAGGTTTGGCGAACGCGGCGGCGCGTGGGGCGATTTCATTGCCGCGTCCCGGCGGCTGGACGGCATTTACAACGGCATTGTCTTCAAGAAAAACGACATTCTCGACTCGCCCACTTTCAAGGTTGACGACGAACAATTCAGCGAGATTTGCAAAAAACTTTCGCACGTCAATTCCGCCTACGATTTCAACACCATCCCGATTCACATTCTCGGCAGCATATACGAACGGTTTCTCGGCAAGGTGATCGTGACGACGGACAAGCGCGCCCGCGTGGAGGAAAAGCCGGAAGTCCGCAAGGCCGGCGGCGTTTATTACACGCCGGAATATATCGTCCGCTACATCGTGGAAAACACCGTGGGCAAGCTGATTGAAGGCAGGACGCCCGCGCAGATTGCCGAAATGCGGTTTGCCGACATCGCCTGCGGCAGCGGTTCCTTTCTGCTGGGCGTCTATGACCTGCTGCTCCGCTACCACACGAAATTTTACAACGAGAATCCCGGCAAGGCCAAAAAGGGCGAGGTGATGCCGCGCGAAGACGGCCTGCACCTGTCCCTGCAAAAGAAACGGGAAATCCTGGTCAACAACATCTATGGCGTGGACATAGACAATCAGGCCGTGGAAGTCGCGCAGCTCTCGCTTTACCTCAAATTGTTGCAGGACGAAACGCCCGGCTCCGCGCGGCAATATTTTTTGGATTTTGAACAGCAAGCTCTGTTGCCGACGCTGAATAAAAACATCGTGTGCGGCAATTCGCTCATCGGCACGGATATTTCGAGCGGTGAACTGTTTGAGCCGGTCGAGGAACGGAAATTAAACCCGATGAATTTCGAGGATCGTTTCCCGCAGATTTTCCGCCGGAAAACTTCCGGTGGTGAACTGCACGAAGCGAGTCTAGGCGAACTTGACCATCAGACTATTGGCGGAATGCCGCTGCATGGCAGCTATGGCAAAATCAGCTACAAGAAATCCAAGAAAGACAAAACCATTCCGCCATCAGCCCTGCCGGGGTCTGAATTTGAAGGCGGCTTTGATGCGATTGTCGGCAATCCGCCGTATATTCGTATCCAGACGATGCAGGAAAGCTCCCCGCTGGCGGTTGAATATCTGAAAAACCACTATGCGGCGGCCAGCAAAGGCAATTATGACATCTATGTTGTCTTTGCGGAAAAAGCCCTGTCCCTGCTAAATCTCAAAGGCACGTTGGGCTATATTTTGCCGCATAAGTTTTTCAACGCCCAATATGGCAGTCCGCTCCGTGAATCACTCGGCAAGGGTAGAAATTTGTCTCACGTTGTCCATTTTGGCTCAGAACAAGTTTTTATCGGCGCGACGACCTACACTTGTCTTTTATTTTTGACCAAGAAACCACAACCAGAATTTCGTTTTGTCAAAGTGACAAATCTTCCCGAATGGCGCACGAGAGGTGAAGCTGTGGAAGGATTGTTGCCGGCGGCGGGCGCGACTGGCGACGAATGGAATTTTAATGTCGGTAGCGGCTCGGCTTTATTTCAACGCTTGCTGGGATTGCCGCTAAAACTGGGCGACGTGGCGGACATCTTCGTTGGCCTGCAAACCAGCGCGGATGATGTTTTCATTTTGGATTTGGTGGAGGAAAAACCCAAAACGCTCCGGTTGAAATCGCAGGCGCTAGAAAAAGAATTTGTGTTGGAGCGCGACTTGTTTTTTCCGCTGGTGAGCGGAACGGACGTGAGCGGCTACCGTGATTTGCCCGAACGCCAATACATCCTTTTTCCATACGTGATAAAGGACGAACGTGCGGAATTGATTCCGTTTGCCGAAATCTCAAAACGGTTTCCCAAGACTGCGGCTTACTTGTCAGAAAACCGCAAACGGTTGGAAAATCGTGAAAACGGAAAAATGAAAACCGAAAAATGGTTCGGTTACATTTATCTGAAAAACATGACGCGCCAATCTTTGCAAAAAGTTTGTGTTCCGCGTTTGGTTGACCAGCTTTGCGCGGCGTATGACGCGAGCGGGATTCATTTCCTGGATAACGTCGATGTTGGCGGTGTCACGTTTAAGCCGGGCTATGAAAAGCAGGATTTGCGCTACCTGCTTGCCCTTTTGAACTCGCGGCTGCTCCGCTGGTATTTTCCATTTGTCAGCGCGCCATTTCGTGGCGGCTGGATGTCGGCTAACAAGCAATTCCTTTCGCAGCTTCCATTTCAAGCCATTGATTTTTCAAAACCTGCCGACAAAGCGCGGCACGGCAAACTGGTTTCGCTGGTGGAGCAAATGCTGGCGGCCCAGCCGCAGCTTGCCCGCGCGCAGAGCGACAAGGACAAGGATTTCTACGCCCACAAATGCGCCGCCCTGAACCGCCAGATAGACGCGCTGGTCTATGAGCTTTACGGCCTGACCGCCGATGAAATCAAAATCGTGGAAGAAACGGCCAAGAGCATTTGATTTTTTTCTCATGAAGCCATACGTCATATATCTCGACACTTCGTTCGTTGTTGAACTTTACGAGTCCGTAAAAGACATAAAGGTTCCAGTTCGTGTTGTTAAAAAGGCGAACGTTTCAGGCGGTTTGTCGGGTGGATTTATCAGCGCAGGGGCGACTATGGAAGAAGAAAAGGAATTCTCCATTCCATCCAAGAAGATGTATGACGAATTGTTTTCAGAATTGGAAAAAATTCCTTTGATTGATTTGGAGAAAATTAAAAGCGAAGAAATTCCTGAATTGTTTTGGATAGAAGGTGTTTTCGGCGGCAGTCACTCTTCAATAATGTCGGGTGGAGATACCGAATCCAGCACTGACGTATTTCTTTATCAAAATGCGATTGGAAAGCCAACACGGACGATGCCTCTTCTCACCAATGACGCTTATTTCGTCAGTGGATACGACCAGATTGCGAAACATGGCTGGGCATTGACTTGTGGATTTGGCATTCAGGCTCGAATGTTAAATCGTCTTTTGTGCTTGGATAAACACCTGCCAATTGCTGCGCCAATGGTCATTATCAAAACAAGTAACGACGTAACGCCGCTCGAACGAAAATAATCTTACCCAACTGGAAAAGGCGGCAACTGATTTAATCTAAAAGACGATGAACTGGCTGCAATATAAAAAGGGCAATGTAAAAGCCAGCGGCCTCTCAAAGCGTATTGTTGAGGCGCTCGGTTCTAATTTAACGAGTTTTTTCAAAAAAACGCAGCGCGAGCAAACGACACATATAATGGATTCATTAACTATTCTCGGTAAGGATGGATTGCCGGATGGGCGGGAATACAAAGTGATGTCGAACAAGATTTCACCCTATTTGCGACAAGGCTATACCGGACCAAAACAATCAGCCATCTTTCCATCACGTTACAGAGGACAATTCAAGCCAGCAGAATGGCTTTATGACCTTCATTGGTATGAGGAAATAGCCTCTTATCAAATGACCAGTTTGCCTTTAGTGGTTGAATGTGAGTGGGAATATAAAAGAGAGGGCGACGAAGACGAAGACGATTACAGCGCAGTGAAATGGGATTTTCAAAAACTTTTGGTTGCCAATGCCTGTTTGAGGCTAATGATTTTTAGGAAACGAACACGATTCACCAAAGGAAATGAACACCAGGATTTGCTAACGAACAATTATTTCGAGGATTCTATAAACGGTTACAGCAATTTATCTGGGTGTTCAAAATTCCTTTTTATCGCTTTTGATGAAAAAACAAGGGCGCTTCACTATGCTGAAAAAAATTAACGCTTGGACAGCCTTTGTCCTACCCCTCTGCTAAAATCGTCGCATGAAAAAAATTACGGACTATACGAACTTCATGGAGCATCAATCGGATTGCGTGTTGCGCTTGCTTCTCGAATGGCAACCAAGCGCGGCGGGGCTTTCGGAAAAAGCATACGAGCAGGAGCTTCAAGGGTGGTTGGAAAGCAAATTGCCTGACGTGCCGATTGTGGCGCAATATGGCATCGCCAAAGGCAAAGCTGACTTGGTGATTGAAGATTCTTACATCATTGAACTAAAGCTGGCCTTCACAGACGAAACGCTTGTGGAATTTGACAGGTGCATCGGCCAGCTAGAACGCTACCGCCAAAAATGGGTGGATAACGAACGCGGGCGAGTTTATTTGGTGATTGTCGGAAAGTCTGATTCAGAATTCCGGCACATGATTCACAAGGCGATTGAGCGGTTTAATCAGCCTTACGTTTTGAGCAATTATTTTCACCTCGTTGAAAAATCCTCATGAAATGAAATCGTCTGGAAAAAGCTACGCGCCGGTGACGCCGTTTGAACGGCAAACGAGCCATTGCCCGTTGTATGTGGCATGGCTGGTTTTGGACGAGGCTCGCGGTGCTGTGCCACGGACGGGCATGTGCTTATGCAGGCAACCATGAATGCGCCGGGAAAACTGATTCCGCTGCATGGCGGCTACCGGAAGTTGAAAAGCTTTCAAGTGGCGCAACTGGCTTACGACGTGACGGTGCGGTTCTGCGACCGTTACATCGAGAAGCGCAGCCGCACCCATGACCAGATGGTGCAGGCGGCACGGAGCGG
>Ga0182030_10011030_pt1 | contig 18267 bp, 17 predicted proteins | sample 812S3MmetaG_FD_121299 | JGI IMG/M metagenome (GOLD analysis project Ga0182030, IMG submission 121299) | Permafrost microbial communities from Stordalen Mire, Sweden - 812S3M metaG (Illumina Assembly) | ecosystem: Environmental > Terrestrial > Soil > Wetlands > Permafrost | place: Sweden...
ACGGTCGCCGAGCTAGAAAAAAATCCGGGCAAGACGATCGACCCCGATTCAAGCCGGTAGGCCGTGAAGGTGTCTTTCAATTCTCCGCGTCAAGTTCGCTGGGGTGTCGATGCCGGCCGGACGGAAACGTCTCCCGACTTTGTGTTCATCACCGACAATCCAAACGAGAAACAACACATGCCGATCGTCTCGCTCGGTCTCGCCTACTGGCTCTGGCTCGGATCGATGGAATGCGCATGCGCCGCAGCTTTCGTGAATCGACGAGGCTCGCCGAAGCCGGCGACATAGCGGGGGAAGCAGCCGTCACTCTTTGGGGTTCTTATAGCCGTCTATGCTCCTGAGATGAGCGCCACTCGGCTTCAGCAGGTACATAAGGAGAGAGTCCATGTTCGTACGCAACCTTCTCATCGCCGCGCTCTGCTTAGCGTTCACCGGGACGGCTGTGGCGCAAACCAACCTTGCCACACCTCCGGTCGTCAAGATTGCTACTGCCGGTACGTCGTCGTTGTTAACCGGCAGCAACGGCATGACACTCTATACCGAAGACACCGATACGAACGGCAAATCGGTCTGCAACGGGGCCTGTGCGCAGAACTGGCCTCCGCTGGCCGCAGCCGCCGATGCCAAACCGGCCGGAGATTTCACGATCATCACACGCGACGACGGAACGCTGCAGTGGGCCTACAAAGGCAAGCCGCTGTATTTTTGGAAAGGCGACAAACAGCCGGGCGACACGACGGGTGATGGCGTCGCCGGCAGATGGCACGTCGCACGGCCCTAGTTCGTCGACCGATATCTGCGATCGTGGCGGACGTCTGCGTTCACGGGTACAGCAGATCGCTTGCATCACGGACGATGAATTTGTCGCGCCGCGCTATGAAGTCGCGCATCACCGCAGCCACAGCCTCGACCCGGTCGCAATCAAGGACGTGGCCGGCGCCGTAGATCAGGATTGGATGCGCACGCGGCAATGCGGCGCAAAGCGCGGCCGCCGCACTTGGCGGTACGCGCGCATCGTCCGTGCCGAGGAGCAGCAGAATCGGCATATCGGGGGCGGCCTCTGCCGGCGGCAGGGGCGCGAGTACCGGGGCAATCAGAATGAGTGCCGCGCATGCCTCACCCGCGGCGCGGGCGAGGGCAAGCGCGGCCTCGGCGCCGCTCGATTGGCCGATCAGCACGAACTGGCCGAGGTCGGGCGACACCGCCGCCAGGGCGCGCACGTCCGTCGACGACGCCGCAAGGGTAACCACGCGCTGATCCTGAGCAAGTCGCTCGGCGAGTGGCGAAACGCCGGCAGCGTCGTCGGGACGCAGCCAGAGGACGGCATCTTTCAAGCTAGACATGGTCGGAATCTCGCAGCTGGGGCAAAACCTTACTCGCGAACATTGCCATCGAGTGGAGAGTCCGATCGCCGAGTTCGAACGCGGGGATGAGATCGAAGATGCCGGCACCAAGTTGGCGACGAATCCGCTGTGCTTGCGCCAGCACGGTGGCGGGACTGCCGAGCATGATCTGACCGAGTTCCAGGCGGTCTGCGAGCTCGAAATGGCCTCGCACACGGTCGCCCTGTCGGGCGTGGTCGGCGCCATAATAACCGGTGCCGGCGATCGTCGCCTCAAGCGCTTGGTTCGCGAGAACCGGACTGCCGCGCTGGCGGCGTGCGTGGCTCGCTTCGAAGTCGGCGTGAGCCTGCTCGTCGCTGTCGGCGACATGAAATCCGAGGCGATACAGGACGTGCTCGGGCGTCGGGGTCCAGCCGGCTTCGCTTGCCGCGGCGCGATAGCGACTCACCGCCTCAGTCGCGAGCGGCAGCGTCGTCACCGCGAGCCCCAGTGAGACGCGGTTCCGTCCGGCGAAGGCGGCGGATTCCGGGCTCGAGCCCGACATGAAGATCGGCGGATGCGGCTGCTGAACGGGACGCGGCCAGATCGAGATCGCACGGAACTCAAAGAACCGGCCCTGCCAGCCGAACGGAATCGGCTGGGTCCAGGCCTCGCGGATGAGGAGTAGCGCCTCCTCGAACCGCGACCGCGATTCCGAAGGATTGGTATTGTACGTTACGTTTTCGTTGGGAGTGCCGCGCAACATACCGGCGACGATTCGGCCGTTGCTCATGGTGTCGAGCATTGCCACTTCCTCGGCGACGCGAACCGGATTTAACATCGGAACGAGCGAACCGAGGAGCGCGATCTTCGCGCGCTTCACGACTTGCGTCATCGCGCCGGCGAACACGGTCGGATTCGGGGTCAGAGAAAATGGCCCAAAATGATGCTCGGTAAGGGCGACCCAATCGTAGCCGAGCTCGTCGGCGAGTTTGAACTGCGCCAGCGAAGTGGACATCGAGCGGGCGGCTTCCTCAGCGAGATAGCCGTCGGCCGGGGTCGGCCAGCCACTTGCAACGCTGCCGCCATAGAATACTGGAGAACAAAAAGAAGCCTGAAACATGTCTCCCGACGTCTACGGCTAGATTGTTACGATATCATTGCGCATCACGCCGGCGGCGCGGGCACCTCGGCGTCCGGTTCGATGAGCCGCTGTTCTTTGAGTTCCGCCCAGAAGTCCGCCGGAATCTTGGCCTGCATGGAGTTATAGTCTTCGGAGATTTGCCGTGCGCTGCGGGCGCCGACGACGAGCGCGACGGCTTCGGACGCGGCAGCTGAGAATTGCAGCGCGGCCGTGCGCAGATCGACGCCGAAGCGTGCCGCGACGGCGCGGAGCCGTTCGCGTTTCGCGATCGCGTCCGCCGGAATCTCGAAGTTCTTCGTGCCGTAATTGTAGCGCGGACTGCCTGAGATGAATCCGGCGTTGAGGGATGAGCCGATGACCAGCGAGACGTTTCTTGCGCGGACAGCGGGAAAGACGTCACGCAGAACGCCTACGTGATCGATCAGTGAATATTGTCGTGCGCACAAGCACACGTCGGGATCGGCGTCTTCGATCACCTTGAGAATTGCGAACGGCGTGTTGACGCCGACGCCCCATGCGCGAATGATCCCTTCGTCACGCATCCGCGAGAGTGCGGGAAACGCGCCGCCGCGGGCGATCTCGTACTGTTCTTCCCAACCGTTCGGAAACCAGGCGAAATCGGGCGAGAGATCGTGGACGAAGGCGACGTCGAGATGTGAGACGCCGAGCCGTTGAAGACTATCCTCGATTGAGCGTCGCACGCCGTCCGCGGTATAGTCGATGACGAGATCGTTCGGCGAATCCGAGAATGGAAAGATCTCGGCGTGCCGGTTGTCTTGCGACGCCCGGAACAGCTTGCCGACTTTCGACGAGAGCACATACTCGTCGCGCTTCCTTGTGTGGAGAAAATGCCCGAATCGGCGCTCGGCGAGGCCGAAGCCGTACCACGGTGCGACGTCGTAGTAGCGAACGCCGAGGTCCCAGGCCGCCTCGAGCGTGGCCTGCGCTTCCGCGTCCGTGTGTTTGTTGAACTCGTTGCCGAGCGGTACGCCGCCGAGGCCGAACTGAAATTCGGGCGTGTAAATCCGGGTTGCGCGATTCTGCATCGTGCACGCATCTTACCCCGGACCGAAAGGGATGAAAAGCTCCATCGCCTCGCCCAGGCCGCTGAAATCAACGGGATGAACGCGAAAGACTTCTTCGACTCGGTGATATAGATCCAACCGCTCGCGTCGACGGTGATCACGCGAATGGCGTTCGTTCCCGGGATTCGGGCAACGCTGACGAGTAGGCACTCTCATTGCCTCGGTGAAAGGCGGACCGTATGGAGCACCCTGGACCTCCAGAATCACGTCAGCCGTCGACGCGTCGATCGCTTAACGAAGTCGCGACAACCTTCGACGAGGTGGCGTCCCGGGCGCCGCTCTCGTCTTCTGAGTTAGACATTCTCCTCAAGGAGTACGCGCAAAACGTCGAGCTGGCTAACAATGCCGAAAGTCATCGCTCGACCGTCATGTCGTTCATCTTCGTCGGCATCGGCGCGGTGGGTTACGCACTTGCTGCACTCAAATTTGATCCGCAGTATTGGCCCGTCGCAATGGCCGTAGGACTCCTCGGGGCCTTTGCTGCGCTGCTGTCAGATATCTACCACGAGCGTTGGATGTATTATATGATGCTGGCAAGAGGCTATCGCTGGCGGATTGGGGCCGCCGCGCCGGCTCTTCGTCTCGAAGAGATTCGCGTTGCGGCAAAGGCGGCGCATCGGGAAGAGTTTAAGCGGCGGTTTGCTCTCCACGCAGCCTGGCATTGGCTGGCTGTCGGAATTTCAATTAGCGGATTCGCTTATGCCGCGATGATGATTTTTGCCGTCGTCGCGAAGTCCAAATGACATCAGCGCGGAGTTCGTCGTCGGCCTCGCTGGAGGCCATGCGCGGCAGCGCTCCGGCGAAGCGTGCCATCGCATAGTGTCGCAGTCGGGAATTGACTCACATCACCGACCGTATTGACGCAGATCGTCGTTGCCGGCAAAAGTTTTCCCCACAGGCTGAGTGGTGTTGCGCGTCGAAAAGATTAGCAGAGGTAAACATCGATGGCTGAGACATTCGAAACCCGCCGTGAGCTGCAGCTGAACGTATCGGCCGACGAGGCGTGGGAATGGTTATCGAACATCGGTAACGCGATGACGGTCAATCAATTCCACGTGGGGCTTGACTGCGATCCCGCCGACCTGCGTGACCCGAGCGTGGGCCTCGACGTGCCGATCGTCCACGAGATCTACGGCAAGCAACACGTGCGCCTTGCCAAAATCACGCAGTACGGCGACTACGAAATTTCCTGGGGCGAACGTCTCCCCGATCCGAACGCCAAAGATCCATTCCCGCACAGCGAAGGTTGGAAAGTGGAATCACTCGGCCCCAGCTCGTGTTTGCTCCGCAACCGCATACGGGGACGGCCGATGTACCCACTCGTGGACATTATCGGTAAGGAGTTGTGGGACCAGCGGATGCCCTTGATCCTCGACAACGACCTTCAAGATGTGGCGTTCACGCTCGGCGCGATCGAGCGCAAGCAGCACTTCGAGCTGCCGCCCCTCGTCTCAGTGCTCCATCGCCTCGCACAGGCCCGTGAGATCAACGGGATTAATGCGAAAGACTTCTTCGACTCATTGGTCTAACGCGCTAGCGCCGAGATTCCGCCATGTTCTCGAACACGACCAGGCCGGCGGCGGTCAAGGACACCGGCATTTGGTAGAACCGATGGACACGGCGAACGAAGGGCTCGAGCGCACCCCGCATTGTCAGCCACATGATGAGCTCGACGGCTTCGGCGCCGGCGCCGTCGATGTACGCGCTGCGACTGAGTTCGGTAAGGCGCCCCGGATCGCTCTCGAGCAAGTCCAGAAACTGCGTGTCGAATGCGCGACTCAAATAGCCGGCGCGCTCACCGTGCAGTTGGTGCGACATGCCACCGGTTCCAACGATCACGACGTCGATATCTGCATCGTACGATTCGACGGCCCGGCGCAGTGCTTGGCCGAGTTTGTAACAGCGCAACGGCGTCGGTACGGGATGCTGAATGACATTGATGCTCACGGGCATCACCCGAACCGGCCAGTCCGACTGCCAAAGAAGGTTCATCGGCACGAGAAAACCGTGATCGACGCGCAGTTCTTGGCAAATCGTGATGTCGAATTCGTCATCGACGAGCGACTCGATTGCGTGCCAGGAAAAGTCGGGGTCACCGATCGCCGTCGGGACCGGACGGATGCCCCATCCCTCGTCACCCGGCGGGTATTCCGCAGCGGCGCCGACAGCGAACGTCGGCATCTTATCGAGAAAGAAGTCGAGTCCGTGATCGTTGTAGATCACGATCGCTAGATCGGGACGCCGCTCGGCAAGCCAGCGTTGCACGGGGGCGTATCCGTCGAAGAACGGCTTCCACTCTGGCGTTTGCGTCAGGCCGCGATCGATGATCGGGCCTAGCGATGGGATGTGCGAAGTCCCGATTCCACCGATTATGCGGGCCATGGATTCTCCCCACGCACGGTGTTGCGCCGGACAAACTCGTCGTGCGGCAGTCCGACCTGCGCGGCGCCGAGTTCCGACATTTTCATCGGCGACCCGAGCGCAGTCAACTTGAAAATATAGTAGATGTTGCCGCCGAGTTGCACGAGCGCAAGCCAATCGCGGCGGAGGACGGCATTCCGCTGTTCGAGCGTTAGGTCAAAGCGGTCGAGGTATGCCGGCTCATCGGCCAAGAACGCCTCGCGCGCACCGTGATCGGCCAGCGAGTATGCGAATTTGTTCAAGCCGAATCCGCGTCGAGCGATCTCGCCGTCGTACACGTACGTGCCGGGAGTGGAGGCTTTATAGCGGCTCATCGACGAGCCCTAGATGTCCAGGACAAGACGCTCTCCTATGCTGCGCGAGCAACAGATCATCATCGAGCGGTTCGCCTGCCGTTCGGCAGCGCTCAGGATGCCGTCGCGATGGTCGGGTGTCCCCGAGAGAACGCGGACCTCGCATGTTCCGCAGATCCCTTCTTCGCACGAAGACGCAGCCGTGATGCCGGCCGTGCGCAATGCCTGAAGGATCGACTCGTTTTCCGCAATCGACAGGAGACGTCCGGAACGAGCGAGTTCGACGGTGAATGCACCACCGGTGAGGACCGGCGCGGCGGCGGCCGCGAAGCGCTCGAAGTGCACGCAGTGCGGCGGGCGCCGCGCGGTGGCTGCCAGGAACGCATCCAGCATCGGCGCGGGGCCGCAACAGTACATGTGGGTGCCGTCCGCCGCTGCCGAGACGACGGCAGCAACATCGAGCACGGTGCCCGCCTCGTCGTCTAGGTGCACGATGAGACGGGATGCGGCGCGGGCGAGCCGACCGAGAAAGGCGAGATCGTGGCGGGACTTCGCCGCATAGACCACATCTGCAGGTCGCTCGCGGTCCGCAAGATGTTCGGCCATCGCGATGATCGGCGTCACACCGATACCCCCTGCGATGAGCAGCGTCGGTGCCGTTTCCGAGGCGAGTGCAAAGTTGTTGCGCACGGCATGCACGTCGACCCCGGCCCCGACGCGCAGTTGCTCGTGCATGAAGCGTGACCCGCCGCGGCTGTTCGGATCCCGCTTCACGCAGATGAGATAGCGGTCGCGGACGCCGGGTTCGTTGACGAGCGAATACTGGCGTAAGGCGCCGTTGGGGAGTTCGATGTCGATATGAGCCCCGGGCTCGAATGCGGCAACGGACCCACCGGCGGGACGAAGATCGAAGATGAGCACGTCGCGCGCTTCGAAGGCGATTGCGTGAACGTAGAACGCGCTCGATGGGGCCGATGTCTCGGTCACCCGGACCGTCGCCGCCGTTGTCACGCGCGCGCCTCGACCGGTTCGATGCGATAGAGGGTCCCGTCGCGTTCGATGGCCGCGCAGTAGGCGTCGAGGTCGGTGCTTTGCGGAACGACTTCGGTGACGACGATCATGTCGCGAAAATCGTTCTCGGCTTCCGCTTTGACGATGCCGACGGGATCGCGACCTTCCTCGACCGCGCGCGCGCCCTCCGCGAGCTGGCGCCGTGCCTTGATGATCGCAACATCCGAGGAGCCGAGAAACTCGGATGACTGATCGTGGATGACGCCTTGCGACTGCGTGATGAAGACGTCGTGAACGGAGAAGCACTCGCCGAGACCGATGTAGGACTCACCGGCTTGCATGGCGTCGCGGTCTTGCAAGTAGCGATTCTCCTCGGTGCGCCGCATGCGATCGCCGTGAGCCTTCTCCGATGCATACTGCTCTTCGAGCGTCGCCGTATCGAGCTTGCCGCTGCGGTGGAAGATGAATTCGTATCGCCAGTGATGCTCGTCGTCGATCGGCACGTCCCAAAGCATCGTGAGCCCGCCGTTGCCGAGATTGCCTTCGAACCCGCCGACCGCGCACGCGTTCGGCATCACGAAATTCGTCACGCGCAATAACATCTCGTCGCTGTCGGGAAGGCGGCGTTTGGTGAAGAGACGCACTCCGAATCGCGTCTCGACCGCACTTACCTCGGGCCGAGCGTTGACGGAAAAGACGCCCCAACGCTTGCGCATTTCCGGATCCTTCGGCTCGATCTGGTGAAGAAATGACGTGTGCACCGGATCGATGTTGCCTTCGCTGGCCTGAAGCCAATTCGAATCGCCCTGCCACCGGGTGGCGTAGCAGTATGCAGCATCCTGCAGTGCCGGAAACTTTGGAAAGAGCGGCGGATCGCCAGGCCCGAAGTACGCCCAGACCGCGCCTGCCGCTTCGCGGCACGGATAGGCGCGCTGTCTCACGCGATTCTTCATCGTGCTGCTCGGCGGCTCAGCCGGCGTCTCCAGGCAGTGGCCGTCGACGTCGAATACCCAACCATGGTAGATGCACCGTAGGCCGCCGGCTTCCACGCGGCCGTAGCTGAGGTCCGCGCAGCGATGAGCGCATTTTTTTGTGAGGACGCCTATTCGACCGTTCTCGTCGCGGAAAATGAGGATGTCATCCCCCATGACGCGTTCTGCGACCGGCGCGCCGCCGGCCACGATTCTGCTGCTGAGTGCGACGGGTTGCCAATAGCGCCGTAGCAATTCGCCCGCCGGGGTGCCCGCGTTCGTCCGCGTTAGCATTTGATATTGGCCGCGCCCGCGCAGGGGCGGCAGTGCCGGTGTCTGCGTCTCCATAGGATCAGACCTCGTCAAGAATCCGGTGATTTGTTTCCGAGCGGATGCCGACGATTATAGATAAATTCCAAAGATGCGAACAAGCCGTTTTATGGCATATGGTAATATGCAGTAAATGTATATAAAGTACACCGGCTGAAACGCCGTGCGCGATTTGGCTAGCCTGGATCTCCGTCTGCTCGTCGTGTTCGACTCGCTCGCTCGGCTGGGGAGCGTTTCAGCCACGGCGCGCGCCCTCGACATCCCGCAACCGGCCGTCAGTCAAAGCCTGCGCCGCTTGCGGCTCTTGTTCAACGATGAACTCTTTCTTCGCGTGGCGCGACGGATGGAGCCGACACCGCTCGCGGCGTCTCTCCAAGAACCGATCGCCGCTATCGTGGCAATCGCACGCGAACGCATCCTTACGACGCCGGTCTTCGTTCCGCGCGAGTCGCATCGAGAATTTCGTCTCGCCGCGACAGATTTCGGAGCGGTCACGCTGCTTGGGCTGCTGTTACCTCGCGTGGCCTCGACTGCACCTGACGTGCGGCTGAGCCTTTCACCGATGGACGCGGGGATATTCAGCGACCTCGACGCCGGACGCGTCGATCTCGGCATCGGTATCATCGCGGGAACGCCGGCGAGTATCCGCAGTCGAACCGTGTTCGTCGATCGCTATGCATTTGCGATGCGAGCCGGTCACCCGGATTTGCAGGCGCGGCCGTCGGCCGCGCTCTTCCAGCGTGGGCAGTACGTGGTGGTTACATCGCTTATCGGTACGGCGGACGATGCCGCGACCGCTCTCTCGACAAACATTTCCCCGGCTCAGATCAGAATGCGCATCCCAACCTATGCGGTACTGCCGACAATCCTCAAGCGGACCGACCTCATCGCACTCATTCCAAGCACGGCTGGGCGCGCGATGTTTCCCGGCAACGACATCGCATACGTGGTTCCGCCCTTCGCTCTTCCGGAGATTACCGTCGCTATTGTCTGGCACGAGAGAAGCGATGCGGACCCTGCGTTGCGGTGGCTGCGCGATGAAGTCACAATGCTTTTCGAAGGCGCGATCAATGCGTTCTGACTCAGGCCACCTATGAACGTAAGGCGCGCGTGATGCTCCCAATTCCAAAGCGATATGCGTACGTCATATTCGGCGTCGTGCAATCCGGTTTGACGTGCGCTGTCGCGGCTGCGATCGCCAGTCTCTCTTTCGCACGAAGCGGCGCGTTTCTCTCGCACTGGATTCAGTCGTGGTCGGTAGCGTGGGCTACGATGATCCCGGTCGTTTTGTTGGCATCACCGGTGATTCGGCGCGTCGCCGATGCGCTCACGCGTGACGAAACGCCGACGAGATGATCGCTATGGCGCATATCCTGGAAGAAGCACCACGCGTTCGATTTCTGCCCCGTGCAAGCCGCGTTCCGTCCGTTCCGAAGGTCCAAATCATACGATTACCACACCCGCATCGATCCAGCACGCGTACTCGCACGCCGGCCTTCAATGCCGCGGAATCGATCATCTCGGTAGCCCGCTCCCGCTGCTCCTCGTCTACCGTCCGGTTGCTATTTTCGTATATCAATAACGGCGCTTGCGTTAAGACATGGTACTGAGAGAGTAATTTCTTAGCAAGGTTTGGCCGATGAAATGAAAACACCGTGACTAATGTCGTGGTGCGCGGTTCATGGAGGAGCCCGATGAGTTCCGTTGGTGCGCGGTTATTCATTGTCGTAAGTGCGGCGGCCGTTTTGGCTGCCTGCGGGGGCGGGGGCGGCAGTGCCCCGAGCGTGCTGCCGGCACCGGGCGCTACCATGGCGGCGACGAACGTTCCGAGCGTGAACAATGTTCAAACCGTTGCATCGAACCTGGCGGGACAGCAGCGATCGGACGGCGCGATCCTCTACACGAGTACGATGATCGAGCCGTACTACGCAAACATTGCGGCCATGGGAGCTCTTCACAGCGGAGTGGATTTCGCCAACGTCCAGCACTGGATGCAGTGGTACATCGCCCACAGCTACGCCGGAAATCAGTGGTCGATACCCGGCGCGATCACCGATTACAACGTTGCGTCGAACGGGGCGCTGAGCTCGACCGGGAGTGCCGACTCGGTCGACTCGTATGCGGCGACGTTCATCTCTCTCGCGGCCGCGGCGTGGCGTGATGGCAATGCGCAACTTCAAAACTACGTCGCGGGGTCACGCAGCAACATCGAGCTCATCGCATCGGCGATCGATGCGGTTACCGATACGGATGGCCTCACCTGGGCCACTCCGACGTACCGCCTGAAGTACGTCATGGACAACAGCGAGGTCTATCAGGGGCTGCTCGATCTCGCATTCTTGCGGGCGCAGGTGTTCGGGGACGTTGCCGGAGCCGCTCTCGCTTCGGTGCACGCGCAGCAAGTGCAAGCTGCGATCAATGCGAAACTATGGGATCCAACCCGCAATCAATTTGCCGTCGCCGTCGACAACCAAGGGGTGCTGACCTGGCCGCAGGCCGGCAACTGGTATGACGCGACGACCCAACTCTGGCCGATTTTGCACGGTGTCGTTTCTCCTACGTCACAGTCCGCGCAGACGGCGTACAGCCAGTTCTCCAACGCCTTCCCCGGCTGGCCAGTCCTCCAAAAGCCGGACCCGTTTCCCTGGGTCTCCGTCGCGTTCGTGGCACTGCAGATGAATGACTTCAGCCGTGCGACCACGTACGCGAATGCCGTCCAGCAGACCTATGCCCCCGGGTTCACCTATCCTTGGTACTGCGCCGAATCGGGCTGGTACCTCCGCCTCCTGATCGGTCTCACTGCTCCGGCAACCGTCGCCAGTCTTTAACAGATACTTAGAGACGGACGCAAGGAGGGGATAGTGTTCGAATGCGGCGTGGCGGTCGAGGACGGCACCGAGGGTCATCGCGTCGAGTATTGGGCGACATGCACCGGCGTGATCGCAGTAGGCGTTTCATGCACGGGACGATGAACCGGATGTAACGCGTTTGGGCTTATGCGGGCATGAGGGTTCCTGTTCGAGCGTAGCCCGAACGCGGTGACGCGCTTACCGTGCGTACCGCTCAAGGATATGCTTGAGTACGGCGGCGTTTGTGCCGGCTGCGAGCGGCGGGCCGGAAATTTCAGTTCCTGCCGGCATGGGCGTAATGCCAAGCTCGACGAGCGGCCCGTCCAGTACCATGCCGGTGTCATTGCCGTGGCAGTCGGCGCTGAACTGCTCGAGCAGCGCGTAGCCGATTGCGGCGCGGCAAGGCTCGGGGTCCTGCGCATCGAGTACGTGCAAATCCGGGATGCGCGAATATGGAAGGGCGCGGGGTTGCGTGAAGACCGTCGCCGCAAGCGTGAAGCTGTCTGAAGTGCGGCCGGGAAAACCTATAGTGCAATAGCTGGCCTTCGATGTGTCGTACGAATTATTGGGTTCCGGACCGGCTACACCGCTCAGCGCACCCAAGAGTTTCCCGAATGACAATTTCCCTTGGCTAATCGTGATCTGCCCTGCGCCATTCATGTAAGGTCCCGTGTCTGCGAGCGTAAAAAGCTGTGCGCACGGCGCGTTCGGCAATTCGGCGCTCCCGGCCGATGGAGGTGTTGACGGCCCGGGGCTTCCCGGTGGCGGGGTGTGCGAACAGAGCGGGTCTGCGACATATTGCCTGAGCGTTACGACGCTGCTCTCGTGCGGAGACTTGAACTTGCCGGCTGCCGTGTTTGCGGCACCGAGCGCAGAATTGATGTACGGTGCCAAATACGCCCTGATCGATGCATTGATTTGATTGGTGATCAACGTTTCGAGCGAGGTCAGCGTTTTAGAGATGTCGGAGCGCTCGACGGTGACGGTTATCCCAACTGAACCCGCATTGACGAGCGCCGGACAATCGGCTTCCGGAACGTCCTGCACCGTATTGGTGGTGAAGGTGTAGTGCGCTGTTTTGTCCGTGAGCAATGTGTCGTCTTCGGACGCCTTCGTTGCCAAGCCCGGAATGTTGAACGGATGGGTCCACTTGACCGGCGCGTCGGTGTACGACGCGTTGTCGAGCTTGACGTTCGAAAGGGCCTGAACGCAACCGACGAGCGTTGCCGGCCATTGAACGTCGGCCGCGCTGAGCGTGGCATCGAATTTGCCGTCCAGCGCCGTCGTCCCGAGCGTTAGGATTGAGGGATCGCCTGCGAGTTGGACGGTCCAGGGCTTGAACATCGATGCGACCTGCATCAACGTTCCGCACACCGTGGCGATTTGCGTGATGAAGCCAACTAGGGATTGCAAGATTCCGTTCACGACGATGCTGATTCCCGTCACCGCGATGGTGACGACTGTGTTCCAGAGCGACGCCAGCCAACCACTGCCGTTCGCCTGTACGGCGCTGGTGACGTTGTTGATGACGCTGCTGACCCAATTCGAGATATCCGTGCAGACCCCATCGGCTTCCGCCGGGGCAGCGAGATAGCGCTCGAGGTTCAAGCCCGGCGTCCGTATCTGGGAGGTCGTCGTCACCCGTGCGATGTCGGCGATGAACGTGAGCACGACGAGGGTCGGGAAGACGATCGTGACTGAGTTTTTATAGTCCTGCGCGCCCATAAGTTCAGCTGCATAGCTCGCAAGAGGCCCGTTGTGACGCGTCAACCATGCACCAATGAGGATTGAGAGCGGCGGGGCGCCGGCCGGCGGTGTGGCTATGCCGTCGAGTTCGCTGCCGAGATAGCCACTGTGCGCGTTCGCCTCGGCCACGAGATTTTGCACCTGCCAGCGGGTGAAGCGCATCGCGGAGGGCGTGCCGGCTAAGGCGACGACGGGCGCCGCCGAGTTAACGTCGTCCATCACGGCGACGCCGCCGCGGGCAAGCGCGGCAATCGAATCATCCAGCCCGGCCGCCTGGGTTGTCTGCAAGGCACTCGTACACGCTGAAAGCGGTGAAATTGCGATCGTGACGAGCAAGCACAACCCGAGGAGGCGGCGCAAGATTACTGCGTTGGTTTTGCCGGTAAGTCGGTCGGCTTCAAGTTAATGCGGAAGGCCGGCCCATTTCCGTCGGTGAGGAGAATCTTCACCGGAGTGAACCCGCTGTCGAGCACGAAGGCGATCGTTCCGCGGGCCGGCACGCCGGGTTGCAGCGAATAATACGCGCTGTAGACATTCGTGGAGTGGCCGTTCACGGCGACGCCGTCGCTATCGACCATGCTCGCGGTGAAATTGCCGGACCGCGCTGCCGACGTTCCGTTTGAGACGAGGTACACGAGCGCGATGGCGGTCTGCCCGGCTGCCGGCGAAGCCTCGGCTGCCGTCGCCGGGCGCAGCTGCATCTTGCGGATGCGCATCTTTCCATTGAACAGCGTCGAAGAGAGGCCCCCGCTTACACCATTGAGTTGGTTCGCACCGCCGGGAATCGGCGTCGGCGCCGCGTTCACGAGGGTAGGCGGCGACATCGAGAGTGCGCCGAACGTCAGGACGGCAGCGAGAAAAAGGCGAACGATCATGGTGTTTTCCTTACATTCGTAGGGTGTAGCATTCTCACGCTCTTGTTGCTACATCGGCGGCTGAATAGAGACCGGTACGCCGAAGCGCGAGAAGGTCACGACGGATGCATCGATGTCGATCCGCGCGATTCGCCCCGATCCGTCGAGATAAATCGTGTTCTTCACGTTCGGATGTGCCGTGTCGTGAATGGCATATGCGTGAAACGTACCGCCCGGGACCGTTTGCATTCCAAGGTCCTGCGAGCTGTAGTTGGACGCGAATTTGTGATAGCGTGCCAATACGTCGCTATTGCTATTGCTGTTGGCGAACTTCGTCCACTTCCCACCGATCTTCATGTACATCGTCGGCCCGATGATGTACATTTCGCCCGCCTTCATGACGGTGTGCATTTTTCCGGGATTCGACACGTCGGTTTCGGCCGGGCCATTGGGGGTAGTCATCGACATGTGGTAAGAGGGTAGCTTGGACATCAAGACGATCGCGTTTGTGAGGGGCGGCGCCACGTCGGCGGAGGCCGAGCGGGCCGCGAAAAGCGCGGTAGCTGCCAGCAAAACGGCAGCTAGGTATGAGCAGGGATGCACCGACGCCCTCCTTTTACTGCTACACTACCATGCTACCGCTCGCAAATCCACAGCTATCAGAAACTTCGTGACGCTCACCACGGAAAAAACGTAGCCGGCGCACGCTTGCCCGGGTGTCTTTCGTGAAGCTGTCTCGACTACGGAGACGGCGTCGCAGCCGTAACGTGTGCGTTGAGGAGAGGAGGAGATGCGGCGCCGCTCTGTTTCGTGAGGGTTAGTGGCTTATGCGTGCCGGACGGTGCCGGCGACGCGGCATCTACTGCTCTGCGCATGCCGCGTCGCTCTAGGACGCAAACAAAATAAACTATAGGGATGTGCATCGCAGCATCGTTGTCGTAGGCGAGCCGACAATGAGCGAAACGGCTCCGCACCGATCGGTACGGAGGACGCCGGCGCCGATCTGATGCCATGTCTCGATCGTCGTCATCGCAGGATGGCCAAAGGTGTTGTGGCGACCAACGGAGATCAGCGCGATCCGCGGGTGGACCGCAGCTGCAAACCTCGGGGTTGAGGCGTAGCGAGACCCGTGATGACCGACTTTCACCACGTCCGCATGAAGGTCGTCACCGTCGGCCAAGAGTCCAGCTTCGCTGGCTTCTCCGGCATCGCCCATGAACAACTCGCGAAAGCTGAGGTAGTGGAGCATGAGCACGATGCTGTTCTCGTTTACGTCGTCGCCGGTTTCGGCGAGAAACGGTGTGGAGGGCGCGATTATGTCGAGTGCTACGCCATCTGTCGACGTCCAGCGCATTCCGCGCCTTGCGAGAACAACCGGTATTCCGTGCGCCTGCGCTGCTGCCATGGCATCGCGATATGCGCGACCCGCGTACAATTGTCCCGAATCGAAGATCATGCCGACGGGCATCGCGTCGATGATCGGTCGAGCTGCTCCTACATGATCGCCGTGGGGGTGCGTCAGAAGCATCAGGTCGATCCGGTAGATTCCCATGCGCCGCAAGTAGCCGAGGACGATCCGGGCGCCGGCGCGTTCCGCGTTGGATGTGGCTCCGGGGCGCTCGAGTTCGCCGCCAGTGTCGATCAGGATGACGTGGTCGTGCGGGGTGCGGATCACGGCGGCATCGGCTTGCCCGACATCGAGGTGCGTGATCTCCAGGGCGTGCGGAAAATGCACCAGGCTTGGGAGCGCGACGACGGCGCATGCGCTCGCGAGCACGCCTGCGGCGAGCGCCGTGCGTCCGCTGCGCAATGCATAGGCGGCGCCGATCGCCATTACGTCGTATCCCGCGATCGCTGCGAGCGGTGGCGTTGCAAGGGTCGCGCGCGCGCCAGGAAACGTCGCGATCGTGCGGACGATCGCCTCCACCGTGAGCAGCAGCAGCGTTTCGAGTGGTGCCACAACCGGCAGCATGAGCGTGGCGATGCCGCCGATGAGGATCACGGCCACGAGCGGCACGACGAGCGCGTTAGCGAGAATCGCAAACGGCGCGAGGGTGGAGAAGACCGCCGCGGTGAGCGGCCAGGTGCCGATCTGCGTCGCGCACGTCAGGGCGAGCGCTTCCCGCACGCGTTCGTCGAACGGCAGTCGCGCGAGCTGATGCGCGATCGGTTCGGCAAACAGCACGATTGCCGCCACGCACGAAAACGACAGCGCAAACGACGCGCTGTCAACCGCAGCCGGCCACAGGAACGCGACCACCAGCGCTGCCAGCGCCAGCGCGTTCCACGACGTGACCCGGGCTCCGCAGGCGCGTGCGAGCAGCGCCACTCCGATCATCGCCGCTGCGCGTTCCGAAGGCAGATGCGCGCCGGTAAACCAGGCATACGCAACGATCAGCACCAGCGCGATCGAACACGCCGCAACGCGGTGCAATCCCAACCAGCTCAGCAAGAATGCAACGAGTCCGGCGACGATTCCTAAATGCAAGCCTGCCGTGACGAGCACGTGCACGGTGCCGGTGGCTTGGAAGGCGTCGTGGATCTCGTCGGGCAGCGTGCCGCGCTCGCCCCAGAGCGCGCCGGCGAGAATCGTGGCCGATGGTTCGGGAATACTCTCGCGAATCCGATGCGATGCGGCGGCGCGCAATCGCGCGGCCCACGCGCGCACGTCGTGCGGGTCCGGAGGCGCGCGCGAAAGCAGATGCGCGCTTGCCAGGCGGCCGGCAAAACCATCGTCGCGTTCGATCTCGCGCATCGACGGTTCACCGGGATTGCGCGGCTCATCGAAGGGCTCGAGCCGTCCGCGTACGACGATTCGTTCGCCGGGAACGAGCCGATCGCGTAAGGTTGCGCGCACCGCGCCGACGCCTTCGATGTCGAGCGCGGTGCTCGACAAGCCGCTGTCCTCTTCTTCGCGGACGTCGCCGGTAACGGTCGCGCTATAGCGGGCGGTGGGACGTTCGTCCCTAAGCGTCGGCGGGTGTCCGCGGAGTGCCGAAATTCCGGCACCCATCGCACATGCAAGCGCCACGGCAACGACGTTCGCGCGCGCGCGGCTTCCAGGGCGGTAAAAGCGGTATGCTGCCGTGCAAGCGAGCCCGAGGACGCTGCACAGCGCAACGGCCCACCCATGTTGCTCGGCGCAAATCGCGAGCAGCGCGGTGACGGCAGGGACGAGCAGCGGAGCGCGGCGCACGCGAATCTTTCACGCTCTTAACCCTCGATAACAAGCAAGCGGGATGGGAACGAGCGGCGGGGGCGAACCGTTAATCCCTCATGCGCATCGTGGTCACCGGCGGAGCCGGCTTTATCGGCTCGCATCTTGTCGACGCATTTATTGCGGCCGGCAACGATGTCGTGGTGATCGACAATTTGTGGACGCACGGCGGCGGCCGCCGTGAAAACTTGCATCCGCGAGCGTCGTTCGTCCACATGGACATCCGCGACGAAGCCGTGAAGCGCATCTTCCACGAAGTCAAACCCGACATCGTGGTTCATCACGCCGCACAGCACAGCGTTGCGATCGGCGCGCGCGATCCGCAATTCGATGCGAACGTCAACATCGTGGGCATGCTCAACGTGCTCGATTCCGCCGTCGCCGCCGGCACGCGGAAAGTGCTCTTCGCCTCGAGCGCGGCAACCTACGGTGACGTCACGCAGCTGCCGGTGGACGAGAACGCGCCGCAGCGCCCCGTTTCTCCCTACGGCATCTCGAAGATGGTCACCGAGCACTACCTGCGCTTCTATCAGTCCGAGCACGGCCTCGATTACACGGCCTTGCGTTACGGCAACGTCTACGGACCGCGTCAGGACCCGAACGGCGAAGCCGGCGTGATCGCGATCTTCTGCGCGAAGTTCCTGGCCGGTGAAGGCGTGCGCCTCGACTGGGACGGCGAGCAGTCGCGCGACTACGTCTACGTGGGCGACGTCGTGCGGGCCAATCTCGCGGCCCTCACCAAGGGCTCGGGCGAAACCTACGTCATCGGCACCGGCAAGAAGACGACAGTGAACCAGATCTACAAAGCGCTGGCCGAGGCGACCGGCTTCGAAGCCCCGATCACCCGGGCACCGCGCCGTCCGGGCGACGCACGCGAGATCTACTTCAACCCGGCTAAGGCCGCACGCGAACTGGGCTGGAAGTCCGAGGTGGACCTGAAGACCGGGATGGCCGAGACGGTCGCGTACTTCCGCGAGCGCAGCGCCTCGGCGCCGGCGCCGGCTTCTGCCTAGACTTTGTGCAG
>Ga0182030_10011032_pt1 | contig 18266 bp, 18 predicted proteins | sample 812S3MmetaG_FD_121299 | JGI IMG/M metagenome (GOLD analysis project Ga0182030, IMG submission 121299) | Permafrost microbial communities from Stordalen Mire, Sweden - 812S3M metaG (Illumina Assembly) | ecosystem: Environmental > Terrestrial > Soil > Wetlands > Permafrost | place: Sweden...
AATGAATTGTCCCTGTCCGGAACACAACTGGCTGGCTACTGGTGGAGGGTACTGGGTCTTATCGCCGACGTCATCTTGATTGGTCTGATCATTTCTCTTCCGCTTAATTCGGCGAACCTGAATTCGTACCTGACGTCATACATCGAGGTCGCGGTTGTGTTCGCCTACGGGGCTATCTGCCTCGCTCGCTTCAAGGGACAGACAATTGGTATGCGCCTCGTTCGCACGCGGTGCGTTGACGCCGTCACGCACGTGCAGATGAGCGTTGCTCAAATAATCCGCCGCACCGGACTGCATAGCCTTCTCATTTTGATAGCCGCGAGTTACCACTACACGCTGTACGTAAATCCCACGGCCCATGAGAAAATCCTGAACGATCACAATTACGAGATCGCCTTCCTTTTCGCCGTTCCGCTCGTCATTGACTTGTTGTGGCCGATCTGGGACAAGCGAAAGCAGACCCTTCACGACAAGTTCGCCAATACGCTGCTGGTGCGAACGTCGAAGTACTGACGGTTGCCGCGCGGTGATTGACGGACGTCACGGCTCACGGTCGATAGCGCGCGGTCGAGAGATTCACTCGATAGTCGTCCCCACTTCCTTTTAGAGGAGTTCCTTCGGCGCGATAGAACGTCAGTGCTCGGTGCTCGTGACCAATAGGCGGTTGTCCGCTGGCGCGAATCACGCGCCACCACGGTACGTCCGAACCGTAGCGGGCCATTATCTGGCCCACCGCACGCGCCGCTCGAGATCCGAGCGTCGCCGCGACATCACCGTACGTCATGACGCGACCCGATGGTATTGCACGGACAATCTCCAACACGTGATCGACAAAATCGTGCTGATCTTGGTCACGTGCCCCGTGCGGAGGCACGTCATTTGTATCGTGCCAAGTTGATGTCATCGTCGATGTTGCTCCTCGCCAGGCAGAGTTTCAATGATACTATTTGAGATAGTACTATGCGCATTCCAAAAATAAACAAGAACGATTCGACCACGCTGCACGAACAGGTGGCCGCCGAAATTCGACGGGCGATCGCCGACGGTGAGGCTGGTCAGGGCGAACGTCTTCCGCCAGCAATCGACCTCGCCGCCGTGCTGGGCGTGAACAAGAACACCGTCATTCGGGCACTACATATACTCCGCGACGAAGGTCTGCTCGACTTCACACGGGGTCGCGGCGTGCGGGTCGTGGGCACTCCACAACGCGGCGCGGTGATTGCGCGCATCAACGAACTTCTCGATTTCGCACGAAGTCAGGGCTATCACCGCGATGAAGTTGTCGCCCTGATTCAGACGCGCAACTAACAACGCGTAGGCCCTTCCGGTTCACTCGTCCATCGAGCTTCCTTGCGATCAACACGTCGATGTCCGTTCGAACAGAAGTGTGATGCACAGGCAAAAGTTAGACTCGACATCGACGTCACTCGTGATTTGCGTGACGCTGAAAGGACCGCATGAAAACTCGTGGCTACGTAGCGCTGAGGGCGAAAGAAGATCTCATCCCCTACGAATTCTCTCGCCGTGAACTCGGTCCTCGTGACGTTGCGCTCGACATTTCCTTTGCGGGCGTCTGCCACTCGGATATCCACCAGGTCAATGAAGACTGGGGACCGTCGCTGTTTCCGATGGTGCCCGGTCACGAGATCGTCGGAATCGTTACCGCCGTCGGCGATGCCGTCAAGAAGTTCAAGGTGGGCGAGCGCATTGGTGTAGGCACGTTTGTGGATTCCTGCCGCACGTGCGACGCCTGCGCCGCGGGGCTGGAGCAGTACTGCGAAGAAGGAAACACTCAGACGTACAACGACAAGGAACGCGACGGCACGTCGATCTGTTTCGGCGGCTACTCGAATGTGTTCGTCGTCGATGAGAACTACGCGGTGCAGGTGGCGGACTCGCTGAGCCTCGAGGGCGTAGCGCCCCTCATGTGCGCGGGCATAACGTTGTACTCGCCGCTGAAGCATTGGGGCGCAACGTCGGGGTCAAAGGTTGGCATTGTTGGTCTGGGCGGACTCGGACATTTGGGCCTTAAGTTTGCCAAGGCGCTCGGCGCGGAGACGACAGTGTTTTCGCACTCCGACAACAAACGAGACGATGCGATGCGCCTGGGCGCCGATCACTTCGTAGTGATGCCCGAACACGCTGACGTGGCCACGAGCGTGGGGCCTTATGACCTCATCATCAGCACCGTGTCGGCCGACGTTGATTTGGCGCCGTATCTCGAACTGCTCAAGCTTGACGGAAATCTCGTGCTCGTTGGTCTTTCGGGCAAACCCAACGCGATCGATACATTCCAACTGGTGGGCCAGCGCCGTACGCTCTCCGGGTCGTGCGCGGGTGGCGTGGCCGAACTCCAAGAGATGATGGATTTTTGCGCGGAGCACGACATAACGAGCGACGTCGAGGTTGTCTCGGCGAGTGACATCAAGTCCGCCTACGAGAGAACGATTGCGAGTGACGTCAAGTACCGGTTCGTTATTGACGCTTCGACTTTCTGACCGCTGGTGTATTCGCCACCCTGTCTGAAGGGGACTATGAGTCCGGTAGCGGATCTCAGCGGCCTGATGGCGCCGTAATTAAGGTTTCGTCGCAGCACGGTCGAGTCAGCGAAGCCGACCTTGTGAATTCTCGTTGACTTCCTGCAATACTCAAGTCCAGAACGGGGGGCAATGGCCCAATTAGTCAAGAAGACTGCCGAGCGCAAGGGCGACGAGACGGCGATCATCGATGAAGCCGGTGAGATGTCGTGGTCCGATTTCAACAGCCGCATCAACCGCGTAATCCACCTCTTGCGATCACTGGGCGTGAATCCGGGCGACACGATCGCCGTCATGTCAGGTAATCGACGAGAGCTCTTCGAGATTGGCGCCGCCGCTATTCACTCGGCATTGATTTTTGTGCCGGTGAATTGGCACTGGGTGAGTCGGGAGCTGGCGTACGTGCTCGGCGACTCCGACGCCAAAGTGCTCTTCGTCGAGGACCAGTACGGCGACGTCGCTCGCGACGCCTGCAGCGACCCGCAGGCGGAGAGCTGTCGTCACCGGATTGTCATTGGTGTCACAGAAGTTCCGGGCTTCGCCAACTACGAGCAGCTGCTGGGCGAACAGGACACCAGCGAGCCCGAGGGCCAGGCGAGCGGTGGCCCCATGTTTTACACGTCGGGCACCACCGGTTTCCCCAAGGGTGTGCGCAGCGCGATCAATCAGACCGGCAATGACGTGGGGATAATTGAACTCATTGCTCTGGGTGCGGGGGCCACGCTGCACATCCCTCAAGACGGTGTCACCCTTTTGGACGGTCCGGCCTATCACTCGGCGCAACTCGCGCTCTCGCTGTACCCAGTACTCGGCCTCGGCAGCGCGTGTGTCATGCGTCAACATTTTGATGCAGGATCATTTTTGTCCTTGGTCGATCGTTACCACGTGACCAATGTGCACCTCGTGCCGACGCAGTTCGGACGGTTGCTCAAATTAAGCGACGAACGGAAGCGCAGTTTCGATGGCTCGTCGCTCGTGTCCGTCATCCATGGCGCGGCGCCGTGCCCCGCGCAGGTGAAGCAAGCGATGATCGAGTGGTGGGGACCCGTGTTGACCGAGTATTACGGCGGCACCGAGAGCGGATTCCTGACCGTCATCCATGGCCCGCAGTGGCTCGAACGGCCGGGGACCGTCGGCAAATCGCTGGGGTCCTTTGAGTTGACGATTGTCGATGATGAAGGGCAGTCGTGCGAACCAGGCCACGTTGGACAGATCTATTGGAGGAATCTCAGCGGTTCGGATTTTTCCTATCACAAGGCCCAGGGCAAGACCGATGCCGCGCACCTCGCGCCGGGCGTCGCCACGCTGGGCGACGTCGGTCACTTGGACGATGAGGGATACCTGTTTCTGAGCGATCGCAAGATCGACATGATCGTCAGCGGCGGCGTGAATATCTATCCCGCCGAGATTGAAGGCGTGCTGGTGGCACATCCGGCCGTCGCCGACGCCGCGGTGTTTGGCGTGCCCGACGAGGACATGGGCGAACAGGTCAAGGCCGCGGTGGAGCTCGTGAACGGCCTCACTGCGTCGTCCCTGCTCGCTGGAGAACTTATTGCCTACGTGCGCGAAAACTTGGCCGGCTACAAGGCACCCAAGTCAATCGACTTTGAAGATCATCTGCCTCGTTCCGAGACCGGCAAGCTCTTCAAGCGGCTGTTACGTGACCCGTATTGGAGTGACGAAGGCCGAGCGATCTAAGTCGACGTTCGAGTCCGGCGTAGCGTTGATCCCGAACGACGTGACGTCAAGTCGCGATTGCTTTGCATCGACTAGATAATCACTTTTGTTTCATCACTCGGAAAGTTCGTAGTCCGCGAAATGAACCGAAAAGCCCTCACCTTGGGGACAGGCGCACATGACACCCGCCAGCGCCGAAGCGCTCGGATCTAAGTACGCCACGGAGGCAAACTGTAAAGGATCTTCATCGGTGGAATAGCTGATATGGACCGCATCCGCTCGTCGTTCGAGCGACAGGTTGAGATGCGTGAATCCATCGGGTAGGTCGGCAATCATCCAATTCGAATGGCCAATCGTGACGACAGTGGAGAAGCGCAACTTGCCATCAAAGAGTTCGACGCCGGTCTTAATCCAGTGACTCTCATCGACGCGAACGACAGCGCCCGCCTGGTCATACTGCGCGACGTAGTTGGCGTCGATTCGCACGGAAAGTTTGAATTCAGAGCTCAGGGTCTCGCCGTAGACGTGCCCGTTGTCACGAACGTACCCGTAATCGGTGATTGACCAGAAATCCGTGTTCGGATCGGCGTCCGCGAAGACCTCGCGGCCGTCCACACTCCACTTTGAGGGCTCATTGAACCAGTTCATTCGTTCCTCACTTCGTCGGAGACCACATTTGGGATCAACCGGCCGTGGGTGAATAGTAGGCGCGCCAGAGCGCCTGCTCGCGAAAAAAGTGGCCGTAACCGCAGCGTGGCCTATTCGGCGGCGAAAGCCAAATTTCGACTTCGCCTCCCTGGGCGCCTCACGCTCGCCGACGTCTCGCGGAACTTCGAACTTGGCGTTCTCGTTGGGACCAACCGCGAAGAAACCTGGTGGCGTTACGGACGTTTGGTCGACACTTCGGGTGCTATTCCGCGGATGACGTAGTCCACCACGACCTGGGCGAATCGATCGCTCAAGGTCAGGTGCGATTGCAGGAGTCGATGATAGGCAGCGCCGAAGAGAAGATCGAGGGTGATGTCGATATCCGTCGTCGGGGGTATCTCGCCGCGTTTGATGGCTCGTTCGATGATGTACCGGTGTTGAGCTCGAACGGGCACGACGAACCGATCCCTCCATATTTCGGCTAGTTCAGGGTCTCGCTGTACTTCGGCGATGAGTCCGACCAATGTGCGACCCGTGACCGTGCCCTTCACCGTGCGAATCCAGCCCCGCAGCGTGGCGAGCAGGTCCCCTCGCAAGTTGCCCGTGTCTGGGAGTGGTTGACGCGCCAGGAAGTCGAACATGAATGACTCGAAGACGAGGGTGCCTTTTGACGGCCAACGACGATAGATAGTTGCCTTACCCACTGACGCTCGTAATGCCACTTCTTCAATCGTGAGATCGACAAAGCCGCGCTCTTCGAGTAGTTGTCTCGTGGCGTCAAGTATGGCGAACTGAGACTGTTCGCTGCGCGGGCGACCACGGCCGGGGGCGGGAGCGGAAGGAAGTTCAACCATTACTTGCAGCATACACCTTTATTATGATACGATACGTACCGTTTCGTAATTCAAGAGGTGTGAATGATGTTCGACACTAAGACCGACTTCCAGAGGCGCCACCGGTGGAGGACCGCCGCGACGAGGCGATGCGCGGCGCTCGCGCCCACCATATCGACGGACGCGGTCACCGGATCACCCTTACGAGACGACGCGGCGACGCCAACGTCGGGACTTTCTGAGCCGGCCCTGGCCCTGGTGCTGGTGGCATCATTGATTGTTGTCCTTGACTTCAGCATTGTGAATGTCGCCCTGCCGTCGATACGACACGCGCTGGGCTTCGGCGGCGACTCGGTGGAGTGGGTGGTCACGACGTACGCCATCACCTTCAGCGGGCTGCTCATTCTCGGCGGACGGATTGCCGATCTTTTTGGTCGTCGCCGTACTTTCATTGTTGGCTTGCTCGTCTTCACCGGCGCTTCGCTCGCCGCGGGATGGAGCAACGACGCCGCCCAACTCATAGTCGCGCGAGGAGTGCAAGGCGTGGGTGCCGCATTGGTGGCACCGGCATCGTTGTCACTCATCACCGCCCGAATTGCCGAGGGTCAGCGACGCACTCGCGCACTCGCGCTGTACGGTGCCACCGCGTCGATCGGCTTCGTGGCCGGACAGGTAGTGGGTGGCGTCTTTGTGCAGTATGTCGGCTGGACCTGGATTTTCCTCGTCAACGTGCCCGTTGGTGCGACGGCGGCATTTCTTGCGACTCGCGTGATCACCAGCGACCGGCGACGAAACAAGGTTGCCCATCTCGACATCACGGGAGGAGTATTGACAACACTCTCGGTGGCGTCGATCGTGTTCGCGATCTCGCAAGGCGCCTCGCTCGGATGGGGGCACCCACTCATCGTCACCGCAATGGCAATGGCGGCGACCAGTCTCGCGGGGCTCATCGTGGTCGAGAGGAGCCACGTGCACCCGCTCATCGATCTGGGTCTGCTCGTCCAGCCCCGTCTCTTGACGTCCGGCATTGTCACGTTCCTTATGGGCGCGTGGAATGCCGGCGAGATGGTCGTTCTGTCGGTCTACCTCCAACAGTCCCTGCATGATTCTCCGTTGTTGACGGGCCTGATAATTGCGCCGCAGGGGATCACGGGATTTTTCACTGGAATGTTCGGCAGCAGACTGGTCCGTCGTCTCGGATTGCGCCGACTCCTCATGATCTCAACGTTCACGGCGGGAATTGGGTTCCTGGTGCTCACCGGTTTGCCCTCGAGCGGTCACGTCAGCTTGGTGTTCGCGGCGGTCCTGTTAGTGGGATTCGGTACGGTGGGCACGGTCATGGCCTCCACGATCATGGCGACCCAAGGCATGGCGGAGTCGGATCAGGGCCTGGTGGGAGGTGTCATCAACACGGCTCGCCAGGTTGGCGCGGCTCTGGGCGTGGCGGTCCTTTTCGCGATCGCTGAAGGCGCCCACAGTACATCGGGTGGCGCGGCGGTGGGTGGCGACCGAATGGCAATGTTGGTCGCTGCGGGCATTGCCTTGAGCGGCACCCTCGTCACCTTTCTCGGCCCACGATCGAGTTCCACGAAGTCCTCGAGTACCACGCGCGCCACGACAGCAACGCCCGTCGCGCTGCAGCTGCACGCGACGGTTGGCGCCATCGTTCCCATCAACGGTCAGAACGGCAACTAAGAAAGAAGGAGCGGGTCATGAAGTACGTCACATTGGGTAAGTCCGAACTGCGGGTGTCACGCATCGCGTTCGGAACCTGGCAACTCGGAGGCGACTGGGGATCCACCGACATCGACGCCGCCGTGCGCGCCATTCGACGAGCCGCGGACAGCGGTGTGACATTTTTCGATACGGCCCAGGCCTACGGTTTTGGGGCGTCGGAAAGGCTGCTGGGTGAGGCGCTCCATGGTCGTTCGCGTAACGACTTCTTCATTGCCACCAAGGGCGGCCTGCGACGCAGTGGCGCCGGAGTGATGCGCGACGCCGGTGCTGACTCGATTCGATCCGGCGTTGAGCAAAGTCTTCGAGCACTGTCGACCGACTACATCGACCTCTACCAAATTCACTGGCCCGACCCGCACACCCCGTTCGACGACACGGCCGAAGCACTCGCCAAGCTAGTTGCCGACGGCAAGGTGCTTCATGTGGGTGTCTCTAACTTCGACGTCGCCCAGATGGATGCGTTCAGTGCGACCCTGCCCGTCGAGACACTGCAACCCCCGTATCATCTCTTTCATCGAGAGATTGAGCACGCGATCCTTTCCTACACGCGCGAGCACAATATTGGTGTCCTGGTCTACGGCCCCTTGGCGCACGGCCTATTAGGCGGCAATCTCGATCGCACGACACGCTTCACCGCTGACGACTGGCGAGCCCAGAGCCGCGATTTCCGAGGGGCAAACTACGAGTACAACCTGAAGAGAGTTAACGAACTGAGTGAGTTCGCCTCGAAGGAACTAGGAGTAACCGTGGCGCAGCTAGCAATCGCGTGGACCCTGGCCAACCCTTCGGTGCACGTCGCGATTGTTGGCTCTCGCAGTCCCGACCACGTGCGCGACACGCTTTCGGCGGTCGAGCTTGAGCTGGATGAGCAGTCGCTCTCACGCATTGAGGACATCATGTGCGATGTCATTCCCGTTGCCGGACCTTCGCCCGAGATGGTCTAAAAGGAGCGGATCGTGAAACCTACACGTCACTACTCGAGTCGCCACGCGGGCCTGACGTCACGGGGCGAAAACCCACCAGAAGGAGAACTTACAATGCTGGAAATGCAACGCTCGCGCACCTGCCGTCTCGCGTCACTACGGCGCGAGACAGCGACCTTCATGAGGGTGAAAGGGATTTGGTAAAACAAGTAAGAGATTGAAAGGTAGCTACTCATGATCAACCAAGAATCAGATTCTCCGGTTACCCATGTGGCTGTGATCGGCGCGGGCACGATGGGCGCGGCCATGGCAACCCGACTGCTGAACGCGCATATCGTTGTCGGCGTCTGGTCGCGCAAACCCGAGTCGACACGGTCGCTCGTTGACCTCGGTGCCTCGAGCCATACGGACGTTCGAGACGTGGTGGCGAACGCCGACATCGTACTGACCATGCTGCCGAACGCGGACATCACGGTCGAGATGATGTTCAATTCGAGGGGACTCGAGGCGATGGGGCAAAACGCTATATGGGTCCAAATGGCGACTATCGGAACGAGCGCCACGGAAAGTATCGCCAATTTGGTTCGGGCGCGTCGCCCCGACGTCACCTTCATTGACGCTCCGGTGTCGGGCAGCAGGGGGCCAGCTGAATCTGGGCAGCTCGAAATTCTCGCGTCGGGCGACAGATCACGAGCGCGACTGCTCGAGAACGTCTTCGACGTACTCGGAAAGAAGACGCTCTGGCTTGGACCGGTCGGCTCGGGAAGTCAGATGAAACTGATTCTCAACACCTGGCTGGCGTTCCAGATCGAGGGCGCGGCAGAAGCGGCCTCGCTGGCGAGTCGCTGGAACGTAGATTCGTCAACGTTGCTGGAAGCACTCCACGACAGCCCGCTTGTCTCGCCGTACGCCTTGGGCAAACTCGAAAGGATTGTTAACCGCGACTTTCACCCGGACTTTTCGCTGGATCTGGCACTGAAGGATCTTGAGCTCGTCGGCACTGATGCGGGTGACGCTGCCGCGCCGATTGCCGGCGCCATCGCTCTTCGGTGGCGCCATCTCGTCGAGACCGGTGCCAGTGGACTCGACGTCAGCGCCGCGGGAATGGGACTCGAGGACTCAACGGGCCAATCCGGCGAAAGCGAATGATTTAGTCACTGCGCAGGCGGCTGAAAATGACTTGGTCGTGCCACGCGCCAGCGCGCCACAGCGCACCTCTTCGTATTCCTTCGTTCGTGAATCCAGCCAACGAGAGGGAGCGTCGCTCACGGAGATTGTTAACGTCGGTGGACGCCTCAACGCGATTTGCTTTTGATTCTTCGAGGAGTTTTTCGGCGAGCAATCTTTGGGCGGCCGCCCCAAGGCCGCGCCCGCGATAGAGAGGCAGCAGGACGATCCCAATTACCCACGCCAGGCTTCGTGTGTTGGGACCGTGTGGTGTTTGAATCCAGGACACTGATCCAATAGGAGTTCCGTCGGGAAGTTCGATGACTTCTCGACCACCGTTGTAATAGGCGCCACTGAGCTTTTCGTCGGGCGCGTCGTCATACGTGTCCCACTCTCCCTCGACCTCGGGCGTCTGCAGTTTCAGTATGAACTCTTCGTCACGCTGACCCACGTAGCGCAGGCGCACCTGTGGCAGTTCTACTGTCTCTTCCGGCGAACCCACGTCACGACTTTACTGAGCGGCTCGAGGGAGAAGCCCGCTTCATCGAGCACGCGTGGTGCATGAGCCGTAGCATGAGCCGAAGACGCACAAGTGAAAGGAGAAAAGTGACCGACCAAAGTTTCACGACTACCTTCACGGTAGAGCAGACGCCGCAAGAAGTTTTTGCCGCCATCAATGACGTACGCGGATGGTGGTCAGGGACGATTGAAGGCAATACCGACCAGCTCGGTGAGGTGTTCACGTACCGCTACGAAGACATCCATTATTCGAAGCAAGAGATAACGGAGTTCGTTCCTGGAGAAAGGATCGTGTGGCACGTTCTCGACAGTTTCCTAAGTTTTGCGGCTGACAAGACCGAGTGGAACGACACCGACGTCACGTTCGACATCACTGCGAAAGGTGACGAGACGGAAGTCCGTTTCACCCACGTGGGGTTGGTTCCCACTATTGAGTGTTACGACAACTGCTCCAACGCTTGGGGTTTTTATATCAACGGAAGTTTGAGAACTTTCATCACTACTGGCACGGGCCAGCCCAACGAGTAAGAAACGCGATCAAACAGAGTTGGCTCCGATAATTCAGCGCGAAAGGTGACATCGCCAACGCGATAAGAACCCGAGAGCGAAGGATATGAATTAGGAGTCGAGTTCCTGGCCGTCGTAGGGCGTTGTCTGGCGTTCAAGACGTTCGACGCCGAGAGCGCAATCCGGGCGGATGCGCGTCTCAGAACGTGCCGTGCCAGCTTCGCGGTAGTGGCGAATGGTGAGCCAACCAATAACCCCCGCCAGCAGACACGACGCGGCTCCAACGCCAAGCCCCACTCGAGCGCCCGCGACGCTCGTTATCCATCCGATAAGAGGGCCTCCGATGGGCGTCGATCCCATGAACGCGACGGCCCAGAGCGCCATGACGCGGCCGCGCATTTGGGGGTCGGTTCCCAGTTGCAGCGTTGAATTGGCCATGGACAGGAATGACACGCTGGCGAATCCGACGATTGCGAGCGCGATCAGCTCAATGGCGAGCGCCGGGGCCAGTGCCGCAAAGGTCATGCACACGCCGAAGATGAGAGAGGCCTTGATCAAGGCTCGGATTCCCGTCTTTCCGCGAGCCGCGGTCCAGAGCCCTCCAATAACCGCGCCAATTCCCATCGCCGCCATGAGTACTCCATAGACTGCGGAGCTGCCATGAAAGACAGTGCCGGCGACGACCGGCAACGTGACCTGGAATTCGTAGGCGAGCATTCCGACCAACGCCATCATGATCAAGGGAAAGAGCAGTATCGGAGTCCGGGCCACGTATCGAAATCCTTCTCGAAGCTGTCCCTTGGCCCGAATTGTTGGTTCGCTCGGATTGAGTTTGGTGAGATCCATAGCGACCAACGATCCAACTACCGCGACGAAACTCACGGCGTTGAGCGCGAAGCACCAACCCTCGCCGAAGGCCGCAATGAGAACTCCCGCCACGGCAGGGCCCACCGCCCGAGCCACGTTGTTCATGGTCGAGTTCAGACTGACCGCGTTTCGAAGGTCGTTAGGTCCGACCATTTCGAGAATGAAGGACTGGCGAGAAGGGTTTTCAAAGGCGTTGTTAAGTCCGAGCATGACCGCAAGCACGCACACGTCGAAGTACGTGACCACGTGCGTGAGCGAGAGCACGGCCAGTATGGCTGCTTGGACACCCATGAGCGACTGCAGCACGATCATCAGGCGCCGCTTGTTGACACGATCGGCGATGACGCCTCCGTAGGGTCCGAGCAGGAGTACGGGCAGCGTCTGCAGCGCAACGACGAAGCCAATGTCGGTAGCCGAATGGGTCAGGGTGAAGACCAGCCACGACTGGGCCGTCGTTTGCATCCACGTCCCCACGAGCGACGTGGTTTGACCGAAGAAGAACTTTCGGTAGTTGGGGTTGGACATCGAGGAAAAAGTCCGCTGGGCGGACGCCTGCACGTTCACTGAACTTGACCGTTCAGTGTCTCGACGAGAGACTCAAGGACCGGCAGGACATCAAGCAGCATTTGGCGTTGCTCCACGGTGAGTTGACCGAGGGCCGAATGTAACGCGTCGGTACGCTCGCTGCGGATCACCTTGCACAGGGCCCGTCCCTGATCGGTGGAGGACAGGTGCACGACCCGTGCGTCGCTCGTGTCGGGCGTACGAATGACGAGATTGGCGGATTCGAGATGCGACACAATCCGCGACAGCATGGTCGGGTTGATCCCTTCGCTCGCCGCCACCTCGGACAGGCGCACGGGTCCGCGCCGAGCAATCGTAAAGAGCACCTCACGTTGGCTCGGTGAAAGGTTGCCGTCGACGTGGACCAGGCGAAGGGCGCGACCCATGCGACCCACGACCCGGCGCAACCGCTCCGCCACCTCGGTTCGTGAGACTACGGATCTTGTGTTTGCGGAAATGTTTGAGATGCTTTTAGTATAAAGTTAATTGCTTGCCGGCAAGCAATTAAGTTGCCGAGCCGTGAGGAAGGCTCGGATAATGACTCGACTCTCTTCTTTCACCACCACGGACATCCGGGCTTCGAATCCCCGCTTCATGCAGGACGCTCGAAAAGCGAACAAGGTGCTCGTCGACGCCATCGAAACCATCGCGGCCCGCAAGGGTGCAACCGCGGCCCAAATCGCCTTGGCGTGGTTGCTCGCACAAGAACCATGGATTGTCCCGATTCCTGGCACCCGCAGAGTAGAGCGCCTCGACGAGAATCTCGGTTCGCTCAATATTCAATTGACGAGCGATGACCTTCGCGACATCGAGGACGCCACTTCGGACATCGTGATTCAAGGCGGCAGATGCCCTGAGCACATCGAACGGATGACCAATCTAATGAGATTGATCGGGCGTTCCCTACGAAGCCCCTGTCGGTGAACTGCGCGGAAGTTACCGCGGTGTTTGAGCACTTGGCTTCAGCCACGTGAAGTTCACACCCAACCTAATCAGGCGACCGCGGAGAGTTCGCTCTCTTCTGTCTTGATGGCATCGCGCCCCAGTGCTGTGTCGAGAACGTCCGAGATCGTAGCGGCCAGGTGGAACGTCATGGCATTGCGAACCTCTTCAGGCACGTCTTCGAGGTCGGGTCCGTTACGTTGCGGCAGGATGACTTCGGTTAACCCGGCGCGGTGAGCGGCCAATACCTTCTGCTTCACCCCGCCAATGGGAAGCACGCGACCTTGTAGCGTGACTTCGCCAGTCATGCCGACCACGGGCCGGACGGCCTCGCCTCGCAACAGACTGACGAGGGCCGTCGTCATAGTGACGCCCGCTGAGGGACCGTCCTTGGGGACGGCACCCGCCGGCACGTGGAGGTGGAAACGCCTGCCGGTGAAGGACTTCGGATCGATCCCCAACTCCTCGACGTGGCTTCGCACGTAGGACATGGCGATCTCCGCCGACTCCTTCATGACGTCGCCTAACTGACCCGTGAGCGTCAGACCCTCGGGTCCCTCGGACACGCTCGCCTCGACGAAGAGCACGTCGCCGCCCGCGCCAGTCACGGCCAGTCCGGTTGCCACACCCGGCACACTGGTGCGGTCGGCCGATTCGAAGTAGAAGCGCGGTCGACCGAGCCATTCCTTCACCGTGGCTGTGTCGACGGCAATCGGAGCTTCGCGTTCGCCGGCGGCCAATTTGGTCGCCGCCTTGCGAAGCAGTCGCCCGATCTCGCGTTCAAGATTGCGAACGCCCGCTTCACGCGTGTAGTCAGCCACGATGTTTCGCAGTGCTTCGTCGTCGATCGTGACCTCATCCTCGCGCAACGCCGCTCGGGCGAGTTGGCGGCCGAGCAGGTGGTGACGAGCGATGGACACCTTCTCTGACTCGGTGTAGCCGTCCAGTCGGATGACTTCCATGCGGTCGAGTAGCGGAGCGGGAATGGTGTCGATCACGTTGGCCGTCGCTACGAACATCACTCGTGAGAGGTCGAGATCGACCTCGAGGTAGTGGTCGCGGAACGTGTGGTTCTGCGCGGGGTCCAGGACCTCGAGCAGTGCCGACGACGGGTCGCCGCGAAAGTCCGAGCCCAATTTGTCGACTTCGTCCAGCACGATGACGGGGTTCATGGTGCCGGCCTCTCGAAGGGCGCGCACAATGCGTCCCGGAAGGGCGCCGACGTAGGTGCGGCGGTGACCGCGAATTTCCGCCTCGTCATGGACGCCACCGAGTGAGACTCGCACGAACTTACGGCCAAGCGCGTTCGCGATCGATTGACCGAGCGAGGTCTTGCCGACTCCGGGGGGTCCGACGAGCGCGAGAATTGCGCCGCTGCCTCGTCCGTCGACCGGCGCCAGGTCCCGTTCCGCCTGCAGCTTCTTCACCGCCAGGTGCTCGAGGATTCTCTCCTTCACGTCGTCGAGTCCGTCGTGATCGGCGTCCAAGATCCGTTGCGCCTCGGGGATCTCCAGGCGATCAACTGATTCGACGCCCCAGGGGATCTCCAGGATCGTGTCGAGCCACGTACGAATCCAGCCCGTCTCGGGGCTCTGATCGCTCGTGCGCTCTAACTTGTCGATCTCTCGAAGTATGGCGCTGCGCACGTGCTCGGGTAGGTCGCGCTCGGCGATCTTGGCCCGGTAGTCATCGGGGTCGACGTCGTCGCCGTCGCCCAGTTGGCCGAGCTCTTTCTTGATTGCCTCAAGTTGGCGGCGCAGTAGAAACTCACGCTGCGTCTTTTCCATTCCCTCTTCGACGTCGCTCTTGATGCGCTCGCGTAGCGTCAGGTCGGCCAACGTGTCGCGCGCCCATCCCAGTACCAGTCGCAGTCGGGCTTCGACGTCGACGGTTTCAAGGACTTCGACTTTCTGAGAGAGCGTGAGGTCGGGCGAGTACCCCGCGACGTCGGCGAGGCGTCCGGGCTCGGTGATCTCGCGCAACTGCGCGGCGACCTGACGTGCGCCGCGGCTGAGCAGGATGTTCTCGAGCACGGCGCGGTACTCACGGGCGAGCTCAATCACGCCCACCGTCGCTTCGCCATCGTCGAGGGGTTCAACCTCAACCCACAGTGCGGCACCGGTCCCGGGAACCCCTGTGCCGATGGTGGCGCGCTGATCACCGCGAACGGCAATCGCTTCGAGACCTCCCGGCAGCGAGCCCTCCTCCATCACTTCGGAGATAACGCCGATACTGGCGTATCGACCCTCGATGTGCGGAACGAGCAGAAGTCGGCCGCCGGCGGAGCGGGCCGCCTCAACCGCAACACGGGCCTCGTCGGATTCAAGCGCCATCGTAAATACCATGCCGGGAAGCACGACCCCGGACTTCAACGACAGAAGTGGCAGCGTCACATTTTCATTTACCATCGCATTCCCATTTCTACTGACCGGATTCCCCTGACGAACAGTGGTGACGCCAGGAAAATCCCCTCCACTCGGGCCAACGCAAGGTCCGACATTGGAAGCCGAACCATGGTTCGGGACGTCAAGCATACCGGCAACCTCCGAAAGTCTGGCACTCTCAGCCTGTGAGTGCCAACGGCTGCAAATGATCTGAAAACCCTCGGATTGCGGTAACGGCGAAAACTGAGTGCGGATCAGAAGCTGGCTGCGCAGCCCATTCACACGTGGGACGCTCTACGTGACTCGGCGCCCTAAACTCGCGCTCAATTTGATTTGCATCGTCGAAATGGTGGCGGAGAGGAGTTCGCGTGGCACTAGAAGCGGGGTCGGACGCCCCAGATTTTGCGTTACTCGCAACACCAGATCAAAGGGTCTCGTTGTCCGAGTTCCATGGGCCCGTCGTCCTCATCTTTTATCCTGCCGACTGGAGCCCCGTGTGCAGCGATGAACTCTCAATGTTCAGCGCCGCGCACAGGCTGTTTCAGGCTCGCGGCGCACAGCTACTTGGCATTTCAGTCGACGGCCCATGGTGCCACGAGGCCTTCAAAGAACAGCGCAACCTGGCGTTCCCACTGCTTGCCGATTGCAATCCGAAGGGTGCCGTCGCAAAGTCTTTTGGCGTGTATCGAGACAACGACGGCACGTCGGAGCGAGCGCTCTTCGTTATTGACTCAAGTGGCAAGATCGTGTGGTCAGAAGTGTCGCCCGTTGGCGTCAATCCCGGCGCGGACGGCGCACTACGTGCAGTGGAGGCATTGTCATGAGCGAGCGAGCCGAGCTTTCAATCCCGGTGGGACCCGACGACCACTCCGTTGGACCGCTGGACGCCAAACTCACGGTCGTCGAATACGGTGACTACCAGTGTCCCTACTGCGGTCAGGCGTTCCCCATCGTCGAGAAGTTGCGTACGACATTCGCCGACTCAATGCGCTTCATCTTTCGGAATCTGCCGCTGACTGACGTGCACCCGCACGCCGAGGCTGCGGCGGAGGTCGCGGAGGCTGTTGGACTGCAAGGAAAGTTTTGGGAGATTCATGACGCCCTGTTCGAGAATCAAAAAGACCTGAGCGACGCGGCACTTCGCCGCTACATCGCTGACGCCGGTGGAGACGTTAACCAAGCGACAAAGGACATCGCCGGCGGCGGCCCACGTCAACGGGTCGAAGCGGATTTTGAAGGCGCTATCCGTAGTGGTGCGAACGGGACGCCGACGTTCTTCGTGAATGGTGAGCGCTATGACGGTTCGTGGCAGTATGAACCGTTCTCAGATTTCCTCGCGAATCTGCTGGACGGCTGACATTGTTGTGATCTTCATGAAGAAGATGAGGCATTGGTCGCTTCTGACCAACAGTTGCAGTTCGCATCAATTGATGTGAGAGCGGTATCAAAAGTGAGAGACAGTGCTTATAAGCATCTGAGCAAGGCTGTACGAACGCTCAGTTCATCGGGGAGTCTGGAATGAACGCATTCTTGTCTGATGTTCGCCAAACTCTGATCCCAGGAGTTGATCCGCGACACGGGCCGTTGCCCCCGATGCTGGTGTGCATGACTATGGTGACCGGGCTCGTCGACTCCTTCAGCTTCTTGAGACTGGGACACGTCTTTGTCGCGAACTCGACGGGCAACATTCTCTTCATCGGATTTGCACTGGCGCACGTGCCAGGATTTTCGATTGCTGAGTCGTTGGTGTCACTCGGCGCATTTGTTATTGGCGCGACTATCGGCGGCAAACTCAATTTCGTCTTTGAAATTCATCGGGGCAGGATCCTCGCCGTGTCGACGTCCCTTCAAGCGTTGCTTATTGCCGGTGCGGTCGTCCTGTCGCTTGTCTGCACCGTTCCGGTGCAGAGTGGTTATCGCACCGCGTTCATAGCGGTCCTCGCGATTGCCATGGGTATTCAGAACGCCGCCGTGAGAAAAATCGCCGTTCCTGATCTCACGACTACGGTGCTGACGCTCACCATTACCGGTCTGGGGGCCGACAGTGTGCTCGTAGGAGGCACCGGGTCGCGAGCGGGCCGTCGTCTCGTGGCCATCGCCTCGATGTTGATCGGAGCCGTCATTGGAGCGATTCTGGTCTTACACGCAGCCCTTTGCTATCCGCTCGTCGCGTCACTGCTCTTGATCATCTTCGTCGCCATCTGGGTCATGCGGGCAGGTAAGTCAAATGAATCGTGGACCCAGGCATAAGGAGTTACGTTCACGTTGATCTTGGCCTGAGCGGACGCTTCAACGTGCGGTAGATTGACGTCACCTCGGCTGAAGGGGTGCACGGGTGGGGGACAGTGAATCAGACATCGTGGGGACGGTCGACGACCCTCTCGTTGAAGCCCGGCGACTGGCCGAAGGCGCATCCCAAGCTGGCATCCCATTGCGACTTCTCGGAGGTTTGGCGGTTCGAGTGCTGTGCCCCGACTTTCCGCCGCGGCTGCGGCGCGATCAGGACATTGACTTTGGCTGTCTTTCTAAAGGTCGACAAAAGGTCGCGGCCTACCTCGAAGAGGCGGGATGTGAGCCCGATCGCCGGTTCAACTCACTCAACGGAGACCGTCAGATGTACTTCAGTGCGCCCAGCGGTCGGCCAATCGACGTCATGGTCGATCGACTCACGATGTGTCACACGCTTGACTTTCGACCTAAATTCGGCACCTTGCCGCTCACCTTGGACGTTGCAGATCTCCTACTCACAAAGCTGCAGATCGTTGAGCTCAACGAGAAGGACGCTCGCGATATCGTGCAACTTCTCGCTGCTTTTCCCGTCACTGGTGACAGTCCAGGTGAGGGGACTCTCGAGATCGACCGAGATCGATTCTGCAAGGTCCTCGCTTCCGATTGGGGGTGGTGGCGCACCGTCACGGATAATCTCAACAAGTTGCCGTTGCTCGTCAGTGAGAATCCGCA
>Ga0182030_10011034_pt1 | contig 18264 bp, 15 predicted proteins | sample 812S3MmetaG_FD_121299 | JGI IMG/M metagenome (GOLD analysis project Ga0182030, IMG submission 121299) | Permafrost microbial communities from Stordalen Mire, Sweden - 812S3M metaG (Illumina Assembly) | ecosystem: Environmental > Terrestrial > Soil > Wetlands > Permafrost | place: Sweden...
GTGAGGAGGAAGACGAGGAGGACGAGGAGGTTGTGTCCTCGAAGGATAAGAAGAAGGGGAGGGGTAGGAAGAAGGACGAAGAAGTGGAAGAGAAGAATGGCAAGGGTGGAACGAAAGGTAAGGAGGGGAAATGGAAGAAAGAGGAGCACAAGGTGAAGGAGGAGATGATAGAGAGTAGTTCGTTTGAGAGTAGTGACTCTGGGGATAGCGGGGAGGGATCGGAGGATGAGATGCCGTTGGCAAAGTTGAGGAAGGCGAAGATGGGAAGTTCGAGGCCTGGTTCGCAACACATGGGCCAGGGATTGAGAGAGGAAGTGCCGAGATCGATGTTTGCTGCGGAAGTTGCACCGATGTACAGCCCGCTGTTTACGCCCACGGCCAGTCCTTTTGTTGGTGGATGGGGAGGGTTTGGTGAGGCATAGATGATGGGTAAGGGGTATGATGCGAATAGCTCGAAACCAATGAAATCTGTCTGAGGGAGATAATGAGGAATGAATTAATTTTTGTCGTCGTCGTTATTACAATTGGTGTGAAATACAACGTTATTTATTGGCATAGAGGTGTAAGTGTTGTATGAAAAGCGGTTTGTGTTCTCGGGAGTTTCTTCCTCTGTGCTCAATGAACGAAATGAGGACTTGGGAAAGTCTAGCAATACATAAACAATAACAACCACCAAATTGCAAAACCCTGCTTAATGCTACCAAACTCCAGTGCCATGCTCCTTGCTAAAGACCAATTCAGTCTCATTCATCACCTATGGTACAAAGATTCTTGAGAAGCTAGCAACATCTCTTCTGCAACAGACGCACTTGTCGAAGTTATTCATAGCCAACGTAACACGGCAGTCGTCGCATAAGCTCAAGCAACGACAAGGCCAGACTATTATGCTCCGAGGGGAACTCTGGCAGACTACGCACTGAGGCCCACCTTCTCCCATTCCAGATGCCCCCCTTGCCCATGATGTAGGCTGATCGGATGCTGAGGTAGCGTTTCGGAAATCTCGCCTTGTAATAATTAGATGCTCTAAGATCTGCGCTTCCTCTTCTGGTGTGAGCTTGCCATTCGAAGAAGACTGGGTAAAGTTAGGCGGTCTATGAAGTGTTGAAGTTAAAACTCTGGTTCGTTCCCTCTGTGTAAGATCACGATACCGAGATCTTGTGACAATGTTGTCATTTGCGAGATGCGCTGCAAGAGTCTGTGCCTCAGCCCGCTGTTCTGGTGTTTTTGGGTGCAGGAGTTGAGCTAGATCCGTGGGATTGAGAGGTGTATCGGTCAGAGGCGATAATTCCCGAGCGAAGTGAGGGAACCCTTGAGTAGGTGTTCTTTGACCATCATCGTTCGAAGCATCTGATTCCCATTCCTGCTCATCGGCCGTTGTTGCAAATGAAATAACACTGGTGAGATCATCGTCTTGCTCCTTCTGGTCCGGAACAAAGCTCCCGCTGTTATCATCGCTACCCCACCAGCCTCCACTAAGCCACCAGCCATACAAATTCTCATCTAGCTTTTTTTCTTCCCCGTCATCCCAATGCACTCCACTAGCCCTCAGTCGACGTCTCATTTCCACCTCAACGTCAACATGCTCATCTTTTGGCAAAGTCAACTCTCCGTCATTGTTCAACAGCCAGAAATTCAACGAATCGGGAGTGCTTTCTGGCATCTTTGCCTGTAATGCTCCCGTCTTTGGTCTTCTCACTAGCCAAAGTAGCCAACTTGGCCGAGTCTGTAATCCTACCTTGGCTAATAATTTCAAGATTAGTGACGCCCACCAACTCAATAACAACCTGTTGATTCCCAAAAAGAACTCTAGCGCCATTATCCATCTGCCGCTTCTTTCTGTTGCTCCAATACCGTCCCTTACAGATCTATCGTGCCCCTTTAGTTTCGTCACCTTTTTCGCCGTCATTTCTCTGGCATAGCCACTAGAGGACTTCTGAAGCAGGTCCATTGGCTGATCTTTGGCAGCCACTAGTCCAATATTATCGGCCAAACCATCGCTAGACGCTGAGTCTGGATCATGGGTGCGGAAGCTTGGTCCAAGCCACTGGGCTCCTCTCGCCTCGATTTCCCGCAGCCGGTCCTCTTCTAACCACGTACGTTGCTTGATGCTAACACCTCGACTCTCATTTAAGTAAACGGCTTCACTAGCCATGGTCATGATACTAAAGCCAGTTCTTAATAGGGCTGTATAGAAGTCCATATGCATAGAGATGCGGATACTTGAAAGTGGTACATTTGCCTGCATATTATGATGAGCTGCGATGAATCGTTTTATGAACGTGGAGCTCGTTTGTGGAGAATCATCAAGCTGTGTCTCTAGGAATGCATCCTGGGGATCCGGGGGTGAGAGGGCGGATAAGACCAAGGCGGCTCTATAAATGATGGAGCAGGCAATGATGCCGAAAAGGACCAATACGTGCGGAATAAAACCTACTATACAGACAGTTGGGAATCTTAAAAGGCTCTGATTCGGAAGATCATCGATGGAAAATGTCGACATGCTCCACACAATGGCTGCCATGAAAGCAAGTCCCCAGAACCCAGTATTTAGCAGACGTAGGCGTCCCTGGAGATTGAAGATTCCCAATATGTGGCTCGAAAGGTGATTCATGGCTGATAAAAATCCGACAAGAAGTACCTCAGGAGTTGTATTTACCCTTTTCATGATCATGGCACGTGTAATAGCGATCTTTGTTCCATCACCGGAGCTGGCTGTACGGGTTTTTGTGCCTCCAAAAGAGCCCCACCCAAGTTGTTGACCAATATTCCCCTCGGCTTCAGCGAAGGCCAGAGAGTGCTCGAAAAGAGTCATTCCAGTCTCTGCGGCAACCTGGCGACCCTGTACTGCACATGATAGCGTCTCCACCAGTTGACTGAAGCTGAAGGTCTTGAACAGCGGCCAAAGCAGAGATAAAGATCCTGTCAGCTCCGGCGTTGGGCTTTCTGTAGTGTTTGATTCATTCACTGTAGGAGGAATCATACGTACGGCGAGACATGAATCCTCATCATTTGCTCCAAACAGTAGAGTTGAGCTCAAAGTGTGCAAAAGTCCGCCATTCTGAGTGAACATCAAGTCAGAAGTCTTGGAGGCATTATTCCATCGAAGTATGGAGAAATCCGGAGACGTCTGGCATTGTATTGACTGAAGAAACGAACGGGCTTGGGCCATGAGTAGAAGTATTGGGACGAGCCTCAAAGCAAACCGTACTTTCCACGGAAGTGTAAGATTTCGTCGAGTCGATGCATAGATCATGGTTCTGTTAAGAACGATGGCCATTACTATGCAGCAAAGTGCCCACTTGCTGGTAGCATAACTGAATACGGTCCCTAAGCTCCGAGCTCCCTCCAAAGAAAATCGAGAGGCAAGTCCGCCGGTTTGATCATCTATTTCCACCAGTATCTCCGTCCCTCCTTGTGTAAAATCTCGTGCACCACCTGCTGCAGCCGCAGCTGTAGTCGCAGCATTGATTATTCCGGCACCAGTGGCTTCAGGTATGATTCGTTGGCCCAGCCTAGCCCCGAAGATATTATCGACTGCTTCTGGAACAGTTAAGAACGATCCAAGCTTCATGAACATCCTGGGGCCAGCGAGAGCAAGATCTTTGGCGGACGGAACATATTGAGTCATGTTGACTGCGGTCCACTACAGAAGGAGGTCAGCGTGAATCCGTTCAAGCTGTATATTTCAAGAGTCCAGATACTCTCAGGCTGCAGAGTAACCCAGAAATGCCTTTGGTAGGCTCTTAAGTATGGAATAGAACGTATCATTTAGAAATCACATACGTTTGCCGCCCATGAAGGCATATCAAACCTTCCCGGATTCTCAAAGGTAGCGGCGGCCATAATTGTATTTCGATCAGATGTTGCAGGTGTCACAGTGAAGGTAGTGGAGATACCTGGATCATTGGATCATAGAGAGTAGGAAAAGGAATCGCATCATCCAGGTTGATGATAAGAGCCACAAAAATAGTAAGGATCGTTACCTTCCGACCTCGTTGTCGCCAGGACTCATCAATCAGGTCAGCAAAATCGTGAGGATGAATGCGCAAGGAACTCGCGCATTTCACCCATGTCGGGCCGAGACCCCCGCTATGCCAAATGATCAATCCAGATTTCAGGGTCTTCACTATGGATTCGATCTTCTGCATCTGCAATTCGAGAGCTTTCATTATTCGTCTACAAATATTGACACGACTCTTGCTAATTAGGAGTAATGACGACCGCTGAAAACTAGGCCAAGATCTTTACATCCCGCCCCATTCTATGCAAAAGGTTCTTACATTATCACCATCTTCTGACTTTCCTTCCACATTTTCACCTCCGATCAGAAACGACTTCTTCACTCTGGTCCCTAGTCGCCCACCGCCAATCACATCCGTCATCGAAAACTCCTCATTCCAGTCATAGCTGACAGCACTGTAGTGGCTATGGAATCGAAGAGGATCCCCAGGATAAACATTGTAATCGCATCCAAACCGTAAACCAGGCATAAGGAAATATTTACGAGAATGAAGATGCTTAAACAACGGGTATGATGCTGGAACTGGTGGATCAGATTGTTGAGTTGGATTCTGCGGCAGAGAGGAAGGGGGGTAGCTCGTAGTTGGGGTTACACCCCAAGGTGTATTTGAGCTACGGCCGGAGGTGGACGCTCGAGATGTAGTTCGCTCAATGTCGAAGAGTGATTCCGAAGAAACCCTTGGCTCACCAGGTTTACTGTCATCAATCGAGGAAGTAGACCTCTCAGCGGCGATTTTAGCAAGTGCATGCTCTGATCTCTTCCGTGATGCGCCTTCTGAAATTTTCCTTGCCTGGAGGCCTTCTGCGCGCAGGGAGTCAAGGTACTTTCTCCTTTCAGACCCTTCGAAGGTGCTAAATCTCTGTTTGTGCCAAGCCGAATCATCCACTATGTATGCCACCTCTTTCTCCACTAGAAGCTTGGCCTCCTCCGGCATAAGCTCGACGGGTAGGCCAAGGAAGACATTCTGCTGTGGGATCTGTGGAATACCTCCAATTAGTACTCCACAGATATTGTGAGTCCTGCGAAGGTAAGTCACGACATTGATATCGAATAGCAAATAGCGGCCTGCGATGAGAGAAATTGGTACAGGTTCTGAGACCGACCCAAATGACTCCGACATTGCATCAACCTGAATGTATCGAAGAAGCTCTATATGGATTCTCCAGTCAGCAAACATGTACAAGACCAAATGTGAAGAGTAACTTGATGCAGACGAGGATCGATGGATCATGAATTAAAACATATTTTAGACATCATATCCAGAAAATATCTGGTGTCAGGGGATTGACAGATCGGTTTTGTAATCATATCGAGAAGGCAATAGTCAAGGAAGGGTGAGTGCTTACCAAGCTGCGCAACTTCGCACCGTTGTGCGATTATTGTTAGGAAATGAAATATTTGGAGAAGAACAGAATTTTTTTGGAGCTTGGAGTCAAGAATTCTCGGCTATTTTAGCTCCCAAGGGGGATCTGAGGCCTTGATGGCCGATACTTCCAAAAGTATCCTATTTCTCTTCAGAAACTTGATACAATATCCTTTCCTTGGTCAACCGCTATGTCTGAGATATTGCTTCTCATACTCTTGGTATCTGTTCCTTTGGTGCTCTTCATGGGCATGTCATCCATCCCCTAATTTTCAGATATAGCTAACACAACCCACAGCCTGGTTGATTCACTCCTCCTGCCTTGGAGACAATGTTCGTCTGAGATTATCGACCTTTACCATAAATCCTCGCCAGGCTCTATTTGACCGGAATTATTTGCGGACGGTCACGTCAAACGGGCAGGGCACATGGAATCAAATTGAGATGGACGAGATGCTTGGAGAAAGTCCAAGAAGCTCTATTGATTCTCATGATTCATGATCTATAATATAACGCCTATGCTATGCATTGCTAGAATACTGCCGGGGCCACCATTTTCAAAATTCGATATCGACCTTAGTCGCCTTCCCGTGATCTGTCTCCAAACCTCCTTGCTGTGCTTCCGAGTCTCCTTCGACTGGAGGTAGACTGAAAGGCTTGATCACAAGCCCCTTCCTCCTGCTCAGGGTAAAAGCAAGATCGTCTCCAAATCCGCTCGCCTCCCCTCCGCCCCCACCCTTCTCATGGAAGATTGGCAAACGATGAATCTTTAGCATGCCTTGTGGGGGTTCTTCATGCACTATCGAAGCTCCAGGGATAGTTTTTATCGCTATAGCTATAGAAGGGAAGGGCACCAGCTCAAGAACTCCATCACTTAGAAGTTCTATCCAACGCGTGAGGCCGGTGGACCGGGAATGGAGAGTCAGTGGGAGTGTGATCATGGCTGTGAGTTGTGTCGGATAGTTCCGGAGCAAAGCTCTGAGAGCATGGAGAAATTGCAGGATCATATCAGGGTTTGAAGCATTGGATGGATAAAATGCTGGTGAGAGGAGGTTTGGGATGATGACTCGGTGGATTGTGTTAGGAGATGCCTTGAGCTGCGACGAGAGGTGGCTTAAGAATTTTGTGAAAGGAGACGAAGTCGGATCAATGTCTGTAAATTCGAAAGTTGGCCGCGTTTGAGCCGGAATGAAATGCATATGTGTTGATGAAGGAATGATGAGACGTTTGCTGAGATCAAAATCGTGACAAAATATAGACTGTGATTGAGTTGGCGTTCCTGTTGACTGTGGAATACTTCTATCTGTGAACCGAATCAGTATGGAAAGGTGAATATATCTTGAACTACAATTTTATGTACAGTGAATGAGCGCCCACCTCTAGCACCGGCTCCAAATTCACCAAGCCTCTCATACCTCCAAGCTATTTTCATCTTCTCGTCAGAAGATTTCCTCTCATCCTTCGAACTCTCTACAGCAGAGAGGCCAGGCAATTCTCTGGCCCAGGTTTCGTGCACGCCTAGTAAGTGAACATCATGCGCCTGGATTATACCTTCAGCTGCATAATAACGAAGTAAAGCTCCTCCAAAATCAGTTGTACCACTCTCCTCAACAAGCAAAGAAGTACCGAGTGCGAGTCCAGCGTGGCCAGCAAGCAAAGTATCGAGGGAGCGAGTACCCGTCGAAGTCGTCAACCTTCCGTCCAAAGGCGACGGTCGAACACCAGGAGTAGGAGTTTTCTCTGACTGAATAACACCGGAAGTCGAGCTTCCAGGTTGAGAAACCACTACATTTCTCTTTCGAAAAGACATCGTCAAGTCACGATGTTCGTCTTGGGCGACTGGCAGGACGCAGTCTTCTTTGATGCTGGTGCTGCCAAGAAATCCAAAAATTTCAGCCTTGCGTCTCCGCCGATCGACAAACGCCTTGTGCGCTATCAAAATATTTCGGGCTTCAACCTCGTGCGCAACGATTACAGTCCAGGAACTTCAGATCAGAAACGTCAGAAGATTTATGATTACGGAGAGGACCTTGATCAAACGATCATAAGCGCCAAAACGAAAATCCGCGACGTCTTCAACAAAATTTTCTCTGAGGTCTCCACGTACCCCCTCGACTTAACTCCCATTCATTGCTTGCAGCGAGACGTATGTATGTCCTATACATTGTAATTTTCAGAGTCTAACGAATTTCCAGATCGAAGAAGTGGTCAATCTTTCCTACCAAGACTCTGTCCACCCTTTAATTAACTCCTACGCTTCACCTCAACCAACCATCTCCTGCGATCTCCAAATCAAGACCAAGACCCTCGTCCATAAACCAGCCGTATACATTAACAACAAGATGGCTACCTCCGGCGACGCCACTCTTTTTGAGGAGGTCTTTGGCATCACCACTCTCGATAACAAGAAGTACGACCGAGTAGCGCGTATAGGCGCTCAATCCGGTGATAACGAAACGATCATGACCCTCGATATCAACACTGAGCTCTTCCCATGCGTCATTGGTGAGCAAATCACTGTTGTTTTGGCGACAAGTTTGGCGATGGATGGTTCCAAGGAATCTGATAAGGGCTGGAGAGCTGCTGGTGCTCAGGGAGAATCTACTGTAGCGGACTTGTATGACTATGTTTGCCATGGCAAGCTCTATAAGTTTGAGGACTCACCTGATACAGACCAAATGTAAGTGTCGTTGTATTTTTTATTTTTTTGGCGGGGATGCTTGACTGATTCTTTGCAGCAAAGCATATATCTCTTTCGGTGGTCTCTTGATGGCAATCCAAGGATCCTACAAGAAGCTTACCCCTCTACGGGTCGACTACCTCTACCTTCTCATCAAGAAATGAAAGATGCACGATTTCGATTTGATTTTACGGCTACTTCCACCTTCTCGTCAAGATTTAGAGAGTCTCCGATCTCGAATTAGTTCGACATGCCCACGATCTTATGATCATTCATATTTCCCATTTCCTGCATAGCTACGGCTGAATACCAGTCAGGCGTTACGGATATCAAAAGTCAACGGCGTTATCTACGAAATATCATGAAGCCTAGAAGCTATCACCACAGGCTAGGAGTTGAATGAGACGCTGAGCTGCTTTTTAGACGTTGGTTTTTTAGATGCCTCGCTATTGTAGCTCTAGGTCTATGATCTATGATCTATGTGGACCAGGAAATTCCAAATCTCTATGAATTCTTCTCTTGATCTCCTCATAATTGCTTTCATTTTCTGGTGTCAAAATCCCGTGCCTGATGAAGAAATCCAAGATCACTATCGCACAATTGGGCTTAAACTCTCCCTTAGCCATGTGTTCTTGAACTTCCTCCACTGTCCAAAGATAAAACTCCTGCCCAAAGTCAGTATTATCCATTCTTGAAGCTTGGGTCTCACATACCTCCACCTCACTATCATTGGGCTTCGGCACCATATCCACGGGTAGTTCCAAATCATAAACAAACTGACACTCCGGCTGCACCAACCCCGTCTCCCCACCAGCCCTCTCCTCCCTCACATACAAATACGTCACCTTTCCCATCGCTTTCACGGCTCCCCTTACCAGTGCCTCCGGCAAACTAGCCTCCTCATCCGCCTCCCTAACCAAACACTCAAACGGCTCCTCCCCAGTAGCCATCCCCCCCGCAACCGTATTATCCAACATCCCCCCATACGTCTGCTTATTTTTCGCTCGTCTAGGAACCCAGAGTTTCATCCCGTGACTCGAATCTGGGGAGCGTACATACGCCGTCATGTGAACGCCATATGTAACGATCCCGAATAGTGCGCTAGCTGAGCGTTCGATGCTATATAATAATTCATTTCCGGGTCCGTAAACGGGATAGAGTTCGTCTCTCCATCCGGCGAGGACGTCAAAGGTCTTGTTTTCGCGCCAGTAGGTGCAGGTTGCAGCGACGGCGGCGCTGCGCTCGGGTTCGCTGGGTTGTGGGAAGGCGGAGATAGTGCGGAGGGTGCGGTTTACTTCTAGTTCGCCTTTGATGGAGATAGGGACTTTGGCCAGGCGGTTGAATACCGATTCGAGGATGTAGCCTGTGGGTGTGGCGGTTTGACCGGATGTCCAGGTTAGGGTGTAGAGGGTTGAGAGCAAAGCAGCATGGGCGTCCGGGTCTTTGTCGGGATAGGGGAAGCTGGAAGGTGTGAGTGGAAATCTGAATTTGAGGCCGTACGGCAGAAATAGGGGTAGGGGAATTCAAAATAGGACTGGCCGTGCAAAGATCTGGTAGCACAGAGCTGCATCTCGAAGCCCACATCTCGTGATAACCGTCTCTAGCACTTACACATCGCATTCATCAACCAGATCCAAATTCGTCTTCATACTGGGCACTTTCCTGAAACTATCCAAGAATGGTATTCCAATTGTAGGTCAGCAAATACTCTCCCTTATTAATAGTACCAACGAAGTTGCTCAATGGAACCTACGCGAAGTCGCGTTTGACCCCGCCATTGAGTCACCCCACCATTTAATTCCTCCAGATCATTTCATGCTTCACACCTCTTGACCTTTACATCTGCTTCTCGTACCCATTTTCTTTCCTTCTTGCATGTTTTTACACTTCACAATTAATCAATAATGGACGCTACAACACCGCCATTCGTCGGCATAATCCCCACCGGTCTCCCCCTCATAACCAACCCAACCTCAGCACCCTCACAGACAGCATTCCTCTACACGCTCCCCGCCCGACCCTTCTCACACATCGTCGTTTTCCTCCTCCCAGGCAAAATCCTCCCTCCAGGCGCCGCCATCGCCGTATACATGCAAAGGCCGAACTCAGATCCACCATTTACATTTCTAGGCGGTGTTGGACCGGAGAAGGAGAGTGCGATTTTCAGGATTAAGGGGCTTGTGGGTGGAGGGAACGTGGGGGCCGGGGTAAACGGGGGAGAAGTCGACATGGATGCGCCGGAGACACCAGATGGGAATGCGGGAATCACGCTCGGGATCTCAATCGAGCCCCTCCCTGACGTCGAATCGAAAATGGCTCTCCTCCAAAACCAGACCCAACAACATCAATTCTCACCCATGTCCACGACCACACCTACCTCTTCCGCCTTAGTACTTGCGAGTAAGCCTGGGGCAGGGAAACCTGATACTTTGGTGCTGGCGCAAAGGATAATCAAGAACGCGCAAAATTTTCTGGCTAGCTTTAGTGGGAATCTGGCAAACGGAGTGGAGGTCGTGCCGTTGAAGGCGTTTGAAGAGTGGATGAAGAAGTTTGAGGGGAGGGTGAGGAGTGATGCAGGTTTCTTGGAGAGGGACGGGGATTGAGAGCGAGGTAGAACTGGGCCATAAGTTGGTGTCTGATTATTCGAGGGGGAGGGTGGAGAGGCGATGCAATATATTGGAGCGTGAGGTGAAGGGGTAGGGCCTAGGAGGGAGGTATATTGCTTCAACAATACATAGATGTGTTGAGGAAAGTCACGTTGTATGTGTACAAATAGATTTAAGGAATCTATCTAGCTTTACAGGAGGGATGGTGTGAAGAGGTAGTAGAGAGAGGGCTGACACTGAACTGCCCCAAGCTTTAGTCGAGGTTGACAATAGATCAAAGCTTCAGTGTCCCATAAATTATGGCACCTTCAAAATGCCAGGATCTTACATTGATTGTCTCTCAATATTCCGAACTATCAGATGTTACAGTAGTGACAAGGAGAGAGCTTTGCTGGCATTCATCTGCTTTTTATCAATACGCAAGTCGGTCCGAGGCAATAGAACAATTCTCACACAAACTGAACCGTTTTCGTATATTCAATTAAAGTTGCTATTTTGGAGCTATCTAACCCCTATCCTAAGTTTCTGTACAGAGAAGCAAGTCATGAATCCGAACAAGTATGCCATGCCCCTCCCAGCCGGGAGCCAAACTCCAAGTTTCCAAAGCAATAGCGCCACGCTAATTAGGTATATAATGGGATGCCATTGGACATATCGCGTGAAAAGCGTACTCGACATAAGTAGGAGGCGTCGCTGGTGATGGCCGGGATAGTATACTCTCATACTTCTTCCAGAGGCGTCATCAGAGGACTCTTCATTCTCGTTGGACTTCCAGTCCTACTCCTTCTGCCTGCACCTAACATCGATAGGGTAGGTCCACCAAGCCGTTCTCTACTTTCAGTCCTTACAACTAATCCACTTCTATCCATCGCATTCGGGAAATTATGGAGACCCAATCCAACGTTTTGAACGGGAGAGCCATCAAAATAAGTGTTCGTTTCGAATTGGCTGACGTTTACTTTGGGCGTCATAAGCCCGGATGATCTTCCTACTCGAGATCCTTCACTGCTATCAGAATTCTCATTGTCATCCGATTCAACATCGCCTAGTTCGAACTCGGCCGCTGCATCTCCATCTTCCATGACACGCTCATAGTTGCTAGAGCTTCTTCCAAAGAACTTATTCCCACTGAAAAATCCACGGCCACCCTTTCTAGGGCTCCCAGGTCTTCGGTTGCGTCGAAGGGTATTGTTTACTCCTCTGTAAAACCGCATTCGCTTTTCTCGTTTCCGGAAGATGTACCCAATGACGATCAGGATTATGAAGAACAACAACCATGGAGTTGATCTAGAATGGCGTTGTGCCTTCTCGGCAAGTTCTTCGGCAGCCTCAGCCCAACTGTCTTCCTCTCCAACCGGTACAGGGTTTGAATTTGACCCTGCTTCTTGGAAATCTTGAGGAAGTAAATTCCCCGGAATATTACTGCCAAAGCCTACAGGCAGTGCTCCTTTAGTGGCCGGTGGAACTTGTCCCGCTGCGTAGAGAACCATTTTCCCTAATGTCCAACTCACTTCAATATCATCGATCTTGTCCACGGCTTGAAAAGGATCTAAAAATCCCCTATCCTTGGCATGAGCAAGTTTCTCCTTCGTGGCGTTGTATCCGGGCCCGTGTGCGCTCTTTTCTATTCCCATTCTCGGTATTCCAATGCCGTCGTGAAGAACGTTGATGAGCCATGATGCTTTAAAACACACCTCTTGAGCTGTCTTCGCATCCACCTTCTTTCCCCATTTGCTTGCAGCCACGCCTGCCTCGATGTCATCCCATTCCTCACTGCAGAAGTCCCTTACCAAACCTTGATATGCCGTATAATCGTAGGCCTTGTCTTTATGCGCCATTTCGAATACTTCATGAGTTGTATGCCAGTATTCGGAAACGCCGACAAAGTGATTCACGTCGAAATCAATTGCCGGAACATGCTGCCCATGCAGTAGGCATGGTTGGTCTGCACAAGGTGCATCTTTGTCGAGAAGCGGGTACACTTTCCCAACGCATTCGTCGAAGAGACCGGTACCCAGTAATATCGTGCCCGTCCCAACATCTTGCCCAGGCTCGATCTCAACTCCTTTGAGTGTAGTCTTCAACCCGGAAGGTAAGCATGGATCCAGAAGCTCCTTCGGGTCGTGTGTCAATGTCTCATCCAGTAAGGCCTCCACGTAACGTTCCCTGGCCTGGTTTACGCCAAACCCTAACCATGTCGTTGTAAAGACCTTATATTCAGCTGGTTGTCCGTTTAGTGTTCGCATCCGCAGAAGCTTGAGATCGTTTGCGTGTTTCTCGGCTTCCGTGGCGTTAGGAGCAAAGGCAATTTGAGCAGAGGCGCCACCCATGTCCAAGAAGCCGTATGTGTGATGACCTTTGCCATGAGCATGCTCTTCTGGTGAGTCGAAGCCCCCTAGCAGGTAGTTTGCAGCGACCCATCCATATAGACCCTCAGTCTCTCCAGGAATGACTTGAATATGCAGATCGCATGAAGGTAAGGAGAATTTGGTGTGCTTCTGAGCGTACGAACATATCTCGTCCAGGAGGGCTCTCTGTTGCACTGGTTCCAACAAACGTACGCCAGCTGTTGCCATCAAGAATATTGGGGTATCTTCAACTTGGTCTTCAGGGATGATTGACAATGCATGATCGAGTAATTCCTGAAGATGATCTCGACCCACATCCGAGGGATGATCACCAAAGGTCGAAACTCCCGGCTTTATCTTCAATGTCCATTTCTTCTTGGTTTCCAGCTTGGGTAGACTTTGTAAGGTGAGTGAATCGGCATCGTGGATTGCCCGTGCGCTATTGAGCCATCTGTAAATGTGAACTCGAGTCCCTGACGAACCCGCGTCCAGGATAACACCGTAGCGCCCTGCAAATTAATCAGTATATTTACCAGCAGGACAATTGTAGGTATGTGCGACATACATTTACCCATGGGTAGAGCGATTGACGTGTTGTGATGACAAGGCTTCCAGCACTCTCAGGAGCTATCGAGGGTTTGAATTTGGTCGTGAGAATGGCGAAGGCATTGACGAAGATGGCGAGGTTAAACGAATGTAAATGTCACGAAGACGATGCAAAGATGTTATGAGAGATGATCAGCGGGAAAGGAATTCGCTGGGAAGGAAGTAGTGGGTTGCTGAACGAATGTGATGGATGTTTTGAAGGAAGCAGGAGAGCAGAAGGGCAGAAGAGCAGAAGAGCAGAAGAGCAGGGGAGAAGTTGGCCTGATTCCGTTATCTGGGTCCCCTGAATTCAGTTAGGCCGGGGGGGGTGGGAGTATTCGCGTCGTCTTGCCGAACGATACTTTTGGCATTAGCGTCCGGCGTTTGCGTATTCAGGGGGTTAATTGGGCGAATTGGGCGAATTTCGGTGGGAGGCGTGCAGCAGTGGGATGCCAGGTGGATGTGGAAGGGGGAAGGGGATTCTTCCACAGCGGGACGAAGAGCGAGTGGCTGATTATATTTAGATAACCGTTGGAGGGGAGGCAAAGGAGGGAGAAGAAGAAGAGAGAAAGAAAGAGAGAAAGAAAGAAAAAAAAGGGCTACAGGACGAAAGTTTTAACACATACGAGTTTTGCCTCAGCAACGATCACCCACGGCGAATGATAGGGCGGATGATCACGAACTTACAGGCAAAAAAAGAGGAAGAGGAAAATAAAAATAGCTTGACGATGGTCTGATGCAATGCAATTAGGTAGTGAAAGAATGGAAAATACCTGGTTTGCAGGCAAGGTACGCATCACGCAGTATCGTATTGCGACAGGCCCTGTCTGTGTCCGAAAGGCTATTGCCTCGCATTGACGAAGGATTGACTTTGACAGGCACAGCAGCAAGCAATGGAACTACAGAACGCACCTTATAATGCAGTGGATATGATATCTATATTCTAGCAGGTGTCTCATGTACAGCCATTATCGTCGTGTCTAATAAAGTTACCTATGGTCATAAATACGCGTACGGTACCAGGTTTCGTATTCATGTGATGGTCAACAAACAGCATCGTCCCATGTGTTCAAAACATTAGACGTTCGTGACAAAAGCGACCTGCTGCATGCCCAGCATCTGCAGCCAGCAAAGATAAAAGCTAAAAGAGGTGCGAAGCCAGAAGCCATGCCTTCGTACGCGTTCTCTGTTATCGTGAAATTCTATGAAATTCTAGGCCTTCGCTGCTGATACGCTCATGCCATTCCCTCAGCTCCAAAGCTCAGCATCAGCCTCTTCCTGATCCACATCCAGCTCCCATTAATTCCTGAGGATTCCGTACACCACCAGATCTCCGCCCTACCAAACATGATCAATCATTTCACATCATGGTCGAAGTTCTCAATGCTTATGCTTATGCTTATGCTTATGCTTATGCTGATGCTGCTTCTGTTTCGCCAGCTCTGCACATCAAAGAAAGAGACCTTCACAAGTATTTCTTGTGACATCATTTTCGGGGTCTTGCATGCAGAGCAGCGGAGGATATCTGCAGAAGGTCTAGCTGCGCCCGACGCACGAATCGAATCCTGAAACTCGAAAACACACGCTTACGAATCCTCCCATTAGCCTGCATTGATAGTTAAACATTTATTATTTGGAAGAGTGTGTATGTGCATGTATTTGGGACATCGCCATCTGAGAATACCGTACCTTCCTTCATGAATTATTACTAGTACTAGTAAGCGTACTAGCACTAGAACTAGTATTCCATAACAGAGGCAGAAATCACATGCCCAGCCATCCCGCATTTTAGCCACAACAGATTGATCGCTTGCATACAGCATTGAAATAATGGCCAAAGTTATCCTTCCATTTGGCCATTTGGTCTTCATTTTCTGTTTGTGTTTCTTTATTTTACCTTTTTCTTGTCTCATACTCTTGTTTGAGCATCCGATGGACAGGTACTTCCCACAGGTGAAAGGCACCATGAAGTGCATCATGTTGCTCTTATCCTTCTTTATCAGAATGCGTTCATTATCAATTGGTGGTATATAACACATGATGAATCCAAAGTGCAGTCACTTTGCGGGTTCGAATTACCTTTTTCTCTCAAGTGGCTAGCTTAATTAAGATGGAAAGCACCGCGACCGTTCGAAGCTGCAATACCTGTCACAAACCTCAGGATGACTTGCCAGGGCCCCTGAAAGCATGTGCAAAATGCCGCACAACCTATTATTGCTCTCGAGACTGCCAGAAAGAGGATTGGAAGACGCACAAGAAAGTCTGCGCTTCCCAAGCCGCCGCCCGTTACCAATCCAGCTCGACAGACTCTAGTCAACAAGCTACTGGCTCGCGTCACAACCAAGGCTTCGAAGTCATCAACGAGCTCCTCGGCCTCTCAGATGACGATTACTTGCACGGACTCTCGGAAAAGGAAGCCATGAATCAATTGATCGATTGTTTCCGCTTGCGTCAGGCGGACGAACTCAACTTTGCAGGTATGTTCACTGTGGGCGACCATCAGGTCGACGAGTTCGATGAATTTTTGGATCTCGCCGAGTCAAGAACAAAGATCCTACCTCGATGGTGGAACGCGGAGAAGAGAGCTGTTTGCAAGGGGTTGGCGGTGGAGGGTGGGAATTGGAGTAATATCAGCCGTCCGGTGTCGAAGGCGGATATCCAGCAGCATTACAATAACCCTACTATGCCGATCTTCTTAAGAATCTTGGGGGAGAAAATCTATGGGAAGGGGTTCATGTAGATGGAGGATTTGCTGGCAATAAGCCTACCAAAGGAGTGGGATCACGCCCAAGGATTTTGGGGGTCTCTAGGCGAGTCAGGATTAGCAGAAGCGCTTAGCCCTCTAGACTTTCTTTGCGTTGCAGTCCTCTGATTCATTTCGGCAAAGATTTCACCTAAGTTCTTCGAAGATCAGTCAGCCTTCGGTTTTCTTCCAAGCGGCCTAAACATGGATTTCAGCCTTGTACAAATACGATCCGCCAGCTGGCTTTCATATTCTGATGACGCAGTTGAATCATTATTAAGCTTCTCAATTCCCTGCGATTGGGCAAGTACCAATCAATCTCTACTCGGGGTGATTCCCAGGCTACCTTAGAAAAAGCCGTATCGGTCGCGGCGTTGTTGATCTACACGTGATATAAGCCTCAGCCTTTTCCTTAGTCGAGTCATGCGCTACGATTCGCCTATCATCGAAACGACCAGTCAGAATCACGACGACGTATCATCTCCCTGGCGGTCTATGTGTTTTACGTCGATCATACTGAAGTTTCTCACGTACCAAACCCCATCCGAGGGCCGGCTATGTCTATCACCGTATTCTTAGCCTGTTCATGGGCCATCGTCGTGGAGTTCCAAGAACTTCAGTGGGTTCGTTTCAGCTATATATGGAAATGGATTCCCACAATCATAAAAAGTTTTTCCGAGGTGCTTTCTCCTTTACACAAAATGCTGTATACATTTCTGAATTCCGCTTTAATCTTGTCTGGAGCTGTGCAGGTCTTCGGGGTTCCAGCAGTGACCACTTATTCGTCGAATGCTCAAACTGCGTTTACCACCCTTCAAAAATGGTATAATCAGAGCACTGGACTTTACGAGCCCTCCACGGGATGGTGGAACTCAGCGAATTGCTTGACTGTTCTTGGCGACCTTGCGGCGATCGATCCTCTAGTCAAACCCCAAATCATCGCTATTCTCGCCAATAGTTTCACAGCAGCCCAAAATTTCAACCTCCAGCAAACCAAAGTCATCCAGTCAAATTATCTGGTCGAGACAATCTCTGGGGCTAACGATGCTGCTTCTGCACTGCTAGCGGGGCAAGCAGTGGTCAATCCTAAGGGCTTTCTCAATGCCTACTATGACGATGAGGGATGGTGGGCTCACGCTTGGATTCAAGCGTACGATATCACTCTCGATCCTGATTATTTGAATATGGCTGAAGACATATTCGCGGATATGAAAGCCGGGGCTAGCACGTGCGGAGGAATCTGGTGGGATAAAGCTCACACCTACACAAACGCTATCGCCAACGAGCTTTATCTTTCCGCAGCATCCCACCTCGCCAATCGTGCCCTGAACAAGCAATACTATCTAACCATCGCCCAACAGCAATGGGACTGGTTCCAACAGAGCGGAATGATTAACTCCCAAAACCTCATCAACGATGGACTTACCACCGCCTGTAAGAACAACGGCGGTACAGTCTGGTCCTACAACCAAGGCGTCATCCTCGGTGGTTTGGTAGAACTCAACAAAGCTTCTCCGAACAGTAGCTACATAACCACTGCCCAAAATATTGCTACCGCAGCCATCAACTCGCTCGGCTCCAATGGCGTCCTCCACGACCCGTGTGAGCCAAAATGCGGTGCCGATGGCTCGCAATTCAAAGGCATCTTCATGCGGAATCTGCAAGAACTCCAACTCGCGGCGCCGGATCCGAGCTATTTGAATTTTATTGCGAGTAACGCGGAGGCGATTTGGGCGCAGGATAGGAATGCGGCGAATGAGTTGAGTGTGGTTTGGAGCGGACCGTTTGTTAGTCCGGCGAATGCTAGCACACAAAGCTCGGCTATGGATGCTTTGGTTGGAGCGGTCGCGTTTGGAGGGCTGGGGATCTCTAGTTAATGGAATATTTAGTGGGTAATGTTTGGCCGCCTGTGATATAA
>Ga0182030_10011035_pt1 | contig 18264 bp, 16 predicted proteins | sample 812S3MmetaG_FD_121299 | JGI IMG/M metagenome (GOLD analysis project Ga0182030, IMG submission 121299) | Permafrost microbial communities from Stordalen Mire, Sweden - 812S3M metaG (Illumina Assembly) | ecosystem: Environmental > Terrestrial > Soil > Wetlands > Permafrost | place: Sweden...
ATCACCATGATGCCTTGGACCACCGCAGCCTGGACCACCGCAGCCTGGACCACCGCAGCCTGGACCACCGCAGCCTGGACCACCGCAGCCTGGACTGACCAGAGCTGGTCGTGACGTCAAGGCCGATGCCCGGGAGCAGAGAGCGCCGGGTGCGCTGGACGGCACTGGCGATCATCGCCGCAAACGTGGCCTTGGTCGTCGCGCTGTCCCTGTTCGTACGCTCCGTGCACCATGGCCCGCCCTCGCTGATGCGTTTCTTCGTGTTCGCGTCGGCGTTCGCCCTAGTAGGGGCGATGCCGATGCGGCTGGACTTCAGTGAACATCACGTCAGTTTCACGCTCACGGACGCCGTCGTCGTCATCGGCTTCTTCTACCTGGGGCCGCTGTGGCTCGCACTGACAGCCACTGCTGGAGAGCTCGCACCTTGTGTTATGAAACGCCTCCCGCCGCTCAAGAGCGTCTTCAATCTCTCGAGCCGGGCCGCGGGGGGAATCACCGCTGGTGCGACTTTCGTCGCCCTCAACGCCGGACGGGGCCTCGGTCCTGCGTCCTGGTTCCCCGCCATCGCCGGCGCCATCTGCTGGGGCGTGCTCAACATTTTGCCCGTAGCAGCCATCCTGGCCACCGCCGAGGAGCGCCGCTACGAACAAACCCTGTCCAGGCTCATCCCTACCACGGCGGCCACCACGCTTCTCGGTGCATCGCTAGGCCTGCTGGTGGCGGAACTCCTACGTGATGGTGCGCTCTACGCGATCTTGGCGCTGCCAGTGGTACTCGGCGTCTGGCTCACCAACCGGGACGCGACACACCAGCGAGACGAGCACCTTCGGGTGGGGCGCCTCTACGAAGCCACAGCTCGAACAGCGGCTATTCACTCTCACCTCGACATCCTGGCCGTTGTGGCCAATGAAGCACGAAGTTTGCTCACCGGCACGGCAGCCATTTGCTGCATTCGGGATGAGACCGGTCGCTGGACCGGTCGCACCTCACGCAGCACCGGCACCGGTGGCACCCGCAGTAGCGACGTCGAGTCGATCCTCAACTGTGCCGGCCACGACTACGGCAACGCCAAGAGCGTCGCCGTTCCCGAACTGTTCCGAGGTCTAGCGCCCGACGCCGACGAGCTCGTCGTCGCCAGGTCCCCACAGGGCTCCCCCGCCGAGCTCATCGTGGCGGTGTTTCGCAGCAGCGCCGATGGGCGCGTAACGGCCAGCGGCTTGGGCGAGACCCTCTCAGCATTCGCCGCTCACGGTGCGGTCATCGCCTCCAATGTTCGTCTGCTTTCGAAAGTCGAGCAGTCTCTGGCATCGCAACTGGAAGCGAACAAACGTAAGGACGAGTTCGTGGCGACCGTTTCCCACGAACTGCGTACACCGCTAACCGTATTGTTGGGCGCGGCGCAGACACTTCTACGACTCGACGACCGCGTCAGCCCGGGCGAACGGGACCGGCTACTGCACACAGCAGTCAAGCAGGGGCAGCGTCTGCAGCTTCTCATCGAAGATGTCTTGCTGGTGGCGGCGGCCGAGCACGGCAACCTGGCCACGGAAATGACCACGGTGATTGCCGCCCGGTTCGCCGAGGACCTTTTGGCTGACCTGCCCGATGATCTGAGACTCCGGGTGCATTTGGGCAACACTCCCGTCGACGCGGCGTTTGTCTCCGATCGCCACCGTCTTCACCAGATCGTTATGAACCTCGTTGGGAATGCCGGCAAATACGCACCCGAAGGCCCGATCGAGATCGTTATTTCCTCCAGCGACGACGAGGTCTCCATTGGGGTCGTCGATCACGGTCCCGGGATTCCAGCGAGTGATCGCGAGCGGGTATTCGACCGTTTCATTCAGCTCGACCAGACCTCGACGCGTTCCCAGGGGGGGACGGGACTGGGCTTGTTCATCTGCCGCAAGTTGGCCAGCCAACTCGGTGCTGCGTTGGAGCTTCGCGCTACCGACGGAGGCGGTTGTACCTTCACTGTCACGCTGCCGCGCGTTTCTCTTCGCAGACTCAACGACCAAGAGCTGGCCGAGAATCGTCCCTCACCAACTTCCACTGATGGCCTCCTGCGCCGTCCCAATGAACTTATGCGGCGCCCGGCTTCTGTCCTCGCGCCGGCCGCATCTCAACCTTGACACCGAATGGAGTCCCAATGACACCGCAACTGTCCTGCCTCTTCGTGGACGATGATCCGGGTGTTCGCGAGCTCGTCGCGCTGAATCTGTCTCACGAGGGCGTCAAGGTGCACTTGGCGGAAAACGGTTTCGGGGTGGAGGACATGGTGCGCTCCCTCCATCCTGATGTGGTGATCCTGGACGTGATGATGCCCGGGCGCGACGGCTACCAAGTGCTACAAGCGCTCAAGGCGTCCGAGTCCACAAACAAGGTCCCCGTCGTACTTCTTACGGCCAAGGCCACCGACGCCGAGATTTGGCAGGGATGGCAAGCCGGAGCGGACTATTACCTGACCAAACCTTTCAACGTGGACCAGTTGGTGCACTATCTCCGCCTCATACTCACACAGCCCGAGACAGAGTTGACCGCCGGGTAGCTAGACGAAAGACCCAGGCAACTCTGAGGCTCTTCCCAGACGCCTGTGCTTACGTGAGGAGGGCTGGGACCAACCTTGGTCTCATCACGATAGGAACAAGCATCCATGACAAAACGCTTCGGCAAACTCCTGCTCGCCTTTGGTATTGCAGGAGGCACACTCGGCTTAGGCCTCGGAATCGGCACTGCCGTTTCAAGCGCATCCACCACGACTGCGCCTACGAGCTCAATATCTACAAGCAGCAGCAACTCTGCAGGCACCTCTTCGACGACCACGCCAAAGTCGTCAACGAGCACGCCGTCGGCATCGAAGGGAAAACCCTGCCCGAACATGTCAGGGAGCCATTCGTCATCCTCGAGGCCAGGTGCCTCATACGGGAGCTCGGGCTTCGGGGAATAACCGGCGACCGGCCCTTTCGGTAGTTATTCTCGCCAGGGCCCGTCCGCCGCTCAACCGGCGGCGGGCCCTGCAACAGTCATCACCGAGATGCTCAGAGTTGGTCGATCCAGCCGATGATGCGTTCCAAACCCTCGACGGAGATGGGGCTGCCGGCCACCAGGTAGTAGCCATTTTCGCCCCGCCGCAACGAAGGCAGGGCGGAAGCCACCAGGGTGTCGAACTCGTCGACGCGCTCACGGGGAACCACACCCGACTCGGTGAGGTAGCCCCGGTTCAACCAACACGAGCCCGACGTGTACAGCACCAAGTAGGAGAGCACCTGGGAGGTCTTGGTGGGGTGCTCGCGGTCGAGGGAGACGGACTGGCGGCTGAACCGCAAGGTGCCGCCAATGGACTGCCACCAGCGGCACAGCTCGGTTGCTCCCTGCACGGCTTGCGGGGTGACTCGGGAAAGGAACTCCTCCAAGCCGGCAACGTAGGGACGGGGCGCCGCGCTGACCTTGGGCTCCTCGCGCAGCGGGTTCGGCGATTCCACGACACTCACCCGTGGGATCAGGTATTCCTCCAGGCGCTCGACGCCCACCGTTACCAGGTACACGCCGATTTGCTGCGGGGCTTCGGAACGCACTGCCAGCTCATTGAGGTACCGGGCCACAGCCCGAAACTCTCCCTGATGGTCCTCCGCAATCAACACCAGCGACGTCGCCTGCACGGCAACCGCGTAGGCCAGGCCCCGTGTCAGATGATCATGGTCCAGCTTCGAGAACTGGTTTTCGATCGCCACCAGCTCGCCGGTCGGCCGAGCGGCCAAGACATCGAGCGCGCGCAACACGCCGGGGATGGCCTTCTCCTGCTCGATCAGCTCCAGGCGACCCAGACCGAGCACGTCGAGGATTTCGAGATGGGTGGCCAACCAGGGCGTGAAGTCGCGAGGTTCGGACGCCCAGACCTGACTGATCGAGGGCACCATCTCGGGAAGGCGCAGCATGGTCTTGTCGTACACAGGCTCAACCGTAGGCGAGTCGGCCGGCTCCGTCGGCACCGGCGCCGTGCGCGCGTCCCTCAACGCTTTGGGCGCCGGCCCAGCGGGGAGCGCAACGGCGGGGGTCCACGTCAGCTGGGGAGGCCGGAACGGCTGGATCGGCGGCATGGGGATCGCCTCGCCCGGCGAGGCGTGACCGACGGGGGGCAGGGGGATCGGTGGCGACGGTGGGGCCGGCGGAGCGATCGGCAGCGCGATCAGCACGCTGGAGGTCAGTGCGGCGGGAGGTGGGGCGGCGATCGGCGGGACCACGATGGGAGCCCGGGGCGCTTCGTCTGCTTTGCCGAGCGCCCTCGGCGCCGTCCACGACAACTCCACCATGAGCCGTCTGGCCAGCGGAATGGGCGCCGGGGGAGCCTGCTCGCGTCGGCCACCCAGTGACAGCAGGGAGCTCACCGCAGAGGCGAGGGGAGAACGCAAGAAGCGGCGTCCATCCCCCGTCTCGGAACGCCGAGTACGGCGGGACTCAGTGGCTGGGTGCGTCACCCGGCGCAAACGGCCCTTGGAGTGCTCGGCCAGGTAGCGGCTCCACCGCGAACGCCGGGACGGGGTGCGCATGACTAGGCCCGCCATGCGGCGCGATCAGCCGGGGAACCTTGCCCTTGCCGTTCTTGGAGACCGTCCAACTCGGCGTTCTCCTATCTCTACGATGCCGGCCAGAATCTTGGCACGGATTATCCCGGCGAAAGGGGATGCTCTGTTCACGACACCAGCCGGTGCAGGGTGGCTGCGAGACGCCCGGCGCCTTGCGGCTCGAGATTGAAAAACAGTGCAGGCTCCACCAGCTCCAACTCCGACACGAGGTGGTCGCCCCCCGCTCCTTCGATCAAGTCGACCCGGGCGTAGCTCGGGACCCCGAACAGCTCGCCTACCACTTTCAGGGCGTTCTCCGACGCAGCTCGCTGTTGCGGGCTGGGCTCCGCCCGGGTGATGACTTCGCCCTTCCACAGCTCGTCTTTGGCACCGACGTCCGGCTCCAAGAGCGCGCCCTTGCGCACCGCGTGGCTGTAGGCGCCGCCGAAGTAATACAGCGCTGTCTCCCCCTTCAACTCCACCGTGGCCTGGTAGGGCTGCACCATTACTGTTTGACCCTGCTCGTGGAGCCGCCGGACATGAGCCTGCGCTACGGCTGGCGGGGTGTCGACGAAGCGCGCCGCCCCCAGCCCACCACTGGCCACCGATGGCTTGACGACGTAGTCGCCACTCGGGGCGGCCCAACGTTGGCCTGGAAAGACCCAGGTCGTCGGCACCGTAGCCACTCCCGCTCGCCCCAGGTCCGCCAGATAGGTCTTCTCGCTGCTCCAACGCAGAAGCGAAGGACCATTGACCAGGCGCGTCTGCGCACCCACCCGGTCAACCCACGACAGAAAGGCCTGGTGCTGGGTGACATAGCCCCATACATAAAGGGCAACGACCAGATCGAACGCTCCCCATCCGATGTCGGCGCCGTCCCAGATCACGACCCGTGGTACAAAGCCCTGTTGCGTGAGCGCATCGCGGAGGAACGGCCAACTCTCGTCGAGGTCGATTGACGCCGTGCTGCACGCAACGGCGACCGTTGTCATCCTCCACCCGTGTGTGCTGGCGCGCCACGACGCCAGCACACACAAGGCGGGGACATCCGATTCACGCCGGTTGCGCCTCGCCGCCCGAGCGACGCGAAGCAAGGTAGGCCCCACCGGCCAGGACACCGGCGCCGGCGACGAGCAACGCCGCCGGCTCGGCGAACTCCGGCAGCGCGCTGGAGGGGCCGAGGTTGACCCTCGAGGTCCGCGACAGGGTAACGCTGTCAATGATCGCCGGACTGGTGACGGAACTGATCCCGGTGTCGCTGGCCGGCGGCTGAGGTTGCGTGGGATCGATTGCCCGAATGTACATGGTGGTCGTGCCTCCCTGGGTGCTGGGAGCGGTGACGTCGACGACGATGAAACCCCAGATGGCGGTGCGGTACACGGAATAGCCGGTGACGCTGTCGACCCCGTCGGTGGCCGCCCCGTTCGGGCTGGGCGTGCCGGCGAACTCATTGATGTGCGGGGCCCCGGCCGCCGTGGCCGGGTCGCCTCCGCCGGTGGGTCCGTACCAGCCGGTATAGAGGCTTTGCCCGCCGTTGCCGGCACAGATGTAGGTGGTGCCCTGCGTGGCCGGGTAGACGGGGGCGCCGGAGGCGCCGGAGGCGGTGTTGGGCTGCCCGTTGAGGATGGGGTAGGTGCGTTCGTAGGCGTGCACGTGGCCCTTCAGCACTAGGTCCACGTTGTAGGTCTCGAAGATGGACTCCCACACGTTGCGGACGCCACCGTCCGATCCGTGGGTGGTGTTGGAGCAGTACATGCAGTTGTGGAAGGCAACGACAATGAAGTCGACACCGGAGTTGGCGGCCCGGTAGGCCGCCAACTTGTTCTTCAGCCACGTGGTCTGAGTGCCCGCGGTGTACCCGTTGTTCGGGGAGATCTCGGCGGACAGGTCGTTGGCGTCGAGCTGGATGAAGGCCACGTTGCCGTGCACGAAGGTGGACACCACCGGTGAGCCCGAAGTGGTGTCGTAGGGACGGGGAAAACGGGTGAGCACGCCGGCGTAGCCGTCCTGGGTCAGGGGCTCCATCTCGTGGTTGCCCACGCCGATCAGCCACGGGATGGACTGCGCGGCGTTGAGCCCGAAGATGTTGAAATAGCTATCCCAGTCGGAAGGGGCGTAAGTGGGCTGGGGCTGGTTTCCGCCACCCGCCGGCAGGAGCACACCGCCGCTGGCGTAGCTGAGGTCGCCGGCCACCACGGTGAACTCCGGCGCATAGGACGTGATGACCTGGGCCACCGGCAACGTGGACGAGTTGCTGGTGGACTCGTCCACTCCTGCTTCAGGGGCGGCGCGCACCGGCCAGCCGGGTAAGTCCTGCGGCCAGCCCGGGCCACATCGTGCAATGGAAACGGTCGCTGATGTCGTCGGTTGACAGCTGCGGGGCGTCGCGCTGCCACCACAGGGCGAGCGACTCATACGCCCCTGCCAGCATTTCGGCCACGGGTACGAGTTCTGCGGCAATGACCGGGTTGACCATGACGCCCCCTTGGCGGAGCGTCTCCGCCAAAATGGCAGCCGTCTGGGTCACCTGGTTGCGCCGCAGGACGCGGATCTGGTCATCGACGCCGCTGGCCGATCCGACGCCGTCGAGCACCACGTGCACCGTGACCCCTCGCTCCCCAACCCAGGCAAAGAAGGCTTCGGCGCCCGCCCGAAAACGCTCTTCGGCTCCCTCGGCGTGGGCCACCGCGGCGGTCACCGAAGCCGACAAGACGGCCGCGTGCTGCTCCAAGATGGCCCGGAACAGGCCTTCTTTGGAACCGAAATGGTCGTAGATGACCGGCTTGGACACGCCGGAGCGCTCGGCCAGGTCGTCCATGGACACCGCTCTGAAGCCCTCCGCCAGGAACAGTTCTTCGGCCAGGGCCATGAGCTGCGTCCGCCGCTCGGCACGCGGCAGGCGACGCGAGCCGCCGCGACTGCGCGACGTCGTCGGTTCCTCCATCAGCTTGTTTCTCCCGTGCCCGCGGAGGCTGCGGCGGCCTGGCCGCCAGGGCCCACCAGCCCGGTCGATAGCTGGCCGGCGTCGCGGATACGGGTCTCGGCCTGGCGGACCTGGCGGCCGATTTCGCGCCGCCCGACCCGCAGCATCAACCCCGGCAGGACTCCCCGCACGAAGGGGATCAGGGCCAGGAACCCTTGGCCGTAGACGTGTAGCGATCGTCGGGCCAGGCCTTCGACGATACGGTCGACCGCGGGCTCCAGCGGATAGGTCTTTCCCAGCGGGCCACGCAATCCTTTGCGCATGTCCCCCAGACCCCGGAGCTGGTCGGCTCCGCGCACCATATCGGTGTCCGTCCATGACAGATAGGCCACGCCCACAGTGACCTCGTGGGGCACCAGTTCGCCGGCCAAGCAATGAGCGAAAGCCTCCACCCCGGACTTCGACGCGCAATAGGCGCCCATCAGGGGGGCGGGCACCATGGCAGCCAAGCTGGCGATCTGAAGGAAATGGCCTTTGGCGGCGATCAACGCCGGGAGGAAAGCACGGGCGGTGCGGATGCTGCCGAGCAGGTTGACTTCGATCGTGCGCTCATAGGCGCGGGGATCGGCAAGCAGGAGGGTCCCGCCGCTCGCCGCGCCAGCATTCGCCACCACCATGTCCACCCGGCCCAGGGTGGCCACAATGGCGTTGGCCGTCTCCGCCATGCGGTCGGCGTCGGTGACATCGACCTCCCACCAGTGGCCGTCGACCCGGGCCGCCACTTCGGCCAGCGGGCCCGGTTCCAAGCCGATGAGGACCGGGACCCCGCCGCGGGCTGCCACCTTCTCGGCCAGGAGGGCTCCGATGCCGCGCGCCGCGCCGGTGATCACCACGATTTTGCCGTCGAGCGTGGCGCCGCGACTCATCGTGAGACCCCGGACCCGCGGGGCAGGACTCGAACGTCAGATGTCGGTGCCATGCAGGAACCCTACTAAAAGTAGGTTACCGGAGGTAATATGACATATGTCACTCGGCGATTTGGAAAACCCCCTGTTCAAAACACCTTGACCGGGGTATATGCTCCTTTTAGGCAATGGCATCTCCGCTGCCGATGGATGGTGTGACACATGTCGCCTCGACAGATGCGGGGGTATGGGTCATACTGGACTTGCTCCGGTTGGAACCCCCCCTCCGGCCGTAGAGCTAGATACGAAGGACCGGCACCCCCCCGCCGGTCCTTCGTCGCGTCTGGCCTCCGATGGTGTGACCTGCTCCCGGGAGACAGGCCTGTATGCGGATTTCGAACGCACCCAGTACCTTCGGAAGACATCGAACGAGGACGTGACACCAACGCGCCAGCCTTGATAGTCCGCCGGGTGCGTACCGGTGGCGATCAGGTCCGGCGTCTCGCGCTGATCAAACGGCCGGTCGGCAATCTCATCCTGCTGCCCGCTGCGCTTGCGGTGATTGTCGCCGTAGCAGTGGCCGCGGGGCACGGCGGCGGGGAGGATGGTGCTCTGGGGATCGCCATGGCCCTGGCCGTGATGATCGCGGGCGCCGTGGGCATCCAACGATTCGGTCGGATACGGGTCCTGCTCGGGTTCAACCCCGATGGCCTGTGGTCGCCAGGGAGTGGATGGCTCGAGTGGGGCCAGGTGCGCCACATTGAACTGCGCCAGAGCGGCAATCCGGTCACCGGGCGCCGCCACACCCTGTGGGTGCGCTACGCGCCGACGGACACCGATGGCGACACCGGCCACGAGGTGTGGTTCGACACCAGGCCCCGACTACGCCAGTCGCGCATCTTGGCCCTGGTGGAGGAGATGGAACGGTGCTGGCGGGCCGCAGTCAGACAGCCCACCGACACGCCTCAGGCCTAGGCGGTGGCCGCCGTGCCCTTGGTCTTTTCCAACCACAGTCGCAGTCCGGCTGCGTTGGAATGCACCCCGTTGAGGGTGTCGAGACGCTCCCTGATGTGGGGATCGAGGCCCGCCACCTCCGCCTGAAACGCCTCGTCCAAAGCAACGGCGATATCGAGGCCGTCACGCCACGCCCGCTCGGCAACATCGGTCCAGCGGTGCAAGGTGTCGACCCCTTCCTCGAGGATGGCGAGGGGATCGGGCACCACTCCGTAGTGCGCCAGGGCGATCGCTGAGGGTCGGCGGTCCCGGAACTTGCCCAGGGACTCCAGGGCCTGGGCCAGGTCGAAATCGGCGGGCGGGGTGGCCGGGCGCAGGATCCCGGCGTCAGGCAGGCGCACCCCGATGGCGTCGCCCGCGAAGAGCACGCCGCTCACCGAGTCGTGCAACGCCAGATGGTGCTTGGCGTGACCCGGTGAGTCGATGCTGCGCAACGTGTGCCCCGGACCGACCACCACATCTTCGCCGTCGGCCAGAACATGGATCCGTTCCGCCGGCGTGGGCTCCAGTCGCCCGTAGAGCGAGTCCAGCAGATCGCCGTAGACAGTGGCCGCCGAGCTCACCAAGCGCCCAGGGTCGGCCAAGTGACGGGCGCCTCGCTCATGGACGTAGACGGTGGCGGCGGGAAAGGCCCGGGCGACATCTCCCACCCCGCCGGCGTGGTCCAGATGGATATGGGTGACGGCCACCCCGGCCAGGTCATTGGGTCCCACCCCGTGGGCTCGGAGCGCGGCCAGCAGCGTTGGCACCGAGCTCTGGCTGCCCGTCTCGATGAGGACAGGGGCCGGCCCTTCGATCAAGTAGCCGGCAGTGACGCGTTCCCACCCTCCGAGCAGGGTGTCAATCTCCCAGACGCCTGGTCCCACATAGCCCACGACGGGGACCCTACTGGGCGCTGCTCCTGCTGCCCAGGATGGCCAGGGCCTCGTTGTGCAAAAAACCGTTGGTGCTCACTGCGCTGCCCCCGTCCGGCCGGGCGATGCCCTCGAGGTCGGTGAATCGCCCGCCGGCCTCCTCCACAATGACCTGCAGCGCGGCGAGATCCCACAGCGACACCGCCGGGTCCAGCCCGATGTCGCAGGCCCCTTCGGCGACCAGCATGTGGGACCAGAAGTCGCCGAAGCCGCGGGTGCGCCAGCACTTGGCCGACAACTCGATGATGTGCTCGACCATGTCGCGCTTGCCCCACCCCTCGGCGCTGGCGTAGCTGAGCTGGGCGTCCCCCAACTCTTTGATGTGGGAGACGGCAATGGGCACCCCGGGGCCACCGGGGACATCGGCGAAGGCTCCCAGCCCCCGACCGGCCCACCAGCGCCGGCCCAGCGCGGGGGCCGAAACCACCCCGACCAACAGCTGTCCGTCCTCCTCCAAGGCCAGGAGGGTGGCCCACACCGGGATATTGCGCACGAAGTTCTTGGTGCCATCGATGGGGTCAATGATCCAGCGCCGCGGTCCTTGCCCGCTCTCACCGAACTCTTCGCCGAGCACTGCGTCTCCCGGCTTGACGTGGGCCAGCTCAGCCCGGACGGCTTCTTCGACCGCCCGGTCTGCTTCGCTCACGGGGGTGAGGTCGGGCTTGGTTTCCACCACCAGGTCCCTTCGACGGAAGGCTGCGGCGGTCATGGTGTCGGCCAGGTCGCACAACCGGAGGGCGAGGGCCAGATCGGCGGGATCGGCGTGGGGCGTCGCAGGGCTGGTCACCTCGGCACCCTAGACCACGCTCCGCCCGCTCCTGAGCGGCTCAGGTCGCCGGCACCAGCAGGTTGTCGCGCAGCGCAGCGATTTCCGTGTCGCTGAGTCCGATGGCTTGGAGCAGGCCTTCGCCCGACCCCCATCGCCGGGCCACGATGGCCAGGAAATCGGCCATCTGGTTGGCCGGCGAACCGAGGAGGTCGGGGTTGATCTTGGCCCGGTCGAGCAGATGGAAGTCGAGCGCTTCCGCGTCGCCGGCAGCCAACTCGGAGAAGCGCTCGCGGTTGTCTGCGGTCGCCGCGTAGTCGGCCACAATGTCGTCGGCTGCCACCCCGAGTACGTCGAGGAGGATGGCCGCGGTGATCCCGGTGCGATCCTTGCCGGCGTAGCAGTGGAACAGCACGGCGTGGCGCTCTGGGGCCAAGATGACCCGGAACACGGTGGCCAGGTAGTCGAGGTTCGCTTCTACGAACGACTCGTAGAGCTCGGCCAGCGGGAGATAGCTCATCTCGGCGATGCCGCCCAGGATCTGCGGCACCTTGGCCGGCGGTCGCCACGGCGTATGGACGATCTCGGCGCCCGGGGGTAGCGGCGTGGCCGCTAGGCGTTCGACCTCCGCCTCACTGCGCAGGTCGAGCACGGTGCGCACCCCGACTGCTTCGAGTACCGCTACGTCGCCGGCGGTCAAGCGGTGCAGGCTGTCGCCGCGCAGCACACGTCCCGGCGCGACGCTGCGCCCCTCGCCGGCGGGAAGCCCGCCGAGGTCGCGGACGTTGGCTGCGCCGTGCAGCTCAATGTGGCGCGTCGCTGCAGAGGTCGTCATCCCCCCTTGTTAGCGCATCTCAACTAATTCGAGATGAACGGCGACCAAACGCCAGACCCCTAGGCCATGGCTACCAGGTCAAGGAAGTCATCGCTCCACGTGTCCTCGGTGCCGTCGGGCATGAGCAGGACCCGGTCGGGGGACAACTCGGTGACAAAGCCGGGGTCGTGGCTGACCAGGATCATGGCCCCCGGCCAGTCGGCCAGGGCGCGTCCGATGGCTTCGCGCGACGGTGGGTCCAGGTTGTTGGTGGGTTCGTCGAGCAACAGCAGGTTGTGGCGGCCCGACACCAGCTGGGCCAGTGCCATCTTGGTTTTCTCGCCACCTGAGAGGGTCGAAGCGTCCTGGAAGGCTTTGTCGCCCAGCAGCCCGAACATGCCCAGCAGGCCCCGCAACTCGGTTTCGGGCGCGTCGGAACCTTCCCGCAGATGGGTCAATACCTCGACGCCGGGGCGGATGCCTTCGTGCTCCTGGGCGTAGTAGCCGGCGCTGACGCCCAGACCGAGGCGGAAGCTGCCGGCGGTCGGTTCCACCTGCCCGGTGAGGATGCGCAGCAGGCTGGTCTTGCCCGCCCCGTTGAGGCCCATGATCAACAGGCGCTCGCCACGCTCGATGGAGAAGTCGACTCCCTCGAACACGGGCGGGCCGCCGTAGGTCTTGGTCAGGTCCTCGGCCTCGAGCACCAAGCGCCCGCAGTGCGGCGGATCGGGGAAGCGCACCCGGTAGCGCCGCTCGCCTTTGGCCGGCGCGGCGACCGCTCCTTCTTGAAGCCGGGCCACCCGCTTGTCGAGGGTCTTGGCCACCCGGGCCCGCTTGGCGGTCTGGTGGCGCATGGAGGAGGCCAGATCGCTCAGGCGTTTGATCTCCGACTGCTGGCGCTCGGCCAACTTGGCCTGGCGGGCCTCGTCGCGGGCCCGCGAGATGCGGTACTGGCTGTAGGTCCCCTTGTACTCGACCATCTGGCCCTCATCGAGGTGCAGGACCCGGGTGATGGCTTCGTCGAGCAACTCGAGGTCGTGGCTGACCACCAGCAGCGCCCCCCGGTAGCCGCGCAGAAAACCGAGCAGCCAGTTTTTGGCGTCACTGTCGAGGTGGTTGGTGGGCTCGTCGAGCATGAGCACCTCGCTGCCGCCGAAGAGGATGCGGGCCAACTCGACGCGCCGGCGTTCTCCCCCCGACAGCACACTGAGGGGCCCGTCGATGCGCCGGTCGCTGAGGCCGAGGCCGCTGATCATTTGACGTACTGCGGCCTCCGCGCTGTAGCCGCCCGCCGACTGGAAGGCCTCCTCGGCCCGGGTGAAGCGGGCGATGGCCCGCTCCGTGGGGTTTTCCTCCATGGCCAGGCGCAGCTTTTCTACGCGCTGCGCCGCCTCGTCGAGACCCCGGCCGGACAGGACGTGGGCCAGGGCGGTGCTCCCGTCGTCGGCCGCCGCGCCGTCCACACCCAAGCGCCGTGGCTCCTGGGACAGGAATCCCAGTTGGCCGTGGATGCCCACGGTCCCCCCGGCCGGCGGGTTGTCACCGGCCAACACCTTGAGCAGGCTGGTCTTGCCCGCGCCGTTGCGGCCCACCAGCCCGACTTTGTCCCCGGCGCGGACCATGAACGTCGCCTCCACCAATGTGAGGCGTCCGCCGACTTCGACGCTCAGGTTCCGGGCGTGTAACACCCCTCCATGATGGCCGAAGATCCTGGGCTGGCCGTCGGCTACTCCTGGGGAGGCCCGGCGGGGGGCGGGGCCGCCATCCCGTCGAGGGCCGCCGCGGCCTCCTCGGCCCGGCGCAGCACTTCGCGTACAGGCAGGCCCAGGCGGGCGGCTGCCTTGGCCGCGTCGTCGTGCTCGGCTTTGACTCGTCCCGCGGCGCGCTTGATCCGCACGGAGTGCCCGTGCACCTCTACGTACTCCACGGTCCGGGCGGCCGGCCAGCGTTGCACCTGCGATCCGCGCACTCCGAGGGTCCCTGTCTGCTCGGCCATGACCCCTCGGGCTCGCACCGCTCCGGCCACGTCGACCAGCGTGCTCACCACGTGCGCGGGCCGTCCTTTTTTCCCCACGATGGGGGTCACCCAGGCGTCGTGGGCACCAGCGGCCAGCAGCGCGGCGATGGTGTCGGCCAGGACCTCCCCGGTGACATCGTCCACGTTGGCCTCCAACAGCACCAGGGGCTGACCGGCGTCGGGCCCGGGCCCGGCGTCGAGGGCCTCGCCCACCACCACCTGGAGCACATTGGGGATCTGGTCGAGTTCGCGGGTGCCCGCGCCGTACCCGCTGGCCGTGACCCGCATGCGGGGCAGCGGACCCCAGCCCCGGCTGAGGGCGGAGAGTAGGGCGGCGCCGGTGGGGGTCGTCAGCTCGTGCGCCACGTCGACGCCGTAGGTGGGGGCGTCGACCAGGAGTTCCACGACGGCGGGCGCCGGCACGGGGAGCAGCCCGTGGGCGCTGCGCACCATGCCCCGGCCCTGGGCCACTGCGCTGGCGTGCACTTCGTCAATGCCCAACAGCTCCAGCGCGATGCAGGTCCCTACCACGTCGACGATGGCGTCGAGCCCGCCCACCTCGTGAAAATGGACCCGGTCGGGGGGCCGGCGGTGCAGGCGGCCCTCCACCTCGGCCAAGCGGGCGAAGGTGGCCAGCGCCCGTTCCCGGACCCGATCAGGCAGCCGGGCCTCGGTGATGATGCCCGCGATGTGGCCGTGGGTGCGCACCACGCTGGTTTCGCGGGTGTGGACCACCATGGAGGTGCAGGCCAGGCCACCACGTAGCTCTTGACGAGCCTCGATCCGCCACCCGCCGATGGGCAGGGCGGACAGCTCGCGTTCGACGACGTCGACGTCCGCTCCTGCGTCGACGAGACTGCCCAACGCCATATCTCCCGCGATGCCGGCAAAGCAGTGCCACCAGGCGAGGGTGGTCACCGGTGCAACCCGGCGGCGACCGCTCCCGGTTGGGCTGCGGACCCTCCCCGCTGCAGGAGGCCGAGCGCCCGGGCCACGGCATGCGCCGCCCCGAAGCCGTTGTCGATGCCCACCACGGCGACGCCGGCCGCGCAACTCGACAGCATGGCCAACAGGGCGGTCACCCCCTGCAGCGATGCGCCGTAGCCCACGCTCGTGGGCACCGCCACCACGGGGGCCGGAGTGAGGCCGCCGACCACGCTGGCCAGGGCCCCTTCCATACCGGCGACCACGATGACGGCGTCGGCCTGACCCAACGCATCGGTCTGCTCCAACAGCCGGTGGATTCCGGCCACGCCACAGTCGGCCACCAGGCGGGGGCTGAAACCGAACGCTTCGAGCACGGCGACCGCCTCTTCGGCCACCGGGAGATCCGCGGTGCCCGCGGTGATCACCACCACCACCTCCGCTCGAGGCGGGGCCGTTCGCCACACCACGGTCGAGCCGCGACGCTGGCCGCCCGGCGCGCCGGCCAGCGCGGCGGCCGCTTGGTCGGGATCGGCTCGGGTGAGCAGGACCGGACCGTCGGATGTCAGCAGTTCGGCGACGATGGCTGCGCACTGTGCCGGTGTCTTGCCCGGGGCGTAGACGGCCTCGGGCAGACCTTGGCGCAGCACCCGGTGGTGGTCGACGCGGGCAAACCCCAAGTCGGCGTAGGGAAGGTGGCGCAATGCTTCGACAACCGCCGTGGCGTCGATGTCTCCCGCGGCGAAGCGGTCGAGCAGGCGGTGCAGCGAAGTTTCATCCATGGCCCCGCCAGAATGCCCCGATCGGGGGCCCAAGTGCACAACCCGGGGGGGCCACGTTCAGGCTGCCGACGCCAACTGGGGGACCCGACGGATCCACCACGCCGCCCAGGCCCGTCCAACGCCATAGGACAGGGCGCTGAGGGTGCCCACGAAAAAACCGATCGGCAGGTTCGTGGCGTAGGACACGGCGATCGACGTCCACACCGTGAGCAGCGCGATGAGCGCGGCGAGGACGACCGCCCGACCCGGATTGGACGTGAAGGAGCGGGCCGCGGCGGCCGGGCCGATGAGGAGGCTGAAAATGAGCAGAGCCCCCACCACGGGCACGGCGACGCTGCTGGCCAAGGCCACAACGAGCAGGAAGTACAGCTCGATGTGCTGGCGGCGCAGGCCCCGGGCCTCCCCTACATCGGGGAGGATGGAGGAGAACATCAAGGGTCGGAACAATAGGGCTACTGCAGCGATGCATACTGCGCCGAGCGCCCCGATGGGCCACAGGTCCCCTCGGCTGACGCCGAGCACCTCCCCGAAGAGCAGTGAGTAGATCTGCGACGAATACTCCTGGCTCCAGCTGAGGAACAGGGCGCCCATGCCCAACATGGTGACGATAGCCAGGGCGGTGGCCACATCGTGGCGGCCGCGACGGCCGAGCAGGGCGATCCCTGCGGCACCCAGGATGGAAAACACGCCGAGGCCGATGATGGCGTTGACCCCGATCAGGGCGGCGCCCGCGGCGCCCGCGAACGCGCTCTGGGGCACGGCGTGGGCCACGAAAGACGAACCGCGCAGGACAATGAAGAATCCGACGACCCCCGCCACCAACGCCACGACGGTCGCTGCGGCCCAGGTGTTGAGCATCAGAGGGGAAAACACAACTCAGCCCGCGCCCACTGCTCGCCCGGCGCGGCGGGCCCGGTGGGGCAGTTGCGCCAGCAGGTAGGTCAACAGCGTGAGAGCGACGACGAAGAAACTGACTGGCCACCCTTGGTGCAGCGGTGGCCAGTAGTAGCTGTCCCACGACAACAGCACCCCTAGCCAGGTGACGGCCACCCCCAGGCCCGCCGCGGCGGCCATGGCCACCAGCGGCTTCTTGGTCAGGGCGAGGGCGCTGGCCGCCGGCCCGATAAGCAGCGCAGTGCTGAGAATGGCGCCGATGGTCAACGATGACAGCGACACCGCAATGGCCAACGCCCCGAAATACAGCGCCCCCACCAGGCGTACCGGCACCCCCCGGGCGGCCGCCAACTCGGGGCTGAGGGAGGTGAGCAGCAGAGGCCGGTAACAAACGGCGAGCACGGCCAACGCCACGACCCCGAAGACCACGATCAGCTCGACGGTCGAGTTGACGATCACAAAGATGGACCCGAAGAGGATGTTCACCGTGACGCCGGTGGTGCTGTGGCGGGTGGTGTCCCAATACAGGAAGAGCGCGGCGAGACCCAGCGATGCGCCGAAAACGATCCCGGTGGCCAGGTCCCGGCCGCGGGGCCGGCGCACGCCGATGACCTCCATGGCGCCTGCCGCGGCCAGTCCCATTCCCACGAACCCCCAAAGCGGATTGATGCCGAGGAGGAACGCCCCCGAGCCGCCGGTAGCGCCTACGTCGGAGAGGGCGTGCCCGGCGAACGCCTGGCCTCGGATGACGGTGAACACGCCCACCGGTCCCGACACCACCGACACCACGGCGCCCACGATGAGCGCCACGTGCACGGGGGAGGAACCGAAGAACCCCGGTTCGAAGATGGGCGAAAGGAAGGCGTCCATCCTGGGATTAGACGTGCCCGCGGACGGCGTCAGGGTGCTCGCCGGCTACCACCAGGATGCGGTTGCGGATGTGGAGGACCTCCACCTCGTGGCCGTAGAGCTGGCTCAGGATGTCGCTGCGCACCACTTCGTCGGTGGTGCCGCTCGCCGCGCGGCCTTGCGCCAGGTAGACCACGCGGTCCATGACCGACAGCAGCGAGTTCATGTCGTGCGCGGAGATGAGCACGGCGATCCGCTGCTCGGCGGCGATCCGGGCGAGCAGTTGCACCACCTCGTGTTCGCTGCTGATATCGAGGTTGGCCAGGGGCTCGTCGAGCAGCAGGAGCCGCGGTCGGCTGATGAGGGCGTGGGCGATCAACACCCGCTGCTGTTCTCCGCCTGAGAGCAGCCCGACCCGGGAGTCAGCGAAGGCCGTGGCGTCCACCGCGTCGAGCATCTCCTCCACAAACGCCTGGCGTTTGCGCGACGGCATCGGCAAGCCGAAGCGGTGGCCGTCGAAGCCCAAGCCCACCAGGTCCCGGGCCCGAAGCGGCATATCGGGGTCCAGCGCGATCTTCTGCGGCACGTACCCGATGAGGGGGTTGCGTCGTGACCGGGGTCGCCCGCCGACCAGCACCGAACCGGTGCTCGGCCGTTGCAGACCCAGGATGACCCGGAACAGCGTGGTCTTGCCCGCCCCGTTGGACCCGATAAGCCCGGTGAAGGCGCCCGCGTCGATGGTGAAGTTGATGTCGTCGAGTATCTGGCGCCCGGACAGCCAGACGCTCACGCCGGTCACCGACAGCACTTCGTCTGCTTGCGTCAGGGCGTCGGTCATTGGTTCGGTCATTGGTTCGGTCATTGGTTCGGTCATTGGTTCGGTCATTGGTTCGGTCATTG
>Ga0182030_10011036_pt1 | contig 18263 bp, 22 predicted proteins | sample 812S3MmetaG_FD_121299 | JGI IMG/M metagenome (GOLD analysis project Ga0182030, IMG submission 121299) | Permafrost microbial communities from Stordalen Mire, Sweden - 812S3M metaG (Illumina Assembly) | ecosystem: Environmental > Terrestrial > Soil > Wetlands > Permafrost | place: Sweden...
AGGAAGCCGCAAAGTACCCTTCAGCCGCGAGCTGTGGATAGAGCGCGAAGACTTTATGGAGGTGGCGCCTAAAAAATTCTTCCGCCTGGCGCCCGGCAATACGGTGCGCCTGAAGGGGGCCTATATAGTAAAGTGCGAGGGCTGCACAAAAGATGATAATGGCAGCATAATCGCGGTGCAATGCACCTACTTGCCCGAAAGCAAGAGCGGCAATGACACCAGTGGCCTCACCGTAAAGGGCACGATACACTGGGTAAGCATACCCCATGCCAAAACAGCAGAGGTTCGCATGTATGACCGCCTGTTCAGGGTAGAAGACCCATCGAGCGAAGAGGGGAATTTTAAAGACTACATCAACCCCGATTCTATGCAAGTATTACCATCTGCATATATAGAGCCTGCGTTGGCTGCTGCACAGCCCGGCGACAGGGTGCAGTTTATGCGCAAAGGTTACTTCTGCGTAGATGCAGACAGCGCGGAAGGCAAGCTGGTCTTTAACCGCACGGTGACACTGAAGGATGCATGGGCCAAGGAGCAGCGGAAAGGGTAAAGGAGGTTGGGCGTTCTATTATTTTCCAGGGAACAAGCGGTCATCAACTCCTATTGGCCTTTGAGCCACAATGTGTATTTTATTAGATTGGGGATGAGCGGGATTGAGCAGGTAGTTGCACTCCTCCATCATTAATACAGATGGGATCTGTAATGCAAGGTATTTGCCGGTCTTAATAAAATAATCACCAATGGATTTCAAATAATCGGGTGATGGATTTTTGTTCCAGTCGGCAGGTAATTTTTCTATTGGAAAGACTTCAATACTATTATCGGGAATATCAATAGTAGCCACACAATATCCAGCATCAGGAACCTTGCCAATATGCACCACAGCCTCCAGCAAAGCCAGGGCGCGACTTTGGGCAGTATAGACCATATAGGTGTCCTTACTGTTCCACCTTCCGCCATACATAGCTGCGCCTTTCCCGGAAAGGTCTGCTATGTATCTGCAATCGCTGATGCGGCACACTATCATCAGGCGAATATTCCATGTTCTATACGACCCAGCTCATTCATAATCATGGCAATACCCAGGGAAGTATCGAGGAAAGCCTTAGGTTTTTTATTCCCGAAAGGCAGCAATGAAGCATCCATCCAATCTTTAAACTTTTCCATTGAGCCAAATACTTCTTCGCCCCTGCTATACAGCCTCGCCATCTCCACCATTCTTTCAGATTGGTCTTGCGATAGTTTTTGCTGCGGTGTATATCTTCGCAAGGTTCTGTCAGAGGTATGAATAATAGAGGCCATTTCAGCTAACGAGATATCAGCTATGTGCATTAAGTGTGTCATTGCCTGTTTAGGGATACCTGTTCTTATTACACTAATAAAATCATTTTCATTTTTTATGTGGGCAAAATCACGCTTACCTTCCATGCCCATAAGCACTAAGGCGCGATCGGCTTCGGGAGCGTGGATGCGTCCATAAGCGACGTCAGGTTCATGGACGATGTTGACAACTGGTTCTTCGTGCCCGTAAGAAGATCTCTTTTTTTCTTTTCCGGTGTCGGAGGCCTTGTTTTTCATACATCTGTAAATTTGACCCAAATTTACGGACATTTGTCCGGATCACAAAATTATTTTCCAGCTATCATGCTTATTTCTACATGTACGCCTTTGGGAAGGCCAGCTACTTGCACGGTTTCACGGGCAGGGGGATCAATGGTGAAGTAGCTGCCATATATTTCGTTCACTTTACCGAACTGGCCCATGTCCATGAGAAAAATCGAGGTTTTAAGTACGTTGGTAAAGTCCATACCTGCTTCTTTAAGTATAGCAGCAAGGTTTTTCATTACCAGTTGGGTTTCGGCTTCTATACTGTCCAGTACCAAATTACCGGTTTGCGGGTCCAGCGGTATCTGTCCGGATATGAATAGCATATTACCAAATAGTACGGCCTGATTATATGGCCCTATTGGCTCGGGGGCATTGTCTGTGCGAATGATTTTCTTTTCCATGCCTGCAAAAGTAATACGCTGCTTACATTTGTATACTATTTATGAAATACTTATTACACATAGACACATCCACAGACGATGGTGTAGTTGCCATTGGCGGAGATGGACAGCTGCTGTCTCACAGAGTAAATAAAGAAACGCGGGATCATGCAGGCAGCATAAACGTAATGATAAATGACGTGCTTGCTGAAATAGGGATTTCGCTCGAAGACCTGGCTGGTATAGTAGTATGCGCCGGCCCGGGCTCCTATACAGGGCTGAGGATAGGAATAGCTACTGCGAAAGGCCTTTGTTATGTTTTAGAGAAGCCTTTGATATTAGATAACCGGTTAACGTTATTAGCCTACCAGGCATACAGGCACAACCTTAAAACATATTCGCAATACACAGTAATATTAACCGCTCGTGAAAAAGAATATTTCATTAGCATTTACAATAATGATTTTATTTGTATTATGCCTCCACAGCATATTACAGAAGATTCATTAGCAATAAGCATGGAGGAAAAAGGGAGTAATTATATCATTACCAATGCTTCCAAAGAAATTATCAATTCCATAGCTGGAAACATTAAAACAGACTTTCTCGCGAAAATTGACCTTTCTTCCTGGATTTTTTATGCATTTGAAGAATATAACTGTAATAAAACTGTAAATTTATCAACTGCCGAACCATTTTATCTGAAACAAGTTTATACTCATAAATAACTGACATTGAGACTGTTGCATTTACATTTTCTCCCTAAAATTAGTACTTTAACTCTGTGTTAACTTTTTTTTTGAATATTTGTTGTTTCATATCGGTTTAAATGAGTATGTTTGCACTCTATTTCTATTTAGATGTAGTTTATATAATTTGACGCAGAAAACAATTAGTTCTTTTTTAATCAATTAACATCGTAAAATTTAAATTAATGGAAACGACGGTATCAGCAAACACTCTGGTAATTCGGAAAAGTGAAGGGTCTAGCGAGCACATCAAGTTAGATTATGTAGCTGTAAAAAATGCAGCTATGACCTTAAGGGCAATTAATCACAAGCTGCGTCAGCAGATCGTGAAATTGCTTGAAGAAAACAAGCGTATGAATGTAACTGACATTTACGTTAAGTTACGTTTGGAGCAGTCAGTTGCATCCCAACACCTGGCTATCCTGCGTCGTGCTAACATCGTGATCACTGAGCGTGATGGTAAGTTCATTCATTATGCATTAAATCATGCCCGTATTGCAGCAGTTGCTAAGTTCGTAAATGAACTGGTTCACTCTGAAGAAGCCAACAACTAATTCCAGTTTAATAACCGACTTCGTGATAATGCCCCGTAAACCACCGGGGCATTATTATTTTAATAAAGTCTTCTTTATTTATAAGTAAAATAATCTACCATATGTCACACGCCATTTTTTTGATAAATGTTTTTTGCAAAATGGATGCGAACAGTTAGAATGTTTCACACTTGAGGATCTTCATTTTCTTTCTTTATTTGTTCCCATGTTTGGTACAATGATTCCTGTGCAGGTCTGCTAGCTGGCATTTCATGCAGCGGCTGGCATTCTATCAGGGTATCGTGGCAGTCTTTAGGGAGCATTTGGTACAATCTGGTGCCTTTGGTTTTCCAGGCTATCATTTCATCGCTGACTTGTTTTATTACTCTGCCCGGGTTGCCAACTACCAGGCTTCGAGGTGGAATGATCGTTTTTGCAGCTACAAAAGTCATTGCGCCAATGATAGATTCGTCGCCTATTTCTGCCTTATCCATTAGTACCGCATTCATACCTACTAATACATTACGCCCCACATTAGCGCCATGTATTATTGCACCATGCCCTATGTGCGCTCCGGCTTGCAACGTAACTGTGATGCCGGGAAACACATGTATAGTACAGTTTTCCTGAACATTACAGCCATCTTCTATTATAATACCACCCCAATCACCACGGATAGCGGCCCCGGGCCCCACGTACACATCTTTGCCTATAATTACATTACCAGTTACCGCCGCCAGCGGATGGACAAATGCAGAGGGATGAACTACAGGAATAAACCCTTTAAATGAATAGAACATAGACCAAAAGTAAAATAAAAAAGATGTACTAATACTTACCTGGATATACAAAGCAATTATGAAATAACAAATGGTATTTATAATTTAGCAAAAATAATTTTTAATCTAAAAACAAGCATATGAAAAAAATAGCACTGTTTTTGCTAGTCATATTGACCGCAAATATCGCGCATGGCCAAACCAAAGCAGACATCTTCGGAAAAATGCCGATCACCTGGTTGGGAGTAGATTTTACTCAGCTTAAGTTCATAGGTACCGCTGACCAGTTTAAAGATGCCGGCCAGATCACTAACAGTGATATGCGCAACAAATATTTCCCGGGATGGAATAACCTTTTTGTTTCCGAGGAAAAGAAATATAATGTAGCGGATGCTGTTAATCGTGATAACGTAAAGTATGCTATAGATGTGACTGGAGATGCAAATAGTAAATCTGACGGAAATTATTTTACGCCAAATGCAAGCGATTATCAATTACTTACCGCTGACAAAATATCTTCTCTGATTTCAAAGTATGATTTCAAAGGAAATATGGGATTGGGGATGCTTTTCTTTGTAGATGGTATGAGCAAGGATAAAGAAGAGGCATCTATATGGATAACTTTTGTGAATATGGAAGACAAAACTGTATTACTTACAAAGCAGGTTTCTGCCGGTGCCGGTGGCTTTGGCTTCAGAAATTATTGGGCGAAGAGCTTCTTTAACGTACTCAAGGATATGAACCTCAAGAAGATGAAGTAGTTTTTACGTTCTAATGGAACGATAAACGAGAGTGTTGTCTAGCTGAATCTTTTTCCTCTGTCACCTGCCCGGACTTAATTGAATCCGTATTATAGAACCTCCAAAATAACAGGCTTGGAAAATTTCAATTTGGATAAGGAACGTTAACAAAATAAAGTCTGCCATGTGGCGCAGTTATTTTTCTTTTTTTCAAGGCGAAAAGCTGCGAATAATAAATTATTTAAAGATTTTTCAACAAAGAAAAAATGGAAAAGAACAAGTCAAATGGTGGACTTTATTTTGTTATCGTTCCTAATGACATTCGTGTAGTTTGTGTAGAAGCAAAATCTTTTCCTGATGGGATAATCGAAGCTTTTCAAAAACTGCATTCGTTAATTCCTGCTTCAAAAGGCAGAAGGCTCTTCGGAATTTCGCGGCCTGAAAAAGGAGTTATCACTTATAAAGCTGCAGCCGAAGAAATAAAAACAGGCGAAGCAGAACAATTAAATCTCGAATCGCTTGTGATCCGTAAAGGGCAGTACACTAGTATAACGATCACCGACTACCAATTGGATGTGCAAAGCATTGGAGCCTCGTTTAAACAACTTCTTTCATCTCCGGGCTTAGATCCTAATGGCTATTGCGTTGAGTGGTATTTGACAGACAAAGATGTGCGGTGCATGATAAGGTTAAAGGACTAGGTCCCGAATTAATAACAATAATAATAAACACTTATATCGGTATTGGCGGTCTTACTGCATCATAACTTACTTTCGACACAGAATTGATTTCTTATACTAACGACAAAAATTATGCAACATCAGGAATTAGTTACAAAATCTGTATTAGATAGCTGGTACAGCCATATATCCAGAACAGATAATTTGCTCGATACACTCACGGACGAGCAACTGCAAAATGAAATAGCGCCTGGTAAAAACAGGGGTATTTATCTGTTAGGACATCTCACAGCAGTACATGACAGAATGCTCCCGCTCCTCAATCTCGGAAAACAGCACTACCCACATTTTGATGATATATTCATTACAAGCCCTGATAAGGCCGCAAAAGAAATGCCACCTGCCGCAGAACTTAGAATATACTGGAAGAATGTGAATGAGGCATTAGCCAAACATTTCGGACACTTGCAACCTGATGAATGGTTTCACAAACACACCTCAGTTTCTGAAGAGGATTTTGCAAAAGAACCATTCAGGAACCGCCTCAACGTTTTGGTAAGCAGAACCAATCATTTGGCTTACCATTTTGGTCAATTGATCCTTTTGAAGAAATAGTTGACGCATTCTGGTATTGGGTGAAAATTTCTCATGTTCAACCTTTATGGTTGAGGATGGGAGAAGAAATTATGTTTCTCGTTATACCTGTATATTGTTACTGATTACTGTTTTGTAAATTTCTTTGTTGCTACCACCTGCCCATTAGGGTTAGCTAGCCTTACAAAGTAAATACCCGAAGGCATACTCTCTAGATTCAGATTGGCGCTGGGGCCATTTACCTTGTACACTGCCATCATTTTTCCAATGATATTGTACACGGCAATGGTTTTTATGTCAGCATTGGCATCATATATAATATTGAGCTCATCGCTTGCGGGGTTTGGATATAATAATACGTCACTGTTAATGTTAGGAATTACAGGCACAGCAGTGGTCATCTTATTGAGAATAAAAGTAAGATTCCGGGAAGTCCCGGCAGGTCCCTGATCTGTGATATTTATGGTTACCCAATAGGAACCCAGGGTAGTTGCACTTGTAAGATCCATGGAAAGGCTAAAACCCTCCGTGGTATCATGCATACTGTTGGCATAATAAGTAGAGGTAAAAGTATCGCCCACACCAGTAGCGGGATTCCAAAGGGTACTGGCGCTATTATTTCTGCATGAATAGTTATCGCAGATGCCAAAATTAGCTCCGGGAAGCCAGTCTGCAGGAAAATTTGTCGAGTCAACGTGCCATTTCAATGTCAGGTTGCTTCCGGTAATATTGGTAATATTATTTGAAGGTGAAGCCGTTGTAATGATCGATGTTGTCACGGTATCTGATGGTACCGCTACGGTAAAAGACTGCCCATAAATAAGCGCGGGCGACCCTAAACCTACAAGGCAGAAAATTGCAGTTAAAAGTTTTTTCATACAGACAAATGTTATTGCAATTTACATAAAATAAATATAATAGCAAGGCAACCAGGAGAAACCGACAAAATATTAAGGAGGCTATTTGCCTCCCTTAACCCAATGATAAGTATCCTAGTTTGTTGATTGTCTGGTAAATTTCTTTATTACTACTGCCGCACCATAATTGAAAAACGTACTAACTATAATGGGCGCCACTCGCTATAAGTAACTTTCAACAACAAAATAGCCGACTGTCTTTTTTTGACAATCGGCTATTTTGCAATTATATTGGCCTGCAATTTTTTGAGAAATTATTGTTATCAATAAAACAAATTCGGTTTTCCAATATTAAAAGAAGACTGAATGAATTTTTCTGGTCTTCCTGAAAAAATTAAATTACAACGATATTATTTGTTTACGGTAAATTGCTTGTTAACGCTTTGGCCGTTATTAATAACACTCATGAAATAAGTTCCGTTACTAACATTGTTTAACGGAATGTTTTCTGCAAAAAGACTACCACCCGCCGTATATGTTCTGTCTACTATAACTGCTCCAAGCGCATTATAAATAATGATCCTGGTATCTGTAGGGTTATCGAGCATTCCTTTTACAGTAATGCTATTTTGGGCGGGATTCGGAAACAGTTTAATATCCATAATTGTTTTAGATGCTAAAACAGCAACGCCGGTTGTGTTACGAGGTGGCTTTGCCGGCATTAGCTTTACTTCCGACTGGATAGCATTTTCTATAGGCCTGTCATTCACATTTGCAGCATCGTATTTTTGAACCAGCCCTATCACTTTCAGGCGACTAGCAACCTGCGTTGCGGGGATTGTATCAATATAGGTTTTACTAAAAGAATCATTAATGGCAGGGTTAGTAAATGCAACGTCCCCAAAAATACTTGCCCCGGTAGCGCACACTTTCCTAACCACATTCATGTGCGAATACCTTGTAGCAGGAACGATAGGATCGCCATACATCCAGAACCATGAGGTGTCATAAGGAGGCGCACAAAATTGCCAATATGCGTTACAACTTGCTCCGCAGGCCGGACGTGCATAATTATCCTGGGGGTATGTTGCGCTGCTAATACTGTCTTCTTTGACGTATGCATTGATATAAAATGTCCCTGTTTGCGCTGATAAAGCTTTCCCTTTTACAGTGATCGTCAGTACGCTGGTGGTATCGTTATAGGTGCCTAATAGCGTCACATCGAAGCTTGGAGTAAGCCCACTATCGGTTGCTATATAGCCATCCCAGGATCTGCCTTTCCCAACGGCACCGCTAAACAGATTGCGATCTATCGTGGCAGCAGGCCACCCAACGCAGGTAGAGCATCCGCAATAAGTACTATTAAAAACATCTGGTGAGAGCGCCATACCATCGCTGTTATGAAAAGATGCGACAATGGCCCGGGGATAATTCGGCTCAATACTGCGCTCAATATCTTCGGCGCCATCAGGGCAATAGCCGCACCAGGTTCCCGTTCCCTCTTCCAAAAGAACGTATTTTTTTCCTCCGGTAGTAACGCTGTATTGTGCGAAGGAAGCTTTAAACACCAGCAATGCTGATGAAAGTAAAAGAATAGATTTCAATTTCATTTTATGGGAATTTTATTGTTTAAAAATTAATAACTATCGCAATTTAATAAATAAATTATGAAAAGGAGAAATTTAAAAGATTTTTTTTGGTTCAGATATGAAGCCACTATTAGCAAGTTAACGAATTGCAGAACTATTTTGATTTATTTGCCACATGACAAATTTCTGCCTGGGTTTCTACATCCTGCGACAGGGAATTAACTATTGTGCAAAAATTTTCCTACCCGTAGCAACACCCTTTTTTGATTTTAATCCCCGACATTTACACCTTCACAAACTAATCTAAACATGCAAACTGTAAAATGGTCAAATGTCACTCACTGCTCCGCTATGCAGCCATTTTCAAATTATGATAGGGCGGAAAAAACTTTCACTTTGTTCAAATACGGAAATGACAGGGTAAGTTCATGAGGACTACTCCCGCTAAAAAGGTTAAGTTTTGTTAAGTTTAGATAAGTTTTGTTAAGTTTTGACAGGAAAGCAATCGAACAGGATTTGGCCACTTTTCAAAAGTCGTCAAATCTAACCGCGCGTAAATTCTATGATCATTTAAGCTGTTGTTTAATTATTTTTGCCGCATGACAAATTTCAGACCGGGCGGGTTTCAGCAATTGCCTTTGGTAGTAAAAAACCTGATCATCATTAATGTGCTGGTTTTCGGTATTACCTATGTTGCGGGCCTCAGGGGTATAAACCTCGATGATTTACTGGCCCTGCACTACTGGCAATCGCCCTTATTCCGCTGGTGGCAGATATTTACGCACATGTTCATGCACGGCAGCATCAGCCACATATTTTTCAACATGTTTGCTTTGTGGATGTTCGGGAGGATACTGGAAAATGTATGGGGGCCGCAGCGGTTTCTGGTGTTCTATTTAGTCTGCGGGCTGGGCGCTGCTTTTTGCCACCTTGGCGTTTTAACTTTTGAATACACCCGGTTCCATGATGCATTTATGCATTACCAGCAAAACCCCACATTTGTGGAATATGCACAGCTTATCAAACATCATAATTTAGCTGATGATCCTGTATTGGCCAAGATACTCTCTTTCTGGTCTTCTAATGGTGATTGCAGCGATTGCGCTTCTACTTCTATCCTACGTGTAAATGCCTACTATTCCGCTATGATCAATGAGGCAACAGTAGGTGCCTCAGGCGCTATCTTTGGACTACTTTTTGCATTTGGGTATTTATTCCCCAATACTGAATTGTATATCTATTTTATTCCTATTCCCATAAAGGCTAAATGGCTCGTTGCGGGGTATGCGTTACTTGAACTTAGCCAGGGACTTTATAATTCTGCGGGGGATAATATCGCCCACTTTGCCCACCTTGGTGGTATGCTGTTTGCTTTCATATTGTTAAGAATATGGAATGACAAGATACGAAACCACTTTTATTAATAACTTTAGGGAACGATGAGTACAAGGCGTAAAAGATCAGCACTATCCTATATACCCGGCTATAAGAACAATGCGGTGCTACAGTTAATTATGGCTTCCGGCGTGGCATTTGTGGTACTTGGTGTTAGCTGGGCAATCATTAAGATCGTTTATGAGGGAAATGACGCAAACTTCAACCAATATTTTATACGCAATCTTGCGCTGCCTTCGTTACAAGTGTTTAAAACCCATTGGTGGACCCTGCTTACCTACGGATGGTTTCACTTTAACGGCTTCTGGGAACTGCTCAGCAATATGCTTTGGCTCTATTGTTTTGGGTCTGTAGTGCAAATGTTGGTCGGCCACAGGCAGATAATACCGTTGTATGTATACAGTTTACTGACCGGTGGTGCATTTTATTTGCTGACGCAACTGCTACCGGTTTCCATGCCGGCCACTATAGGTATCTTAGGATCGCGTGCGGGACTCATGGGCATGGCTGCGGCAGCTGTGTCATTGACTCCACAGTACAGGTTCTATCTTACGGAGACTTTCAGTGTACCTATACTTGTGGTTGCCGGCGTATTCGCGGCATTAATGATCATTGGCTCCGGCTTCTTTTTACCGGTAATACTGATGCTGGCCGGTGGCGCGCTTATGGGCTTTTGGTACATAAAGCTTTTGAAAGCGGGGTACAGGCCTGGCGAATGGATGTATAGCTTTTCTGAGAAGGTAGAAAGCCTGGTAACTCCTAATGAAAATGCTTTGTGGCTAAAGCAAAGCAAAAAAAGAAATGAAGGTGCGGGTGCCATGTATGAGCCCAAGAATGGCATCTCCCAAAAACGGATAGACGACATACTTGACAAGATCAACCAAAAGGGATATAATTCTCTTTCGAAAGAAGAAAAGGATATATTGCTTCGAGCCGCGAAGGGAGAATAACGAAACTCAATCCCAAACGAACCCTTTGTTACCACCAGACAACTATTTCAGGCCAAGACGGGCCTTTTTAAATGAAAATCGTGGAGTGACTCCCAAAAAGAGTATAACGTTAAAGCTCTTTCCTCAGTCTTGCAACGGGAATATTTAGTTGCTCCCTGTACTTGGCAACTGTGCGGCGGGCAATGTTGTAGCCTTTTTCCTGTAGCATGTCAGTGAGATGCTCGTCGGAATAGGGTTTGTGCTTGTCTTCTGAACTGATGAATTCGTTTAGTATTGTTTTTACTTCGCGGGTGGATACTTCTTCGCCGCTTTCCGTTTGCAGGGCTTCCGAGAAAAAATATTTAAGCTTATAGGTGCCGTATTCAGTTTGCACATACTTACTGTTTGCCACGCGTGATACTGTCGATACATCCAGGTTGGTGGTCTGTGCAATGTCTTTTAGTATCATAGGTTTCAGCGTTGTTTCATCGCCGGTTATGAAAAATTCCCTTTGAAAATTAAGGATGGCCTGCATAGTGTGCAGTAATGTGTGCTGGCGTTGTTTAATGGCGTCAATAAACCATTTTGCTGAATCCAGTTTCTGCTTTATGAAGATGACCGCTTCCTTTTGCTGTTTATTTTTTTTCTCGCTCCTGTCATAGGCTTTTATCATCTCCCTGTATCCTTCTGAAATACGGAGTTCAGGCGCATTCTTTGAATTTAGCGAAAGCTCGGGAACACCGTTGTTATTAAAGATAAAAAAATCAGGGATGATATAGCTTTCCGCCTTGTTAACTACTGCAAATGCAGCCCCGGGTTTGGGATTCAGCTTGATGATAATATTTATCACGTTTTTGAAATCATCGTTATCCAGCCCTAAGTGCCTTTGTATTTTATCATAGTGCTTCTTGGTAAACTCATTGAAATACTTATCTAATATTTCGATGGCATTGCGTACCGGCTTTGAGTCTGGCAGCCGTTTCAGTTGTAGTACCAGGCAGTCCTGTAGGGTTACGGCACAAATACCAGGGGGGTCAAATAATTGTATCTGTTTTACCAGTTCTGCGATCTCTTCGGGGTTGGTATCTATGTTTTGTCCAAAGGCCAGGTCATCAACAATCGAGGTTATCTCCCGCCTCAGGTACCCATATTCATCCAGGCTGCCTATTATCTGCTCTGCAATTTTCTGGCATCGCTCATCAAGCTCCAGCATGCCGAGTTGGTCCAGAAGGTGTTCATGAAAGCTTGTTTCCACCCGTGTCGGCGTAGCCACCCGTTCGTTATCACCGCCGCCATAGTAATCATCGCCATAGTCATACCCGCTACTGTCATCATCTTCTCGCCTTAGAAAATCATCCAGGTCCACCTTTTCCGCAGTATCATTGCTCAGCTCTACTTCGTCGCCGGCTTCACCATCTTCCCCTTCACCGGCATTATCTCCGAGCTCATAATTATCCTGATCTGTATTGTTGTTCTCCAATTCAAATTCAAGAGCTGGGTTTTCTTCGAGTTCCTCTTTTATTCTTTCTTCGAGATTAGCAGTAGGTATCTGCAGCAGTTTCATTAACTGAATCTGCTGGGGGGATAATTTTTGTAGTAGCCTTTGCTGGTTCGACTGTCTAAGCATATAATATCTTCAGGGCCTGATGCAAAAATAAAATTTAAAGCCACAAAACCATATTATTGCAGGCCTTCCACCTGCTATTATTTATTTTAAGGCTGTTTTGTTAAAAAGCTTCTTTAATACAAACTTATATTGTATATTGTCCATGATAAATGAAGCTGTGGGCATGAGCAAAAAACCATACATCTCTCCATCTTTTTCCTACGTTCCTTTAGAAGAGACTTTACAGATAGCTCCCAAAAAGAAGCAATTATTCATAGGGATACCTAAGGAAACATCCTTCCAGGAGAGTCGTGTAGCGCTAACGCCTGAGGCTGTTTCCGTATTGGTAAATGAGGGACATGATGTAGCCGTAGAGCATAGTGCGGGAGAAGGGTCGTTTTATTTTGATAATGATTATAGTGAGGCTGGCGCCCACATTGTTTATGAGAAGTCTGAACTCTACAAAGCTACAACTATCATTAAGTCTGCACCTATTTCTGATGAGGAAGCAGGGCTGTTGCAACCTAACCAGGTAGTAATATCCCCTATACATATGCCCTTGCTTAAAGAGGGTATCTTAGAACAACTGATCGCTAAGAAAGTCATTGCCATCGCTTTTGAATCTATTAAGGACGATGCAGGCACCTATCCTATTGTACGCTCCATGAGCGAGATAGCAGGTAACTATGCCATAATCACCGCAGCAAGATACCTTGCCAACACTGACAATGGCAAGGGTGTGTTATTAGGAGGCATATCGGGTGTTCCGCCTGCGCGCGTGCTCATTATTGGCGCCGGTGTTGTTGGCGAATTTGCCGCCCGGGCAGCATTTGGGCTGGGCGCTTCGGTCAAGATATTCGACAACTCCATTTACCGGCTGATGCGGCTGCAAAATAATATTGGCAGGCGCTGCTTTACTTCTGTATTAGAACCCATTACGCTGGCGGAAGAGCTGATGAATGCAGACGTTGCTGTTGGGGCATTAAAACCGATAAACGGCATAACACCGGTAGTAGTTACGGAGCAAATGGTCAGCAACATGAAAGCCGGTTCCGTGATCATTGATGTAAGTATAGACAGGGGCGGATGTTTTGAAACATCAAGGCTTACTTCTCACGAAAAGCCAACGTTTAAAAAATATGACGTGATTCATTATTGCGTACCCAATATCGCGTCGGCGGTTTCACGCACAGCATCGCGCGCCATAAGCAATGTGCTAATGCCCATTATGCAGCAGTGTGCCGATATGGGCGGCGTGGAAGAGTTAATACTGGCAAAAAGCGGCATCAGAAGAGGAGTGTATTTGTATAAGGGCTGCGTAACCAATGCGCCAATTGCCAAAAGGTTTAATTTCAAATATACAGATCTTGATTTATTGCTCGCATCACAAAGCTAACCTTCCATATAATACGTATATACCATTATGCCTAACTACCGGATGAACAAAACTATTGCCGGCTATCATATACTTATGATACTATCAGCCGTCGATTTCAGGATCAGCGGCGCCGAAGATATGGTGATCCGCGAGTACCTTGTCAATGAATTCCCATTCAATGTAAATCTTGACAAACAAATGGAAGTGATCAGCCGGTTGCTTCCGGAGGAATGGGAAAGCCATTTTTTAAAAGTCATGGACGATTTTTATGACGATGCGACCGTAGAAGAACGCAGGAACCTCTTACAGTTTGCAATCGTACTGGCCAAAGCAGATAATGTAATTACTCATGAAGAAAATCATTTCCTGAATTTAATGTTTGATCACTGGGAAGCTGTTTAGAGAGTCTGATGGCTTAATTTCCGGAATGTTGTAGAAGTGTGTGATGCATCGCCGGCGCGCGCAGAAAAAAACAGTGATGCAGATGGTGGAAACCAGCGCTATTAAGCCAACAGACGATTAAAAATCCCCCAATTCTTATGACCCGGTATTTAGACCAGCATTATAGTTGCTGGCGGTTGTCTTAGTTTGAGTGTTATGCTCACCCTTCTTTATGATCCCGGTAAAGATCATCACAAATACCGCGATCGCGGCTATGATGCGATAGATACCAAATGCGCGGAAAGTATGTTTTTGTACATAAGTAATAAATGTTTTGATAGCTATAAGCGCTACTATAAAAGCAATAATATTCCCGACGATCAGCATGCCCATTTGCCCCGGTTGAAAAGTCAGGCCTTCTTTATGGAAATCCAATAATTTCTTTGCCGATGCGGCTGCCATAGTGGGTACGGCGAGAAAGAAAGAAAACTCGGCTGCCAGTTTCCTGGTGAGCCTTTGCTGCAGGCCGCCAACTATTGTTGCCGCGCTTCTTGATACGCCGGGTATCATGGCGATAACCTGGAAACAGCCAATAATAAATGCTTTGGGGTAACTGATTTTCTGATCGCTGTCTATATTGCCCCGCATAAAAAAGTTGTCAATAAATAAAAGGACAATACCACCTAGCAAAAAGCTTACTCCCACTGTAAGGCTGCTTTCTAATAAAGCATCTATTCTTTTTGAAAACAGCGCACCCATGATAGCAGCTGGGATAATGGCCGCAGCCAGCTTCACATAGAACTCCCATCTGGCAAAGTCGAAGAACTTACGCCTATACAAGACAACTACCGATAAAATAGCGCCAAACTGGATGCAGACCTCGAATAGCTTTGTAAATGCTTCTTCATTAATACCCATAATGGAACTGGCAATGATCATATGGCCGGTAGAGGATATGGGAAGAAATTCTGAGATACCTTCTACTATGCCGAGTATTACAACCTGGATCCAGTTCATAAGCTATGGAATATTGATGTATTTATGCGTTTGTAAAGATAGTTGCCATTTTGGATGTTGCTTAATATAGTCTATAAGCAATGGGGTAATCGTTTCTTTTTTGCTCCATTCTGGTTGCAGGTATAGTTTACAATTCCGGGAAACCCTGGCGGCATACTCTTCCGCCCAGTCAAGGTCGGACCTGTGATAAACGACTATTTTGAGCTCATTAGCCTGCTCCATATATTCATCCAAAGGCGCTTTAAACTTTTTGGGAGAAAGGGTGATCCAATCCAAATTACCGGTTAAAGGATGCGCCCCGGATGTTTCTATATGTGCCTTAAATCCAGCCTTGTGCAATGCATCGCAAAGTGCAGTCAGGTTATGCATAGCGGGTTCTCCCCCTGTTATTACCGCTATGCGGCCCGTATGATGCTGCGCTACGCCAACGATCTCGTCAGTTGTCATCAGCGGATGTGCCGAAGCATCCCAGCTATCTTTCACATCGCACCACACACACCCTACATCGCAGCCGCCCAGCCTGATAAAATAGGCAGCCTTACCAGTATGATACCCCTCACCCTGTAATGTATAAAAATGTTCCATTACAGGATAGGAGATGGTCTTTTCAAGAGTTTTTACCACACAATAATATTAACAATATTAACTGCCCACACCTACCTGCGCTTTTTGCTTTGCAGCCAAGAGCGTATTTTTCATCAGTCCGCAAATGGTCATTGGGCCCACTCCTTTAGGTACCGGAGTGATGTAACTACATAATGGGGCAACATTGTCGAAATCCACATCGCCCACGAGTCTTGAACCGGTCTTTTTGGTAGCGTCGTCAATACGATTGATGCCTACGTCTATAACGATAGCGCCATTTTTCACCATGTCGGCAGTGACGAAATAGGGCTTACCAATAGCGGCAACGATGAGGTCTGCCTGTAGCACAATGTCTTTCAGGTTCTTAGTACGGGAGTGGCAAAGTGTTACTGTGGCGTTGCCGGGATTGGTATTCCTGCTTAGCAATATGGTCATAGGGGTGCCTACTATGTTGCTCCTGCCGATTACTACGCAATGAAGACCGTCAATATTTATGTTATAATGCTCCAGCATGAGCATAATACCATATGGAGTGGCCGGTAAAAAAGTAGGCTGGCCCAGCATCATCTTGCCCTGTGAAATGGGATGAAAGCCATCCACATCCTTTGCCGGTGAAATACTATTAATGACCAGGTCAGGAGAGATATGACGGGGCAATGGTAACTGCACCAATATGCCGTCCACAGATTCATCATCATTGAGCCTGTTTACTTCACTGATCAGGAACGCTTCGGTAATATCTGCGTCAAACCGCAAGAGGGTGGAATCAAACCCCAGACTTTCACAGCTTTTTACTTTAGAACCTACGTAGGCTTCGCTGGCGGGATTATTACCCACGAGAATTGCTGCGAGATGTGGTTTTTTGCCACCCTGGGCCTGCCAGTCTATTACATCCTGCTTAATTTGCTCCTTTATATGAGCGGATACAAGGGTACCATCAAGAATTTGCATAGCGCAAAGATACATTTAATGGGGGAATTGGGAATTTGAGATTCCCTCCTTCGCTGAAAAAGCTTCGGCGGGCAACGGGGGAATTAGGGTTAGGGTTTAGATTGCCTACCCTGTCATTTCCGAGTATTTGGGTAAAGTGAAAGTTTTTTCCCGGGCTGCCATGTAGCGAATGCCAAACCAGCAAACAGGCTAATTTTCCAAATTTCAAAGCTTTTTTGCATCATCACCAGTTTAAAAACTAAACCTTTCTTAACAAAACTCATCTAAACTTACCCTTTTAGAACGTGGGGGTTTGGTTGCCGCTCCCGTACTTTTCCGTACATTTTATCAAAGTGAAACTTTTTTCCCGTGATTGGGGCTGAAGGTTGTATACTTGTTTTGTAGCGGCGATTCATTGAGGGAGAAAGCAGAGAAAGCATCACTTTTTTTGTTGATAATAATATTGAGCAAAGGTAAACAATTTAATGTCTCAACTAACAATATTTATTTTATTTACAAAATAATTAACTTTAGCCATAACGTGTAATTTTATGAGATATTTCTGTAACAGAAGTTTCATTTAGTAATCTTTGTTATGCGCGTTGCAAACGCGCTGCCGGGGCATCCTCGTTGAAAACGATGACGAGCGAGGCATGCTCGTTGAAAGCAAAAAACAAGTGGGGTGGGTCGAGCAGCATTTGTTGTTTAAAAGTAAATACTTTTGATTTTAAAAAAAGCCATGACAAAAGAACAAGTAACTTCAAAGTTTGAAGAATTAATTAAAAGTGCAGTAATAATATATGAAAAGACGATTTCTCAAAGCGAAAACCCAATTATTGACTCGCCGTCTTATTTTAAGCTATTATCATCTACAAAAATGCTATTTACCTATTTGGGTCAGATACTTATCTTGAATTAATAGAACACTACTGTTCAAAAAGACTAAATGCTGGTATTCTGCAAGGAATTTTGGAATCAGGTAAGCAAGAATTTGAATCTGGTTTCTTGAACCATCCTAAAATATTAATTACAGCGGAATCCATTGAAACACTTATTGAGCAAGCAGAATATTTATTATCAGAAGATTTCAAAGATGCGGCATGTATACTAGCGGGTGGCACACTTGAACTAACATTGAAAAGTATGCTAAAAAATAAATTTACAGGTGTACAATTTGACTCTAATTCTGGAATTGATAAGTTAAATAAAAAGTTGTTAAATGAAGCCAAAGCCTATGAAAGTTCAACTTATAAACTAATAGATAGTTATAGGGATTTAAGAAATTGGGCTGCTCATGGTAATTATGAAAGATATACTATTGACAGAGTAAAGGAATTTATTTTCTTCCTAAGGAATTTTATTAGTACCCATTATGCACTAAAATAAGAATCCCTGTCGTCCTCCGTTTGCAACCTACCGTGTACCCACATCTTTTTGTAGTTTTATGCAAATTTGTCCATTATGAGTGTTCGTATCAATCTCTTTCGACCAAATTTCACTAATCGTTTTAATGATAAACGGTTAGAAAAAAGG
>Ga0182030_10011037_pt1 | contig 18263 bp, 12 predicted proteins | sample 812S3MmetaG_FD_121299 | JGI IMG/M metagenome (GOLD analysis project Ga0182030, IMG submission 121299) | Permafrost microbial communities from Stordalen Mire, Sweden - 812S3M metaG (Illumina Assembly) | ecosystem: Environmental > Terrestrial > Soil > Wetlands > Permafrost | place: Sweden...
AAACGACTTGACGTATTGATAAGTCACCGCCACCCGGTCGGAGGTTTGCTTCCAAGATATTGTGCCGCTGCCAGAAACCGGATCGGGGTTCAAATCATCAAACCAGGCGGAAACGCGCGGCAGATTGAAATGATTGGATGGCCAGCTAAAGGATGTGCCGGGGGTATAGGCTATGTATGCGGTATCGCCAGCATTCATCGTCAAATAACCATTGCTGCCGATATAGAAAACATTGGCGCGTGTATTGTAAATGGCCACCGTCTGACCGCCACTCAAGAAGACTTGCGCATAATCATCATCGCCCAGCAAAAGATTGTTGCCGCCGGTGGGGTCAGTCGGAAATGCAGATGCCGGCTGCTGGCAAAGAGAATAAAAATTTGCGCTCCCGTTTGGCGTGAAAGTTAATGTATGAAACTGCAGGTCGTTTGTGCGCACAGTCCCGTCGAAGCCTTCCGTGAACCAGTCCGTCACCTGTGCCCAGCACGGCGCGCAAATCAGAAACGCCAAACTCACAAACAAAACCCACCGGCGGATGAATGGTTTAGTTTTCATAATTACATTTTGCCCGTTTGAACATACCAGACCGGCAAATTTTAACGCAAAGACGCAGAGACGCAAAGGTCTTTCCAGCCGGCCACCATCCATTTTGTAGGAGACGAGGTGACGAGTCTCTAACTTAAAAATTAACTTGGGCCGTCATATTTGAGACTCCTCACGTCGTCTCCTACGCGTTTGAAATGGGGCGCGCGCCCGTCCCGGTGGCCGTTTTCGGCGTCGCGCCAAAAACCCGTTTTCCAAACTGGTTTCGTTCGCGTGGTTGGCGTATTTCGCGGTTTCAATTTGACCGCGAACCGCGCGAAATACGCGAACGGAAATCCCCAGCGCCGTCAGGCGCGGCATATTTGTAGAACCCAAAACAAAACCATTTTCAGCCCCGTCGGGGCGGCATCTTCCGTTCGCACACCCGATGATGTCGCTCCTGACGGAGCTTGATTCGTTTTTGAAATGCCATCTACAAATATGTCAGCCCTGACGGGCTTTGAAAATCTAGGCTCCATCAGTGGCCACCCATCCCAACGGGATTAAATCATTCAGCCCAAGGTTGCGCGGGCGCGCTACCTTGGGTAATCGTCCCACAAATTTTTCTACCCGGAACGGGTTGCATCATCCCCGTCAAAACGGATGAAACCCCGTTGGGGTTTTGTAAAGGGGTCAGTCCTAGTTTCATTCAAGGTCAAATTCATTTTGCTCCACCGTTTCAATTTTCAACTGCAAAACCCGGCTTTGGTCTAACCACTACGCCGGCCCGTGTCAAGACCAGGACTGACCCGTTTACCTTTATGGGTTTCTATTGACCCGCCCGCGCGCCTCCGCGAACCTTTTGCGATGGCGGTCCCGCCTCCCATTTTGATTTTGCCCTTCGCGCTGCTGCTGGGCGCGATGGCGTTCGCGCCCGTGCTCGCGCCGCGCGGGTGGCGGCGGCATTACGCCAAAGTCGCGCTGGGACTCGGCGCGGTCACGCTCGGTTATTACATTTTGGTTTTGCGCGACACCACCAGCCTCGCGCACACGGCGCATGAATACGTCAGCTTCATCGCACTGGTCGGGTCGCTGTTTGTCGTGGCGGGCGGAATCCACCTCGGCGTCAAAAGCGGGGCCACGCCGCTGGCGAACGTCGTTTTTCTGCTCGCCGGCGCGGTGGCCGCCAATTTTCTCGGCACCACCGGCGCGGCGATGCTGCTGATCCGCCCGTGGATTCGGATGAACGAGTCCCGCGTCGCGGCGCATCACGTCGTCTTTTTTATTTTCCTCGTCGCCAACGTCGGCGGCTGCCTCACGCCCATCGGCGACCCGCCGCTGTTCCTCGGTTTTTTGCAAGGCATTCCGTTCTGGTGGGTCGCGCAAAAATGCTGGCCGGCCTGGACCGTCGGCACCGGGCTGCTGCTCGGAATTTTTTATGTCGCGGACAAAATCAGTTTTGCCCGCGCGCCAAACGCAGTGCCGGAAAAAGCAGCGACATCGGAAACCTGGACGTTCACCGGCCGGCCCAATTTATTTTTCCTGGCCGTGATTCTGGGCGCGGTGTTTGTGAACCACCCGCCGTTCCTGCGCGAAGGACTGATGCTCGCCGCCGCGCTCGGTTCCTATTTTACGACGCCCAAATCCGTCCACGCGGCGAATGAATTCAATTTTCATCCGGTCACGGAAGTCGCGGTTTTGTTCGCCGGCATTTTTGCGACGATGATGCCCGCGCTGGCGTGGCTCAATCAGCACGCGGCGTCGCTGCTGGGGCCGTCGCCGTCGCCGGGGATTTTTTACTGGGGCACCGGCGCGCTGTCCGCCGGGCTGGACAACGCGCCGACGTATCTCGGCTTTTTGAGCGCGCTGCAAGGCGTGACCGGCACGCCGGAAATCGCCGGCCTGCTGGCGCACCAGCCGGTTCACCTGCTCGCCCTCAGCCTCGGCGCGGTGTTTTTCGGCGCGGCCACCTACATCGGCAACGGCCCGAATTTCATGGTCAAGGCCATCGCCGAATCGCGCGGCGTGCGGACGCCGTCGTTTTTGGGCTTCGTCGGAAAATTCACGCTGCCGTTCCTGCTGCCGGTTCTAGTAACCGTCTGGTTACTGTTTTTCCGGGGTTGAAATCCGGCGCGGTTCTGGCATAATTTTGCGCAACGGCCTTTGGTTCCATTGAAGGCGGTCGAGGGCAACCCGGATGCGAACGCTCTACAACATTCTGTTTTTGATATTTTTCGTGCTGTCGTCGCCGTATTATTTCTGGCGGCTGCGGCGGCGCGGCGACTGGCAGCGCGATTTCGGCCAGCGCTTCGCCATTTACGATCCGTCGGTCAAGCAGGCGCTGACCAACCGCCATGTCATCTGGCTTCACGCCGTCAGCGTCGGCGAGGTCAACCTCTGCACCCAGATCATCCGCGCGCTGGAGCCGCGCGCGCCCAACGCCAAGATCGTCGTCTCCTGCACCACCACCACCGGCATGGCGGAACTGCGCCGGCGGCTGCCGACGCACGTGAGCAAAATTTATTACCCGCTGGACCGCCGCAAATATGTCCGGCACGCGCTGGCCACCGTCAACCCGCTGGCCATCGTGCTGGTGGAGGCGGAAATCTGGCCGAATTTTCTCTGGCGCGCGCACGACTTGAACATTCCGGTGTTCCTCGCCAACGCGCGGCTGTCCGACCGCTCATTCCCGCGCTACAAAAAATTCGGCTGGCTGTTCCGGCCGCTGTTTGCGTCGCTCACCGGGGTCGGCTGCCAGAACGAGGAGGACGCCGACCGGCTGCGCGCCGTGGGCTGCCGGACGGACGCCGTGCAGGTGGTGGGCAACCTGAAGTTCGACGCGGCCACGCTGTCCGAACGGCGCAATTTCGACGTGCGCGCCCTGCTCCGCCAGCTTGGCGTGGCCGACGACGCGCCGGTGCTGGTGGCCGGCAGCACGCACGACGGCGAGGAAATTATTCTGGCGGACAGCACGCGCCGGCTGCGCGAAAAATTCCCGAAATTGTTTTTGATCCTCGTGCCGCGCCATTTTGAGCGCTGCAAGGACGTCGGCCAGAAACTGCGGGCGCGCGGCGTCAAATTCATTTACCGCAATGAAATTTTTCCGGCCACGCATTTGGCTCCGGGCGAGGTGGACTGCCTGGTGGTCAACACCACCGGCGAGCTGAAATTTTTCTACGAGCCGGCGGACGTGGTTTTTGTCGGCAAAAGCCTCACGGCCGTCGGCGGTCAAAATCCCATCGAACCGGGCGCGCAGGGCAAGACCATCGTGTTCGGGCCGAACATGCAGAACTTCGCCGACATCACGCGGAATTTTCTGAAGCAGGACGCCGCCGTGCAGGTGAAAGACGCCGCCGCGCTGGAGCGCGTCCTCGGCGAACTGCTGGCGAACCCGGCGCGGCGCGCGGAACTGGGCCGGAACGCGGAGAAAGTCGTCGCCGAAAACCTCGGCGCGGTCGAGCGCACGGTGGAAATGATTTTGCCGCACTTGAAGGAGAACGGGTTTTTCATCGCGCCGGAAAAGTGACGCGGCGCGTTGGCCGGGTCCTCATCTCGAAAAAATCGGTGGAGCGAGCGTCCGCGCGAGCCGCGCAAACCCAAGGCTCACGACAGCTCGCGCGGACGCTCGCCCCACCAAATTAGGACACTGGCGATGCGTTTCGCCGCTTGACGAACGCGCGCGCAATTTTCATATTCCCTTCCGCTTCGCCGCCGCCGCCGGTGCAGAGGTGATGGCGCGAAGCAATTATGTCAAAGTCGCAGGCCCGAAAAAAGGAAACGGCTCCAGTTCTAAAAACTGAAAAGCCCCGCGCCCTCGCACCCGGAGACGCCGCCGCCGCCCTCGCCGAAAAAGTCAAGGACCTCGTCCGGCTCGCGCGGGACCAGGGCCAGCTCACTTTTGAGGATGTCGGGGAGATTTTGGCGGACGAATTTTCCACGCCGGCGCTGCTTGACCAGGTTTTCGCCAAACTCCGCGAACTCGAAATCGAAGTGGTGGACGCCGCCGAGATGGATCACGTCAAGCCCGCCGGGCAGGAGGACGAGGACGAGCCGGACCCGCAGCTCGACGCGCTCGACGATCCGGTGCGGATGTATCTCAAGCAGATGGGCGCGGTGCCGCTGCTGACGCGCCAGCAGGAAGTGGAAATTTCCAAACGCATCGAGGCCGCCGAAAACGAAGTGCGCCGGATCGTCCACAGTTTTGGCTTCGCCGGCAAGGAACACATCGCCCTCGCGGAAAAACTGCTGGCCGACCCGCCGCGCGAACGGTTCGACCGCGTGGTGCTGGACAAAAAAGTGAACAACCGCGCGGCCCATCTGCGCATGATGCAACAGCTCATCGTCCGCGTGCGGGAACTCGACGCGGAAGTGGACCGGCATTTCAACCACTGGCGGGACGCGCACCAGCACGCCAAGCGCAACCGCGAACACACCGAGTTTCAAAAGCGCGACGCCAAACTCCAGGCCGCCTGCGCGAAATTCTGCTTCAAGCAAAATGTCACCGAGGAGATGGTGCTCGTGGCTGAAAACATCCACGACAAGCTGCAATACAGCCTGCGCGCCCTCGCCGACGCGCAGTTCCAGCGCGAATCCAGCGCGCAAAAACACCTCGTCGAGGCCGAGCAGCAGAAAATCCGCGCGCTGGAGGAATTCGTGCGGCAGCCCGCCGACGATTTTTTGCAGGCGTTCGACCGTTTGCGCGACGCCTCGGCCCGCGCGCTCCAGGCCAAGACGGAAATGGTCGAGGCCAACCTGCGCCTCGTCATCTCCATCGCCAAGCGCTACACCAACCGCGGCCTGTCGTTCCTCGACCTGATTCAGGAAGGCAACATCGGCCTGATGAAGGCGGTGGAAAAATTTGAATACCAGCGCGGCTACAAATTTTCCACCTACTCGACCTGGTGGATTCGCCAGGCCATCACGCGCAGCATCGCCGACCAGGCGCGCACCATCCGCATTCCGGTGCACATGATTGAAATCATCAACAAGCTGATGCGGGCGCAGAAAAAATTATTGCAGGAACTCGACCGCGAGCCGACGCCGGAGGAACTGGCCGATGAAATGCAACTGCCCGTGTCGCGGGTGCAGGCGGTTTTGAAAATGGCGCAACAGCCGGTGTCGCTCCAATCGCCGGCCGGCGACGGCGACGAGGCGAGCCTCGGCGATTTCATCGAGGACAAGGCGGCGGACAATCCGCTCGACATCACCAGCTTCAGCCTGCTCAAGGACAAGCTCGGCGACGTGTTGTGCAGCCTGACCGAACGCGAGCGGCAGGTGCTGGAACTGCGGTTCGGCATTGGCGACGGCAACGCGCGGACGCTGGAGGAAGTCGGCCAGCAGTTCCGCGTGACGCGCGAGCGCATCCGGCAGATCGAGGCCAAGGCGCTGCGCAAAATGCGCCATCCCACGCGGATCAAGCAACTGCATGGCTTTCTGGACATCGAACAACTGGACAACGTCTTGAGCACGGAATTGACTTGTCGCGGCAACGGCGCGGCGCAGAATAAGGCCGGTGCGGGCCCATAGCTCAGCGGTTAGAGCAGGCGACTCATAATCGCTTGGTCCTCGGTTCAAATCCGAGTGGGCCCACCACTGTCGAAACTTCACCGGCCAGCGGCGGCATTTCCTTTCGCCAGCGGAAGCGGTCATGGTCTGAAACTCTTTTTCTTTGGATTGCGCTGGCGGCGGCGGCGCACTAACTTGGCAGCCGATTTGATTGTTTTTTAACTGAAATGGCGGCGAACACCACATTAAACTCCGGCGAAGAAGCTCAATTGACGCAGACGATTGAGATGTTCGAGGTCATTGTCCAGTCGCAGCCGGCGGACACGCAGTCGCTGGAAATTCTCAAGGAGGCTTATTCCAAGCTGGGCCGCGAGGACGACGTGGTCAATACCTCGAAACGGATCGCGCAGGCGTATTTGCAGCAGGGCCAGTTGTCGTCGGCAATCCTGGAATATGAAACGGTCTTGCAGTACCGGCCCGAAGACACGGACGTGCGCGCCGCGCTGAAACAAATCGAGGAACGGGCGAGCAGCGCGGTGGTGCAGCCGGCCTCCGATATGCTGGCCATGGCGTCGGTTTCGGAAACCACGATGCTGCGGCGCAAGGCGCGCTCGGTGGCCTCCGAAGAGGTGGATGACGGGCGCAAGTCATTGTATAAAATTTTCGTCGAAAGCAAAATCATCACGGCGGGCGATTTTGACTTGTGCTGGCGCAACATTGATCCGGCCCTTTCGCCGCCGGACGTGGTGGAGCCGTTCATCCAGACGCTGCATGAAAAAGGAATTTACCTCTTCGAAAAATCCCTGCGGCTGTTGTCCGACAAATCGCGCGTGGCGTATCTGCCACTGGACCGCTATGACGTGGACATGGACCTGACGCGCGGATTTCCGGCGGACGTGTGCCGGCGCTGGTGCGTGCTGCCGTTTGACCGGATGAGCAAGGCGATTTTGATTGCGACCGCGAATCCATTCAACCAGCAGGCGGCGAAGGATCTGGCCGAGGCGACCACGCACCGGCTGCTGTGGTATGTCGCCGCGCCCAACGACATTATTTCCAACCTCCGCAAGGCGTTCCGCTGACCATGGCCAAGATCAAGTCATACGCCGAACGCATCGCCGACGCGCTGGTCGAGGACGGGCTGTTGAGCGCGAACCAGATTGAGGAGTTGCTCGAACGCCAGAAAAAAGAGGGCGCGCGGCTGGTAAAACTGCTCGTTGACAAGGACAAGCAATACGTCAGCCCCGACGACCTCGCCGTGTGCGTGGGCCGTGTGCTGAATGTCTCGCCCATCAACCTGGCGCGCATCAGCATTTTGCCGGAAGTGCTGGAGCTGATTCCGCGCGACACGGCGCACAACCACAAGGTCATTCCCGTCGCCCGGCTGGAAAACAAATTGTATCTCGCGATGGCGGACCCGCTGAACGTCCTGGCCATTGACGACGTCCGGCGCATCACCAAGCTGGATATTTCCCCGCTCATCGCGTCCGAAAAAGCGATCACCGAAAAATTGAACGCCATTGACGCCGCCAAGAGCGGCTCGATGGAAGACCTCATTCAGGACGCCCAAAAACAAAGCGACAGCGAGGGCGAGGCCGACACGCTCGAAGCCGTCAAGGAAGCCTCCGAGGAAGTCAACCTGGACCAGCTCGCCGCCTCCAGCGAAGAAGCGCCCGTCATCAAGCTCGCCAACCTGATCATTCTCCAGGCCATCAAGGACCGCGCGAGCGACATCCATCTGGAGCCGTTTGAAAAAGTGATGCGTCTGCGCTACCGCATTGACGGCGTGCTGATTGACGCCACGCCGCCGCCCAAGCAGTTGCAGCTCGCGCTCGCTTCGCGCATGAAAATCATGTCGAACCTCGACATCGCCGAGCGCCGCCTGCCGCAGGACGGCCGCATGCGCGTCAAGGTCAGCGGCAAGGATTTCGATTTGCGCGTCTCGGTTTTGCCGACGGTTCACGGTGAAAAAATCGTGCTGCGCGTCCTCGACAAAAGCAATTTGTCCGCCAGCATTGACAAACTCGGCCTGGACGAAATGACGTTGAAACAATTCCGGGCCGCCATTGACGCGCCGCACGGATTGATTCTCGTCACCGGCCCGACCGGCTCCGGCAAAACCACCACGCTCTATTCCGCGCTCAACGAATTGAACAGCCCGCAGTGGAACATCGTCACCGTGGAAGACCCGGTGGAATTCCAAGTGCCCGGCATCAACCAGGTGCCGACCAAAAAAGACATCGGCCTCACCTTCGCCAACGCGCTCCGCTCCATTCTGCGCCAGGACCCGGACATCGTCATGATCGGCGAAATCCGCGACACCGAGACCGCCGAGATCGCCATCGAAGCCGCGCTCACCGGCCACCAGGTTTTGAGCACCATGCACTGCAACGACGCGCCCGGTGCCATCGCGCGGCTCGACGACATGGGCATCGCGCCGTTTTTGATTTCGTCCTCGGTGATTCTTTCCTGCGCGCAACGGCTGATGCGCCGCATTTGTTCGCATTGCAAGGAGCCGGTGACGTATCCGGCGAAAATGTTTGAAGACCTCGGCATTGACCCGGTGATGTTTGAAGGCGTCCAGCTTTACCGCGGCCGCGGCTGCGACCGTTGCAAACAATCCGGCTATGTCGGGCGCATGGCCATCATCGAGGCCATGACCATCACCGACCAGATCCGCAAACTCATCATCGCCCGCGCCAGCACTCGCGAAATGGCCAAGCTCGCCGTGAATCAGGGAATGAAAACGCTCCGCATGGTGGCGCTCGACCGCGCCCGCGACGGGATGACCACCCTCGAACAAGTCCTGGTCGTCACCTCCGCGTATTGACCGCGTTCAAAAAGCCCGGCGCGGAAGATTGCCGAACGGCTGCGGCGAATCCGAAAGCCACGGCGGCCGTTGCGCCTGTCCGTCCGGTTTCGCAGTCACCGGCAAGGCGTAGGGACTGGTGATGCTCGGCAACGGCATGATGCCCGTCGGCTTGCTGATGCCGCTTTGGAGCGGCGTGAAGGATTGTCCCAACCGATTGCCCAGCGGCAGCGGCTGCATATTCGGATCCGGCGCGGGCAGCGGTGCCAAACGGGGCGCCGTCGCCGGCTTGTCCGGCAGCGCACCGGGATCCATCAGCGTGCGGAAACGCTCCATCGCAGCCTCCTGCGCCAGATCCGGCTTGGCCACCGGTGCGGGCGGGCTGAACGGACTGGTCCACACGGACTCCGCCTTTGGTTCCGCCCCGAACGGTGAATTGGGCGCGATGCTCAACAACTGGTTGAAATACTTCGGGGAGCCTGGCTCCGGCTTGTCGCCGGAATGAAACAAACGGTCGTTGCCATTCTGGCGACGGAACGGATTATCCGGGGAATCCTCGCGCAGCAGCGCCGCGTTGGGCCGGCCGTTCGTGGCCGAACTGGACGAAGCGCGGCTCTGCCGCAGTAGATAACGCTCCGTCGCCGACAGTTTGTCTTCGTTTTTCGGATCGGCGAGGCCGAAGATTTTTTCCGACGTGGTCACGCCATAAATTTCCGCCGGCGTCAGCAGCGTCCAGTTTTTTTTGTCGTCCAGCAGCTTCTGCCAGCGCTGCGCCTGTTCCGGCGAAACCGGGCTGGGCGCCTGCATCCCCGGCAAAACATCAAATGAAACCGCCGGCTGGCCGCCGCCAAACGGCGACGCCGGCGCGTTGAACGCCCCCGCCGCACCGTGCAACGACGATGGCGGCATGAAGGCATTGGCCTTGTCCGCCACGTCGCCCGCCGGCTTGGAAAAAATAATCGGCTGCTGCGCCCCGACGCCTTGCGCCACCGCCACCGCCGCGCAAATGACCGCCAGCCGCCGCTTCAGATTTGACGGGCCAGAAAACATTTTCAATTTTAAGATTAACCCATTGGACTCTGCCCGTCAAAAATGAATTCAAAATGAAAAACCGCCGTTTTGACAGGCAAACAAGACCAGTCGGAAGTTGAACCAGCGCCGTAGGCGCGGAATCGTTGTAGCCACCCAGCCCCAAATTATTTCCAGCTCCGTCAGGAGCGGCATATTCCGACGCCCACAGAAGATGTCGCTCCTGACGGAGCTGGGGATTATTTTGGGAACGAAAACTACAAACATGCCGCGCCTATGGCGCTCCACTGCACGCGATGAAACCGAAAGCGCAAACAAAGTGCCGAAACAAAAACGGCCGGTGCATATTTTGTCATCTGTTCTAGTATCCGCTTTTCATCCGGCGAATCATCGTAAGGAACTAGGAAGCAAACTTTCCATCACACTGAGCGCACCTTTTGTCCGCTGAGGGTCGAGGGGATAACGATCGCGCGGCTTGAGAAGATTCAAATATGCATGGGGCTGCTCGTGGAACAAATTATTCGCCTTGTTGCGAAGAAATGTTTTGTAACACCAGCCATTTGTAACGACAAGCACCTGACAGTTCGGAAAATCGGTGGCATAACGGCGTGCCTGTTCAGGAGCGTAATCAAGCCCTGAACCAAAGTCCTTCGTCTCCATCAGGAGGACACAATCTTCTTTCTTCCGCTGGGAGGGTCGCAGAAAGCAAGCGACATCAATGCGCCCAGCAGAGCAGGGCAGTTCGATTTTCATCTGTTGCTCTGCCCATCCCAACGCGAGAAGTAGCGGAGCCACAAGAAAAATTCTGGTTTCGTGTTCTCGAATGTCTTCCCACTCGCACTCATTGCAGTAATAGTTTGCGAGGAGACGGATTTTGCGGACGGTGTTCGTTAACTCATCAGCAGCGGAAGGGCGCAAACCCTGCGAGATCATGAACTCAAGAATCTGGTCGTCTGTAATGGGATTTGTTGGCTCCGGCTCGGGTTCGAATGCTTGGACGGGTTGCGAAAGAAGCGAGTCGGCTAGATCGTGATGCTCTGACTTCCACGCCCTTGTGATTGCCGGCTGCGCCAGACCTTTGGTTAGAAGAGGCTTTTTAGGAGGAACTCGCCAGTCAACATAGCAGTAAGCACTTAAATCCCAACCGTCGAAGTCTTGCAGCCACTCCTTGTCGCCTTCTCCACGATGCACTCCATTCCGCTGAACGACTTCCCCAGCCGTAACAATTTCCGAGGATCCGCGCTTCAGAAGAACAATATTCCCGACATCGATTTGCTGCATGGCCTCATAAGCTAGGCCGACAAATGCCATTCCGTGGCGGAGGAAAAATTTTTCATAACCACGATCACGCCCCTCCGACCCCGCCGAAACCTGCCAGTATTTTTTGCTCATATTGAAATCCTCGTTCATCATCACTCCCGGAAATTCACAAACTGCACGGCCACGGGGAATTCATGGGCGCGCACGGCGGCGATGACGGTCTGCAATTCGTCGCGGCTCTTGCTGTTCACGCGCACCTCGTCGCCCTGAATCTGCGTCGTCACCTTGAACTTGCCCTCGCGGATGAAGCCGGTGATCTCCTTGGCCACCGCCGTCTCGATGCCCAGCTTGATCTTGATGGTCTGCCGCGCGTGGCCCAGCGGCGAGATGTCCGGCTCGCCCGACTCCACGCTTTTCATGCTCACGCCGCGCTTGGCGAGCTTGCCGATGACAATCTCGTTCAGCGTGGCGACCTTGAACTCGTTGTCGGCGGTGAGCTTGATCTCGGCTTTCTCCAGCACGATCTCCCATTTGCTGGCTTTGAAGTCGAAGCGGTTGGCCAGTTCCTTTTTGGCCTGGTTGACGGCGTTTTCGATTTCCATCGAGTTGACCTGCGAAACAATGTCGAATGAAGGCATAATGAATTTATGATTTGCGATTCACGATTTACGATTTTGCCGCCGCACGCAAACCTTAAATCGCGCGGCCGCCGTGGGGCGGCGGGCGGGCCGGGCGTGGTTGCGCCTTTACTTGCCGCGAAAATGCGGTAGTTATTTCCGCATGAAAGAATCAAACAATTTCCTGGTGCCCATCGTGGTGGAGCAGACGGCGCGCGGCGAGCGCAGTTGGGACATTTATTCGCGGCTGCTCGTGGACCGCATCCTGTTCCTCGGCACGCCGGTGGACGACAACATCGCCAACATCGTCATCGCGCAGCTCCTTTTTTTGCAGATGAGCGATCCGAAAAAGGACATCCATCTCTACATCAACTCGCCCGGCGGCAGCGTCTCGGCGGGCCTGGCGATTTACGACACGATGCAATACCTCACCTGCGACGTGAACACCTACTGCGTCGGCCAGGCCGCCAGCATGGGCGCGGTGCTGCTCGCGGCGGGCACGAAAGGCAAGCGCTACGCCCTGCCGAACGCGAACGTGATGATTCATCAGGTGCTCGGCGGTGCCGAAGGCCAGGCCAGCGACGTGGAAATCCGCGTCAAACACATGCTCAAACTGAAGCAGACCTTGAATGGCATCCTCGCCAAGCACACCGGCAAATCCATTGAGCAGGTGGATAAGGACTGCGACCGCGACAATTTCATGAGCGCCGCCGAGGCGAAAGCCTACGGCCTGGTGGATCTGGTCGTGCAGTCGCGCAAGGAAATTCCCGGCGCGGAAAAAGCGTAGTCCGCCATCGCACCGGTTTCATGTTTTCATTTCCAGCCGATGAACCTTGATGCTCCCGAAATCAGCCTCGTCATTCCCTGTTTTAACGAGGAAGGGAATTTGCGCGAACTCGTCAAGGCCATCCGCGAATCGGTCGAGCCGCTGAAAATTTCCTACGAGGTCGTCATCACCGACGATTGCAGCAAGGACAAATCGTGGGAAATCCTGAAAGAACTCGCGGCGGCGGACCCGCGCATCCGCGTGCAGAAATTTGCGTTCAACTGCGGCGAGAGCGCCGCGAGCTTCGCCGGCCTCAAGGCGGCGCGCGGAAAATATTTGTTCACGCTCGACGCCGATTTGCAAAACGATCCGAAAGACCTGCCGAAATTTCTGGAGCAATTGAAAAATTTCGACTGCGTCTGTGGCACGCGCGTGAAGGTGCGCGGCGAAGGCGACCATTTTATCCGCGTGGCGTCATCGCGTATTGCGAATGCCGTGCGCAACAAACTTTCCGGCGAAAAAATTTCCGACGCCGGCTGCACCTATCGCGCCTTCAAGCGCGAGTGCATCGAGAACCTGAAATTCTTCAAAGGGATGCACCGCTTCCTGCCGACGCTGTTCAAAATCGAAGGCCACACGGTCACGGAAATTGAAGTGAGCAACAATCCACGCTTCGCCGGCCAGAGCAATTACGGCGTGTGGAACCGGCTGTTCGCGTCGTTCTACGATTTGCTCGCCGTCCGCTGGATGAAGCAGCGGATGTTCAAATATCAGGTGGTGGAGCGGATCAATTGACGGCGCGCGGCCCGGTGAGCCGCAGTCATGCGAAATATGAAAGCGACACCGCAAAAGCCGCCGTATCTCCTTGCCACGCTTTCTAGTTAGAACCCTACTTGCTGGCGGCGGTTCCGGGCTGAAGCTGGATCTCCACGGTGAGGTTGCCGGTTGCCGGAACCGCTGCGTTCACCGCGAGGATTTGCGTGTTGGGATTGCGCTGATTCACGCCATCTTCCGGCGGCTGGGCGCTGGCGATTTCAAACTTCGCGCCGGCCGGCGAAAGAATTTTTGCCGACAGCGTCTTGCCGTCCTGCCGCAGCGTGGCTTCATTATTGTTCACGCTGATTTTGGCGTGCGTGACCATCTGCCAGCGCACGGACAAATCAGGTTTGGCGGCGACAATGTCGTCGCGGATGGACACGCTTCGGTTTTCACCGACCGAAAACCGCCGCGCCACGCTGCCGGCCTGGCCGGCGAAAATCTGCGAGAGGTTCACAGTGGCCGAGTCGGCGGTGAACGCGGTGATGCGCGCGTCGCCGGCCATGTTGTGCAGCTTGCCGCCGAGCGTGAGCGTGTTGTGGCTGAAATTATTCAGGCGATAAACGCGCCAGCGGTCGCTGTCCTGTTTCATGTTGAACAGCGCCCAGCCCTTGGACTCGATGGTGTAATAACTCTGCGCGCCGAGGTCGCTGGCCCAGCGCACGCCGTCGGCGTCCAGCACGAACGAGCCGGCGTCCATGTGCGCGTGATTGTTCCTGGCCGAGCCGCCCTTGAACGCGAGAAAGAGCGCGTTGGTGTCCGTCCACGAGCTGCGGAAAACGCCGACGGGATTCGGGCCGTCGCCGTGCCACGCCAGCGGCAGCGGCAGCGCGGGCGGCGGAATGTTCGCCGGCAAACCAGTGGTCCAAATGGCCAGAAACGGAAAAAACCGGTCAGACTCGGCGTCCTTGTGGGGATTGGCCAGTTTATCCAGCAGCAACTGGTTTTGAAAACCGACCAAGGCCGGCTGATGTAATTTCTGCGCGAACCAGAACAAAGCGGGATTGAACGCCACGCCGTCGCCGCCGTCGGAAAAATTAAATGCCCGCCCGGTCGGGCCGGTTTTTTCCACCAGCGCCGCCGCGCTTGCGAGAAAACCGGGATGCGCCGGCAGATTCCAGTCCGTGCCCAGCGCGGTTTGCAGCGCGGAAACCATCAGCACTTGATACGTCGTGCCGTAATTCCAATAGCCCGGACCTTCGGGATAAATGCCGTCCGGCGCGTAAGGCTTGAGGCCGTTCGGATTGTCCTGGCGGGCGAGAGTCAGCAATTCGCGCGCGGCGGCGGGATTTTCATCCGCAATGGCCAGCGCGCCCAGCGTGAGGCCGCCGAAACAGACCTGATTCCAGTTCATCGTCGCGGTATACCAGGAACGGCGGACGGCGGTTCCCGGTTGGAGACCTTTTTCCAAAATCGCCTGCCGCAGTGTGGCGCGCGTGGTCGCCGGCAGCGCGTCGAAGAGCCAGTCGTAACCGAGCGCCACGGCGGCGGTCATTTCGGCGGTGTCGAGAAAATGCGGCGGATTCCAGTCGCCAAACGCGGCGACGGTGAGCATGTCCTTTTCCGCGTGATCGAGAAAAACTTTTTCGCCCGTGATCCGGTAGGCGAAGCTGCACAGCTCAATCCGCCGCAGCGCCTCGCGCGAAACCGCCAGCAGCCGGAAGCCTTCTTTTTTATAGACCAGCGGCGGCGCTTGCAACACCGTGCGCGCCTCGGCCACGGATTTGGTGAGAATCGCCTCCAGTTCGGCATTGCTGGCGCGGCGGGTGCGCAAATCATTCCAGGCGGCGGCGGTGATGATCAGCCGCGGATGCTCCGGGCGCAGGCCGGCCAAAATATCCGGCGCAGCGGAATCCGCCGCCCGCACCGGCACGCACGCCAGCCAGCCAAAAAAAAGAAGCGCTTTGAATTTCATGGGCAATGGCCTAGTGGACGGCGCCGAGGCCGGTGAAGTTTCAAAATTTCGGAATTTGCCAAGGCGGCGACCAAACTTATTTCTCGTCGAAAATCATTTCCCGCCGCGTGATTCAGAGCCGATTAGATTGATGATTTCCACCGACTGAAGTTTCAGCAAACTTTCATTCGTGCCGAAATCCGGCTTCGCTTTCGGTTCCAGAAAAATCGGCGCGTCTTTGCGCAGCGGCAGGATTTCCAGCCGCAAATCGCCGGTCAAGATTTCTGGCGCGTAACGGTTGAGGCCCAGGTCAAACGTCCTGCCGGCGTAAAAATTATCTTCAATCAACCTGCCGTTGAGCGTCAGCCGCGCCACGTCGCCGAGATAATGAATCCGCAAAATCGGATGCAGACTTAAATCCAGTTTTGTCGGCAGCGTGATTTTCCAAATCGCGGCATTGGTGAAATCGGAATCGTTCGGCGCGATGGCGATGTGCGATTTGCCGCTGCTCAACGGAATCTCGCGCACCGGTCCGGCAGGTTTAAGCGCTTTGATTTTGACCGTTTGCACAGAAAAATCCAATGGTTTCTCAATCGTGCCAAATGCCTCTTCATCGTCTCCAATTTTCTGGAGCGCGAGCGAATCGGCCTTGTTCAGCAAGACGATCTGGATCCATCCGGCTCTGGTTACCAACACGAAAGCTGGTTTTCGACTCGGCTTGATAGCTTCAAACACACATTTCTTCCCGACCAATTCATTAGTGGCGAAGGTAAATTGCGCCTTTACTCCCGGCGTCTCCGCGAAGATAAAGGTGTAAGCCCCGCTGCTGCCAATCTTGCAAATAGGCTGTGCGGTGGCATAAATCAACTTCACTCCGCCGAGGTCGAGGTTGAATGGCCAGAAGAAAAATTCGTCCGCTGGAATCGTCACCGGCTGTGTCGGGAAAATCAATTCGCCGCCGGGCAGGTTGAGTTTGAACTGCACATTTGTTTTCGCGGGCAACGGCTGGAGGCGCTGGTAATTGTTCACAAACACATAGCCGCTGTTGCCGTCCGAGCGCACGGCCCAGCGCAGCGTCGCGAAATCATTTTTATCTTTCGGACGCAAATCAGGCAGCGTTGCGGGCATCTGCGCGAGCGGCGCGCCGAAGTCGTGGAGAAACAGATGCAGCCGGCGCAGCCAGAAGTATTGCGGATTGATTTGGCCGAATTCGCCAAGCGGCGCATTGAAGTCATAAGATTTCACGGGCAAATCATTTGGATAGCCGGTGGCCTGCGATTCCTGGAGCGTGGAAAGCTTGCCTTCGGGATTCTGGCCGCCGTGATACATGTAGTAACCCATCAGGCTGCTGCCGCCGCCGAGCTGGCAGAGCGCGACGGCCTCGACATCGCGCGGGTCATAATTTATGCGGCGATGATATGACGCGGGCATCCCGCCGCCGACTTCGCATGTCAGATGCGGATATTTTTCCGTGCCGGCGGTGTCGCCGTTCTGGTCCATCTTCAAAGTGTCATTGCCGATGCCGGTGTCGGTGCGCGTGATTTTGAAAGTGAAATTTTCCCAGTCGTTGCCGTCCATTGGCTGCAGGCTGCGACTCCAAAATCCGTCGGGATACGCACCAAAGAGCGGAAGCAATTCGCCCAGCGGCACGGGCGTCTTCATCGGCGGCCAGCCGGTTTTGATGTAAAGCGGCACATCAATGCCCGCGTCAATCGCGAGTTTCTTCAGTGCCATCAGATAATTCGGCGAGCCGCCGAATTCATTGTCCACCTGAATGCCGATGACCGGGCCGCCGTCTTTCCACAGCTCGCCGGCAAGCTGCTTGGAAATTTCGCTGTAAAGAATTTTTACCGGCGCCAGAAAATTGGTGTCGGTCGAGCGCAGCTTCCAATCCTTGTGCGCCGCCACCCAGTCGGGAAAACCGCCATTGCGGACTTCGCCGTGGCACCACGGGCCGCAGCGGACGACGACTTTCAAACCAACTTCGCCGCACGTCTGCAAAAACTTTTTCAAATCGCGCTGGCCACTCCAATCCCACTGGCCCTCGATTTCCTCGTGGTGAATCCAGAAAACATAAGTCGCCACGATGTCCACGCCGCCGGCTTTCATCTTGAGCAATTCCTCGCGCCACTCGGCTTGCGGCACGCGCGAATAATGAATTTCACCCATCACCGGAAACACCGGCTGGCCGTCGAAGAGCAGGCTGTGGCTGTTCACGCCGATTTCGTGGCCGGCGGGATTCTTCGTGGTGCCGAGTTTGAAATAGCCGGTCTCGGCGGGTGGCGGTGTTTGAATGGTGGCGGAAACGACTTCGGCGTGGATTGAAACTGAAAACGTCAGGCTGGCGCAGATACTGGCGAGCAGCATTTTTGCAAAACGGGGATTCATTTCCCGCAGATTACGCGGATGACATGGGTTTGGAATTAAAAATCTGCCGCCAATTCTGGGGATATTGCAAAGTAAAAAAGCGCACAGAGTTTTCTCTGTGCGCTTGGCACCTCAGCGGCAAAAAGATTATTCCACCCGCGCTTCGCCTTTACCTTTGACGACTTCGCCGATGATCCAGGCTTTGTGCTTCTGCGCGTTGATGAATTTCAGCACGGCATTCGCCTTGTCCGCCGCGACGATGCTCACCATGCCGATGCCCATGTTGAAAACCTGATACAATTCCTCATCCGGCACGCCGCTCTTTTGCTCGATGATCTGGAAAATCGGCAGCATGTCCCACGAACCTTTCTTGATGACGACGTCCAGCGACTTGGGCAGCACGCGCGGGATGTTGTCCGCGAAACCGCCGCCGGTGATGTGCGCGAAAGCCTTTATCGGCAGTTTTGAATTTTTAATTTTTAATTTTGAATTGAAGCGTTTCAGAAGCGCTTGCACCAGCGGGCCGTAGCTGATGTGTTCCTTCAACAATTCTTCACCGATGGATTTCTTCAAGCCGGGAACTTTGCTGGAAGGTTTGTAGCCGAGCTGCTCGAAGAAAATCTTCCGGCCGAGCGAATAGCCGTTCGTGTGCAGGCCGCTCGATTCGATGCCGATGACCACGTC
>Ga0182030_10011038_pt1 | contig 18262 bp, 16 predicted proteins | sample 812S3MmetaG_FD_121299 | JGI IMG/M metagenome (GOLD analysis project Ga0182030, IMG submission 121299) | Permafrost microbial communities from Stordalen Mire, Sweden - 812S3M metaG (Illumina Assembly) | ecosystem: Environmental > Terrestrial > Soil > Wetlands > Permafrost | place: Sweden...
ATCTCAGATCCCTCATCCACCACCCAGTCACCCAAACCCAAACCCAATCCCAAAATCCCCAAACCACGCTCCCTCTACCCGGCCTCCATCCTCAGCACAGCCATGACCGCCCGCGGCGAGATCGGGTTCCTGATCGCCTCGCTCGCTGAGACAACGGGCCTCTTCTCCACCCCCACGCAAACCCAAACCCCAACGGAAAATAGGGGAAGTTCAGAGATATATCTCGTAGTGACATGGGCGATAGTGCTCTGTACGATAATCGGCCCGTTGAGCGTCGGGACGCTCGTGAAAAGGGTGAGAAGACTTCAGAAGGGGAAGGGAGATGATGGGGCAGGTGAGAATGGACCTTTGGGGATTTGGGGCGTTGGGTGATTGGAGGGTGAGGTAGATGTTAGAGTCTTGTGAGAGGGAGTTAGGGGATTTGGGGGATTGGATCTGGGTTCAGGGGGTTGGTCACGGAGGCAATAACATGGAAGATCAATGTGCTTTCCGCAGCTCGTTCTATGCCTAAAAATGTGCAAGCTTGGCACGCATCGTTACCACACATCAAACGCTCTCCCCCGCCACCCAGAAACTCATAGCGCGTAAAAAATCATGCAATCGTCAAACAAGTACACAAACTCATAATCCATGCAACCCTAAACTCCAACATCCCTCATGAATGTCACTTCGGCAACTTCAAATTCTGCCTCGTTTCCGGGCTCGCAGAATTTGCACCCTGAGGATCCATTTCCGGGTCATCCCCCTCCACCAACCCCGGTTCCTCCTCAACCACCTTCTCCATACTCTTCCGCTTTTCTTCCTCAGTAGATTTGGGATCATGTCCCTTTCCACTATTACTACCACTAACCCCTACACCGGGCACGCCTTCCTCATTAACCTTCCGCTTTGCATCGCCAACGATTTTATCAACTTCGGATATCTTGCCTGGGAGGGAAGGAGGATCACCCTCTACGCCGATGGCGGAAGAGGGTTCTTTGGCGGTGGTGAGGAGGGCAGATTTGTCAAAGCGGACGATCATGCAAGAAAGGTTGTCGGTGCTGAAGCGGGCGAGGGCGTAGTCGACGAGTTGTTTCGCGGCGGTTGTGGGGTCGTGTTGTGAACGGACGAGGTCGACGGCTTCTTGGTCGGAGCAAACGTCCCATAACTACGATTTGTTAGTAAGTTGCGACTGGAGAAGGAAGGGGAGACGTACTCCGTCGCAAGCAAGAATAATAAACTCGTCGACATCAGGCTGGATGACGGTTTCTGTGGTATAAGGATGACCCGTTACTAGATCCTTCATGTATGCATCTCCCAAAGCTCGAGTAACTGCCAAGACTCCGTTGACACGGTTGTTGAGAATTAGACCTCCCGCGTTTGCAATACGCTTTCCTTCGTTCTCGTCACTGCCTTTATGATCGTAAGACAATCTTAATGCTTTGCCGCCACGAGATAAGACGATACGAGCATCTCCAACATTAGCTGTATACAGAACTCGTTGACGTGATGCTGAAGTCTTAAGCTTGGCATGAGTCGTTTCCGAGGTTTGTGGATTTGCAACTGCTGCACTTGCTGCGCCGGCAGCTAGATTTGGTTGTTGAGAAGGTGTCTTGCTCATATCAACCCCACTATCACCAGAATTCTCAGCCGCCGTTGCCGAGGCCTTGACCGCTGCAGCTGTAGCAGGAGCAATGGCAGTAGATCCGGTTGCAGACTGAGCATTAGGTATCCTATCTTCCCAACGAAGTACTGCAGTGACAGCCGTACATCCACTGTTTTTCAAAGGGAGCTTCTCGAGCTGAGCATCAACATTAGTGAAAGTTTGATCCAGGAGTTCGGGAATGGCGGTATTAGGATTCTTTCGTATCATCTCTTCTAATATGATATGCAACTTCTTTCCACACCAGTCCGCAGCAAATGTTCCAGCGTGGCCATCAAAAATAGCAAAATATCCATTATCCGTTTCCATCATCTCGGCAGTAGAGTCAACAGCCGTTGATGCTAGACTTGTTGTAGATTCAATAACTGCGAGCTCATCGGTCGACTTTTGCGAATTATTACTAACAGCATCCGATCCTAGTGCAGGTGCAGGCGTATGTAAGAAATTGTACAGAAATGCATGTGTATCTTCCATAGTTCGACGACATTTCTTATTCTTATCCTCCCAAACACCAACTCTGAACGTCGATCGTGGGCCCGGATGCGACTCGCCAGCAGAGTTGTTATGTTGTCCTTGAGGTACACTTAATGCGGGATCTTGCTTTCCAAGTTTCTGCAGAGGCGTCTGATTACTTTGATCTTGACTGCGCATGAATCCAGATGAATTAGGACTCGGGCTGAAATGTAACGAGCTCTTCGCGTTTTGAAGTAGAGAGCTAGCCTTGGCGCCGACACCACTACTCCTACGCTTCTTCTCTCCTCCATTATCTCCGGTGGGTCGTCCTTGTGGGCTTCCATTTCCACTGCGCTTCTCCCCACTTCCGGTTTCTTCAGTTGATTTTGTGCCTGCAGGGGAACCATCCATATTCGCGACTGATGGCTCTCCAGAATCCGATGAGCTTTCCTGACCACCTTCCTTCGGTGGTGACCCGGAGCTGCCAAACATTCTGTTTAGCAGGCCTCCCTGGGAGGAAAAGCTCCTCCTCTTGCTTCCTGCCACTTTGCTGGCTTCGTGTTGTGTGTCTCGTGAGGAGACTCGAGGGTTGCGATTGGGAGGAATGCTGAGGAGGGGATATCCTAGTACTTGGAGTTGGTCGGCGTGGGAATTCGTAGTGAATGGAGATTTAAGAATCTGCGGAGACGTGGATCGCGAAGTTGTATCTCTTGGTTCGGGCAATCGTTGGTATTCTCTGCGGATACTGGCAGGTTAGCTCCGATTCACCGGAAGAGATGACATCGTCAATGTGGGGTAGGAACCACCAGACTCCTTTCAATCGCGTACCACTTGAATATATAGACGTTTGAAACCATGTATATACTTACATCTGCGATTGCCGAGAAAGAGTCTCAAAATATACTTTCGAAACCTGCGTAAGATAGGTCTCCCAGCTTCGTGGGGAAACACTAACAAGAAGAGAGAGATTCGTGGCAAAAGATCTATTTTGGATGCAGATGATGGTACCTGGGATTTCCGGGTACAGGTCGTACAAAGGTAGAGTTGCGAGAGACGTCGAGATTTGATTGCAGGGCTGGGTTGGCTCGTCGATCAGCGAGGGGCTGGAATTAATTAAGCTGGAGACCCTGTGAGCCTATTCCTATTCACAGCAACCTTTCTTGCTGGGGCAATCTTAATGTGAGAATATCTCTGGTTATCTAGATATACGTTACCAATACGGATTTAACAAAGTTATGGCAATGAAACAAAAGGTAAGCGCTGGAAATAATCAACAATTGGCCATGATGCCAGTCGCTCCAAGGCTGTGCACTGCTGCTGTGCTCCACCGAAACAGTCTAGAATGTGGGGTTCAGGGGCCAACGTCGGTGGGAGCGTGCCGCGGTCTCCGGAGCTGGGGAGAAGAAGAGGGGTACAAAGTGATAGGATTTATAAATAGGAAGTTTTGTTGTTTTACACTTGGATTTGGATATCTATAAGTTCTTCCCATTGTCATAGCCAAGGGTATTTGGGCATGCACTTGTGACCAAGGCATTGCAGCAGGCAGATGACAAGGCGGCGGCCTCGTTCCGCAGCTAGACCATGATCAACTGGCGAGGCTTCAAGTAAAGTCAAACAGAAACTCCTATACTCCGTATCAAAAGGAACGCTGTGCTGTGTATCATATTGCATCCGATTTAACGCCTCAAACTATCAAGTCTTGCTTGAAGATCATTATCTCCTGGATCACCACCACCTCCTCCTCCAATGGCCTGTGCAACCTTTCCTTCAGATACAGCTGTGGTCTGAAGCCCTGAAGGGGTCTCTCCCATCTAAGAAAGACGTCAGTATGATAGTTTCCCAAGAAAAGTTCACAACTTACTGCTTGTCTAAGATCAACTCCTATCTCTTCCAAAACCTGCTCCACAACTTCTTCTCCTTCAGCCTCGTCCTCTAACCCGGTAACATCGTCGATAGCATCGTCCATCATCTCCTGTCTCTGATCCATGATATCATTCTCCTTTTCAAATTCCATGGCGATCCTTTGTAAAGCTGGCAGGTTCATGTTGCGATTCATGCTCCCTAGAACACCCGTTGCACCCTTCATCGCCTGCATCATCTGCTCGTTCGTCCGAACGGTCTGCCATATCCAAAGTCAGTATCCATCTCCATCAAATGACCATAAATAACGCACCTGTATGCGCAACGAAATAGCCTGTAGTTGTGTCCTCATCGAATAAAACTTCTCGATGTACCGCCTCGTTCGAACCAAATCCTTGGCTTGAATTTTGCATGCTCCCATTTGTCCATTCTTCGCACTTTTTTTGATCTCCTGTATCAACTTCTTCTCCTGATTCTCCAGCTTCACTCTCTCCCGATCAAGCTCTCGTTGTGTCTTTTCGAGGGATCGTTGGTGTTTGCGAAGACGCTCGGCGGGCGTCGTGCGCTTTCCGAAAGCCCATTCTACGATCTGGGGATAGGTTAGTGAGGGAGAACATGGGGGACCAATTATATCTCACATTCATGGTGCAGGTATGATTGTAGAATTTTTTGTGTTGTGAGTTGGAATTTCAGAACAGAAACATTGATACCTGAAGCTCCTCGTCATCCTACCAAGGAATTTCTTGGCAGCGCGCGGTTAAACCTCAGGCGCCAACCCAACTATACTCTACAACAGTATGATTGAATGACAACAAATAAAAAAATAAAAATAAAAAGAAACAAAGAAATCTAACAATTAGATCTATGTAGATCTAGTGTAGATACCCAAAGTCAAAGTGATATAATTCACAAGTACATAAATCATAGGACAAAATTCAAATGTGGTCATTGATATAAAACCGCCGCTAAGATTATGCAGAGCGGAAAGTCGCCTCATTTCAAAATCTTGAAAGGAATCATCAACAAACAACCTTCTATTGTTAGAATACCGCACAACGGATGACACAATCAACATGAGCCAAGAATACCAGCAGAAGGGAAAAGGCAAAGGTCGCCCTCAATATATGACCGTCGGTTCCGGCTCGACATCTGAGAGCGCAGCACGATTGAAAGCTCTCCTGGACAACGATTCGGGATACGGTGGAAGTGTAGCAGGCGACAATATGAATGGCGCACTCGAATGGAATCCTGCTCTCACCGAAGATAGACCTACACCAGCACACTCTCCAATGCTCCGAGGAGAGACGACTGAGGCCGCAGACAACGAGAGACGAATACAAGCAACCGCGATTCATCAATTGTGGTATAACCAACACCGAGTAGCTCTTGGCAGGTCTATCAATAGGGTTGTTGAGTTACTGAAGGGTCTACAAGAAGAGAATTCAAAATGGCCAGCTACCTATCCTTCAGTTCAGCGTGCAGAGCAATCAACGCCACAAAGACCCGATTCTCGCCCGGGCTTAATACATACACAATCAACGCTCCAAGGACCATCGGATGACCTTCCCAGACCTGGACTTATGAAACGCTCGCAAACATCCATTGGAGAGGGGAGCACAGAAGCAGAATCAAGCAAGTCTGCCGAGCAGAGAACAGTCCCCGAACCTCGATTGGTTTCACCTCAGATCGCCCAGGAATTTTCGATATTGAAGCTGGATTTGAAATTGGGAGCATTGCATCAGACGGAGTTGGTACATTCATTAGAGAAGGGTTCGATAGCATCCTTATTGGATGGCAAGATCAGTTCGAGTATCAAGCATCTTCTATCCCTTCGGGAGCGGATAGAGGATACATCAAGCAAAGTTTTGGTTACTGGAGATCTGAACGCCGGGAAGTCCACATTCTGCAATGCCCTCTTACGGAGAAAGATTTTACCAGAGGACCAGCAACCATGTACGAGTATTTTCTGTGAGGTGCTAGATGCGAGGGAAAATGGTGGTGTTGAGGAGGTGCATGCGGTACACAAGGACGTTCTCTATAACAGACACGATGAGAGTACCTATGATGTCTTCAGTCTCAAAGATCTTGAGAAGATAGTCACGGATAACGACAAATATACTCAATGCAAAGTATATGTTAGGGATGTGCGGTCGATTGACGAGTCATTACTTAACAATGGGGTTGTGGATATCTCAATCATCGATGCACCTGGTCTCAACTCCGATACAACAAAGACAACAGCGGTATTTGCTCGTCAGGAAGAGATTGATGTCGTCGTGTTCGTGGTCTCGGCAGCAAATCATTTCACTATGACCGCAAAGGAGTTCATTTGGGCGGCTGCAGCAGAAAAGGCCTACATTTTCATGGTCGTTAATGGATACGATAATATTAAGGATAAGGAGCGGTGCCAAAAGATGATATTAGAACAAGTTCATAATCTCAGCCCTCGAACGTTCAAGGAGTCTGCAGACTTGGTTCACTTCGTCTCCAGTAATGCTATACCAACGGCGCCACCTGGAGGACCCGGCGGTCCTGGAGGTAGTGGAAGCTCTAGTGGTGGTGGAGGAGATGGACCTGACTTTGATGACGATTCAGATCCGAAAGGAAAGGGAAAGGGCAAGGACAAAGAAAAGGTTAGGGATTTCGAAATCTTGGAACAATCATTACGAAAATTTGTGTTGGAGAAGCGAGCTCGGTCAAAACTGGCACCAGCGAAGACGTATTTGTTGAATGTTCTTGGCGACGTTCATACTCTTGCTACTGTCAACCAGGAAGTTGCTCAATCAGAACTCGATCGGGTCACGAAGGAATTGGCAGAACTGGAGCCAATTCTAGAAGCTTCAAAGAAGGCTAAGGCAGAGGTCAGCGACGATATTGATCACACAATCGATGAGACGTGCAAGGATATCTACAACCACACCCGATCAACCTTAAACTCTTCGATAGCAATGGCGGCAGAAGAAGATTTAGGTATTCCATATCCAGGTTTACTCAACGCTTTCCAGTATGCGGATGACCTCAAGGAGGCCATGCTCTCACAAATTTCGGCCTCTGTTGCAAATTGCGAAGAGCATGCTCGGAGAAAGACTGTTGAGGGTGTAAGCTCGATTAAACAACTAGGCTTACTTCATCTCGGAGATGAATATACGGACTTGAGCTTTAGAAGTGATGTCATGTTCCGAAAGAAGCGTGATATTCTCGCCCGTCATATCGAAATTGAGACCGAGTTATGGGATTTCTTCGATTGGTCAACGCTACTACAAAAGCAAGAAAAAATGGCTGGTACCGGAATGGCCATGACAGTGGCAACAGTCGTTGGTGGTCGGATGGTCGGTGGATTTGGTTGGATTGATGGTGCTCTTGGAGCTGCCAAGGTTGTTGGGAACAACAATCTGCGCAGGATGATCATTCCAGGAGCCCTCGCAGCTGGTAAGTTGCCAAATTTCTCTTTAGATGATTCAAGAACTAACACAAATAGCTATCCTGGCCGCAGCATACATCCTCAATCAAATTCCCCACTCCCTCCCACACCGCCTCGCCACCAAAATCTCTACTCAACTTGCAGCAATCGATTACGTCCACGCAAACAGTGATCGCATCTCCGCTTCCGTCCGCAAAGTCCTCCGCATCCCAGCCGACAACCTCCGCGTCGGGCTCCAACGCTCCGTCGAACAACTCGGTTCCAAACGTGAAGACACCCGTAAGATCCGCGGCGAAAGTGAAGTTGCACGTAAATACTTCGGAAACCTAGTCCGCGAGACCACAAATATCAGAAATACCGTCGACGCGGTGGATTTGGAGGGCCCTGCTCCAGGAGTTGCCGCTGCTTATGATTCTTGATTCTCATATCCTTTTTCATGACTCTCGTTTCAAAAGGAGTTAGGGCGTGGCAATATTGAGACTGAGGAATAATGAAAATGATGGCGTTGCAGGCGGGGATTGGAATTGCTGGATTGGTTGGTCTCTTGAGTGCGCTTGCTTGCTAGTCTGCGAGAGAGAATCCCCACTTCGTTTGTTAAATAGTGTTAAGCTTCTGTAAATACAAATTTAAGCGAACCCCTTTTCACAGCCACGAGCTTTTCTATGCGCAATGCAATAAAATTCTTTTCAAAACTGCGTTCCCACCTCTCTATTGCGAAATTATCCTTTAACGGATGATCAATTATTTTCAAATGACAATGTCCTTGTGTAATATCACTCCACCATTTCCCAGCCTAACCGAACCCGAACTGACCTTCCTCTCCAAGAGCTGACGTGGGAAAGACTTCCATCCACATATCCAAGTAGTCAGAAACCCAGCCTCGTCTCCCATCAGATATCATCACCATAGAAACAGGAAATTCGAAGCAACCCCCCAAACATAGTCACCCTGACCCGTAAACTTCTCATATTATGACATGTCAGACACGGACTCCCACTCTCGACTTTTCCAAACATAGCAGTAAGGTAAGATATAACAAACCCAACTTAGTCCCCCTATAACCTCTCTATCAAACCTCTTCTTCTCTCTTCTCTCTTTACTCCACATTCACTCTTATTATCGCAATTCAAACGCCCATCACCCACCCCACCCCGCCCCCAAAATCCCAAGTTCAAGTTCGATCTCTCATATTCGTCACCGGCCCTCTCTCCCTCTCCCTCAGAAACATAAATCCTACAATATGCTTCTACTTCTTCGGGCTTTGGAAATTCGGGCTTCGTGAAATTAGGTGGTTGTGGGATTGAGGATACTATCGAGGTGATATTTCACTGGCTGAGGTGAGGTGGGTCTGTGCTGAATATGTTCCTTCCTTTGAGCTCTGTTTAGGTAAGGTATTAGTTCCTGTGGAAAGATAGGTAGATTGATGCTAGGGATTTGGGAACAGGATCAAGGTTTTTTGGGCCGGGGGAGGGATTAGTTTGGATGTTGGCGTGGCTGGATCCGTGGAGAGGGTAAGTTACCTATGTGGGGTAGGTAGGAAAAGCTTTTTAGGTAATGTCTCGGGGTATGAGGAGGGGTGTAGAGGGGGGAGGGAAGGGATGTGTTTGGTGTTAGGGTATGTTTGTCTCGTTATACATTTCCCATGGGGAGATCGTTGGCCAAGCAAGTTATGGGAGTTATGAATAAACTCCTTAGATCAGCTTTGCATCCTTTCAACGGAAGTATGGCGCTTTGGAATATATTTGATCCTCTAGATTGTCATGGTTTTAGTGCTTTGGATCGTTCTAATGAGCACCCTGCCTCCTGCTTTGCTCTCCTATTTTCTGATAATTTAACTTTCATTAAATTCTTTTTGATTTTTTGCGAACCCTCTTCTTGGTTTTTATTCATTTCAACACTCCGCTGCTCGTATTGTGTGGAATTTTAACGGGATTAAAGTCTCGTATTCTCCTTACATAACGCCGGAGAAATGTAGGAAGTAGGAATGAGAGCTAATTGAGAAATAAATAGGAGTTTCGATATGGGGAGTCAAGAGCATGAGATGTACCCTAATATCTGACCTGATGAAGCTGGTATTCCTAGTTTCCGATCTGTACGTCTTTCTCCTTTCCTTGTATGTAATTTATATAATGTATTTGAGGAAAAGAGAATGGTAGAATTAGGATAGCTGCTGATGTTGAGATATTTTATGCATATACTTTGTAGTAGAATGGTAGATGTCTATAGAGCAACATTATCTTACCGCACATTGCGAGAATAATGCTTCGGAACTGCGATTAAACCACTACCCCGCAACACCTACCTCTCTGATACAAGAGAGAAAAAAAGACGAATAAGTGAGCATACCGATTTGGGACCCTGAACCTCCTTTTCCAAGATCGGGTCAGAGGGCTGGAAGTAGAGACTTTGAAAGAGGAGAATGGATTCCCGTGCCATAGCCCCAATTTCAAGGCGAGATGATAATTAATGTTGGTGATTGTTTAATGAGGTGGTTTAATGGACGCGTTAGCCGTGCGAACCATCGTATGCCATTACCGGAGGGAGAATCCTAAGATAACGTGATGGTTCAGAACAGGTATACCATATATCCCCTTCTCAATAAAGTCCGAACACCTTGAGAGTAAGAGGAATGTTTTGAAGGGAAAGAATTAATAGTAGGTATAGGTACAGTATAGCCTATTTCGGCAAACCGGACAGGGTATGAAGTTTGAGGGAGCTGGTTAGGGAAGGGAGACCGACAAGGTATGAGGATGATATGACGGCTTGGGAGTATAATCAGGCAAAGTCAAGGAGAACTTATTGACGGTTATTGAAGGACATATAAATTAATCAATAGAGATAATAGAACTCAACAATGCGTTAACGAATACATAACATGTCATAACCGAGCCTTTCTGAGCTCTTCCTACAATATCCCTTAAGTCACACTTTTCGACACCTGACCGATGCTTACTTAACACTCATCAAATAGAAAATTCGTTATAACGTATCAAACCCTCAAAGCTATACCTATACCTCAAGCAGCAGGTGGAGGTGGCCCATCGGCTGGAGGATTTGCGGGCGGTGGTCCTATAATTTAAACCTGATTAGGACTGATTTCTAATATCTCCCGCCTTCTTCTGAAGATGAAAGCAATAAGTTTAACTCACCTCCACCACCAGTACTACTACTCCCCCTCCTCTTCTTCCTCCGCCTCCTCCTACGTTTCGCCTGCCTCGCCCGAAGCCAATAAACATACAGAACCCCGACTAGTGCGAAGAATGCTAGGACACAGCCTACGACTATACCAACGACTGCTCCGGATCCTATGCCAGGGTTTTGCGCCTTGCTTGTTGTCGACTGAGTTTGTGTTTGAGAATCGGCGGATGATTGGATTTGGCTTTCCGATGAGGGGTATGAGGGAGGGGCTGTGGTGGGAACAGAATTCCCGAGGAGGATGGTAGTGGTATATGTTTCGTAGGGTTGGGCGACTGTCAGGGTTAGGTAGGCGTCTTGTCGTTGTTTTAGTTCTGGATGGAGAGTTGTTTGGGGAGGTGGTGGGGAGAGGACGGTTGGGAAGGTTGTGGTGGACGTGAATGTGTATTCATCGTCATGGCTCTCTGAGACTGAGGATGTTGGGGTTGATGGAGAGAGGGTTGATAATTGAGATAGGATTATTGGTGACATAGGGGCTCGCTAATTAACATGCTGCTGTACAGGTACTCGGAAAATAATCCATACTGTGCTCTGGATGCATAAAAATAACAGATACAACAGAAACCAATTCACAAAAAGGAAATTCTGGGATTCCATTCATAAAAGAAATCGAAAATGATAAGTATCAGCCTCGTATTCAATGATTGGTACAGAGGAGATCATGGGATGTGGCGTCTTTGGACGAGAGGACAGCCTCATGTAGGTGTTTGTTGGCAAGCTACAGGGGGGTTGCTTAACCGGAACGTTGGCATTTGTACACCTGCGGATGCACTGATCGGAAGAGGGGATTCACCCCACGTACTGATGAAATGCGGGGCGTGAAAAGGGAATTTGTGTGCGTTTATTGGAGGATTGAGCGTTTGGTTGGGTGTGGGGTGGAAAGTGATTGGAAGTAGATGGGGTTGGGCCGCTAGACCTCACGATGTTGATGTACTCTTAAACCTACTCATGCGGAATAGGATGAAGACTCTAAAAATTGCTTTTGTGAGGTCTTGTTAGTGAAATTATGCATAATTCTGTATCTTATACCAAAGTAGTTTGTAACCATCAAATTACACTTAGTGAATAGAAACCAAAGAGCGTTCTATTTTTTAGAGAACATTCCCTCAAAATAATCATATTAACATGATCATCAGGGACATCTGGATCCAGCCAAATTCGGGGTAGGAACGCTCGGGTAGTTGATGTTCGCATTAAAAGTAAGTGAAGTTCCTAAACAATCGGGATTGCTACAGAATGTTAGCCGCCGTCGTACTTCGGAAGGAAAACTTTACATATAGGCGATACACTTGAAACCGTTCAGGTTCTGAGCCGAATTTATTTTGCCAAAGTATCCATGGGGTAGGTCATTTATTCGATATCCTGATTAGTATCAAATCCATCGACGCTATGGACTATGTACAGCATGAGCCGCCCTGTATACTTTTGTAGTTAGTATGATAGGGAGAGAAAATGTACCAAAATCACCAGTAGTCAGGGAGTCTCCGCCACAATTCACCTGTGTAAAGAGAACAAGCGTGAATGCGGTGGATCTATCCTCTATGATGGTTTGAGCGAGTGGAGATACTGAACAGGCCGATGAGAGTCGCGAGTGTGAAATTCATGGTGAATTAATTGTAACGCTGATTTGCACGTGTCTGCAGATGGTGGGGAAGTCGAGATCGGGATGGGTGATATAGAGGGGAGAAAGTAGTTGTATACTTCTCCTGGACGTTTCAAACATCTTCGATGTTTCGCTTGAAACTGTGCCTTAAAAGCTGCGCCGCTGTCTCCAGCAGTAGGCGTGCTCGCGAATTATCTTTAGAGGGAAATCCGGCGCACCGGACAGGGATAGAAGGTGGACGGTGCATGACAATGGCGCCTAGCTCCCACGTGAACTTCCCGGAAACTGCATAGGCAAGTCGCGATTGACACGTTCCATCCTGAGCAATCCAAGGGTCACAATTCCCCTGCGAAAAGGAAGATTAGGAACAGAGATCTCTGTTCCACAAGAGAAACATGGGCTAGAAATTTCTGGAAAGCGAGGTAGACTGCTCTCTTTTAAAGCGGTATTGTGGCACAGTACAAGGACTTATAATTTCGACCGTGGTCAACAGCAAGAAGTCTTGACTCCGGCAACTTTGCACCGGCAGCCAATGGCTAGGAGTTTCCAGCGGTAAATCGAGCTTGAGGTTGCGAAGTGAGTCCTTCGTTACTTAGAAGCCCTCAGGTATCGCCGCAGGAGGACGGCCATCAAGGGCGTTGACAACGTGATCTGAAACTTCGCAGAACTCCGGGTGATACTCAGATTTGAGGATTCTAGCTGGAGATTAAAACGAGGCTGCAATTTGCGGGATTTCCTATGTATCATGCAAGTGATATCATGCATGTACAACGTTGTGATGAGTTGTCGGAAGCACGAGATGGACGTGGGGGAAGAGAAATTGGAGCCCAAACCACGTGACTTTACTTGTTCAGCGCTCTGGAAATCAAAGATATAATATTGGTGGGGAGACATGTCCGACCCCTACCTTACCTGGCATTAGCAGGAAAATCTATGAAGTGCAGTTGTAACTGTAAAGCAATTGGATGCTAGGACTGGATCCGGCACCAAAGGAACCACCCCTTGCATCGTTAGTTGCGATATCAATATCTACTCCAACAATTGGCAGCTGAGGAGCCTCAAGTATGATGCTTCATCATAACCTGTGGGTATCACAGGGGTGATCACTCCTTATAGTCGTATAAGGCTTAATCGTGTTGGAATTAGTTGTAGTCTAGAGGGCTAAGTCTATGGGAATATATAGCCTTGCGTTACACAGTCCTTTTCCAATAGAGCTAGCTCAAACCAGCATCGCGCTTTTACGATTGCCAAAAGAGCCATCGTCAGTCGCGACATCCAATTTCAACAGTTGAGGGACTGGAGTGCCCTCCAAGATGATGTTCTTATCGCGGCGGGCAGCTGTTCTCTCGCGCATGCTTTCCACTCCTGGCATCTCTCGTCAGGCCAATGTCTTCCAGCACCGCATCCTGACGTTTCAACTTCAGAGCTTTTCAGCCACAGCAAATCTTGCGAAGAAACGATCGCAAAGTCAAGGCAAAAAGAGTCGTCCTAAGATCTCTCAGAGCTATATCCGAGAAAGTCGCTCCAAAAGCAGCTCACAGGACGCCAAAAGCTCACAAGGCCGAATCAGAGACACGCCCCACAATCCTGACATCGAGCAACTTCGTAGATTAATCCTGGAGGTATTTTCCAGCGACTCTACCAAACTCCCCAGCGGAGCCGTGGCTGAACAGATCGCCACTACTTTTTTTGATCGCTGGATCGAATTAATGGAAAATTACTCGCAAATTCTCAGAGATCATGGAGTGAAGGAAACTGAAGTCCGATCACGAGTTAAGCCATTGATAATGGGAGGGATTTGCCTCTTGGGAATCCTTGCTGTTGCCACCGGTGTTGCGTCGCTCTGGTTGAGCTGGATAATGTTCAAGTGGTTCTCCGGTGTTTTGATATGGATCTTTGGTATTGGAAAGTCTAAGGAAGGTCTAGAGCCCGGGTGCACAAGTCTGGGGACCACTGCAGTAGAGAGGAAAGATTCGACTGATCGGGGAAATAGTGGGTATCTGGGGGCTTGAAAGTTGTTTTTATTGATGGAAAGAAAAGCCCGATCACTTGGACCATCGAAAGACTCGCTTCTGAACCTTGGATCAAAGGAAACGTCCAGGAGCTATTTGGCGACAATGAGAGGATTGCGGATTAAGTAGAAGGGCGGTTGCAAGGATTTAGAGATAGGAGTTGGGACTAGACAAAATAAGACGATGGAAGCTAAAAATTAGCATAATATATACGAGTCTCGCTTTCTCATCCTTTTCGTTCAGTGCCTACGATACTCTGGTGCAGCTGTAAAATACTGAAGTGGATCCTCGATATCAAAGAAGTGCCCTGCAATCTTGAAGCGGAGCCGGGTGGCGATCCAACAGATCGGTAGAAATGAGAATCTCTCTGGGGATGCTTGAGCTTCAAAAGATGCGGCTCTGTCGTCAAGTGGGGAATTATGTTGACCCCTTGGGGAATGGGTAAATCTATCTGATTTTCCACAAGGGTTACGCACCAAGGAGTTCTTGTATAAGTAGAGTGAACTAAGAAACTTCAGAACCTCTATGTCTGCAACTCTCAGCTACCATCATCTGTGGTGATTGAAATGAGTGAGCTGTTTAAGCTTGAAGGACTGCCCACGTTACCTTTCTCTGCAAGCTTATTAGTCCTGGTGGAGACTGGGACATCACTCGTGTTTTGGATTTCTTGCTTTCCTGCTCAATTTAATCAGCGGTGAAAGGACCCCTAAGCGTGATTTTCATGCTTTGAGCTGGGTTATCCTGGCGGGCGTTAGTATTTTATCACGTGCCGTACCCAGTCTCTTTGCGCATCGACTTAGATATTTCCTACTCATTCAAGTTGATTTTCATCTCTATTGATAATGAACTCCAACGAAGAAACCCCTCAAGAGCTCGGGAGATCTCGAAGTTCTTTTGATGTTTCACAAGGAAGTGCGACTAAAACATCTTTTGGTTGGGCATGACTGTGGAGTTCGCCTCGAGCATCATCCCTGGCAAAATCAATAGGGGCTGAACAATTATCCACGATCTAGCACGAGTTCCTTGAAACCATCTCAACTCTTACTCCACAAGGTGGATACCTTATTGAAAAGTTGGATAAAACTGAAGTTTTCATGCTATCTTTCATCTCGAGCAATATCCACTTTTATCTCGACGAAGGTCCACTCCCATAATGACAACAATATACAATCCCCACTCAAGCTTGGGCCTAAGTCAATATCACCTTCGATCTCCCACTCTTCTGTTCCATTAAATCCCCTATATCACCCACCTTCCTTTCTACCCTCGTTTTCCTCCCTAAGGCCTCCTCACCACCCGGCCAAACATGTCCCGTGTCTATCTAACTGCAACACTCTCCCACAATTCCCTCGGCCTCGCCCTCCCCACACTCTCAATTGCAACCTCCGACCACACCGGTGGCGGCTACTCAGTCGGAGGCCTCCACCCCTCCAGTCTCGCTGCTTTGACAGGCAGGGGACCAGAGGTCAAGAAAGGGGAACGGTTTGATGTGAAGGTTAATTGTAATAAACAACGGAGCAGTTTGAGTTTAGTGGTTGCGACGGGGAAGCATTTGCCACATTTGGAGTGGTCGAGTGATGGTGGTTTAGGTGTGTGAATTCCGCGTGAATGTTGAGGGAATGGACTGATTTGGTGCGTGTAGGGAAGTTACCTGGTGGATTGAGTGCTGTGGTACCGCTACTACTGGGAGGCGGATTGAGCCCTTTCCTCTCAAAGAAAGACGATAAGAAATATATTAGATCCGACTCTAAGGGCTCAAGTCGCAGAGCGCCGAGTTCGTCCAAAAGCACCAGTTCTAGGGGCTCAAGTTCAAGGAGTTCCAGCTCCCGAAACTCGAATTACGGAGAGAAATCGCATAAGCGGCCGATGGCAATAGAGGGAGTTCCTGTTGAAAAGGGGAGTGAGAGGGGGAGTAAGAGTAGAGGACCGTCGAATAGCAGGAGGGTGTATGAGGAGTCCGAATTGGAGGATGATTCCACTTATCGGGAGAATTATCAGTATGAGCGGAGGTCTCAGCCAAGGTCGAAAGATGTTCGATTTCGACGTTAAACAGAGTTGAGGCCGGCGAGCCTGTGTTTGTCCGTTGATATTGATGGGGCCACTTGCTAGTATGCAGTTTGTCGCCTGTATGAGTTTTGATGGCTCGAATACCTTCTCTGATGGCTTTTGGGGGGATCGTGGCGTTCATTGGGCAGCAGCGTAAAGGAGTAAGGTAATTATAAATCCAGCGAGGGTAGGATCCGAGGTTTCACAGCAGGTGTGGATGAAATATGAAGTTTTTGCAAAATTCGGGCTGGTCTGCATCAACGTATCAATTGTTGGATTATTGTTATTTCTCATTTGCATGCATTCCGTTTCTTCATGCAGTCAATTTACAGGCCATTTAAGATGAAGGTATGATATGTGAATGAAAGGTTTCTTGAGGACCAAGTGAATTGGTGGTCGAAGATGAGATAAGATTATCGTGATGACCTCGGAGAATATAGACTAGGATAATAAGCTATATTGTATAATGAGCTTGAGACACAAGTAAGCAGAGTCCATTGCTCACCAGTCAGAGTGATCGAAAACATATTACTAGAACATATAATGCAGTAAATCTAGAAATGCAAATTAAGATAAGGTATATAAGCAACGTTGGTTAGATTAAGCTAGCTAAGACTGGTGCCTGACGCTCAATAAATTAGTTGGGATATTGATACAGTGAGCAGAGCATGCTAATTAGTAGGTTAGTTCCGCGCTCTGCCTCATAAACTGGTCAATTGGGGTTTGAATGACTTTCGCACAGTCAGCACCGCTTGTGTAAGGCGACATGACAATCGGAAATGGAGAAACTGATGCGAAAAAGCAGATAAAACATCGTCAATCAGATTTCAAGGACCAGTAGTCATTTCATGTGCTCATATCTCTCTATGAAAGGATGAAGACTATTGTTTCTATCAACTTGGATGTACTCATCTTCTAATCAAATGACTCGTACGAAAGAATCCAAATTTCGAAATTCAATAAGGAAAGGTGAAAACTGAACAACTCCTCCCCTGAACTTTGCAAAGTATCGGACTGCTTGGAGACTCTAACATTTCTCGCCCGAGCGATACCCTGAACGCCTCCAGCGCCTGTATCCTCATCAGCACCCCATACAGTTCTGGCTTTTTTATTTCCAATCCGTGCTGGGATAATTGTCGGCTCCGTCTTCTTCCGTAATGTCTTCACTGCTTCTCTTTCCCACCCCCCTTTTGACCTTCCAATCTGTACTGGGATAATTATCGACCTGGACTTCTTCTGAGGTGTCTTCACCGCTTCTCTTTCCCAATCCCAGAATTTTAACAGTTTCTGTTTTTCCAACACCTGGGACATCATCCACTGCTCCCACTCCTGGGATGTCTTTGTCTACCGAGGGTGAGCGCTCCAACATAGAGCGGCGGTCGGCTGGTGGTGTGGGGATAATGGGCAGCGCCAAGGCTGAAGCTAGGGTTGCGTGTAGGAGGATAGTTAGAAGATGCATTGTGGTTGGTGAAGCCTGGATGGAATGTATGGAAGTATAGTATTGATACTTGAGTTGAAGATATGGTCTAGAAGGTAGCTCTGAAGATTTCGACGATGGTGCTGTTGGAAGGGGAGAGGGAAGGAGGGTTTATATACACAGGAAAGAGGGAGAGAAGGAGATGTGATGGAGGAGAGAGTATGATTCGGATGAGAATGGAGAGGAAATGAATTCCCACCTTCCAAACCCGCACTACGGAAGAAACTCTCCCATCCTGATAATGCAAACCATCTGCTTCGTCATCCAAAGTGAAGCCATCACCTTCCAAAAAGTACATCTCGGAAGAGGACTTTCCTTCAACTTGATGAGAAACGCTCGTATGCTCTCTAGCTTCTAAAAGTACAATACAGAAGTATACATCATCCTGTGATAATACGACGTACTCTAACTGCACTGAGCTGCCTTCGCTTGCCGAACTTAGGATCCCAATTCCCAAAGCGATTCAAACAGCTCCATTAAAGAATTCTCCACTTAGCTAAGAAGGAATTTACCGCGTTACTTCCCCATGTAGTAGCTTTAGTTTGAAGCCAAA
>Ga0182030_10011039_pt1 | contig 18262 bp, 17 predicted proteins | sample 812S3MmetaG_FD_121299 | JGI IMG/M metagenome (GOLD analysis project Ga0182030, IMG submission 121299) | Permafrost microbial communities from Stordalen Mire, Sweden - 812S3M metaG (Illumina Assembly) | ecosystem: Environmental > Terrestrial > Soil > Wetlands > Permafrost | place: Sweden...
ATCCAGCCTCTCTCGTTTGGTTGGTAAATAGCTTCTATTCCCAAGTCACACTCTCTCTCTCCTACACAGCTGAGCCAATGAATAATTTATGTGTGGTATACACCCATATGTACATCCAGATCGCTCTTCGCCCCAAAAGCCTTTCCGCAATTGCAGGAGCTGGGCTTGTAAAAACCGCACACATAGTGCTTTCTCTTTTCATGGCTATACAATGCTTCGTCTGAAGTGTAGCGACGAGGGTTGCTGCAAAAACGGCATTTAGGATGCTCCTCTTTCTCATGCTCGTGTAGATACGCTTTGGACATGAACTCCTGAGAACATGTCTTGCATTTGAAATAATGCGGTGTTTGGAGATGCGCATCGAGATCGGCGTTAGTCTGGAAGCGAGATAAAGAAGGACATAATTTGCATCGGGGATGGTGTTCATTCATATGCGTCTCCAGAGCCTGCGCTGTGATATAGTGTATGGTTGCATTGACGCACATCGTACATCGAGGGTGTGCTTTTTCAAGATGAGCGGTCATTTCCTCATCTGTATCGAAGCGAATAGCGCATTTCGTACATTTAGGATGTGCAATCTCGACATGCTCCTCCAGTATTTCGCGCGTGTTGAAGGATGCATATGAGATTGGGCAGAATGAGCACTTTGGATGATACCAATCCACATGGCGCTTCTTCTGATCGATGGACAGACAGATGGCGCTGCATATCTCGCACTTGCAATGGGCCTCCGAAAAGTGTGCTAAGTACGTTTCATTCGATTTGTGCCATGTCTGGCATACACTGCACCGTGAATGAAGTTTTTCATAATGTTCGTCCTTGGATTTCTGTGATTTGAGGAAACGGGAGCAAATGTCACACCAGAAATGCTTTTCGCAATTGTGTCTGTGGTGTTCATCTGTTGACTGGAAAGGTGCTGTGTTGCACCAGGAACAAACTGGGTGGTTCTGGCTGTTGTGGTTTTCCAATACCAATAGCGATCCTGCGTTCCATTGGCAAAAGGTGCAGTGTGCGTGAGATGAGTTGATGTGATCGTCCAGATTTCTTTTGGACCGAAAGCATCGGGCACACTCTTCGCATCCGAAACTATCTTGAAACTTGTGTTCTTTGAGTTTCTGTTCTGTACAGAAGCTCTCCTTACATATTCCGCAGTAGTAGCTTTGCTCAGGTGGAGGAGCCAAGGCGAGTGGGATCGGAGGTGGTGCATTCATTGACTGGAGATTAATATTTCCGCCAGCGTAGATTGCATAATTGCTATCCTTGAAAGTAATTGGGTCGACAGTGATATCGCCGGGAGAGAACAGGATGGAAACATTCCTCCCCTGACTCAGAAGATTTCGCTGGTGTTGTAGTAAGGCAGCCGCGATGACCTCTTCTTTCGGTGGTGCCCGGCGGTCTATTTCAGATGCAGGGACCGGCACAAGATCTTGAGATGTATAACTTCTGGATTGAGGTCAGTTGCCTGGACCATGAGAAGTCACGAGTCAACTAAACTGTATATCTACTCGACACTTCGTGGGATGACGACAATATTAGGAAAGAGGTAACATGTCTGGGAGGCTTCTCTCTTTCTGGCATGATCATTCCACATCGGTATTCATTTTTTTAATACTTCGTAGATTGTAGAATATCGATATTTTGACGTCGGTTTCTCTGAGCAACAAGAGGGGTAAACGTACGTGGGGTTTACATTCCAATCTCCATTATCCGAACCCATGGTTACTTTGAAATCAGAGGAGATTGCGAGTTTCAATTGCGATACTCGCTTGAAATATGTATAGTCATAGGCCGTACGACCAGTAAGTCAGACGCCTAAATGTATTCAATGCCCGACAGCAGCGTTGCAGTTATCCAGGCCTATCGGCAGAGCGCTACAAGAAGCACGAGGACCATCTAGGAAACTGCAGACTGAAGCGGCCTTGAGAGGAGAATTGGACTCGCGAAATAAACGTTTGTTGTCATAGCGCGATTGGTGGTTGGCCAGTATCACCAATGAACTTCTGCTACGTCAATGGCCAAACGAGCCAGGTTGGGCATCGGTGCTGCCATTGCTTATTTGACGCCTCCACACTTTCCATTCCCGCACTGCCCTTAAATAAAAGCAGCAAGTTATTCTGTCTAGAGCAAGTGATTAACTTGAACGTATCAGACATATCTAATGAAAGGACTAGGGCTGTTTCCGGACAGCTGGTAAAAGACTCATAACCTAGCTTGCCAACCCAGGACTATCTCATTGCCGGAGACCAAGATCCATCAGAGGCCAAAGCAATGGAGCCACAGACCCAGATTTGAGGATGGCGGGCGGAGGAAGATTACATTCCTGCCACTCGATCGCATAGATGTGGGGAGTTTGTAGAAGCCCAGTCTCCAGCATAGTAATCACTAAATTCAGTGCATGTGACCCCGCGTTAATAAAAGTTGGTGGACGGCTGTGGCGGAGCTGAGGCTGGGGAAATTACACTGAATCACGTCCACCGAAGAACAAGATCCATTTGAACTTCTCCTGTCCAAGAGGATGCCAAAGAGCGGCTTTCATTTACTTGATTTAATACAGGTTGGACGTCATGGGAGACAAAGAGGAAGTCCCAACCCTGGAACCGAGAAAATGTGGGTTGGAAAACACCGCGGCGAGCGCTTCGACGAAGTGGATGAAACTTGGATACGCTGGGCCATGAACTGCGAATTCGGCCATCCAGAGACAACTTGGGTAGTCAGTCCTCCTCTGTTCATTTAATATGCGACATGCTGATACGTCTTGGTCTAGATAAAGGAAGTCAAGAAAGTATACGATGAGCACCAGGCGTGGCCGCGCACTCGAAACGAACTTCAGAGTTCATTGCGGACTCCGACGTGGTTTTATCCTTACAAAGGGACTGAGTTTGGGACAGTATGTTTTCCCCGACATATATTCGAGAGATTTTTGCGAGACAAGACTGGGACATGCCCGGTGGGAGCGATGGCTTTGGATACAGAACCCGTCAATTAGACGCAAAATGTCAGGAATGGCTGGCAGATCACCTTGAGGATCTCATAGAGGAACATTTGACCGTCCCTGAATACCTCGTCGGGAATGATTCGAGCGACGCCAACAATCTCGTTGAAGACTCCAGCGAAGGTGAGATTGGAGGACGAGTTGAACAGACTAGGCGCAGCGAAGATGTGGTTTGGAAGGCACAAGGGCACCCGTATCGATGAACTACATCCCTATTACATCGAACCAAGGAACATCCGGTTCGCAGAATCTCGTCTTGATGCAATGGGAGTCGTCGCTGGATTTGCCTGCTGACTGCCGAGGTGCTAAATGTTCATCTAAGATGATTTGGTGGAACGAGCTCTTCAATAGATACACTGATTATTTCAACTCCCAATATCGTCGATTGAGTCCTGGGCCAATCCCTATCTGGATTGGCAAGTTCAAAGGATATAGGTTTCAAATTATCTACAGAGCTCCCTGGAGATAGAGATGGAATCTCAAAAACAATGTTTGGGCGCCCGGACTTCGCCAGATCGAGACGGGAGTGAATATAAAGAGTGGCCGCGTGTTCGCCGTCAAAAACTAGTCGACAACAAAGCGAAGTCTGTGGTCCTGAATCTTGTTGGAGAAAAGCTCGGCATCGAGGACGGTGGCCCAGCTTCGGGTGGTGAAGAATATGGTGATAATGACAGCATTATTGCGAGGAGTGAAGACGAACAAGAAAGCTCAAGTTCGAAGACTGCGTTTGGCGATGAAGATGATAACGAGGATGACGTGAGGAAGTCGGTGTGAGGAGGCGCACACGTCGCTTTACTAGGGACAATTTGCGAAATTAAAAGAGCGACAGTGATGACGCTGATGAACCCAGCGCATCTTTTTCTGATTGAAACGCTCTTGAACGGCCCAAGACATCAGTTGAGCAAATCCCAACCATCACCTCGGAGGAACCCTGGCGCTTCTACAGATGCTACAACCGTGGAGACGCTTTTTCCCTCTACAGGGTCTTACAGAGTATTTACAGGGCTTATTCACTAAATTCCAGCAACTCTTTTGCCGGAACCTCCGTACCACAAAACACAAACTTTATATTAGTCGACGCAAGTAGAATCCTACACTTGTATCACGAGAAATGAGATCACATCTTAGGATGCACCAACGTTGCATTTTCGATTTACCACGTCGCTTGCAGGGCGGGACCAGGGAGGGCAATTCCCGAAGGACAAAAAGCTCAATTAGACGCTTGGGAGAACAGTCTTCTTCACGAGACGCTGTCGTGTGACCAATCATTATTCCTGGCTGGCGCGTTCGCCACTATTTTCACCAAAGTCAGTCGTGGTATATGTACACGAAGGTGTCTCTACTACCCAGTACAGAAGATCTGATTCAGAGGTTTAGTGGATAAGATGATGGACCACATTCCAGCCCCCCGAAGCAAGTCGACAAATTCATTGATGAGAAGAAGTTGAGATTGAGCCTTCGATTAGCGATTCCCGAGGTTCTACGGCTGACAATATGGCCACAGAGAGCCGCCCGAAACATGTTCCTGGATTCACACCAACTGTCGGTGTGTCCTCCAATGCTCAGCACTGCAGCTCCTAATGGGATAAATTGGTTCCTTGCGCTTGAGGCTAATTGATGTTAGATTTGAACGCAGAGAATTCCTTGAAGGCTGCGAATTGACGTTCTTTAACAAAGCTGAATGTCTGGAGAAAGTGTTAGTGATATCTATGGTTTTGGTTTCCAAAGCGAGACGCCCTCACACACTCTCCATCCGTAACCAGCTATCTCAAGTATTTTAGGAGCTTCGAAGACACGCAACATCGAATGTACGAAACAAACAGGCTACGATGAACCCCAACACAAGATCAAAGTTCCTACGATTCCAACGGACGCAATATTGAGCGTACTGGCGGAGAATGAGACGAGAGAAGTCTTGCTGCCACATGCTGGACGGTACTGGAGTGGCCTTGGGGCACGAAGACCATCTTCGTCCAGCAGCAGAGCATAACGGAGGAGACAAAGGAGGTTCCGGTCCCCAAGGGAGTAAAGACAAAATGCAACTCATTAATGGCGCATTTTTCCCGCCGTGTCAAGTGGTGCATGTGCCTGAGCTACATAATCTCATAAAGTCGGAGACAGGAAAAGTCTCCGTCCTCTGTAACATCGCGCTCGAAAATATGGTTCAAGCCCTTGTTCTTGGGAGCTGGCTATCTATCAATCATGAAAAAGACGACAATGCCTTCATTGTGCACCTGTACATAGCCAGGGCTCGTCTGACGCACCAGTCATTGATGCTAGCCATGGTCTCGGTTTCGTTCATCACGGCCAAGGGCCTGTGCTGAAGCTGCCATCGCCGCCATGAACAACATAGAATGATTCCAGCAGGGATTCCATTATCTTACCAGTGCTAACAAGGTGAAAGTGGTTTTTGGGAAACTTACATTTATAGCAATGATAGCCACTTTCCTGACGAGGATTCTCGGGCCGGCACATCTTTCAACTGGCCGGGATCGGATGAAGTTTTGGCCTTTATATGTGTATTACTAAGTTTTTTTTTAAGGACTTCAACTATTGAAATAAGGGATGCCTTGCATTTGTATCTGTGCTTGTGAAGTCATGTTCTGTATATACTTTTTGAACCAGTCATCACTTACCTTTTTAGAACATTGCACATCAAACAACGATAAGCAACTTCATACAAGCATAGGGATTGTTATGCATCACAAGACCGTTTCTTTGCTAAAAACCTGGCAAATTCTTCATACCCTGAGATCGTCTCCCATTTGACGTTCTCACATGATGTAGTAACATATCAACGACTTCACTTCATCTGGATCGAACGATCATACTCCCAGCTAACCACTAGTGTCTTGTACAACATTAGCTTGCCTAGAATAGTTCTTACTTGTAATATCTGAATTTATTTGCATGACAGTGAAGAACTTCATTGCCCCATCCTATACACAGAGACACTATGACATTGTAATATCCCCTCAACAACCTAAGTAAGTAGTCTCTAGATATTATACTACATTCATTGACATTTTTCTCTCTAGGCTTTTCTACGAAGGATATCCTGACCCATGATCTCCTTCCACTATACCACCTCAAATCTGCGATTCGTTTCCTAATATCCACCTCGACACGGAGAAAGGTTCTTAAGAAGTCGAGTTCAACTACAAAGAACCCATATTCCACGAAGATGGTAGAATAGTAATTCCAAAAAACTTCCCAGCCTCAGGACCCACAAACATGCAACTCACCGCTGCAATGAATTCCGAAGTCCCTATTATAATTCCGGAACCCGGACACCTGACCAAGGAGGAACATGAGGCTAACAGTTACTTTCATAATCTGGCATGAAATTCAAAGTTGGCGTTGAGGGTAGGGAAGTCGATACGGCAAATTTTATAAATGAACAATGCGTGGGCCATCTTCCCAAGGCCCACGCGGCGATGAAAGAGCTCCTCGAGATCATAATGCGGCGCCATGAGGGAGAATTCTCTTTTGGGGGGGAGGGAGCAGACCTGAAAGACTATTTACTACTTGCTGACAAGAAGCTTAAAGCAAAGGTCGGTGAGAAAGGTGAGCCACAGAGATGGTCTTATGTTCTCGGCTTTACCCAAACACCTCGTGCATGCGCTTCTGCAGACGTTACGAATGTCTTGATGGATCCACAAGACATAGAGCTCGTATCCAATGTAGTTACTCTTATTCCGATTGCAGCAGTGGAGCTGTTGGAGTCATCTGGCTCGCCACAGGATCTTGAGCTGTTGAGGAGCCAGGCCGATCCAAGAAATCCCCTCGACATTTGGTGGGAAATATAACAGCCAATCCCACATCAGATGTCGACATGACCATTTCCCTTTCCGTCTTCCGACCTGAGCTACTGCTTCTTTAGCTTGATCAGCGGCTGAGCAAGTGGGCCATGGAATAAGCGGAAGGCGACACGTTCGGGATCCTCGGCTACGACCACCACCTCCTAAGTCAGAAGAAATATATTCAGGGCACAGCTACTTCTTTGAACCTAGCACGGTGTCGTAATTGTATCCGTTCTTACTCTCTTAAGGGACCCTGCTTAAGCCAATTTAGATCCTGTTGTGAACTGTGGATGAAGTGGGGTTAATGCCGGTTTTATGCGACCAGGTTCATAAGGCGGCTCTAGTGCTTCATTATTCCTTAGCAGTCTAGTCTGAAGACGGCGATCTAGAAGTGCTTAGAAGGATTAGTGAGAAAGCATCACCTCACGTCAAATCAAGTTACGCTTCTGTATGCACCTTTCTCACATGTTTTGCCTCTTTTTTGGAAGATCGAAATATTCAATAATAATCTGTTCTAAATACAATCACACCTTCAGACATCGCTCAAAATCAAGTCCAGCCCAAGATTGTAAAAGTTCAAAGACTAAAGAAATCATTCGAAAAACAACCTATCTAGTCGGTGATAATGTAGCTGATGTGGGCGGTGTAACTTGAAAATGTAGTTTGGGATGCGGCTTCAGCGTAGAAATAAGCGCACGAAATCTTCTTCCAATGAGACGTGTCGACAGGGGTTAAATCTTCGTAAGGCCAAAAGAAGTATCTGTCTTACTTCATTCTGCTGATGGGAAGGGTCCGAGCTTTAGCGCGCAAACCTAGGCCATGGACAAAGACAAGGTAGCACATGCAATTTCCCACAAAAGAAGCAGGACTTGCGCGGTTTCTTGGCTTCTCCTCTTGTTGGGCTTACACAAAACATGCATGCCGGCGAGAACAGGATGGCGGCCGTCGTTTCTTGGAATGAGTTTGTTAGCGGATCATTGGCACGGAATCATTCCAGAAATCCATGAAGTGTGATTCATGCTTCTCGCCAGCAGCGTAAGCGTGGTAGCTGCAGGAGGTGCCGTCACCGAAATCTAAACCCAAAGCTATGCGTAATCATCCTGGATGAAGAATCCCGACAATCTGGCCATGGCTCAGACTCGTATTATTGCGCCGTGATTAATATGAGTAATTCTGCTAATTTAGCCCCACATATCAACTTACTATATAATTTCGAGGTAATATTTTTAAGAATAAAAATTGTTTACTTATTAAAATATTAATAAATACGGTATTCAATATATTGAAAAAATAAAATCAAAAGCAGTAAGATTTTGGCCAATAAATATAAAAATAACACAAAATCAATTGTGTTAAAGATTTTATATATATATTCAAATTTATTCTTCTATTATTAATCAAGTTTTGTAATTTAACATTTAAATTTTCTTAAAAGAATGCTTTTTCCCCCCTGGAATCGCAACACTGTTGGCAGCGGATAGGATACGAGCTGCCGCTCTTGGAGTGACGGAGTCCAATTAAAAAGCCTAGCCTACATAGGTAGCCCTTGTCACTTTAAGAACTAGTCTTGATCCTTATTTTTAGAGTTTTGAAAAGATAATAGCATTACTTGCGCGCCAGCCTTTCCTCTTTTTGCTCGTGTGTAACCCTTGGTCCCGTGTGCCTTTGCAGCGGTGAGCATCTCTATCGATATTTACTAGCTTCATGTTCAATACGGAGCTTCCAGTTAGATAACTTAGTAGTTTGCATAATCAGATAAAGCTCTAATAGAAGCTCTCGTTTCTATAACCATAAATCTCGCGCCTTTGGCCTTCTTGTCTCATCATTACTCAAGTAACAGCGCCCGACTTAAATTTCTTCATCATTCAAACTCTCTACCAGTCAGAGTCGTCATTATGTTGTTTATTGCCATCCTAGCTTTCTTCTTGCAATTCCAAAGCTTGAACTGTCAAGTTTTAGATGCTAATGGCGTCTCCCTCGACGAAAAAGTCTTGTATATTGAACGGCTTATGCTAACGCCGGGATCCATAGACTTTCAAGTTGGTCCATGTAACTCCTTCTTAAATGGACCTCCTCCGGAGACATCTGGGGACCTTGTACGTTTATCTCTGTTCAATTTGGCAGTTTTCAGTTGAAATCCAGGGCTTGTAGAGATATCTCACGGGCGCATCTCAGCGCCCAATCAAAATTTTGCTAAAATTTAGATTTTTTACACTGGATAGACTGCGGCCGAATGGATTAGAACTGTTTTCCATGATTTCGTAACCGCAGATGTAGCCGCTGGCAAAGGGTGGGCAGTCCAGTGCTTCTTGATGATATAGGCTAACAGATCTAGTGGTCTTGATGCATCGATTGGCTTTGAAACAGGCCGAGCAGAAAACCTTGGGAATGTCGAACAAGCAATAAATGGTCCTTCGCCTCAAAACTTTGCTGACAGAACGATTATTGGCGTAAGTCGCTATTGTAAAGCTTTGTACTTAAAATCGGGGCTTACTCACGTAGTTTAACCTGTTCTCGACTCTCTTCATATCTACCTCGGATTTTATTGCATTAGTAAGTTAGATGGAAATCTTAACTCATTTAAGTTAATATGAGTTATAGGGGCTGGCTGAAGCAATTCTATCCTGCGACCCAAATTCCCCTATGATACAGCTTCGCGCTGGGCGTATAGATGCTACAGAGGCCGGCTCAAGTGGCGTCCCGGGCCCTGGAGACGGCTTTGCATCACAGCTGGCTGATTTTGCTAGAGCTGGATTCAATCAGTCCGAAATGATAACGGCAGTGTGAGTTGTATCAATCTTTACTGAGAATGCTTTTGAGTCTAATTGACTCCTTAGAGCTTGTGGACACACAGTCGGAGGTGTCCATAAGATTAACTTTCCTGAAATTGGTTTGTTTTTTCCTATTTAAGAGGTTATTCGAAGCTGACATTTTACTTAAAGTTGGGAATCAGAAAACAATCGGGTAGGTGATTTCTCCTTCTAGTGACGTAACTAGTTTTAATTAAATATAGAAATGGTGATCCATCGAGCGGGATTGTCGGGGATATGATGGACGCTTTTGACGATACTCCAACTACATTCGATCATATCGGCCTCCAAAACTATATTGCTGGTACTAATAAAGCCGGCGGTCCTCTGGTCACAACATCGAATACCACTTTCCAGTCTGATTTAAAAATCTTCGAATCCGACGGTAACACCACTGTTCGGGGTATGTCCACTTCTTTGGAAGCCTTCGAAGCTGCTTGCTTTCCCGTATTCGAAAAGATGATCAATACAGTGCCAACAGGCACTGTGCTTTCTGATGTTATTGGCCCCAGACAATGGATTACAATGGAGAGCCACCTGGATCTTGATTCGACTGGCGCTGTGAAATATTCCGGGGTTATCGGACATTACACAGGCAAAGGAGGGGCTCCTTCGCCAGCCACTGCCTCATACCAATACGGAACTAGTGGTGGAGGAAATACTGGCCCGAAAACTAGTCAATCCGGAGGTGGGTTCTCGGCTTAGATTTGGGAGTTATGGTTCTAATTAATATTGGGTTTAGTTCCCCAACCGTTTATTATAGACGGATCAAATAACGCCACTAGGTTTCCCTTTTTTGGAAACACAACTAACTACACTTTTATCGATACTATAAGCAGCCCTACTATCAATTCGTTCTCCATCACGGAGTCTGGAGCAACATATACAGAACCAATTAACTTGAATATCTTCGTCCTCCCCTCTTTGAGCTGTAAAACTACAGGTGCCACACCACAGTACACAGTCAATGCTGCTGTAAATTTTGTACAATTCTCTCTTAAAGCCAGGCTGACACTTTGATAGTTATTGACTACCCTTTCACCTCCTGGAACACAATTGACGGCCACATTGTACTACGCCGCGGGGCAAGCTGGCTCCAACAATCCTGTCTATTTACAGCATAACGCCACACTAACAGCACTTACAACTAAGGGCTCCTATACGATATTTCAGGGCTCTTTAATTCAACCTGCGTTAGAGATAAGTTCAAATGGTGGAGGGGGGAGCCACATCGATGTAAGGCTGGGTTCGACTCAGAGAAGTGCAAAAATTCAAGTTGCTGGTAGTCCTCTGCCGAGCTTTTTTGATCCATGCACCTAGGTGCGTTTGATCATGAGTTAGAAGCTGATGAGGGCACACACTGAGAAATTTTGAAGAGGCTTTGCGGGGAATTTACGAGTTGGGATTTTCTCTTGAACGAAAACACATACTTTATGAGCGAGCGGGCCACTTTTACCGCGACGCGGCTCTGCTTTGAATACTAGATTCTTTCATAACAAAACATAGACTACCTTCGTACAAAGCTAGAATTCTTCTTGCCCTACTAGGGAAGACCAAATTGCAATCGACCAAGAAATCAAGTCGACTAAGGTTTCACACGCCGGTGTTTAGCTCGGTTACCGCGCCGCCGTGAGCCTCCTCGCCCCTCCCATCCTCTTCCCCTCTTCCCCCTTCTACTTTACCTCGCTTTCGAAAAATCTATATCTCAGCTATGTAATTTATTATACTCATGTATAAGGATAATAATTATATCTTAAGTCAGGGAGGGTCTAAAACTAGAGGCATGGCTATCAAGCGTCTTATAACGCGTTGTCATAGTACGGGGGGGATAAAGGCTTTACATCAAAGCACAGATCTAAAGCTAAAGGAGGAGAGTCTGAGAAGGCAGCGCCCTGGAGATTGAACGGGAATGGTGTTATTTACGAGCCAGATCTCGAATCGATCCCAACGGCCTTCGGCGAGAACATCGGCGCTAATATTAAAAATTAAATTAAAAGTTTCTTTCGCAAGGTGAATACGATCATCCCGAAAAGAGAGGGAAAATACAATGTGTCAGCAAGATTAGGTCATCTTGCCGTAATTTGAATCTGGAGGATAACCTCGTACAAAAGCCACAAAGGGCACGTCCAAGAAGAAAATCAATGCTGGGTTTAGACTACAGCCATTGAGGTGCGGCCATCGTGAAAATTGATATACCACGGTCCTCAACTGTCGAAAGCACTCGGGAAAGGACCACCAAACGTTTGAAAGGGTCGAGATGGCTCCCACTCTGGACCGGAAGAAGCAAAGGAAAATGCGGAGGACGATGCAGGCAATGATGTTAAGAACAATCGAGGTAATAATGAATACGATGAGGGAGAAGAAAGATAAGATGATAGTAATGCTGATGAGGCTGAGGGAGAGGGGTCTGGATGTTTTGAACAATGGTTCCCGAAAAGACAAAGAAATGTCTGAACATCCCAGTCCTGAGGCCAAGTCTTATTAAGGATGGATTTTTGAGAAGGCTCTTGTAAAGATTTATGTAGCTAGGTAGCGAAGTCTGTCATCATCGCGCAAAGTACTCTGACCCAAAGGGCGTACAGTGTCTCAAGTACCTTTTCAGCCCTCGAAGCTGTTGACCAATCCCCTCACACCGTTTTTATTCTTCCATTTCGGTAGAGGAATATCTGCAGCCAGAGTCACAACACTATCATCAGTCTCCCACAACTCCATACCGAACTTCCTAAAAACCATAGAAAGAATCAAATACAATTCTCTGTAGGCCAAGTTAATTCCCGAACAGCCCCTTGTGCCCCGCAAGAAAGCAACTTTGTGCTGCCGCATCTTTTCGTCAGCAGTGCCGCCCACTTGCAGCCATCGCTCAGGTTTGAAGATATAGCTGCCAGGGAATATCCGCTCATCATGGTGCATATGGATTGGGTTCATCCCCACAGTATATCCTGCGGGAATGATGAAGTCTTTATATTAGAGACCCGATAAAGGAGAGATACGAGGAGAGCGCTGTGTGACACCGTAAGATAGTCTCAAAGCTACACGCGAGAATTCGTCAGCGAACTACACCTATAGTTACTTGCATTCCTGAATAACGGCGCTCAGATATGGGAGGCTTTCCAGTTCCGCCCATGGAAGAGTAATATTCTTGTTCAGCATCGCCTTCGTTAACTTTTCTCGAAGCCTGCTGTGGATGGCAGGGCTGAGTACGTTAAAGCTAGCGATATGTAACGTATTTCTCACCGTGTTTGTTCCAGCCCCCACGAAAACTGCAGCTTCGTCCTTCAGTCTTTCCACGCTGATCTCCTCAGGTGGGAGATCCGAGTTAAACATCTCGTTGAAGATGGTCTTTAGGAGCGGTTGTTCTGCTTCTTTTTCTTTACTATTCATGACGAGCCGAATTTGATCTTTAAGTTCCTGATGGTATTAGAAATTTAATTCATTAAACCTCAACAATACTCACATCATGGAATTGAAGCACTCCCGGTTGAATAATCTTTTGTAATCATGCAGGAGAAGCGCTCATGAATGCCGGAAGAAGAGGGATGTGTGTCACTAGATAGATTTGCTCCATGAGGTGAAATTTCTAGATTGTCTAGCGCATTGAAGCAATTTCCAAAAGCATACTCGGTTATTACATCTAATGAGAAGCACCCAAAGGCACGAGTCAACAGAAATACGGTACTAGTATCTGCTATATCATAGAGACTTGGACATAACTTCTCTGCTTCAGACAAGATGTACGGCCAAAGGAGTACAATTTGGCGTTTGGAGAAGAAAGGATTTATCACAGTGCGGCGGATCTTATGAAGTGCGTGCGGTCCAGTGACTTGCACCGACCCTGGAGCATTCCGTCGATGATTGAAAGACTCGAGCTTATCCAGCTGAAGATTGTGAGAGTATATAGTATTATAGTACTTTGGGTCATCGATATACACCTCGTTTGGATTGATCCTGGTTATGGGCCGTGCCGAGCGTTAATTTGAAGTTCAGGAGGATTGTGCTTTGCCAAGATACCATATGTCTTATGCAGATCTTGAAGGTGGAATGTGAATTGACCTCGTTTGATTACATCGTAGTAGAACTTATACAAGAAACTCAAAGCCGCTACTTTAGGGCCTGGGATTTTTGAGAGCGGGCTCAAAAATAGGCGGTAGAAGGATCTCCCAACTGCCCAAAAGACTAGACACGTAATCAAGACTACAAATATAGACGGTCCGGGAGTGATGAAACTATCAAGCCCCATAATAGCAAGACAAAAAAGCATTCGAGATAGGAGGCAGAAGCAATGGAAAGGTTAGGAAGTACGGGGTCGTACAATGGAAGGAAAGGCCCAACTCGAGACTCACCGACATCTTAGAACATTCCAAATCCCACTGAATCCTGCACCGTGCACCCTCTACTTTTTGAGCAGAAGGGCGGAAAGCGATCACTGTTACAGGCCTTATTGGACGACGTGTCCCCATTTTCAGGGGTCATTCAGCCTAATTTCGGGTTCGGTGATTGACCAATGAAGATATCTTCGCAGGGCCCCACCTTGTGCTCATGCTGAGCCTCTTGACGAAATCCTCGCGACCGCGCAGTACCTCTAGAAGCGGCAGGGTATCATATTTCACACCTACTCTCTGGCCATAAGCCTTCGAGGTCATTGCGCATATCGGCTTCTACTAGGCTAAGATGCACGAAAGAAAGTTAGCCCCAGCAGTGCAGGCCTATGGCGCTCACTCACCACTGAAGCCCCTTATGGCGCAAATAACAGCCAACAGAGCCCATTCGAAATCCAGAAACGGATGTGCCACTTGCAAGGTATGAGCTCGAGGGGCCTGACGGTTCCTAATTTAGTCTGGTTCATTGGTATTTATGCTCTAAAGACAATGTTCGGAAGGTCGCATTGTCTGAAGAGTGCATACCTCTTACTCTTGAATTATGTCTCAGCTCCAAATTGTACTAGCAATTGCTAACTGCCACGTGCTCATCAGACTAGAAAAGTGAAGGTATGACGATATCAATCCTAATGAGGCTTAACCTCATAATTAACATGTTATACAGTGTGACGAAAGGAGGCCAATTTGTGCAAATTGTGCTCGACGTTACACCGAGCTTACACGCTGTGATTTTCCGCCCGCTGGCAAAAGATCCGAAGACTTGAGACCAATCGCACCTGGATACTCGTATCGTTCGGCCAATACGAGTTCATTCGGTGCCCCCAATCCGGAAGCGCTAGTACTCAACCTTCGACCCACTAGTGTCAGGAACTTGGTCAAAAATTACGCTCTGGAGATGAGACTACTTCATCACTATACTACTACCACTTCCCAAAACCTTCCAAATTTCTTTGGGGAATCGGACTTATATGATGGCTGGTCTCACACATGCCCGCAGATTGCGTTTGAATCGGAGATTGTCCTCAATGGGCTCTTGGCAGTGTCCGCACTTCATTTGACCAGTTTAAGTCCGAACCCAGAACCGAAGCTTGCTGCTGCTCAGACTCAGTATATGGCGAAAGCTATTGCTAGTAATCGAGTCGCCGTTGCACAAGCTGGGCAAGGTTCGAGGGAGATCTTTACAGCTGCGCTTTTCCTTTTTCATTATATGTGGTTGGCGGAGAACAGAGCAGCACTTGCCGGGCCTTACGAGATTCCGACACGACCATATCAATTTGCTCGGACTGTCACTTTGGCTGTCACTGCCCAATTACTTAGACATGTGGGACTTCCGTCTCTACTGTCCGCCGGTAGATCTCGTCAAAGCGAATCGTCCCCATCATAGTCAGTTTATTGAAAACAGTCTTTTGGATCTTGAGCGCCTTTCGGTTGCGCTCGCTAAGCGGCACTACGATTCTTTGGAAGACCATGAAGCCTTGATAGATTACCACCATGCGCTTGAACTCGCTATTAATACCTTTAGCGCGCCACGGCCATTTCCGAATGCGCAAAATATGTTAGCCTTGCTGTTCTTGAGATCGCCTCACCGATATATTGAGCTTCTAGAAGAAAATGATCCCTTTGCCATGGCGCTTTATGCTAGGAACCTCACCATGATTCATTTGGTGGACAGGATTTGGTGGATGCATGGGCTAGATGGCGAGGAGCTAGCAGCGGGGAATATCAGAGGTGTTGCTAGCTTGATGCCGAAACAGCATCTTTGGATGATGGAGTGGCCGATATCTGCCATTGAAGGAGGAACTGAGTTGGGCTTGTGACGAGATGACTTGTCCCGACAGTAGCTCTAATTCCAACCAGGTAACGTGTGATACGAGTCGTCCAAATGTTCGTCACTTTTTACGCTCGACTAAACCCGTTAGGCAAAAATAGGATCCAATTTATACCATTTTTTGAATTGATACTCTTTCACTCCTCACCCAGGCTAGGGCAAATTTCCCCGAAAATCCTCATACGCCCTCTCGACTCAGCTGTGAACAGCAATGGTTCGACCACGATTGCAATGAAGTCCTTTATGAATTCTTCGCCGCAATTTGGGTCCTCTATGAAGACTATAAGCTTCGAAAAGATGATGAAGCGCACGATGGTTCTAGTGACGAACTTGCACCCACCGGAAAAGATCTTCAACATAACAGAACCCCTCCTCACCGGAGAATCCCCGATCTCCTTCTCCAACATTCAAACGGAAAGCAGATGCTCCTCAAACGGCCACCATAGACCAACACAACATCTCCAGTCTCTTTCCCAACCTCCCAATTGAACTGAGACTGAAAATTTGGAGAGCCACATTTAAGATCGGCACCGTCGCACTCGATCTTGGATTCTTCCTGCAGATCAGACTTGGAAGTTATTATTCGATAACAACCCTTTGCGGGTCGGCTGTGTTCCTAGCCCATTTTGTATGACCTCTTTGCCACCAAGGAAAGTTATTCCGAGACCACACGACATTACGCTACTCTCAAACCCGATATCGATCTCCGTTCCGTCGGTTTAGGTTTCTATCGGCCAATATGTTTGAATCATTGGTTGGACTCTCAGATACAACTATAAATTGAACTCCAATGATTGACTTTCCCAGATTATCACTGCTGCTCTAGGTGGCCAAAAAGTCATTCGAGAGCTGGAGCTTTCATGTGTGGGCGTATGGAATAACAATTGGTCCGGAAACAGGCCCCCTTACAGCGAGTATATAGAGAATTTATCCCGGATTATCTACGATTTCCTGGTCTGGAGTAGGCACATTTTAGGAGTGAGTTGCCAGCGTGGATAGATGCCTACGTCTTTCCCGACGCTTGGTTTCCCGCCCGTATGCTGGCTTGATGTTGGCGATATTTTGAAACTCCAGAAGAATTCTTTCGTGGAAGGTCAAGTTTCTCAACTTTCCATCGGTATGTGAGTAAAAGTCCGACGGATGGCTTTGGCAGGAGGCAATTCAGGATGTAGAAAAGAAACCAAGGTGACCATCGAAAATCTCGACTTCTCAAGATCTTAGTCTTGTTTGGTGTGTACAAGAAACAAGACTTTCCCAACGTTTACCAAGTACGAAAGTTCGCATGTGAGACTCTTCCACCCACTGCATTGAACTTCAGCAGAGTGCAAAGTACCCCTTAGTTTATGCTAGGATCCCCTCAATAGTTGCCACGTTTCCAGGTATTAAAAAAAAATGTGCACCACGGCATTTTATATAAACTCACCATTGTGATGTTCCTAGTTCATGGGCTTTGAGATTCCTGGTTTCAAGAGAATTGGGGCTGAGGGAGAAGAAGGATCTGTATGTGACTGCGCTAAGTAAGCTCAGCCCCTGACGCTAACTTTATATTGCCAGCCTTACGAAGGAATATTCTGCGGATCACATAGTCGGCGCATAACGTGGTGAAATTATGTAGGGTGTGGTTCAGGACTGTAATTCAGTTTGCCGCTTTCCTTAAATATCCGGGTGTATCCTTCGCAAAATGTGGTTCATTTTCAATTTGCTGCTTTTTTATATTGTCCTTCGTCACAAATTTCCTGTCTGGTATAGGCTCCTCTCCCGAAATGTATATACCAAAAAAATACCATTTTCTCATGCTTCTTCTATATTTTTGCTCCGTATTTACCGATGCCAAGACATATCCCGATCCACATTTGACTTACTGGATTGATACTTCGTGCCAGAGAAAGCCCAGCTTTCAAAAGGCTTTAGATGAAGCTTTCGTGTTTGCTGCAAGCGCTGTGGATAAGCTCAATAAAATCAATTCAGAGCCACTATCCGTGTATTTTGAAAACTTCTTCGGTACCCCCACTTCAAATAAAGCTGCCGTGAGCGAAGTGCAATGTATGCGGCCAATCCCCCCAAACCTTCCTACATACTGAATATTTATAGATGTCTTTCGATCAATTGTTGGAATGAAAGAGGTTGGTCGGCGACCCCATGCGAACTTGAAATTCTACTGCGATAACGACTCTCCGAAACGATGGAAAGTGATGGCAGATGCCGACGTCGCAAAGCTCGAGGCAGGGGGCACTTTAAATTCCAAGAGGCAACGCGGTAAAGATCAGATCCTGGAAGATACGACGAATGGTTTGATACATAAGGGATCCAATTGTGGTCATCCAGATCCTAATATCAGGTCGTATGCTATACTTTATTCTATCAGAAATGGAATTGCAAATCCTACCGAAGGGAACTGGGATCTTTCTACACTACCTGGGTTTTTTGAACACTATAAATACGAGCGGACATTG
>Ga0182030_10011040_pt1 | contig 18262 bp, 13 predicted proteins | sample 812S3MmetaG_FD_121299 | JGI IMG/M metagenome (GOLD analysis project Ga0182030, IMG submission 121299) | Permafrost microbial communities from Stordalen Mire, Sweden - 812S3M metaG (Illumina Assembly) | ecosystem: Environmental > Terrestrial > Soil > Wetlands > Permafrost | place: Sweden...
GCCGGTGGGGTACATGACGTCGGGAGTGGGCATATAGGCGAGGTCGACGCCGAGGGCGCGGAGCTTTTCCAGGTCCGAATCCTCGCTACGCGGGTAGCGGGCATAATCCTCCCCGGGTGCGAACTGGGTGGGGTTCACGAAAATGCTGACGATGACGCGGTCGACCGCCGCGTGCAGCGCGGTCACAAGCGCGAGATGACCCTCATGGAGCGCGCCCATGGTGGGGACTAGGCCGATACGCTCGCCGGCACGCCGACGCGCGGCGCACCAGCGGCGAAGGCCCGCTGGGCTCTGCTCGATAAGCATTTGATCAGGCGCCGGTTTTGGGTACGCCATAGACATTCTCCGGGCCGGGAAAACGGTGAGACTTCACATCGGCGGCATAGGCTCTGGCGGCTTCGGCGATTTGCGAGCCGAGGTCGACATAGCGGCGGGCCAGCTTGGGCTTGAAATCGCCGGCTAGACCCAAAACATCATCGATAACGAGTACTTGTCCGTCGCAGGCGGCCGATGCGCCGATGCCGATCGTGGGCACCGGGACCGCTGCCGTAATCTCCCGCGAGACCGGGTCGATCGTCGCCTCAATCACAATCGCAAATGCCCCCGCCGCCGCAATCGCGACCGCATTCGCAACGATCCGCTTCGCTTCCTTGGGGTCGCGACCGCGGGCCTTGTAGCCGCCCAGCGCGTGGACCGACTGCGGGACTAGCCCGACGTGGCCCATGACGGGAATGCCGCGGGCCACCAGAAAAGCCACGGTTTCCGCCATTTCCGTGCCGCCCTCGAGCTTGACGGCGTCACATCCCGTTTCGGCCATCACCCGCACGGCTGAGGCGAAGGCCTGCGCCGGGGAGGCCTGATAGCTGCCGAAGGGTAGGTCCACCACGACCGCAGCATGGCGGCTGGCGCCAACCACCGCACGGCCGTGGGCGATCATCATGTCCAACGTCACCGGCAAAGTGGAGGCCATGCCATAGATCACCATGCCCAGAGTATCGCCGACCAGAATCATATCGACATGCGGATCGACCAGCCGCGCCACCGGTGCGGTATAGGCGGTCAAGATCGCAATCGGTTCGCCGCCTTTACGGCTCACCAATTCGGGAATAGTGATGCGTGAACTGTGTTGGGCGACGCTCACTCCGGACTGGCTCCCTGCGACGGCCCCCAATCTTGCGCCCTGGGGGGATTGCTCAACGGGACGGACCATAGAAGGTTGCGGCTTCTTGAAGCAAGCCTACTCATGGTTGTATAAGGAAATAGAAATACACGTTAATGGCGGATTCGTCTAACCCTCTGTATTTTAATCCGGAATTGTCGGAAGTCCGGTGCGAGACTTATCCCATACGCGGCGGATTTACGATTTCGCGCGGCAACAAACGCGAAGCAGCTGTCGTCGTAGTAGAGCTTTCAGCGGCATGCCGGGATGGCACCAAGGTGCGCGGCCGGGGCGAATGCGTGCCCTATGCCCGCTACGGCGAAACCGTAGAAGGCGTCATCGCCTCCCTAAGGGGGCAAGTCGGAGCTGTGAGCAAAGGTATGGATCGCAGGTCCCTGCAACTTCTGATGCCCGCAGGTGCGGCGCGCAATGCCATGGACTGCGCCTTCTGGGATCTGGAGGCCAAGGCTTCCGGCAATTCTGTCTGGAAGCTGGCGGGCCTGGCGCAGCCCGCACCCGTCGCTACTGCTTTCACTCTCAGCCTCGGGTCTCCCGAGGCGATGGGGGAGGCGGCGCGCAGGTCCGCAGCAATGCCTCTCCTCAAACTGAAGCTTGGCGGCGGCGATCTGGATCTTCAGCGAGTGGCTGCCGTTCGGCGAAACGCGCCGAATGCCAGGCTGATCGCTGACGCGAACGAAGCTTGGACGATTGAACAGCTCGCGGCAATTGCGCTGCCGCTGGCGAACTATGGCGTGGCGTTGATAGAACAGCCATTGCCGGCGGGCCAGGACGAAGCTCTGGCCGACTTCGAATCTCCTGTACCTCTCGGCGCCGACGAATCCTGCCATGGTATCGACAGCTTGTCCGTGTTGCGTGGACGATATGGCGTGGTCAATATCAAGCTCGACAAAACTGGTGGTCTGACGTCAGCTTTGGCGCTGAAGACCGCGGCACAGGCGGCAGGATTTGGCGTGATGGTCGGCTGTATGGTCGCTACTTCCCTGTCAATGGCGCCGGCATTTCTTTTGGCGCAGGGTGCAGACTTCGTCGATCTCGATGGTCCGCTGCTACTGGAACATGACCGGGTGCCCGGCATCAAATATGATGGAGCCTGGATGCAACCCTCATCGACTGCTGTGTGGGGATAGCAGGTTTTATCGCACTGCAACCCGCCCGCGATTGGCGGAAAGCCGCTCTCATGTTAAGAGGGCATCCATGCTACAAATTACCGACCTTACCTATCGCATCGCGGGCCGCACGCTGCTCGAAAACGCCAGCGCCAGCATTCCGACCGGCCACAAAGCCGGATTGGTGGGGCCCAATGGCGCCGGCAAATCAACACTGCTGAAGCTGCTCGTCGGCGCATTGTCTGTCGATGGCGGGGAGGTCGGGATGACGACGGGCGCCAGGCTCGGTTCCGTCGCACAGGAAATGCCGGGCGGCAGCCGAAGCTTGCTCGATACGGTGCTGGCGGCAGACGTGGAGCGCGCGGCTCTTTTGGATGAGGCTGAAAAGCTCGAGTCGCCGCATTTTGACGGCGACCCGATGCGAATAGCCTTTGTGCATCAGCGATTGGCCGATATCGAGGCACATCGGGCTCCCGCCCGTGCCGCCGAAATCCTGGCGGGGCTAGGCTTCGACGACGCAGCGCAGAACCGGGCCTGCAGCGAGTTTTCAGGCGGTTGGCGGATGCGCGTCGCTTTGGCGGCGGCCCTTTTTGCCGGTCCGGATATACTGATGCTGGATGAGCCCACCAACCACCTAGATCTTGAAGCCACAATTTGGCTGGAAGCCTATCTTAAAGCCTATTCCGGAACTCTTTTGCTGGTGAGCCACGATCGCGAATTTCTGAACGCGATTCCTGACATGATCATCCACCTTGAGCAGGGTAAGCTGGTCACATATCGCGGCAATTTTGATCAGTTCCGTCGCCAGCGCGCCGAGCGCCAAGCCAATCAGGCTGCGGCCGCCGCCAAACAGCAGGCTGCGCGCCAGCATATGGAATCCTTCATCCAGCGCTTCCGCGCCAAAGCGACAAAAGCGCGTCAGGCGCAAAGCCGCATGAAGGCGTTGGCGCGTATGGATGAAATACCCCCGCTGATCGGCGAACGAGTAGTTAAGTTCGACTTTCCTAAGCCGCTGGAATTGGCCCCGCCGCTGGTTACCCTTGAAGGGGTTGATGTCGGATATGACGGTAAGCCTGTTCTGCGTGGGCTCAATCTACGTATCGACGGCGACGATCGGATCGCCCTTTTGGGTGCGAACGGTAATGGCAAGTCTACGCTGGTCAAATTGTTGGCCGGGCGACTGGATTCGATGGCCGGGCGTCTGGTCAAATCAGGAAAGCTAAAGGTCGGCTATTTCGCCCAGCATCAAGCCGATGAGTTCGATCTGACAATCACTGCGCTTGCACAGGCGAAGCGCGCAATGCCGCTTGCGCCCGAAGAAAAGGTGCGTGCCCATCTTGGCCGGTTTGGGTTCTCGCAAGAGCGCAGCAATACCAAAGTCGGGTCTCTATCGGGTGGCGAGAAGGCGCGCCTGCTGTTCGCGTTGATGGCCAAGGAGGCGCCGAATATCCTGCTGCTGGACGAACCGACCAACCATCTCGATATCGAAAGCCGCGAGGCGCTGATCCGGGCGCTGAACGAATACGAGGGCGCCGTCATCCTGGTTACGCACGATCCGCATCTGGTGGAACTTGTTGCCGACCGTCTATGGCTAGTGGGCGATGGCAAGGTCGTTTCCTATGACGGAGACCTTGACGACTACCGGAAGTTGTTGCTCGACAAGCGTCGCAGCGCCAAGCGCGGCGGTAAGGAGGAACGCAAAGCCGTAACTGCGGCACAGCGCGAAGCCGGTCGCAGATCCTCGGCTGACTTGCGAGCGTCCTTGGCGCCGCTTCGCCGCGCAGTCGAAAACGCAGAGCAGAATATAGCCGCGATCGGCAAAGAAATTGCCGCATTGGACAGCAAACTGGCCGAACCAGAGCTATATAACGGGCCGGCCATACGGGTTACTGAATTGCAAACCTCACGCGGCTCGGCGGGATCGCGATTAGCAGCAGCCGAACAGAGGTGGCTCGAGGCAACGACAGCGCTGGAAGCCGCGGGTCTGGATACCGAAGCTGCCTAATATCGTCCGTCGGACGACCCTAAGCGCAAAGCCTTTCGCTTTGTGCTTCTTTGTTTATTTTCCGATTTGCCTCGTCCTGTGCGGTGTGCGGACCGCAGGCGCCGAGATGACGATCATCGAGCAGCCGGTTGGTGACGCTGCGACGTCGTCCCTGCGTCTTTTGATGCCGCGGCCGTCAGCCCCGACGAGGATAATCCAGGTCGGGCCCTCGCGCGCAGTTAAACTGCCGAGCCAAGCTGCAGCTTTGGCAGTCAACGGGGACATCATTGAAATCGATGCCGACAGCTATACCGCCGATGTCGCTATCTGGGCGGCCGACAACCTAACTATTCGGGGTGTCGGAGGGCGCGCGCGTCTGCTTGCGGCAGGGGAGTCAGCCGAAAATAAGGCGATTTGGGTGATCAAGGGCAGGAACGCGGTGGTCGAAAATATCGAATTCGCCGAAGCTGCGGTCCCTTCAGGCAATGGCGCCGGAATTCGAGCCGAAGGCGCCAACTTGACGGTCATCAATTGCTACTTTCATGACAACCAGGAAGGAATTCTAAGTTCGCTTTATACGACCGACAGTGTGATCGACATCGAAAATTCGGAATTTGCACGAGATGGCGGCAACGGCGGGCAATCCCACGAAATATACATGAGCTACATCCGCCAACTGATTGTGCGTGGCAGTTATTTCCACGAGGGCCATATCGGGCACCTCATCAAGTCGCGGGCTCTTAGAAACTTGATCGTCGCCAACCGCATCACCGACGAAGCAAGCGGTTCGGCGAGCTATGAAATCGAATTTCCCAACGGAGGACTCAATATTGTCGTCGGCAACCTGATTGAAAAAGGGCCGCTGGCGCAAAACAGCACGATGCTGGCGAATGCGCTAGAAGGTCCGATCAATCCAATCCAGCAGCTTTATGTGGTCAACAATACCTTCGTGAATGATCTTGGACGGGGCGACTTTATTCGCGCGCGGTCACCGAGCACGGTTAGAGTTTTCAATAATATTTTTGTTGGCGGAGGCAATGTTCTGGTGGGTTCCGGGCTGCTGAGGAACAATCTATTGGATGCGGGATTGGGTGGCGCGCCACACGTCGAACAACCTCTGTATAGGGACGGAGATATCGACGAAAACGGGACACGTTCGGCAGTGGACGCAGGCTTGCTCGATGCCTATCGCTACGACTATCGCTTGAAACTAGGTTCTCCGGCCATCGGCGGCGGCGCTGACCCAGGATTGGCAGGCGATGTTCCGCTGATCCCGGAGCTTGAGTATGTGCACCCAACACAGAGCAAATCGATCACTATAAAGGGACCGATTGATATCGGAGCTTACCAGTATCTCGATGGAGCTCAGTCCCCGCCGAGATAATTGTCTCTGTGTCAGCGTCCGCCGATATATTCTTTGAGGTGCATGGCCTCGTTTTCGAGAATATCGAGCCTGGCCTTCACAGCATCACCAATGCTGACCAGACCGGTCAGTCTCCCGTTATCCAGTACCGGCATGTGTCTGAAACGTCCTTGGGTCATCATGTCGAGCACGTGCAGGATCGGCATATCGATCTTGGCGGACGTGAACGAGCGTGTCATCAGGTCGCTCGCCGCTAGATCGAGCAGTACCGCACCATGCTTCTCCAGACCCTGGATGATGTCACGCTCGGACAGGATACCGGCGACTGTAGTGCCGTCGTCGCTGACGACGACCACGCCGATACGTTCCCGCGACAGGGTCGAGACGACGTCTTTGATCGTCATGCCCTGAGGTACGGTTACGACCCTGTGTCCCTTAGCCTTGAGAATTGCCCTTACCGACATGGCGTTTCCTCCAATGGTCGCGTCGTTTCGTCGCAGACAATTCGAAGTTACCGCCTTTCCGGCACTCATTCAATCAAAGTCTTATCCGTAAGAGTGAAGGCGGTTGGCGAGGTCACGAACGCCATCAGTCTCAACCATGTTTGGACCGATCGGGACTTTGCCCGCGCCCCCGGGAATATCGAGAACATAGGTTGGCTGTGCTAGCCCGGACAAGCGCCCGCGCAACGTGCGCATGATATTCTGGCCCTCGGCAATTGGGAGCCTGAAATCGGAAGTCCCCGGGGCCAGATCCGGATGATGCAGATAATATGGCTTAATTCTCATTGTCACCATTGCGCGAAACAGAGCTTCTAGGACTGCCGCGTCATCGTTCACCCCGCGTAGCAGAACGGTCTGACCGAGTAAGGCAACGCCTACTTGAGTTAAGCTTCTGCAGGCATTCTTCGCGTCAGCGGTTAGCTCGCGCGGGTGGTTGGCATGGATCGCAATCCATAGCGGTTTTTGCCTTGAAAGGACTTTGAGCAAGGAGGGTGAGATTCTAGCCGGATCCACAACCGGAACCCGGGTGTGGATCCGCAGCGTCTCAACATGAGGGATGGCTTCCAACGCATCGAGAATTTCCCCTAGCCTGCGGGGCGATAGCATCAGCGGGTCGCCACCGGTCAAAATTACCTCCCAAACGGCGGGATTGGCGCGGATATAGCCGATAGCAGCATCGAGTTCCTCACCGGTCAGCAATTCACCCCCCGGCCCCACCTGTTCACGCCGGAAGCAAAAGCGGCAATAGACCGGGCATGTATGCAGTGCTTTCAACAGCACCCTGTCGGGATAACGGTGGATAATTCCTTTAATCGGCGAATGGCTTTTGTCTCCGATAGGATCTGCAAGCTCGTCGGGCGTAGTGATGAGTTCGCCGGGACTTGGCACAAATTGCCGTGCGATCGGATCCGCCGGGTCCGCGGGATCGATGATTCGCGCCATATCCGGCGTTATCGCAATGGCATAGCGTTCGCTTACAGCTTGCAGATCCCCCGCTATGCCGGCAGAGACCAGACCTGCCCCTACTAAGGCAGTAACAGTTCGAATGGTTGAACTTGCAGCTGTCGCGGCGTCCACCTTGGCATCTGAGACCAGTATTGGCCGGGTCATGTAAGCAATATCCTCTCGAAACGAGATCAGTACCTATCGGAATGCGTGAAAAAACCAAAAAGCGAATTAACGCGGTATAGTTGGAAGTGGGGGGAATCGCTGATCAACCAACAAGGCCCGAAGTGGAACTGACGCCAGACTCTATTCTTCCAAGTGCAATCGCAGAAGCCATCGTAGACCAGTCTCTCGGCAAGCGCGTGGCGAAGGGCGCTGCCTGGATGGTTTTGAAGCGTCTGGCCTTCAAAGGAATTGGCCTTTTCAGTACGCTGATTTTGGTTCGGTTGCTTGCGCCCGACGCATTCGGCTTAGCAGCGATTGCATCCACCGCATACGACACGTTGAACGCGATCGCAGACTTTTCATTTGGCTTGGCGTTGGTCAAGATGAAGCATCCGACGCGCGAGCAGTATGACTCTGCATGGACGCTAATCGTCTTGCGGGGTTTTGTAATCGGGGGACTTGTATTTTTGTCCGCCCCCTGGATCGCCGAAGCGATGCGCGAGCCGAGACTTGTCGACGTCACGCGTGTGATGGCGCTCTATCCAGTCATATGGGGCTTTGAAAACATTGGGCTAATCGATTTCCAGCGGGACCTGCGGTTCGATCGGCTTTTTGTTTATGATGTTCTGGGCAAAGTCGCCGGATTTGTCGTGGTCATTCCGGCCGCACTAATCCTTCACAATGCCTGGGCGGTGGTGCTGGGCACCATTGCTCCTAAGGTTGTGCAGGTTCCGGCCAGCTTTATTATGCATCCCTACAGACCGCGCTTTTCGCTCAAGGCGGGTAGCGAATTGCTGGGCTTTTCGAAGTGGCTGTTCGCGACAAATATCCTAAGCCTCGCGAATAATTATTTGATCATTATCTTGATTGGCCGAATTGGCGGGGCTGGATCTGTCGGCCTATTTCGAACGGCCGAACAGATTGGCATTCTACCTGTCAGCGAAGTTGCCGCTCCGATTCGGGGGCCAATGTATGCCGGCTACGCGAAAGTACTCCACGACAATGACCGACTGTGTCGCCACGTGGTTGACGGCTTGGCGCTCACCTTGATGATCATTACCCCGCTATCGGTTGGAATAGCGCTAGTCGCGAAACTTATCGAAGAGGTTGCGCTTGGGCCGGAATGGTTGGGTGCAGCGGCATTTATACGGGTCTGCGCATTTTACGCCCTGTTCGAAGGCATCGGTGAGTTCACTCATAATCTGTACGTTGTCAAAGATCGGCAGCGCAGGTTTGTCGCGATCATGACTCTGACTGTATTGATCCGAGTTATACTCGTTGTTTGGGCCGGCTTCGCCTATGGCGTGATTTGGGCGGCTATCATGTTCGCTCTGACCAGCTTTTTCAGTTCAGCCATCTGGTTTGGTCAACTCACGACTATGATAGGTTTGTCAATCAAGCGGACTTTGGCCGCTGTCTGGCGGACCTTTACTGCGACCGGGATTATGACCGCGGGTGTTGCCTATTTCCTTTCTATTTGGCCATACGATGCGACGATGGCAGGGCGATCCGGGGAACTCGCCATTGCCATTGCGATTGGCGGGTTACTTTACACCGGGCCATTGCTCGGTCTTTGGGTGCTCTGCGGGCGACCTACCGGACCGGAAGATCACGCCGCGAAGGCGATGCCGAAGCTTCTCGCCCGGCTTGGCCTATTCACCGAAAAGCCGGTGTCCGCGAAATGACCAAGGTCGGGTTCTTAAGTTCGCATCGCCAAAAGTCAGTGTATAGGGTAAGATTATTGCAAGTCATTTCGGCCGATATTGCGGTCCCGGCGCGCTGATTGATCGCGAGAATCGCCTAATGAACGAAAAATTCGAAACGCTGGGTAACGCGACCATTCAGCTATTCGCGGATGGGCGACCTGTCCTAGCTACCGATCCCTGGCTGGTCGGGACCTGCTATTTTGGGAGTTGGGCGCTCGATCACGCGTTGACTGCCGAGCAAATCAAGAACGTGATCAATTCGGATTATATCTGGATCTCGCACGGCCACCCCGATCACTTGCATCACGAATCGCTGGAACTGCTGCCAGCCGGTAAGAAATTCCTTGTTCCGGATCATTACCATCCGGAGATCAGAAACTTTCTTACTGAAAAAGGTTTTGCCGTAACGGTACTCAAATACCGCGAATGGTTTCAGATCTCCCGATCGGTATCCGTGATGTGTCTGGACAATATTAATCAGGATGCGATCCTCATCGCCAAACTGGGCGATGCCTTGTTGATCAACCAGAACGATTCGCCAATTGCGGGAGAGGAGTCGTTCCTGCGGCGCCTCGTCAAGCAACATCCTAACGACAAAACTTATCTTGCGGCGCTCTGCTCGATCGATGCTGATATGTTCAATTTTGTCGATGAAAGCGGGCGCTCGATCGCGGGGCCACCCGACGAGCGCAAACCGGGAGCCGTCTGGACGGTGGCTCGCGGGGCTGACCGTCTGGGCGTCAAAAATTTTTGCTGCTCCTCGTCGCAGCATATTTATGTTCGACCGGATTCAGTGTGGGCGAACGACTATCGGATTTCTTGGGCCGATATGCGTAGACATTGGAGCCGCCCCAATGTTTGCCTGATCGAGCCGTTCGTAACAGTCGACATCACAACCGGTTTGGTGACAGCAAATCACACCGACCATTTGGGCGGTGACCGGTCGCAAATCAGCGCGCGTACAGCAGACGATGATTGGAGCGCGACACTACAACCGGAAGAATGGAAAATCGTCGAGACGTTTTTCCGGCAATTTGAGCTGATTCGTGAGTATGTCGATTTTATAGAAGTCGTCATAGGCGGTGAGACCGGCCGATTCGATATTAATGCCGAGACGGCCGATCAACCGGATGCTCGTGGAATCCGATTTTATGCGCCGAAACAGTCCTTTATGGAGACGATGAAGTGGGGCTTTTTCGACGATCTTTTGATCGGCAATTTCATGAAGGTGCATCTCACTAACACCAACCTTTATCCTAGATTCACGCCTCTTGTCGCAAAACTGGGTGGTAACGCGAAGGTCTACACCAAGGAGGAGTATGCGAGATTCCGCTGGCGATATTTCCGTCGCAACCCGCTGGGTACGACGGCCTATCTGCTCGAGCCGGAAAAGAATTATGTCATCATGCCCTGGTTTCGCCAGCGGGCCGAATCGCTCGGCCTGAAACAGCCACTGAAATATGTCTATCGGACTATGCGAGGGGACCCGATTTTCAAACGTGACACTAGGTTAAACATATTCACGCCACCCGCGCCGGCACAGACTTTGAGCTTGTCTGCGGATCGCAGGCCGATTCTGCTCGTGGTCGTCGATACCGAAGAGAATTTTGATTGGAATGCCGATTATTCGTCTTCCTCGATTGCTGTCCATGGCATGAGTCAAATTGAACGGCTGCAATCGATGTTCGACAGATGCTCGGTCAAACCCGTTTATATGATCGACTACGCGATCGCGAGCCAACCAGAGGGCTATCAGTCATTAGCGAAGATCGTTGCGGATGGACGATGTGAGATCGGGGCGCATCTGCATCCTTGGATCAATCCTCCCTTCTCGGAGGAAATTACTGTCCGTAACACCTACCCGTTCAATCTTCCTTCCGATCTGGAAGCGGAAAAGCTGCGCGTTCTGACATCGACTATCGAGAAGAATCTGGGTGTAAAGCCGATATCGTATAAGGCGGGGCGTTACGGCATCGGTGCTGCCACACCGCAAATATTAATAGATCAGGGTTTCAAGATCGATTTGAGCGTTGTGCCGACGCGCGACTATTCGATCGATGGCGGTCCCGATTTTACAGAATTTCGGGCCACAAGTCCCTTTTGGATAGATCCGGACCATCAGCTTTTGGAACTGCCTTTGACCACAAGTTTCATCGGTCTCCTTTCCAGCCACGATGGTTTGTTTAGGGCGATCAACGGGAAGATCGGCCGATTTTTCCATCTTCCGGGAATATTCGCCCGTATGGGATTGATAAACAGAGTAAACCTGACGCCCGAAGGCGTCATGATCAAAGAAGCAAAAGCGCTAACCCATCACCTGCTGGCGAGCGGCGAGCGGGTGTTCACGCTGGCCTTTCACAGCACGTCTTTGACGCCCGGCAGCACACCCTATGTCGATGACGAAGCAAAGCTGGTGAAGTTCTACGGATGGCTCGAGGAGTACTTTGCTTTTTTCGCGAGCGACATCGGCGGAGTGTTTATGACCCCGCGAGGCTTTCGCGAGTCGGTTGACAGAGAGCGCCTTGAAACAGCGAGACGTCCCGAGGCGAGGGTTGCTGCCGAATAGACGCCGGAGCCAATCTGCCACATCAAGGAGCCGCGATGAGTGCGGCATAGGCCCCTGCAAGCGCCTCCGGGCGCCGCGCTTCACGCATTTTGCGCAAGTTCTCCACCCATTTCGGACGCAAATCCGAAAACGCCTGTAGTTCAAGCGCGCCAACAAGCTCGAAAAGCTCGACATCGCTCTCGACCAACCAACCAATCGGCCCGTACCGCGCAGTAATTGCGTCGAGAGTCCGGCTGCGAAAAGCGATCAAAGGCTTTAGTGCGGACACCGCGTCGGCGACGGTTCCGCTCGCCGTGAAATCATAGGCACGCCCGTGAAGCGGGAGACACACGAGGTCGATCCCACGCACAGCCTCAAGATAGTCTTCCCGGGCCATCGCGGTCCGGGACGGTTTGCGAGAGAGTGCTTCGATATCGAGTTGGTCGGTATCCGGCGCTGAAACACCTATGGAGTCGAACTCCAGGTCCGTGCGCTTTGAACGGCGCGCCAATTCGGCGAATATTTCAAAACCCTTGCTGCGGCGTGCGTTTCCCAAGAATGCGATCTTGAGCTTATGTCGGTTCGCAGGAGGGCGATCCTTGCTCCATTCCGAAACCAATATCGGGTGCTCCAGCGTGATCACAGACCGATTTTCCGGCGCGAGATCCGCGATCGCTTCCTTCACGCCCAGTTCCAAAGCGACAAGCTTAACCGATGGGGGCAGGGAATGGCGAACCTGAGACGCTAGGTCGAATGCGCGAGCCAGCGGATTGCGCGATCGCCAGATCATCGCATCACCCAACTGACCGTGCAGGATCAGATGGAGTGGTGATTGCGATGTCCTGTGCCAATGGAGTCCGATGGTGGCATACAGATTGCCGTTGACCCCCAGCACCGCAACAAGCCGGAGATCACGGCCGGCTATCTCGTGGCGCATGATGCGAAGGCAGCGGCGAGAGGCGAGCAAGCCGCCTATTGGGTTGTGGCTGGACAGGCCAAGAGGTGCGGAAAACGGCTCACAAGACTCGAAACGGATTCCTGTCAGGTCGGGTACCCGCGCCATAATATTATTTGCGTGTCCGGCCCGCGCATAAAAGACGATTCCGTCATCCGGAAAAGCCGCGCGCAACGTCCGCAAATACTCCTCATTGAACGGGAGATGCATATTTTCGTGGCTGATGAAATCGAAGAGGAGTATTTCGCGGGGAACGACGGCCATTGACTACTTCCTGACGCCACAGCCGGGATAAGCCAAGCCTCGGCAAATCGGATGGTACGGTGTCGCACGATGCTCGAGCAAGCACGCAAAGCTATGCCGCGGAGTCAGTTCCGCGGCTAGGGGATATCGAATTCGATTTCAGCATGGTGAATTGCCGTTACACTGTTGTGGTCCGCTTGGCGGCCGTCGATTATTTGTCAGAGAGATCCGGTTACCGAAATGCAGGACATGATCACGGTTCGCGGTGCAAATGCGGCAACTTGGTGGTCGGTATTTGTCGCGCTCATTGCAGTTTTGCTGGTTCCGATCTTTCTTACGGAAATACCACCATTGCTCGACTATCCGAACCATCTAGCGCGCATGGATATCCTTGCGCGGTTGCCGGGCGACACGGCGCTGGCGAAAATTTATGGTGTGCACTGGCGGATCGTGCCGAACATCGGCATCGACCTCGCCATGCCGGCTCTAATGCATGTCGTTCCGCTTATGATCTCGGGAAAGATATTCGTAGGTCTGGCCTTAATCTTGCCACTTGCCGGCGTCGCAGCGTTGCATCGTTCGGTATTTGGCAGGCTCAGCTATTGGCCGTTAGCCGCTGGGTTGGTTGCGTACAACCGGTTGTTCTTTAGCGGATTTCTTAATTTTTTGATTGGGGTCGGGTTGGCGCTGCTCGCCGCTGCTCTGTGGCGATCTATGCAGGAGCGTTCGACCCTACTGAAGATTAGCGCTGCGGCGGTGGCGGCGATTGTGATTTTCTTCTGCCATTTGATTGCGGTTGCATTCTTCGGCCTACTCTTACTCAGCCTAGAAACATCGCGCGCGTGGCAATTGCGCCGGCAGGCCGACTGGCTGAGCAAGATGCTCAAGCGTGTGGCCTTACTGACCTTACCGTTTGTCGTCCCGGCGGTACTCTATTTGCGCGCACCCATCAGTGCGGATGACCCCGCTGGTGGTCATGGAATAGTCGATGTGCTGAAGCATTATTATTGGGCTCTATCGGCATCACCTGACGGCTTGAAGCTTTACGGGTTGATGGGCCCGTTCCTAACCTATGACCGTTTGCTCGACTCCGGTGCGGTGATTCTCGTGGCTGTGGTGATGACAGTTTTCGCAATTGAGCATCGATTGCAAATCGCGCCGTCTCTCGCAGGCCTGTTTGTTGGTCTCCTGGCCATATACCCCTTCGTGCCCTTTTTTTTGATGCAGACTGCCTGGGTAGATCAGCGGATGCCAATTTTGGCCGGCTATCTACTGTTCGCCGGGACATTTCCGATTGTGCGGCCCGGTCGTACTGCGCAGTTGATCGTCGTTGCATTTGCGGTCGCGATTGCCGCGCGAACTTTCGACGTCGGCAGAGTTTGGGCTGCACATGATGCTCAAATCGCTGATTTTAGGCGGGTCGTCCGGCTGGTTCAGCCGGGCGAGCGCGTCCTGGTCGTCCAGGCCGAGCGCAATGCCGACCCGAAGGCAATGGTCAACCGGCCCGACAGCGTGCGGGCAATGCGCTACAATGACTCGACGATGCATCTGCCGGCATTGTTGGTTATCGAGCATGGAGCGTTCTGGCCGCTTTTATTCACGGCGCCAACGAAGCAGCCGGTAAGGGTCATGCCGCCCTACGACGCGTTGTCTTTGCCCGAAGGCGAACTGCCTTGGGCCGGCGGGCTTGCAGGGCCTGATCCGGCGACGTTGAAATGGGCGCCGTATTTGCTCGGTTGGCAGGAGAAATTCGATTGGGTGCTTGTGATGCATCCGAGCGAAATAGCCGAGGGTTATCGGCTATTGCCGGACAGACTTGATCCTGTGGAAGCCGGCCAAGTTGCGGCACTGTATCGAGTCAAAAAATGACGGGAAATATCTGGTGCATCCCCTAAGGCTTGGGTGCCTTCGCTTCTGCATCCGCCGCACGGGCCAGTGCATTTTCAGCCTTGTCTTTTTCTCCTAGTACTTGGTAGGCCCGCGCCAATTGACGCCACCCGGCGGGATCGTCGGGACTCGCTTCCAATTTCGCTGCGAGTTTCTCGACCATTCCTCGGATCATTTGGGCTTGCTCGTCCGGCGCCATCTTTTGAATTGACTGGCCTTCTGCGCTACTGGGAGCGTCCGGCATAGGACCCGCAGGTGGCACTGCGGCGGCGGCCTTTGCCTCTGCTGCTGCTGCGTGGTCCAAAGCATCCTTCGCCTTTTCGTTCTGGCCCATCACCTCGTATGCGCGGGCCAATCTGCGCCAGCCGTCGGAGTCATCGGGATTGACCTGAAGCTTGGTAGCCAACTTCGCGACCATGCCTTGGATCATCTGAGACTGCTGGTCGGGCGGCATTTGCTTTATGGCTTGGCCTTCGGGCGTTTCCGGACCGCCCTCCAGCGGCACCGAATCGGCTGACGCTGCCGCCGAAGCCGGCCTTGGTTCCGGCGTCTCCTTCGCCGGGTCTAGGCCCAGCGCCTGTGCGGCGCTCGCGATGCGCTCTCGCGTCGGGTCGATCCAGCTTGCGTCTGCAGGCGAGTCGGCAAGCAAAGATTGCCAGCCCCTGAGGGCGGTTTTCATGTCCCCAGCCTGGGCGGCCGCTAGCGCCAAGTAGTAGCGCGCTTCCGGGCTGGGATCGGTGTCGGGCGGAATCGATTGAAAAAGCTTTTTGGCCTCCTCACCGACAGCGCCACCGTCGGCTGCGATTAAGGCCTCACCCAGCGCGGCGCTGATCCCGACGTCGTCAGGTGCGATCTGCTTGGCGGTGCGAAAGGTTTCGACTGCTTCACGCGGGTGACCCAACTTACCGTAGGCCTCCGCTACCATCACCCAACGGTCGAGATCGTCCTTCGTCGGCCTCAGCCGTCCTTTGATTTCATCGATAGCCGCCATGACCTTGACCGGGTCCTGACCTGCCGCGACGTTGCGCTCGGCTAAGGGCAATCCGGGCAAATCCGGTTGACCTACCATCAAATAAATTGCCAATCCTGCGATAGGAAATATTACTGCAATAATGGCGGTGAGGGCATGCGACGGCTTCGACGTCGCCTCGGCTGGCTGAGTATCGCGCGCTGCGTTCAACATGCGCCTGCTGATCTCAGTTTCCATCGATGCGGCTTGTTCCGGTTCGACCAGGCCGCGCATCCGTTCGCGTTCAAGTTCAGCCAATTGATCGCGATAGACGGCAAGATCGGTTCCCGCTGAGCCGATGGGAGCGGCCTTGCGCATCAACGGCCTGGCCAGAAGAGTGACGACGGCGGCGGTCAGCAGCGCTGCCGCAATCCAGAACCCGATCATTTTAACGCCTCGAGAGCCGCTTGTTCAGATGGCGTCAAGGGCGCCGGTTCGACCATTGCCGGCCTTCGGCGGGTCACAAAAAAAGCAAAAAGCCCACCTATGATCAGCAGTGCAGGCGGTGCCAGCCAAAGCGCCCAGGTTGAAGGCTTGAAGGGCGGCCTCAGCAGAATGAAATCACCGTAGCGGGCATGCATGAAATCAAGGATTTCCCGGTCGCTTTTGCCGTCCGCGACCTGTTCACGAACGACTCGACGCAGGTCTTTGGTGAAGTCCGCATCAGACTCCTCTATCGATTCGGTTTTACAAACCGGACACCGCAGTTGCCGGCCGATATTCTCAGCACGTGCTTCCTGCGCAGGGTCTTTCAGCATTTCATCGGGCTCGACGGCAGCGGCTGTACCGGCGAGGCTAAGCAGGATCATAGCTACAGCGAGCGGGTTCTTCATTTCGCGCCCAACTTTTCGAGCAACGGCAGGATCGTGTCCTGTATATCGGCTTGGGTCAGCGGGGCGGCCTGCTTGTAGCGAATTCGCCCTTCGGCATCGACGATGAAGGTTTCAGGCGCCCCGTACGCGCCCCAGTCAATCGAAACATGGCGGTCACTGTCCATGCCGATCGAGGTATAAGGGTCCCCGAGTTCCTTCAAATATTCCAAGGCGTCCTCGGGACGGTCCTTCTGGTCGATACCACGAATTGGAACATGGGTATTTTGAGCCAGCGCCATCAGGACCGGTGCTTCGGCTCGGCAAGGTATGCACCAGGAAGCGAATATATTGACGATCTGTACCTGCCCCTTGAGTTCTGTGGAACTGAGCCCCTTTGGGTAGCCGGGTAAAGGCGGGAGGTCGAATGTCGGAACCGGCTTATCGATTAACGGCGAAGGGATAAGGGACGGATCCGTTCCGCGCAAAAGAGGAGTTGCGAAATAGACGACAAGTCCGACGAACACCAAAATCGGCGTAGCAAAAATCAGCCTGCGCATTTCTATTCTGCCGTCAGAGCGGCATCGGTGAGTCCTATCGATCGGCGTGATGGCGCTCCGACACGCAATCTGCGGTCAGTGAGGGATACAATGCCCCCCAGCACCATAATTACGGCCCCGACCCAAATCCAAGGCACCAGAGGATGATCGTAAAGTCGGGTGACATAGGCGCCGGGCCGCGCCGGATCGGGTTCACCGATTACCGCATATATATCGGCGAAGAAATTCGTACGAATGCCGATGTTTGTAACCGCCTGTTCCTGTGGATGGACGATCCGTCGCTCAGGCCTGAGTACGGCGACCAGTTTGCCACTGTCTGTTACGGTGAAGGATGCGCGCTGGGCATCGTAATTCGGCCCTTTGACGGGACCGACGCCATCCAACCGAACTTGATATCCGGCCAACTCGACTGTGTCGCCCGGCGCCATCGCCTGAATTCGTTCCTGGGTCCATAGGGCGGTCCCGGTCATGCCCGCGATCATGACGCCGAGCCCAGCATGAGCGAGCGCTGTACCCCAAGCTGACCTTGGAAGGGCTGCCGCGCGTGCTGCACTGTGACTGAGCGGAACCTGACCAAGCTTGACCCGTTCGGCAACCTCGGTGATCGACGAGCCCACCAGCCAGACGGCACCGATCAAGGCCGGAATTGCCAATACGGGTCCGCCGTTATGCAGATAATAGACGGCCAAGGCGACGACGAATGCTGCCGCCCCGGCGAATTTGAGCCGGCCGAGCGCCCCTAAAAGATCGCCGCGCTTCCAGGCGAGTAGCGGCCCGACGCCCACCGCCGCGACAAGCGGTACGGCCAGTGGCAGGAAGGTAGCGTTGAAGAATGGCGGTCCGACGGAAACCGTGCGTCCGGTCAGTGCGTTGAGAAACATCGGATACAACGTGCCGATGAACACAGTCGCGCACATTGTCGTCAGGAGGAGATTGTTGAGAATCAGCCCGCCTTCGCGGCTGATCGGCTGGAACAGACCGCCCATTTTGAGCGAGGGTGCCCGGATCGCATACAGTGTCAACGCCCCGCCGGTCGCGGCGACCAGCAGGCCGAGAACAAAAATGCCGCGGGCCGGATCAAGTGCGAAGGAATGCACGCTGGTAGTCAGGCCAGACCGGACCAAGAATGTGCCGATCAGCGAGAGGCTGAAGGTGAGGATGGCCAGCAGTATTGTCCAGCTTTTCAGCGCATCTCGCTTCTCCACGACAATAGCGGAATGGAGTAGTGCTGTTCCAGCCAGCCATGGCATTAGCGAGGCGTTTTCGACCGGGTCCCAGCCCCACCAGCCGCCCCAGCCAAGC
>Ga0182030_10011041_pt1 | contig 18261 bp, 6 predicted proteins | sample 812S3MmetaG_FD_121299 | JGI IMG/M metagenome (GOLD analysis project Ga0182030, IMG submission 121299) | Permafrost microbial communities from Stordalen Mire, Sweden - 812S3M metaG (Illumina Assembly) | ecosystem: Environmental > Terrestrial > Soil > Wetlands > Permafrost | place: Sweden...
ACCGAGACCAAGGCCAGCGCCGGATGCCAGCTGCTCGCCGGAGCGTTCACCGCCGCCGGGTACCACGTCACCTACCCCGAACCCGGTCCCGGCGAGTACGGCACCATGATCATCAGCAGCGTTGCGGCGGCACCGGACGGGTTCGGCGACCAGATCGGCTACCTGCCCTCCCGGGCCGCAGCCGTGATCCTGCCTGCCCCCGGCAGGCCGCTGAGGGTCATCGGCCTGTACGTGCCCTCGCGCGATGCCAGCGCCGAGAAGACCGAGCGCAAGCGGAAATGGCTGGCCGCCTGCGACGCCGCGCTGACCTCAGTCGCCGCCGGGACGCCGGCCATCGTGGCCGGGGACCTGAACATCCTGGAACCTGGCCACAAGCCCCGCTACCCGTTCTTCGCACCGTTCGAGTACAACTTCTACCAGGCCCTGGCCGGTACGCACGGCCTGACCGACGCGTTCCGGCACCTGCACCCGGACGACGCCGAATACAGCTGGGTCGGCCGGACCGGCGACGGCTACCGGTACGACCACGCCTTCTGCTCCCGCCCTCTCCGCGACCTGATCACCGACTGCCGCTACCTCCACCAGCCCCGCCAGGACAAACTGTCAGATCACTCCGCGCTCACGATCCATTTCAGCCTGACCCCGCCCGAAGCGCTGCCCGTATCCGACCCGGCCGCCCCTGCCGAACCGGCCACGCTCTTCTAACGACCGCAGCGGCAGATACCCGGCTCGTCCACGGATGACCCTGGAACAAAGTCCGGTCGGTCGGTCGGCGCGTTGCGTTGCCTGACCGACTCCGGAGCTGGAAAGGTAGCGAACCGGTGAGCATGGAGGCAACGGGTGCGCGAGATCGAGCTCAAATACCGGGTCGACGACCTGGAAGCGGTGCTCCTCGCGCTGAAGTCCCAGGGCATCGAGTTGAGCGAGCCGGTCTTCCAGGATGACCAGGCGTACGCGCCTGCCGGGTGGCAGTTCGGCGACAGCAAGCTCGGCGTCTCATTCCTCCGCCTGCGCACGGTGCAGGGCTGCCACTACTTCACCCTCAAGCAGCCCGCGGGCAGCGCCCAGGACTGCCTGGAATACGAGACGCAGGTCACCGACCGCCAGGCCATGCACCAAGCGGCCCTGCACATGGGCTACCGCCCCACCGTCCGGATCACGAAAACCCGCCGCACGGCCACCCTGGAAGACTGCTCGCTATGCATCGACGAGGTCAACGGTGTTGGCGAATTCCTCGAACTCGAGCGCATGGCACCCGATCACGCCGACGCCCAGGCCATCCAAGCTGACCTTGCCGCTTTCGTCAGCTCGCTGGGCATCGCGGCCACCCGGACCGACCAGACGTACGACTCGCTAGTCCACGCCGCTCAGGAATAGTCTCGATGAGACCGTGATGCGCGGCGAACCGTACATGCCTTTCGACGCCGAGAACATCTCCGCGACCGCTTCGTTGATCTCGGGTTAGTAAGAAACGGACGGCCTGCCGCCAGTTTGCGTCCGACGGTGGCGTGCGGCTCGGCGGCCAGCAGCCGGGCGTACAGGTCAGCGGCTTTCCGGCCGCCGCCCGGCGGCCTGCCCAATGCGGTGCCGCTGGGAGCCCTGCGCTGGCCGAACAGCAGGTCATACGGCTGGCGCTCGACCATCTGGCCGGGCTCGAACCCGAGCGCCTTGGCGCCCGGGCCCACCACCGGCCCGGCGGCTCGCTGCTGCTCGCGGCTGGCCTGGATGGAATAGTCGGCGCCTCCTGACCAGGACCGTAGGGTGAGTGACCAGGTAAAGATGACTGAGACAAGTGCTCACCGGGTGGCGCTGGGGTTCCCGAGGTGGGCCATCACTACTGTTCGCATCTAACTGGAGATTGACCGCCGCACTTCAGAGCGTTGACAATAGGTATAGGCAGGAAATCCTGAGACCGGATATCAGGGTTCAAGCCAGGGGCGTCGCTCGGCGCCAGCTGACCCCGCTGAAGCGGCGAGGCGGTCCGCACTTAACATAAGCGGCGAAAGCGGCTTTCCGCCCTTATCCGGTTAGCGGAACGCTAGCTCCCGAAAGCGGGAGATCTTTACCGACGGCGGGGCCTGTCAGCGCGACGTGACCAGCGAACGCAACACGAGGGATGTGTTACCACCGCGGCCAGCGGCCCAGCCCCACGCCCCGAACCGCCTGCTCTCAGTCCGCCCTGGGTACTACGGTTGGGGTATGCGACCGATGCCCACGTTCACGCAGGCAACCGTAGGTCACCGCGGCGGCCGACTGTTGCTCCGGCGGCTGCCTGACGCGTCCGCTCAACAAGGCGTGTGCCCGCGGCCGAGCGGTCCCCGGCCACGCCACGCCTGCCCTCAACTGGAGGGCCGTACGTCGTGAAGACCGTCAAGGACGCCTGCGTGCTGCAGCCGAACGCGCTGTCAATCACGCTCAGCGACCAGGTCGAGCAGCTCGATGCGCTCATTGAGGCCGAGGGTGGCGGCGAGGCATTCTTCGAGCGCACTTGGATTACGCAAGGGATGGAGACTCTCATCAGCGAGGGCACCGCGCGGCTCGCTGGAGCATCATCGAACGCCATCTTCCACCTCAAGCAGGCGATGGGCGGAGGCAAGACTCACCTGCTCATCGGCTTCGGCCTGCTCGCACGACATCCTGAGCTGCGCGCTGCCCACTGCCCACATGTGAGCCACATCAACGACTTCAGTAGCGCCAACATTGCGGCGTTCAACGGGCGCAATACCCCGAAAGAATTCTTTTGGGGCACAGTCGCCAGCCAGCTCGGTAAGGGCGAACTATTCAAGGAATTCTGGGCCGCCGGACCGAAGGCGCCCGACGAGTCTGACTGGCTGCATCTGTTCGAGGGTGATGAGCCAATCCTCATCCTTCTAGACGAGATGCCGCCTTACTTCCACTACCTCAATACCCAGCCCGTGGGAAACGGCACGGTCGCAGACATCGCCCTGCGCGCTTTCGCCGGACTACTCACTGCCGCCGGCAGAAGGCGCAACGTGTGCGTTGTCATCTCCGACCTGGCGGCTGCGTATGCCAGCGGCACAACCATCATCAACCGAGCGCTTGATGATGCGCGTGCCGAGCTCGGACGCCAGGAGCGGACCATCACGCCGGTCGACCTGGCTACTGGTGAGGTTTACGACATCCTGCGCAAGCGGCTGTTCGCCGCGCTTCCCGACCAGGCGGTCATCGGGGACGTGGCCGCGGCCTACGGACGCAAGCTGGAGGAGGCGGCCAAGGCCAAGACCGCTGGTCGTGGAGCGGAGGCCATCGCCGATCACATCGCCCATACCTATCCGTTCCACCCTGAGCTCAAGAACGTCATAGCCCTCTTCAAGGAGAACGAACAGTTCAAGCAGACGCGCGGACTCATCGAGCTCATCTCCCGGCTGTTGAAGTCCGTGTGGGAGCGACCCGCCAACGATGTGTTCCTCATCGGGCCTCAGCACTTCGACCTGAGCATCCCTGCCGTGCGCGACAAGCTGACCGAAATCTCAGCCATGCGCGACGTTATCGCCAAGGATCTATGGGACGTGGAGAGATCTGCCCACGCGCAGCTCATCGACCTCGAAGCGGGCAGCGACGCCGGGACCCAGGTCGGCTCGCTGCTGTTCAGCGCCAGTCTGTCCTCAGCGGTGAACGCCGTCAAGGGACTGACCCGTGAGGAAATGGTCGACTGCCTCGTCTCTCCGCTGACTGAGCCGTCTGCGTACCTCGCCGCGTTCGACGCCCTGGAGAACAACGCGTGGTACTTGCACCACACCCCGGAGGGCCGCTACTACTTCGACCGACAGGAGAACCTCACCAAGCTGCTAGAGCAGCTCGCCACCGAAGCGCCACAGCCCCTCATCGACGAGGTCATCGACAAACGTCTGCGCGAGATGTTCAACCCGTCCCGCAAGACAGCCTACGGCGAGGTCATCCCCTTGCCGCGCCTGGCCGACGTCGCCGACCGGGTCAGGCACGGTCGCATCCTCATCATCGTAAACCCGGACTTGCGGATGCCGCCCGAGGAGGTGCAGCGCTTCTTCGAGGGGCTCAGCCAGAAGAACAACCTGTGCGTGCTGACTGGCGGTCGCACCTCGATGGCCAGCCTCGACAAGGCCGCGCGCGAGCTCTACGCGGCCCAGCGAGCCGAGAAGCGGATCGGTCAGACCCATCCTCAGCGCGAGGACCTCGACCGCAAGCTCCAGACCTACGAGCAGTTTTTGCTCTCCACTGTGCTCAGCCTCTTCGACCAGGTCCTCTTCCCCGTCCAGCGCGGCGACCGGCCGCCGGAGTTGCGTGCGAAGCCGCTCGACCATACGCGGGACACGAACCAGCCGTTCAAGGGGGAGGAGCAGATTGAGAAGACCCTGACCACCGACCCGCTCAAGCTCTACCTAGATGTGGAGGCGGAGTTCGACGCGATTCGCGACCGGGCCGAGGACCTACTGTGGCCCGCGAACCAGGATGAGGCGCGTTGGACGGACGTCGTGGACCGCTACGCCGAGCAGGCTGGCATGCCCTGGCTCCCGCCTAAAGGGCTGGACCACGTTAAGAGTCTGGCGCTCAGTCGCGGCCGGTGGGAGGACCTCGGCAACGGCTACATCAGCAAGCGCCCGAGGCGTAAGTCCACGTCCGTCCAGGTTGTGCCGGACGGCGAGCCTGACGATGTGGGCAGGGTCCGCCTACGGGTCAGTTCGCTGAACGCCGGCCCCGCTCCGCGCATCCACTACGCAGAAGGGGGCGCGGCCACCGTCGAGAGCCCGCGGCTGACAGACCTGACGTATGAAACCGCGGCGCTACGGGTCACCTTCCTCGCTGTTGACCCCTCCGGCCAGCACGAGACGGGCGCGCCGGTCACGTGGGAGAACAGACTCGTGCTGCGCAACCGGCTGTTCTCCGACAACGGTAGGCGCAAGGTCGAGCTGCTCGTTGCCCCGACCGGAGCCGTCAGGTACACGTTGGACGGCAGCGAGCCGCGCAACGGACACGCCTATGCCGAGCCGGTCGCCATCGGCGATGAGGAGGTACTTCTCAGGGCGTTCGCCGAAGCTGTCGGGCTGGAGGCCAAAGCCGACTTCCGCTTCCCCGCCAAGGGCGAAAAGGGCCCGCGGATCGAGCCGGCGAAGCCGGCCCGGCTGTCGCCCAAAGTCCCGCTGAAGTTCGACTCGCGCGCGCAGACCTTTGCGGGGCTCAGCGCGGCGAAGGACGCGCAGGCGACGTTCGAGAACGTGACGGTCACCGCCGGCCAGGGCGAGCAGATGATTACACTGCAGGTCGGCAAGGTCGAGGTGGACGCGCCGTTTATCGAGCAGGTGCTGAGCAAGCTGCTTGAGCGGTTCCCGCCAGACCCGGCCGTGGTGATGTCGTTCCGCCAAGCGTCGTTCCGCACTGGCCATGACCTCGTGTCCTTTGCCGGGCAGTTCGATTTCGAGCTGCGCCCGGGTGAGGTGGAGCAGTGAGTAGCAACCGCACGCAAGTCGCCGCCAAGCCAGCCAAGACCGTTGACTTCGGCGCGCCCGCTGCCGACGGCGAGCATATGTTCCGCGTCGAGATACCCGCCTCCCGCAAGGACCCGGTCCTCATCGTTGAGGACTTCGGTTTCCTCGGCCAGGACGCCGAGCTGCCGGACGAGCCGCGGGCAGTCGTGAAGCGCGCCGTCTGGTTGGCCATCGCCGATGCGGCGCGACGCGACTTCAACGAGCGTCTGAAGGCCGCCGAGCAACCCACTGGCCGCTGGCACACCGGCTCGAACCTGGTCGAGCGCCTGCTCGGCAAGGAACTCTGTATCCTGGCGTGGGCGACGGAGACCGCGAGTGCTGATGAGACGCCGGTAATCTGCAGCAAGTGGGCGGCGCTCCGCCCAGAGGAGCGCTGGTGGCTGTTTTCGATGACAGTGGCCGAGGCAGGGCTCCCGCACGACACGATGCGCGGCTGGCGCCGTGCGCTCTACTACGCGCTTTCCGACGGTGAGCGCCCCGCTCGCGGGCGGCGTCGGCGCCCGGTCGACCCCGATGACTTCCCTGCCCTGCGCCTGTTCGAAGAGCCCTCATGACCGACACGGTCGCGCCGCGGACAAGCGCCCAAAGCAGCCACGCGGTCGTTCCGCATTCGCTCAAGGACGCGCCGGCGCTTATCGAAACGCTGATGCCCGTGCAGAAGCTCTCCGCCGAAGCCTACAAGGAGCAGATGGCGGTCAACGGGAAGACACTCACCGCTCTTGGTAGCTACTGGAAGGGCCGCAAGCCGCTCATCTTGAACAAGGCATGTATCCTCGGCTGTCTGCTTCCCGCCACAGGCGACCCCGTCCGTGACCTGGAGATTTTCGAAAAGCTCATGGCCATGGACGCCCAGTCGCTCGCGGCGCGTGCTCCCCGCCGGCCGAGGCCGAAGGAGCTCTTGGCGAGCCTCCCGATTGAGCGCATAACGGACTACATGACCGTCGAGCCGACCGGCTCGTTGCCGCAGTCCGCGCCAGTTGACTGGAATAATCCCGATTACCACGATGTCCGCGTTGCCTGGCGCCCTGATATCGGCGAATCGGAGCGGCGGCGCCTAGAGGCGGCACTGCTACCGCCTACTCATTACCAAGACTTGGTCCGTGCAGCCCGGCGGCCTGAGGAGGTCCCAGACGTCCACGAGCATGTTTGGAGCGACGTCAACAAGCACCTCGGCACCGACGCGCATTCGACTCCGGAACTCATAGAGCAACTTGGCATTATGCGTTTCGGCCGCCGACCGCGGGTCGCGGACACGTTCGCGGGGTCAGGCCAAATCCCGTTCGAGGCGGCGCGGCTCGGGTGTGACGTCTACGCGGCAGACCTCAGCCCGGTTGCGTGCATGCTCACGTGGGGCGCATTCCACATCGTCGGAGCACCGCCGGACCGGCAGGGCCGCCTCCGGACGTCCCTAGAGAGCCTGGTCGCTCGCGTCCAGCAGCAGATTGATGAACTGGGAGTCGAGACGGACGGACGCGGGTGGCGTGCAAAGGTCTTTTTGTCCTGTCTAGAGGCGCGATGCCCGCAGACCGGCTGGATGGTGCCTCTGTTGCCGACTCTAGTCGTGAGCAAGGGATACGGAGTCATCGCTGAGCTCGTACCCGATCAGGAGCACAAGCGTTACGAGGTTGCCATCCGCTCGGGTGTCACCGATGAGCAGCTGACGGCCGCCGAACGCGGCACCGTCCGAAGCGACGGTCGCGGGCAAGAGCCGTATCTGATTCACACGGTTCATGGCCAGGAGTACCGCACGAAAATCTCGACCCTCCGTGGCGACTATCGCGCACCTGACGGAGCAACATTGAACCGGCTTCGCCAATGGGAGAAGCACGATTTCAAGCCGCGCGACGACGACATCTTTCAAGAGAGAACCTATTGCGTTCAGTGGAAGCGTCGGCGGAAGCGTGGCCGACGCGACGAATACGAGTTTCGAGCTGTCACAGAGGCCGACCACGCCCGCGAGCGCATCGTCGAGGAAATCGTGGCTGAACATCTCGCCGAATGGCAGGCGAACGGGTGGGTGCCCGACATGCGCATTGAGCCAGGCGAGAAGACCGATGAGCCAATTCGCACACGTGGGTGGACGTACTGGCATCACCTCTGGCCCCCACGCCAACTACTGACTCTCGCATTGGCACGACAGAACATCACCAGTGCCGAAGAGGCCATCCTGTTTGCTGCGATGCTCGACAACTCCAGTAAGCTCACTCGCTGGAACACGTTCCCAGCTCGGAAGCAGGTCGGCGGAGCGATTAATCAGACGAAGAACGTCTTCTACAACCAGGCTTTGAACACACTCTTCGCGTACGCTTATCGCGCGAGCTCGGACCTGCTCGGAACGATGCTGAGGCCGATTAAGTCATTTCCGCTCGCCGCTGAGGAGACCGTCGTCTGCGAGCCAGCATCGGCCCTGACCACGGTGCACGACATCTACATCACGGATCCGCCCTACGGGGACGCAATCCGGTATGAGGAGATTCTGGAGTTCTTCATCGCCTGGCTGCGCAAGAACCCGCCCCCCGAGTTTGCCGACTGGGTGTGGGACAGCCGTCGCGCTCTTGCCATCAAGGGTGAGGACGAGGGTTTTCGCCGCAGAATGGTAGACGCCTACCGGCGGATGGCCAGGCTCATGCCCGATAACGGCATCCAAGTCATCATGTTCACGCACCAGTCCGGCGCCATCTGGGCCGATATGGCGAACATCGTGTGGGCCGCTGGCATGCACGTCACCGCTGCCTGGTACGTGGTCACGGAAACGGACAGCCCGTTGCGCGAGGGAAGCTACGTTAAGGGCACCGTCCTGCTCGTCCTACGCAAGAGCTCGGGTCTTCAGAAGACCACCCGGGGCGACCTGGCGTGGGAAATTCAGGACGAGGTCAAGGAGCAGGTCGCGGCGCTGACCGGTCTGAACCAGAGCGCAAAGGGTATGCACCGCGACGAGAATGTCTTCGAGGACGCTGACATCCAGATGGCCGGTTACGCCGCCGCACTGCGCGTCCTCACCCGGTACGGGGTCATCGACGGGCGTGACATGACGGCGGAGGCCGAGCGCCCCCGGCTCCCAGGCGAGACGACGTTCGTGGACAGCCTTATTGCCTTCGCCGTCGAGACCGCCAACAAATGCCTCGCTCCCAGCGGTATCGAGATGGCGCACTGGGACCGCCTCAGCGCCGCGGAGCGCTTCTACCTGAAGATGCTCGACATGGAGGCCCGCGGCGCCAAGACACTCGACAACTACCAGAACTTCGCCAAGGCGTTCAAGGTCCGCGATTTCAGGGCCTTCATGGCCCGCCACCGCGCCAACGATGCTCGGCTCAAGAGCGCCGTGGAGTTCGGCCGCTCCGAGATGGGCGTCGGCTCCGAGCTCTACCAGTCGCCGCTGCGGGCCGTCCTCTACTCCGTCATGGAACTCCAGCAGAGGACCGACGGCGAGGAGGCGCTTACGCACCTCGCGCTCAGCATCCCCGACTACTACGCTGACGCGAGCCTCCGCCAGCTCTGCATCGCGTTGAGCGACTACATCGCCAGGCACCTGGACGGCATGCGCCCAGAGGAGGCCAGCAGTGCCCGGGTGCTCTCCGAGCTCATTCGCAACCACCGACTTGGTTAGCCACCCATGACCAGCGGAGCTCAGGCGGGGGACATTAGCCGCTTCTCCTCGCGGCGCCAGCGCCTCGACCGTGACTACCTCAGCCCCCGTCTCCGGGGCGCCCGCTCCTACCGGCGCATCGCCGGATACTTCCGCAGCTCCATCTTCGAGCTTGTCGGCGAGGAGGTAGCCGGCATTCCCAGGGTCCAAATCGTTTGCAACAGCGAACTTGACGCCGCTGACATCGAGGTCTCGAAACACGCGCGCGAGATGGCGCTCACCGAGCGCTGGAACGACGACACCTCCGGCATCGACGCCCTTCTGCATCGCGAGCGTTACCGTCGGCTGTACGAGCTGCTGAAAAGCGGCCGGGTCGAGGTCAGGGTCGTCGCCAAGGACCGCCTGTTCCTGCACGGCAAGGCTGGCGTCATCGAACAGGCTGATGGCACGAAGTGCTGCTTCCTCGGCTCCGTGAACGAGTCACGGCCGGCGTTCGCCGGGAACTACGAGATTCTCTGGGAGGACACTTCGGAGGAGGGCGTGGCCTGGGTCGAGGAGGAGTTCTCCGCCCTCTGGCAGCAGTCCCACCCACTCCCCGACGCAATAGTCGAAGAGGTCAAGCGGCTCAGCGAACGGGTCGAGGTCCGCTTCGAGGACGTGAGCTCGTCACCTGGCGAGCTCATCCCGGCGACGCTGGTCGAAAGCCCCATCTACCGTAGCGGCGAGCGGCTGCAGCCCTGGCAGCGCGCATTCGTGACCATGTTCGCCGAGCACCACGCGACGTACGGGCAGACCCGCCTGCTGCTCGGCGACGAGGTGGGTCTCGGGAAAACCCTGTCGCTGGCCGCCAGCGCGATGCTCTCGGCGCTCCTCGACGACGCTCCCGTTCTCATTCTCTGCCCCTCGACCCTCACGCTGCAATGGCAGGTCGAGATGGCCGACAGGCTCGGTATCCCCAGCGCCGTCTGGACCTCTGCGCAGAAGACCTGGCTTGACCCCAACGGCCACGTCATCAAGACCCGCGGGGCCGAGGACATTGCCCGCTGTCCCTTCCGCATCGCCGTTGTCTCGACCGGCCTCATCGTGCACGGATCCCCTGAGGCCCGATACCTGCTGGAGCGCAGCTACGGCACCGTTGTCCTTGACGAGGCCCACAAGGCCCGGCGGCGCGGCTCCCTCGGCCACCCGGAAGGCACTCCGAACAACCTGCTCGACTTCATGCTGAAGGTGGGAGACCGGACGAAGAACCTGCTGCTGGCGACTGCCACCCCGATACAAACTGATGTCCGTGAACTTTGGGACCTGCTACGCATCCTCGACACCGGGGCCAGGAGCAGCTTCGTGCTCGGCAGGGAGTACTTCAGCAATTGGCGGCATATGGACTGGGCGCTGCCGGTCGTCCGCGGCGAGCACGAGTTCCAGGACGAGAAGGAAGCCTGGCAATGGGTCAAGGATCCGCTCCCGCCCGAAAGCGCAGACCCCCTGTTTGCCAGGCTGCGGCTCAGCCGCGGCATCCCGCCAAGCGCGTTCGTCGGCCCGAGCTTCACCGAGCTGAGCTATCTCGACCGCGAGACGCTCCGGGCGGCGCTCGATCCTGATTTCCTGCGTGAGCACAACCCAGTCATCCGCCACACTGTGCTTAGGCGCCGCAAGACATTGGAGGAAGCAGGCCTCCTCGACCGCATCGCGGTCGAGGTCCATCCCCGTCCTGAGGCCGCCTACCCAGGTGTGCTGTTCGACGGGCTAAGCCTCATGACCAACCACCCGTTTGCCATCGCCTACGAGGCCGCGGAGGCGTTCGCCGAGGCCCTCGGGCGCCGGCGCCGGAACGCGGGGTTCATGAAAAGCGTGCTCCTGCAGCGCATCTGCTCAAGTTTCGACTCGGGGCGCATCAGCGCTGAGCGGATGCTGAGCAAGCAAGCGCTCGACGAGGACGAGCAGGTCGAGGTCATGCAGGAGGCCCTGGAGACCCTGACGGCCGAGGAGGCGAGCTATCTCTGCAGTATCACGGACGAGCTCTCCCGCCCCGAGGCCCGCGACCCGAAATTCGCTGCCGTCCACGCCTTCCTCACCCAGCAGTACACCAGCGAGGGCCGGACATGGCTGGAGCAGGGCTGCATCGTTTTCAGCCAGTTCTACGACACCGTCCTATCCATCACCCGCAAGCTGGCAGGGCTGCTTCCTGGCGAGCCCATCGGCGTCTACGCCGGCGCTGGGCGGTCAGGCATCTACCTAGGCACGGACTTCGCCGCCGTCGAGCGTGAGAGCATCAAGGCAGCCGTGAAATCGCGGCAGATTCGCCTGGTGGTGGCAACTGACGCCGCTTGTGAGGGCCTGAACCTGCAGACCCTCGGCACGCTCATCAACGTCGACCTGCCGTGGAATCCCGCGCGGCTCGAGCAGAGGCTCGGGCGCATCAGGCGCATCGGGCAGCTGCGCCAAACGGTCGACATGCTGAACCTCGTCTACAACGGCACCCAGGACGAGCGGGTGTACCGTGCCATCTCGCGGCGGATGAAGGACCGCTACGACATCTTCGGCGGCCTGCCCGACACCATCGAGGATGATTGGATTGAGAGCGCCGAGAAGCTCGAAGAGATGATGGACCGCTACATCCACCTGCGCCAAGCGGCCCGGGACGTGTTCCAGCTGCGCTACCAGGACACCATCAGAGAGGACCAGGCGCGCTGGGAGACCTGCACCAAGGTTCTAGCCCGGCGGGACATCGTCGAGAGGCTCTCCACCCCCTGGTGAACCTGCCAAGTGCCCGCTGGTACCGGGCTGGCGGGCGGCGGGGTAGGTGGCGGCGACGTGACGTGCGACGGCTTCGGGGCCGGGGCATTGTCATAAGCGTCGCCGATGGTCCCGACCGAGCCGCTGACCCTGGCGGCGGCGAGCCGCTCAGTGAACGCGATCGAGGTGTACTGGGCGATCCCGCGTCGGTGTGATGGATCAGCCTGGCCAGGTCGCCGGGCCCGTCTTTCCGGCGGATCCATAGCGCCTGTTCCAGGGCGTCCAGGACCAGGGCGGTCTTCATGGACCGGGCGGCGCGCCAGCCCAGGATCCACCGCGAGTAGGCGTCGATGACGAACGCGGAGACCATCCCGGTCCAGGTAGGGACGTAGGTGAAGTCCGCGACCCAGAGCCGGTCCGGCGCGGCCGGGCTGAACTGGCGGCGCACCAGATCCGCGGGCCGCGCTGCATCCGCGGCCGGCACGGTAGTCCGGAACCGTTTCCCGCGGCGGGCGCCGACCAGGCCAGCTTACGCATCAGCCGCTCCACGGTGCACGGGGCCACGGGTGTGCCCTCCTGGTTGAGCTGCAGCCAGGTCTTGCGGGCCCGTAGACGCCGTAGTTGTCCCGGTGGACCTGGCTGATCAAGGTCTTGAAGCTGCTCGTCGCGCACGGCGCGTGCTGACGGCGCCCGGCAGGCGGCGTCGTAGTAGGTGGAGACGGGGCGATCCGGCAGCCGTGCTGGCTCAGCACGCGGCAGATCGGCTCGACCCCGAACCGGTCCTTGTGTTCGCTGATGAACCTCACGATCAGCGCTGCGGGCGGTCGAGCTCCGCCGCGAAGAAAGCCGAGGCCGCCTTGGGGATCTGATTGGCCCGCCGCTCCCGCACCTCGGCGCGGAGCTCAGCGGATTCCTCGCTGGTCACGCCCGGCCGCGTCCCCCTGTCGACCTCAGCCTGGCGGACCCATTTACGCAGCGTCTCGGCACTGCCGATCCCCAGCCTGCCGGCGACCGCCTAATCGCCGGCCAGTCCGACGGGTACTGCGGCCGCACCTCGCGACCATCCGGATTGTCCGCTCCCGCAACTCCGGCGGATAGCTTGTTCCACGTCCCCACGACTCCATCTTCCTCTCACAAGTTGGAGCCTCCGGAAACCCCGGGGCGATTCAATATCGTCCGGGTCCTGTGCGGGCGATGCTGTCCCATTCGAATAGGGTTCGGCTGGTGACCGGCAGGTGTTTCCGTCCCCTCAGGCGAGTTCGCCCTGGCGGGCCGCGAGCCGTTGCCGGGCCGCGGCCTTGAGTGCTTCCAGCTCCTAGTCGTCATGCGCTGAGCCGAGGTGCTCGATGTGCAGAGAGAGAGTCCGACCTGACTGCGCTGCTGGACGATATCTCGCCCGAGAGCGATAGGTAGTCGGCTGGTCCGCTTACGGTCGAGCTGGGAAACGAGCGACCGCGCTTCAGTGGCAGACCCTCGGCCTATCCTGCTCATTTGGGGCCGATTTAAGCCAAGTCAAACGGGACAGCGATGGAGGTGTCTGAGTGACCGGCGAGACCGCTCGACGCGCCGACGAGATTCTGGCCAGGACGCTACGCCGCGTCGAGATCTTTGGTGATGCAGGCGACGACTGGCCCTTTGCGCAGAGTCTCAAGTCGATCAGCGAGGACACGGCCCAAGAGTACGAGGGACGAGCGATCCTGGAGCTGATTCAGAACGGGCACGATGCGATCGGACGTGAGTCCTCCGGAAGGATCCATGTTCTCCTGAGCACGGACGACGCGGAGCCTGCGTTGTATGTGGCCAACGATGGCGCGTCGTTCAGCGCAGCGAATTTCCACGCGATCATCGGCTTCGGTCTTTCCGACAAGAGCGCGGGCGAGGGCATCGGCAACAAGGGGCTCGGCTTCAGGAGCGTCCTTCGGCTGACCGAGCGTCCCGAGGTGTACTCCCGCGACCCAGACGACCCTGCGGACCACAAATTCTCGGGCTACAGCTTCCGCTACCCCACGGATGACGAGCTGGCCGGTCTCACCGAGGACGAGCAACTGGGCAAGCGGCTGGTCGCCGAGGTGTCGCCGCTTGACTTGCCCGTGCCCGCCACGGTCGAGGACCCCCAGGTGATGAAGTTCGCGGACGAGGGCTTCGCCACAGTCATCAAGCTGCCACTTCGTGACGGCGGGGCCGTCGCTGACGCCAGGCAGCAGATAGATAACGTGGCGAGCGCTGAGGCACCGATCCTCTTGTTCCTCAGTTGCATCATGAGATTGGAACTCACCGTGGTGTCGCCCGGCGAGGAGATCGAGACGACCTGCCTGACCCGAACCGAGAGACCCGCGTCGCTTATAGCGGCGGACGCGGACTGGGTGAGAGATGTGGATCTCGGCTCCCAGGGTCGATACCTGCTGGCCCGCCGCCAGACGAGCCCGGAGCTGTTGAGGGAGGCGATCCGGAAGAGCGTCGCCGGGCGCCAGGTCGACGCCCGATGGCTGGATTGGGACGGCGACGCATGGGTTGGGGTGGCCATCCGGCTGGACGAGCCGCTCGGGTCGGGAAAGGTCTACACGTTCCTTCCTATGGAGGAGCCCGCGCCGCTGGCGGCCCACGTCCACGCGCCGTTCTTCACCAAGCTCGCACGGCGGGAGTTCGGCCTGGATGTTCCACTCAACAGCTATCTGATGGGTGAGATCGCGGCTACGTGCCTCGGGTTGCTGCGAGCGCTGCGCGATGCAGGCGACCCTGTCACGGTGGCGCCGCTCGTGGTCGACCTCGCGGCGTGGCGGCCACCCCACCACCGCTTCCTCGTCAAAGCATGCGCTGACGCGGGCTCGACCCTGCAGTCGGAACAGTTTGTGCCGGTGGCAGGTCAGGCCGAGTGGTCCTCTCTCGAAGACGCGTTCGCGTGGCCGACGCGGCTGAAGCCGCTTTCCGTCGTGACCGCAGAGGCGGTGGCAGCCCAGGGCCATCGGATCCTCGATCCGACCGTGGGGACGGACCGGCAGGACCGGTTGATCACCCTGCACCGGGCGGTGCTAGGCACCGTCATGGAGGCCAGCGCTGAGACCCTGGCCATCTGGGTCGAATCGCTGGCAGGTTCCCTGCAATCGCCGGGCGACGTGGCAATGGAAACATGGGCGGGCTTCTACGACGATCTGGCCGTCGTCTTCAGTGGCGGGGCGACGGCGCTGCGGGGCCGCTCGATCATCCTCGACCAGGATTCGAAGCTGCAGCCCGCGATGGGTGCCGAGCGCGAAGATCGCCGGGCTCCGCAGTTGTTCTTCTCTCCATCCGCCGACGACGAGGGCACCGACGCGACGGCAACGAAGTTGCCCAGGGCGCTCGCCAGCCGGATCGTGTATACCCACCCGGACATCCCCTGGACAGTCTCGGAGCCCGTTCGCCGCCGCCGCCCTGGCAGAAACTTCCTCGAGTCGAGCGGGTTGGTCCGTGAGTACCGGACAGACCAGCTCCTAGCGGTGCTCCGTGACCTGCTGAACCGCCGTCCGAGCAACGCGGTGCGAGTCGCGGCGCTGGAGTTCGGCTGTTCTCTTTTCCCGACGCTGAACGAGGCGCAGCGGGCCGTTATCGCCGATGTTCCGTTCGCCGTTCCCACTGCCGATGGCACATGGCTGCCCGCCTCGGAGACCGCGTTCTCGCGATCGTGGGGGACAGACGGTGGGCTCCTGCTGGACCGGCTCCTGGGGTACGTCACTGATGAGACACCCGCCCTTCGATCCGTGGCGGGTCGCCTCATCGCGAGCCCGGCAGATTGGCCCTCCCGTCGCCACGAGCAAGATCGGTGGAAGACCTTCCTCCGCGCGATCGGTGTTCACGATGGCCTGCCGCTGATCCGTGTCGCCGTCGACGGACGAGACGGAGGTCAGCTTCAAGCGTCGTACCTCAGCGTCAACCTGGGCCTCGCCCCCAGCGTCGCGCAGGCGTGGCAGGCAGACGTCGCCGGACGGTGGCACGGTGGCGCCCATCCCTACACGCGCTATCGGCTGTCGGCGCCGCTCACTGTCTTGCCGGGGGCAGGCGAGGTGGAGGCCCTGGATGTCGAGGCTGGGGAGATCTTTGCCCGGTTGCTGGCACGTGGCATCACGGTATGGCCGAGTGACACCTACGAGGTGACGGTGTCACGGCCGGAGCGCCGTACGGACCAGCAGGACCCCCACAGGTGGCCGACGCCGGTCAGCTCGTACCTCCGTCACGGGTCGTGGATCCCCCTCGAGGGCACCGACGATGACGAGGGTGAGCGGGCGTTCGTGAGCCCGGCTGACGCCTGGCTGTCGGTCGGCGGGCCACTGCCTCGGTTCGTGCCGCCGATCCTGCAGTCTGTCCGCAGCGCCATCGGCAGCGGGCAAGCGCTGAGGCAGCTTCGGAGTCTGGGCATCCGGATCTGGGACGAGCCGCAGTACTGCGGCGAGGTTCTCCGGGAATTGCCCGCGCTACTGGAAAACGGCCACGTCACGCCACACCATGCGGCGTCCTTCAAGAAGCAGTGTCGACTGGCGTGGGACAACCTAGTCAAGGATCCCGCGCGGTGGCCCTGGGCCGACGATGAGGCGCCCAGCGTGGTGGTGACGGAACATGCGCAGGTCCAGGCGCTGACGCTCGATCCGGAAGGAACTGTCTTCGTGCCGGACGAGGCCGACCAAACAAAGCAAGGGCTCTTTGGCCTGACGCCGCAGCCAGTGCTCGTAGTGGATCCTGACCGGGGCCAGGCGGTCACCGGCCTGATGAAGGGGCATGGGCTTGGTGTCATGCCGACCTCCGAGGTGACGGTGGAAGTCTTCGGTGATGACCAGCTCATCACTCCCGGCCCCGATCTCCCCGCCTTGGTGGCCGACGATCGGCAGTGGGTGACCACCGTCGTCGCTCTGGTGGCCGAGCTGAAAGCCGGACCCTTTGTCCACTCCACTGAACAGAGCGTCCGGCAGCTCGTCGACCGTCTGCGGACTATCAGGCTCGTCCGAGTGAAGCACGTGCGGATCGTCCTTGGGGAGGACGAGATTGAGCCGCCCGAGCAGGCGACGAGCCTTCCGATTGACGATGAGATTGAGCCCACCGTCGTCGCGTGGATGGGCGAAGGATCGGTGTTCGAGGAGCTGGAGCAATGCGCCCAGTCGATCGCATCCTTGATGGGGCAACCGCAGCTCGGGGCAGCGCTGCAGCTCACGTTTTCTCGGCTCGGCCGGTTCGGCGTTGCGGCCCCGACGATACATCTGGACGATCAGGCTCTGGCCTGGGCGCTTCAGGTGAGCGAAGGCCAGATCCGGGAATCTCGGGCCGACCTCCGTGGCCCTCTCTTCGATCTCGTGGATCGGATACGGGTCCTGCTCGCTTACTACGCTGGCGCCGAGAGTGTGGCTGCATTCGATGTGGCGGTGCGCGATGCCTCCGACGAGGTGGCGATCACGGACGCTCTCGCGGCCTGGAACGACGTCCTCCCGCTTGAAGCGGCGGATGTTGTCGATCTCTGCAACCAGCATCCTGGTTTCGCTGACCTGCGCGATGCGCTGAAGCTCGACTTCGTGCGCTTCAACCGCGCGCTGGAAGGGGTCGACCCGCCCCATCCTCTGCTGCGTCACTCGGATCGCCATGAGCGTGCGATGGCTCGATTCGTCGAGGCTCATGAGCAAGCCATCCTCAACCGCCTTCGCGAAGCGTACGCGTCGGTCGCGCTCGACGGTGGAGACCTGACCGCGTACGGCGAGGCCCGGAACCTCGAAGGACTGGAGGCCGACCCGGCCTGGCTGGACCTGTACGCGGAACCGCCCGACGACCTTGTAGCAGAGCAAGTCGGCACGTGGCTGGCCGGGCACGGCGCGAGCACGGATCTGGCTCTCGAGAGCGATCTGGCCGATGTCAGCGAATTGCGGTCTCGCAACTTTGATCGCCTCGACGACGTCGTGCGGGACGCAGAAATCCGCATCCGGGCCTGGGCTCGCAAACAGGGTTCCGTGATCCTCGCTGGATGGAATGCGCCGATGAGTGGGGCGAGATCAGCGCTGGAACGGTCGTACCGCGCGGACTTCTCTGAGTTGACCGTGGACCAGATCCTTGACCTGGTGGCCGCGGCGCTCAGTTGGCCGGACCAGATGCCCCAGACTCTGGACCTGGCTACGCTCGGCCTTGATGCGTCGGACCTCCTGTCGAGAGATCAGGCCGACGCCGCGGATCGCCGACGCCGTCAGCACGATCGGACTCATCTGCAGGTTGACGGGGACGAGGTCTCGGTGGACGTGGAACACCTGGGAAGTCTCGCGGACAGCATCGCTGCCAGTCTCACAGAGGAGTTGCTTGGGCAGTCAGGGAAGGTGACGCTCGCCAAGGTCCCCAGCGGCAGGAAGGGAACCGCCTCCGGGAGTGGGCTGGCTGTGGCTCGGGTGCCGCGCATGAGCGACGAGCAGCGTACAGGCGTGGGGCTCATTGGGGAAGTGGTCGCTCGCGCATGGCTCG
>Ga0182030_10011043_pt1 | contig 18258 bp, 17 predicted proteins | sample 812S3MmetaG_FD_121299 | JGI IMG/M metagenome (GOLD analysis project Ga0182030, IMG submission 121299) | Permafrost microbial communities from Stordalen Mire, Sweden - 812S3M metaG (Illumina Assembly) | ecosystem: Environmental > Terrestrial > Soil > Wetlands > Permafrost | place: Sweden...
CCCTCGCCGCCGAAATCCAGGAAAGCGCCGCCCGCCTCAACCGCCTCGTCGGCAACTTGCTCGACATGACCCGCCTGGAATCCGGCAAGGTCAAGCCACGCCTCGAATGGTGCGACCTCACCGACCTTGTCAACGTCGCCATCCGCCGCAACGAAACCATCCTCGCGCGCCACCCCGTCAACTCCATCCTCCCCAAAGGCCTGCCCTTGGTCCGCATGGATTTTGTCCTCATCGAACAGGCCCTCAACAATCTCCTCCTCAATGCCGCCGCTTACACCCCCGATGGCACCCCCGTCGAAATCTCCGCCGCCGGCGGCGTCGCCGAGGCCTCCATCGCAGTCGCCGATCGCGGGCCGGGCCTGCCCCCGGAAAGCCTCAACCATGTATTTGACAAGTTCTACCGTGTCCCCGGCGCTCCGCCCGGCGGCACCGGCCTCGGATTGTCCATTGTCAAGGGGTTTGTCGAAGCCCACGGCGGCCGCGTCGAGGCCCGCAACCGCGACGGCGGCGGCGCTCAGTTCACCATTTATCTCCCGGTCGAAACCAGTCCCGAAACCAGTCCCGAAACCATCCTGGAGCCTGTCTCATGAGCGAAACCACCCCTCCCGCACATTCTGTCCTTATTATTGACGACGAAGTCCAAATCCGACGCCTCCTCCGCGTCACACTCGAAGCCGCCGGCTACCGCGTCCTCGAAGCCGCCAATGGCGAGGACGGCCTGGCCGAAGCCGCCCAGCGCAACCCCGATGTCATCATCCTCGACCTCGGCCTCCCCGCCATGGACGGCCTCACCGTCCTCAAACGCCTCCGCGAATGGAGCCGCGCTCCCGTCCTCGTCCTCTCCGTCCAGGAGGGCGAAGGTGACAAAGTCGCCGCCCTCGACAACGGCGCCGACGACTACATGACCAAGCCCTTCAGCACCGCCGAACTCCTCGCACGCCTCCGCGTCGTCCGCCGCCATGCCCAGCCGGAATCCGACAACGCAGTTTTCCACTCCGGCCCCCTTGAGATGGACCTCGCCGCCCGCATCGTCAGAATCAAGGGACGCGAAATCAAAATGACCCCCACCGAGTACTCCTTCCTCCGGCTCCTCGCCCGCCACGCCGGCAAAGTCGTCACCCACCGCCAGATCCTCAAGGAAGTCTGGGGGCCGGCCTACGGCGAGCAAACCCACTACCTCCGCGTCTATGTCGCCCACCTCCGCGACAAGATCGAATCCGACCCCGCCCGCCCTGAATTATTGTTGACAGAACCCGGCGTCGGCTACCGCCTCGCCGCCGACCGCTGAACGGCAATAACCGATGACAAATTTTCAATGACCAATTCCCAATCGAAAGTTCCGCAAATGAGGGCTGTAGTGGATGCCAATGTTCTACTGGCGGGACTGCGCTCCCGGCGAGGCGCGTCGCACGAGCTTCTTCGCCTGTTGAGCAAAGGCCGATGGATTCTGGTTCTGAGCAATACGCTGCTCACAGAATACCAGGAAATCCTGCATCGCGAACAGGCCATGCTCCCCTACACTCGTGAGGATATTGAACGTCTGCTGGATGGGCTGTCCTCCCGGAGTGAGAAAAGACGGCTTGGGACCCGCTGGTGGCCGGTGTTGCAGGATGCCGACGATGAGATGGTGGTTCATCTGGCGGTGGAGAGCCGCGTGGATTATCTTGTTACGCATAACGTGCGGCATTTGCAGCCGGCGGCCCGGCTCGGAGTATCTGTCGTGACACCGCGCGAATTTCTGCGAGAATTGAGAAAGCAAACATGACGACTATTGAAGCAAAAGTGCCGGATTACCTGGCCCGGTTGACCGCCGAAGTTGCCGAACGCGAAAAGGTAAGCGTGGATCAAATCGTTGCTCTTGCCCTGTCCGCACAAGTGGAATCATGGCGGATTCGCGACGATTTGGATACCCGGGCGCGCCGGGCGAATCGAGCGGATTTTGACGCATTGCTTGATAAAGTGCCGGATGCGCCTCCGATGCCGGGCGATGAGTTGCCGGACGGTTACGAACGGCGGCCTTGATGCTGACGTGCCATCGAATATGATCAACGAATCAGAATCTTAAACTATGAGCGCCATTCCTTTGACACCGTCGGAAACCTCGGAAATGATCGCCGGCCTGAACCGCCTGGCCCGCAATTTGTGGTGGACCTGGAACCAGGGCGCGCAGGACATCTTCAACGAGCTTTCGCCCCGTTGCTGGCAAAATCTCTACCACAATGCCGTCGCCGTCCTGCGCGAAGTCTCCCTCTACGAACTCCGCATGAGGCTGCAGGACCCCCAATTCGCGCGCCGCGTGCGCCTCGTCCTCAGCGACTTCGATGCCTACCTGAAGGACCAGCAAACCTGGGGCCGTCAACACGCCCCCGAACTGATCCAGAACCCCGTCGCCTACTTCTCCGCCGAATTCGGGTTCCATGAAACCCTCCCCATCGCAGCGGGCGGCCTCGGCATTTTGGCCGGCGATCACACCAAATCCGCCAGCGATCTCGGCCTCGGTTTTGCCGGCATCAGCCTCTTTTACCGCGAAGGCTATTTCCAGCAGGCCATCAACCAGGACAACTGGCAGACCGAACATTACACACTCCTCAACCCCCGCGACCTCCCGCTCGAACCGGTCCTCGACGTCAAGGGCGAGCCGCTCGTCTGCTGCGTGGACATTGATTTGACAGAAGTCTTTTTCCACGCCTGGAGGGTCAATGTCGGTCGCGCCGTCGTTTATCTCCTCGACTCCAACCGCCCCGAAAACCCCGAGCACCACCGCGACCTCACCCGCCGTGTCTATGGCGGCGACAACGCCATGCGCATCATGCAGGAAGTCCTCCTCGGCGTCGGCGGCGTCCGCCTCCTCCGCGCCCTCGGCGTCCAGCCGCGCCTCTTCCACATGAATGAAGGCCATGCCGCCTTCCTCACTCTCGAATTGATCCGCGAAAAAATGGCCGCCGGCCTCTCCTTCGCCCAGGCCGCCGACAAAACGAGGGAACAGTGCCTCTTCACCACCCACACTCCCGTCGAGGCCGGCCACGACCGCTTCGGTCGCGACCTCGTCTCCTTTTCTCTGGTCAAAATCGCCGCCCAATTGAAACTCTCCGTGGACGAAGTGATGGCCCTGGGCCGCGTGGACCCCGCCAACCATGATGAGTCTTTTTGCATGACAGTTCTGGGCCTGAAGCACTCCCGCGCCGCCAACGCGGTCAGCGAACTTCACGGCCAGGTCAGCCGCCAAATGTGGCATTGCCTCTGGCCCGACCGGCCTTTGGACCAGGTCCCCATCGGCCACATCACCAACGGCATCCATCTCATGAGCTGGATGAAAGGCCCCGTGCGGCGCTTCTGGCAGCGACAACTTACCGGCGCCGGCGCACCAACCCCCGTCTCCGGCCCCGCCAGCGGCGACACGACGACCTTCACGGCGCGGGATCGCGGCCCTTCACTCGAAAAGGAAGTCAACTCCCCCGAGTTCTGGAAAAAGATCGCCGATCCCGCCTTCATTTCCGACGAGGAACTCTGGGCCTTGCGCTACAAGCTCCGCCGCGAACTCATCGAATTCGCCCGCCGCCGACTCCTCATCCAGGGCCAGCGCCTCTGGCAGGCCGACTTCATCGCCTTCGATCAACTCCTCGATCCCGACGCCCTCACCATCGGCTTCGCCCGCCGCTTCGCCACCTACAAGCGTGCTCCGCTGATCTTTGACCAGTTCGAGAACATCGTCAAACTCGCCCAGGACCGCCAGCGCCCCGTCCAGTTCATCTTCTCCGGCAAGGCCCATCCCCGCGACGACGCCGGCAAGCAGTACATCCAGCGCATCATCCATCTCAGCAAATTCAGCGAACTCAAGGGACATCTGGTCTTCATCGAAAACTACGACATTCACGTCGCCCGCCAAATGGTCTCCGGCTGCGACATCTGGCTCAACAACCCCCGCCGTCCCCTCGAAGCCTCCGGCACCAGCGGCCAAAAAGCCGGCTGCAACGGCTGCCTCAACCTCAGCATCATGGACGGCTGGTGGCGCGAAGGCTACGACGGCACCAACGGCTTTGCCATTGGCGACGACACCCATCCCAGTTCCATTGAGGAACAAGACCGCCGCGACAGCGCCAACCTCTACAAGACCCTGACCGAGCAAGTCATCCCCGCCTTCTTCAACCGCGACGAAGCCGGCATCCCCCGCCGCTGGGTAGCGATGATCCGCCGCGCCATGGTCACGTTAGTGCCCGAATACAACACTTGGCGCATGGTCCAGGAATACACCCGCAAATACTACCTCCCCACCCCGCCCTCCACTCCCAAATCTGAATCCCAGGAGATGAAATGAAACCCCGGGGTTGGTGCTATGAAATCTCGGAATATGACGATACCATTAACTGACCTCTGCTACTGATCTTATGAATATTAAGTTGATTAAAGTGTTGCTGTTATTAACGACTATTATTGCAAACCCTGCCACGGCGCAGGACCGATCAGATGATGGTAGTACGTATTCCACAAATTCGGATGGCAAACTCGTGAGATCAGAGAGCCAGGAACTTGGGGTCACCCAGGCCGCCATTATGCTTCATGAGAGAGGCATTTTGGAAGGCGCTCTTTCCCTTTGCAATGCGATCTTAACAACCAATGCTACTAATCGCTGGGCAATACTGGAACGCATGAACATTTACGGCGATATGGGACAGGACGAAAAGGCGGAGAGCGACTTTCAAAGCCTGACTCAACTCTACCCGAACTTCGTGCAGGCCTATAATGCGCGGGCAATGCAGTTACTTGCAAAACCAATGCCCGCAAGCGGAAATCATCCGATACTGGATTGGTTCAATTCTGCAGATAAGCATAAACGAACCGCAGCTGAGGCAATAGTCACCGTTAAATTTAAGGCAATTAGTGATTACGGCATGGAGTGGCTTACTTCAACGGATGGACGCAAGCAGCGGGCGATGATTGATGTCATTCAGGCGGTAAACAGGGCGACTGCTAATCCGAAGCTAGAGAAGAAACCGTAATTGAGACATCGATCTTACTTCGGAAACAAGGGAACAAAGCGGCGGCAAGCCGCCGCACTCCACAAAGTCACAGGTGTCCTTGCGGAGAGACAACCGTTGCCCGTGCAGCCTCGGATCCGAGATACCCACAAATAACGTCGAGGAACCTGACCCCTTCCCAGCCATTACTCCTCATTTCTGATCGCTGACAACTGGCTTTCCCGCTGAATAATGAAAGCGCGGCGCTCCATCGGACGAACTCTCTGTGTGATTTCATACCAGACCTCGTCTCCATCGCAAGCCGGTTTAAGGCGAAGCAACTCCATGACCCCGACAAATTCGAAGTGAACGGGATTGCCATAGGTGTTCTTGTAGTGGTGCTGCGCCGCGTGTCCCAGCCGCTTGGCTTCGCGGAGCGCTGCACGGCCGTATGTGGCTGGAAACGTGACGATCCGCTCCTCGCACAACCGGCGAATGCGGGACGAACCATCCACCGTGACACGAAACTGGAATAAGAGCTTGGCGGCGTAACGCCCAACCAGCTTGTCCTTGGCAGTCTTCTGGGGACTGGATTTCACGGCAGCAAGATGTTCTTCGGCATAGTGCATCCAAAAATGGTAGCGTTGCGCATACGGATCAGCGATGCGCCGACGACACACCTGTTGAACTTTTTTCAGAAACGCCGGGTTGCCCAGCACGGCCAGGCGCAATTCCTCCCAATCCTTGCGCTTCCCGCGTGCGATAACATCGTCAATCGCCGCAAGGGTCAGTTCCTGATGGTTTAAGTGCCGGTGTATCATGGTAATTCATCAGGCCGAATGGGGGAAAGGTAGGGCGAGACTCCGTCGAGCCGTGACTCGATTTGCCGGGAAAAAGTCACGGCTCGACTGAGTCTCGCCCTACCGTCCAGTCGCCCTGCGATTCATGGCTTTTCGCGGTCGAATTTCCACCCAACCTACTTCCCATTCGCCGCCCTCGTTTCCCGCGATTCCATCAAATAATCCAAATAGTAACAAAGCCGCGCCTTCAATTCCAACCTCGGCACGATGGCGTCAATCAATCCGTGCTCCAGCAAAAACTCCGCCGTTTGAAAACCCGGCGGCAATTCCGCCTGCGTCGTGTCCTTGATCACGCGCGGCCCCGCAAATCCGATCATCGCCCCCGGCTCGGCCAGTATCAAATCCCCGACCGTCGCAAAACTCGCCATCACCCCGGCCATGGTCGGGTCGGTCAGCACGCTGATGTACGGCAGCTTGGATTTTGCGTGATACCCCAGCGCGCCGCAGGTTTTGGCCATTTGCATCAGGCTGAACATCCCCTCGTACATCCGCGCGCCGCCGCTGGTGGAAATGATAATCAGCGGCAGACCCCGCCCCGTCGCCGATTCGATCAGCCGCGTCAGCCTTTCCCCCACCACCGACCCCATCGAGCCGCCCAGAAAACCGAAATCCATCACCCCCAGCGCCACACGATGCCTTCCGATCCGCCCGATGCCCGTGCAGACCGCATCCTTCAGCCCGGTAGCCTTCTTATACTGGTCCAGCTTGGTGACATACGATGAAGGCCCCGTAAAATTCAGCACATCCACACTCTCCATCGAAGCGTCGCACTCCTCAAACGAGCACGTCTCTACCAGCGCGTGAATCCGTTCCCGCGCCGAAATCGGGAAATGGAACTGGCATTTCGGACAGACCTTCAAGTTCGCGTCCAGCTCCTTGTCGTAAATCATGTTCCCGCACTTCTTGCATTTCGTCCAAATGCCTTCCGGGATGTCCCGTTTGCGCGACTCCGCGCCCGCCAGCTTGGGCTTCTTGGCGAACGTCGTGGGCGACTCGCCCGCGGGCTTGGCAGGCGTGGGTTCAGGCGCTTCGACGCCGACGGTTTTCTTGGCAAAAGACGTTGTGGCCATATTTTTGGGATGGACGCTTAATGGAGCTTTTTAATTGTTGATAGCCGATACGGTGCCGCAGTTTTTACAACGTTGCACAAATTTAACAAACCCCAACCCGGTCCGTCAAGTCCCGGACAACGTCGCCGCGGACAACGTCGCGCGCGCCGCCGTCCAGACGCACACATCCCCTGCCCCCGCCTTTCGCAGCGCCCTGGCGCAAGCGTTGGTGGTCGCCCCGGTCGTCATCACATCATCCAGCAGCACGATCTTCTCGCCATTCAGCTTCTTCCCGCCGCAATACGCGAACGCCTCGTGGACATTGGCCGCGCGTTCTTCGCGCGTCAGACGGGTTTGTGTCATGGTGGGTTTGACACGCCGCAGCAGCCCGGCGTTCACCGGGATATTCGCCGCCCGCCCCAGCCGCGCTGCCAGCCGCTCCGCCTGGTTGAATTCCCGCTCGCGCAGTTTCACCGGATAAAGCGGCACCGGCACGATGAAATCCCAGCGTTCCGCAGCCAGTTCGGACCCTGCCCTGGAAATGAGCAGGCCCGCCAAAAACGGTTCAAACCACAGCGCCCGGTTGTATTTGTAGCGATGGATCACGTCGAGCATGAGGCTGCCCGCCACGACGGCCGACCGCGCGAAGCGGAAGTGCAGCCTCACATCCCGGCAATTGCCGCATTGGAACGGCTGGCTTATTTCCCCCTCGAACGGCAGCCCGCACCGCTCGCAAAACGGCGCCGTGACAAACCGCACACCCTCCCGGCATTTCGCCCCGACGTACCCTTCCCCCGCCCCGGCCCGCTCCTCCCGGCAAATCTGGCATACCGGCGGATAAACCAAATTCAGCGCCGCGTCCAGGCCGCTTTTCAAGAAGGATGTAATTGCCACGCTCATAATGGTGGTGGAGAACTTGCCCCCGCCGCCGGCCGCACCGATCCCCACACAACACCCAGCACCAGCGCCAGCATGAGAAACGCCACCCATCCGTCAATCAGCTTATCGCTGCCCCAGATCGCCCGCGCCGCGTCCGGCGTCTCCCGCGTCACCAGCCGGTATGCCGCGAGCCAAAAAATCCACCCCGCGTGAAGCCCCATGGACATGAACAAAGACCCCGTCCGCTGATACACCAGCGCCAGAATCGCCCCCGCCAGCAACAGCGTAAAAAAGGCCGGTGCCAATCCTTCCGCCGGGATGCGGAACAACTCCGGCAACATGCGGATTCCCGAAAGCCAGTCAACCGACTGCGGCGCGTCCGGCTTTTGCAAAAAATGAACCGCCGCATAAACGGCGCTGCTCGCCGCCAGAGCACCCGGCCACGCCCACGCCTTCCGCAAAATCCCAAACAGCGCCCCGCGAAAAATCAACTCCTCAATGACGGCGACCACCACCGCCGTCGCCGTCGCGCCCAGCAAAGCAAAAACCATCTCCCCCCCGCTTCGCGAAAGATGCGCCGTCCGTCCGCCGCAGACGACCGCCAGCCCCGCCGCGCAAGCCAGCGAGCCAAAGCCGATGACAAAGCCGGTCGCTGCATTGCGCGCGGGCCGCCCGCCTTTCGCAAGCCCGATTTCCCGCGCGCTTCCCATCCCGCACCCCCGCAACAGCGGCCACAGCAGGACCGCCGCCAGCCCCAGGATCGCCCGCAGCACAAAGCGCGAGAAAGGACTCTTCGCCAGGCCGTCCAGCGCCGTCCAATGCGCCGCCCCCCATTGCGTGAGCCAATAAAGCCAGGGGGACAGCAGCGCCCCGCCGCCAAAAACCGCTGTCAAATAAACCGTCAGCAAACAAATCCGCCGCATCGCCCCCGATTATCAAACCCCGCCCGGCTCCCGCCAAGCACATATTTCAGTGTAGCGGAGGTCTATGACCGCCGCACATTTGATTTGCCATAATACGCACACTCACTTCCCGCCCGTGTCAACCACTCCGGGCTGGTTCCTCGGCGCGGCATTGTTCGCGTGGTTCCGGTGGCTGAACCACCAGAACAGCAGAAAGAAAACCACCGCCTGCAATACCACAAGCGCGGCAATTTTCGGCCCCAGCGGGACACGCGCCTTCCACAGTTGCGGGGGCCGCAGCCTTTTGGACCGCTCCGTCAATAACACCTCGCTGTAGTTGTTCAATTCCGCCCTCATCGCCGCCGCCGACGCGTAGCGCTCCGACGGATTGCGCTCCATCGCGTGCAATATGATCTCCTCAATTTGAGGGGATAATTGTGGGTTGCGGCTTCGCGGCGCTTCGGGATCGGCGGCAAGGCGCGCATTCAGGACAATCAGCGGATTGTCACCTTCGTATGGGGTAGAGCCTGTAGTCATTTCGTAAAGGATCGCGCCCAGCGCATAAATATCGCTCCGGCCATCACCGCGCTTTCCCTGAACCTGTTCCGGCGCGATATACTCGGGTGTCCCCATCGCCGGCGAAAAGCCGCCAAAGGTCAGGCGACGCGCCAGCCGGGATTTCGCAATGCCAAAATCCAGAATGCGGATCGAGCCATCGTTGCACAGCATGACGTTCTCCGGCTTCAAGTCCCGATGCACCACCCCTTTCCGGTGAAGATATTCCAGCCCCTCGCAAATCCGGCTCGCGATCCGTACCGCCTCCCCTTCGGGCAACCGTTTCTCCTCGTGCAGCCGCGCCGCCAAAGTTTCCCCTTCCAAATACTCCATCACGATATAAGGCCGGCTCTTCTCCGCCGCGGGCACAAGACTCACAATGCCAGGGTGTTCCAAAGTCAGTCCGATATGTTCTTCGCGCTGGAACCGGGAAAGGAACTCCGGATCACTCTCATACTGCGCAAACGGCACCTTCAATGCCACGATCTCCCCCGTCTTTCCATCGCGCGCCTGATACACGCTCGCCATCCCGCCGCGATTGACCACATCCAGCACCTTGAACCGTCCGTCCAGCACTTGCCCAACTTGAAGCTCGTTCGGCATGCCGGTGGCGGTGGAAACATCCGAAGATGCCCGGCTGTTTTCAAAACCGAATGGACGCATAATTGCTCCTGACTCAAATCGAGGCCGGCGCGCCAAACCCGCCCTCACCGCCGCCCGTTCCTCCGCGCCGCAAATGCTCGTTGCATTGTTCATGTCGCACCATCGCACGCGGGCGGATTGCGGGATAATTAAAAGGGGGTCGAAGCGCGTAAAAATGGCGTCAACAGCCGCCATAGTATTGACCCCGTTTGCGGCGCGGCTTTTATGTTTTTTTTACGGGATTGGACCCCCTTTTTATTAACGTTCCGTACCCGCGCGGTTCATATTGATTGTGTGAACGTAGGTTGCTGAATGAAACCCAATCCAACCGCCCTGCTGATTGACGCCGACCGCCCGAGTCGGCGTCTGTTGCGCAATGTCTTGGAGCCGCAACATTACAAAGTCTTTGAGGCGGACCTTGGACAAATCGGCATTACTGAAGCCATCTCCCGGCGCCCGGATGTAATCATTCTCGACCCGGCCCTCCCGGATATGAATGGTTTGGCTGCTCTCGCACAATTGCGCGAATCCAGCCGGATTCCCGTCCTGATTCTTTCCGCCCGCGATGACCAGGAGACCAAGGTGGCTGCGCTTGACAGCGGGGCAAACGACTACATGGCCAAACCCTTCGGCGCCGCTGAACTCCTGGCGCGCCTTCGTGTCCTCCAGCGCTCCATTCCCGGCGAGCCGGACGGGCCGCTGTTTACCCACCGCGACCTCCAAGTGGACATCCTGTCTCATCAGGTTACTCTTCGCGGTTGCCCGGTGGAACTGACCAACACCGAAGAAGCCGTGTTCTACATCCTCGTCCGCCACGCCGGGATCCTGGTCACCACCAAACATCTGCTCCGCTGCGTTTGGGGCGCCGCCTCCGAAAGCAAGCTCCACGACCTCCACGTTTATATTCGCAGTCTCCGCAAAAAGCTCGATAACAACGCTGGCCAAAGCATCATCCAAACCGAAGGCAGCGCCGGCTATCGTCTCCTGCTCCCAATGGACCGCCAGCCTGCTCCTTCCCAACCGGCGATGAAGGCTTGTTTTTCACTGGAACGCGGTTAGTTTTCTCGCATGAGCAAAATTGAGGAACTTGAGCAAGCCGTTGAGCAATTACCTTTATCCGACTTCGCCAAGTTGGCTGGCTGGGTTGACCGGCGACGCCGGCAGCTTGAAATCGAGGAGACGGCCACCGACAAAAGCAAAAAGCAAGCGACGGTGCGTGACCACAGTGCTTTTCTAAACAGCTACGCCCCGCAAGACGAGGGCCTTTACGACGATGCCGCAGCCCGGTGAATTTTGGCTCGCGGATATTCCTTCCACAAACGGCGCCGCGTCTAAACTCCGTCCCGTTCTGGTACTTTGGACGGATGCGGCGGACGTGGTGGTTGCGGCGGTTACTTCGGCACAGCCGCGTTCGAAGTCCGATGCGCCCTTGCAAGACTGGTCGAGGGCCGGCTTGCGCGTGCCGTCCACTGTAAGGCTGTCCCGGCTCGACTGTCTGGAACAACTCCTGTTGCGCCGCCGTTTGGGTATGGTTGCTCCGCTTGATGCCGGGGAGTTGAAGCGCATCTGGGCGAACGAAATTCGGTTGAGGTTCTGACTTTGTTTGAAAGGTTGTTGGAGGGCCGGCCTGGAATTCGCAATTTCAATTTCGGTGTTCCCAAAAGGCCGCTCAATTCCGGCCGTTGTTCAAATGAAAGCTGGGGGCCTTAACGGGATTTTTACTCTCCTCCCGGTTCTCTTAAGTTCCTTTGTTGCCAGTGTGTTGCATTTTAATCAGGTTGACTACTGCAATTCCCGCCGCCCGTCTTAGAACAAGCTTAATCCACGCATACCCCGCCTTGTCGCAAGCAGTTATCACCCCTTCAACCGGTTGGCACGCCACGTGCAATTAGTGGATCGCAGTTAAATTGAATTTGAGCGATCCATATTTATGACAACTATTGAAGTTATCCAGATTGTGCTGTTCTTCGGACTGGGCATCGCGCTGACCCCGCCGGTGGGCCGATTCATGTACAAAGTCTATACCGGCCAGAAGACTTTTCTTCATCCGCTATTCCAGCCAATCGAGCACCTCATCTATCGGCTCACGGGCATAGACCCCGCCCAAGAAATGACCTGGCTGCAATACTTCTGGGCCGTGCTGCTCTTCGCCGCCGTCGGCTTCGCGGCGGATATGGCGATCTTCATGACCCAGCAATGGCTGCCGCTCAATCCACAACACCTGCCCAACTGCACCTGGCACCTGGCCTTCATGCAAGCCTGGAGTTTCACCTGCAATGCCGACTGGCAATCTTACTCCGGCGAAACCACCATGAGTTACTTCTCCCAGCTCTTTGCCATCATGGTTCATCAATTCCTTAGCGGCGCCTCCGGCCTCGCCGTCCTGGTCGCGGTCGGCCGCGCCCTCAAGCGCGCCTCAGTCAAGACCGTCGGCAATTTCTGGACGGACCTCACCCGCGGCATGCTCTATTTCGTCATGCCCCTGTGTGTGCTGTGGACTATTCCCCTCGCCTGGCAGGGCATTCCTCAGACTTTCAAGCCCTACGTGGACGCCAATCTCATGGAGCCTTACACAACCCAGGTCCAAAAGACCGATGACAAGGGCAACAACGTTACGACTAACATTCAGTTAGTCCTGCAAACTCCCAAGCTCGACGAAAAGGGCCAGCCCGTCCTCACTAACGGCGTTGCCGTCACAATGGATGTCCCGCAAGTGGACTCCAAAGGCGCGCCTGTTATGACCAACGTCCCCGTCATGGTGGATGCCAAGGTCGCCACCCAACCCATTCCTCTCGGCGGTGTGGCATGTTTCGAAGCCATCAAGCAACTCTTCACCAACGGCGGCGGCTGGTACAACGTCAACAGCGCCCATCCATTTGAAAACCCCACGCCGCTTACCAACTTCCTCGAACTCCTCGCCATCATTGTGGTGCCGATGGCTCAAGTCTATTTGTTCGGCCTCCTCGTCGCTAACAAGAAGCACGCCTGGTGCCTCTTCAACGTCATGCTCGCCCTATTCATGTTATCCTTTTTCATAGCCTGGTACTACGAGAGCCGGCCCAACCCAGTCACAACCGCCATGCTCCCCAACATGGAAGGCAAGGAACAGCGCATCGGCGTGATGAACAGCGTCCTCTGGGGATCCGCTTGCACCGCTATTGACAACGGCTCTGTCAACTCAATGCACGACAGTTGGATGCCCCTGGCCGGAATGATGCCCATGTGGAACATCATGATCGGCGAAATGCTCTTCGGCGGCATTGGCTGCGGCATGTATTGCATGTTGTTCCACGTCCTCATCACCGTCTTCATCGCCGGCCTCATGATCGGCAGAACCCCCGAGTACCTCGGCAAAAAACTCGATGCCTGGTGCGCCACTTGGGCCGTCGTTGGCGTCCTCGTTCCCAACGCCGCTTGCCTCCTCCCTGCCGCGCTCGCAGTCATGGTCCCGCAAGGCCTGTCCAGCCTCGGCAACAACGGCCCTCATGGCTTGAGCGAAATCCTCTACTGCTTCGCCGAAGCCGCCAATAACAACGGCAGCGCCTTTGCCGGCCTGAACGCCAACACCGAGTTCTACAATATTGCCGCAGGCATCGTCATCTGGATCGGACGTTTCGTTCCCATCATCTCCATTCTGGCCATTGTCGGCAGACTCGCCTCACAAAAGACCGTCGAAGCATCCGCCGGCACTTTGCCCACACATGGCTGGACCTTCGGCCTCACCTTGACCGGTGTCATCACCGTCGTCGCCGCGCTGACTTTCTTCCCGGCCCTTTGCCTGGGTCCCATCGTCGAGCACGGCTTAATGCTGGCAGGCAGAATGTTCTAGTCAATTTTCCGAAAACCTATATGAGCACAAAAATCGAATTCAAATACTCCGAACTGTTCCGCCAGGCCGTCATTGACGCCTTCAAAAAGTTGCACCCGCGCGACGAAATCAAGAACCTCGTCATGTTCGTCGTCTGGCTCGGCTCCATTTGGACCACTATAATTCTCTTCCTCCCCGGCCAGTTCAATCTCTTCAACGTCCAGATTTGCTTCTGGCTCTGGTTCACCTGCCTCTTCGCCAATTTCGCCGAAGCCATGGCCGAAGGCCGCGGCAAGGCCCACGCCGACGCCCTCAAAAAGATGCGCACCAAAACCATGGCCCGCATGTTGTCCGACGGCAAGGAAGTCCAGATTTCCAGCTCCGATCTCAAACTGGGCAATTTGTTCGTATGTGAAGCCGGCGAATTGGTCCCCGCCGACGGCGAAATCGTCGAGGGCATCGCCACCGTGGATGAATCCGCCATCACCGGAGAGTCCGCCCCCGTCATCCGTGAAAGCGGCGGCGACCGCAGCGCCGTCACCGGCGGCACCCGCGTCCTCAGCGACCGCATCGTCGTCCGCGTCACCGCCGAATCCGGCAACTCCTTCCTGGATCGCATGATCCAAATGATCGAAGGCGCAAGCCGTCAGAAAACCCCCAACGAAATCGCCCTCAACATCGTCCTGGTCAGTCTCACCGCCCTTTTCATCGTTGTCGTCTTTGTCCTCCCTCCCTTCGCCCACTACAACGAGGCCCAGGCCGGACAAAAAGCGGTAGTCTTGACATCCATCCCCGTCCTTCTCGCCCTCATTGTTTGTCTCATCCCGACCACCATCGGCGGCCTCCTCAGCGCCATCGGCATCGCCGGCATTGACCGCCTCATGCGCCGCAACGTCCTCGCCACCAGCGGTCGCGCCGTCGAAGCTGCCGGCGACGTTGACGTTCTCCTCCTCGACAAAACCGGCACCATCACACTCGGCAACCGCCAGGCCACCGAATTCATTCCCGCTCCGGGCGTCAAAATCGAAGAACTCGCCGAAGCCGCCCAACTCGCCTCCCTCGCCGACGAAACGCCCGAAGGCCGCTCCATTGCCGTCCTCGCCAAGGAAAAATACGGCCTTCGCGGACGCGAAGTCGCCGATCACTTCGCCACCTTCGTTCCTTTCACCGCCCAAACCCGCATGAGCGGCGTGGACCTCTACGCCCAGCCGCAAAATCTGGCCACCTCCTCCTCGAAGCCGAAAGGCGAGTTGGTCACCGCCGGCCGCGCCTCTTCTCCTGTCACGCTGGCAACATCCGGCAGCGCCACGGCCCAACCCATCCGCTCCATTCGCAAAGGCGCCGCTTCCGCCATCGCAACCTATGTCGCTTCCCGTGGCGGCCAGGTTCCAAAGAGCCTCATGGAGAAAGTGGACGACATCGCCCGCATGGGCGCGACTCCGCTCCTCGTAGCCGACGGCGCAAGGACCATTGGCGTCATCCAACTCAAAGACATTGTCAAAGGCGGCATCAAGGAGCGCTTCGCTCAACTCCGCAAAATGGGCATCAAAACCATCATGGTAACAGGCGACAACACCCTCACCGCCGCCGCCATCGCCGCCGAAGCCGGCGTTGACGACTTCATCGCCCAAGCCAAGCCCGAGGACAAACTCGCTCGCATCCGCAAAGAGCAGGAAGGCGGCAAACTCATTGCCATGATCGGCGACGGCACCAACGACGCCCCAGCTCTTGCCCAGGCCGACGTGGGCGTCGCCATGAACACCGGCACCCAGGCCGCACGCGAAGCCGGCAACATGGTGGACCTCGACAGCAACCCCACCAAACTCATTGAAGTCGTCGAAATCGGCAAACAACTCCTCATGACCCGCGGCGCACTGACCACCTTCAGCATCGCCAACGACGTCTCCAAATACTTCGCCATCCTACCCGCCATGTTCGGACTCCTCTACGCCACCACCGCCGGCGGACGCGGCCCGCTCGACAAACTCAACATCATGTACCTCCACTCCCCGCAGAGCGCCATCCTCGCCGCCGTCATCTTCAACGCCCTGATCATCGTCGCCCTCATCCCGCTGGCCCTCAGAGGCGTCAAATACAGACCCCTCGGCGCAGCCACAATTCTGCGCAACAACATGCTCATTTATGGCATCGGCGGCATTACCGTGCCGTTCATATTCATCAAATTGATTGACCTGCTCTTGGTAGCCGTCCATCTGGCACCCTGACGCCGCTGATGCTCAAGCTCTAACAAAAAACGAAACACTATGATAAAAACCACCATTCAAGCCATATTACAGACCATCTTCTGGAGCGTTGTCGCCGGAGTCATCTATCCGGTCATCATGACACTCTTCGCCCAGGTCGCCTTCAACAAACAAGCCAACGGAAGCCTCGTGCAAGGCCAGGACGGCAAAATCATTGGCTCCGCCCTCTTGGCGCAACAATTCCAGGGCACCAACTACTTCTGGCCGCGCCCGTCCGCCTGCTCCTATGGCACCGGCCCGACAGGCATCACCGCCTCCAGCGGCAGCAACCTCGGCCCCACCAGCGGCGCCCTCCACACCAACGTCGCCAACAACATTGCCGCCTTCATCTCCGGCAACAACCTCCCCTCCAACACTGTTGTCCCCGCCGACATGATATACGCCTCCGCCAGCGGCCTCGACCCCCACATCAGCCCCGAGTCCGCCCGCCTCCAAATCGCCCGCGTCGCCGCCTCCCGCGCCCTCCCCGAAGACCAAGTCAAGCAACTCACCGAGAAATACATCGAGCCGCCCCAATGGGGTTTCCTCGGCCAAGCCCGGGTCAACGTCCTCCTCCTGAATGTGGCCCTCGACCGCCTCCAATCCGAATCCAAGCACGCCCAAGCCCCCACCCCCTCCAAAGGCTGATGATCTGGCACGGTTCCTCAAGATTTTCAGCGGACTACCAGCAGCGTCCGTCCTCAATCCCAAAGGGATTAAATCATTCAGCCCAGGGTTGGCCGATTCACAGAGGCCTACCCTGGGGAGCAATATTGGAGTTGATCAACCCTGAAAGGGTTGAATCTCAGCGCCTTATGAATCCTCATCCCTTTCCACCCAAAACGTACGCAGCTCGCCGGGCACATCCATTCTGGCACCGGAGTTGTAGCGCTGTAAAATCCTACCGCTCAACCGAGAAAGTGATGTCGTAATGGTCCGAATCGTCAGCATCGGCTGGCTTTTCCTTGCCGCCGTCATCGGTGAAGTCAGCGCCGATGCTGTAAACTAGAAAGCCTCTGGCCAGCTTCTTATAGTGCAACGGATTGTTGTCGAACGCATCCAAGGGAACCGATGGCGCAAACTCCGGGACCAACTCGGCGAGAGAATCCGGCGTGCGCCCGCCGTGGGCCAGCCGCCAGCGCTCGACTTCGAGAGCCACGCGGGCAACCTGCATCTTCGCGCGCGTCTCGGCGTCCAAACGAAGTGTCCTGGTAAGAAAACGCGCAGCCCCGGCACCCCCGGAGGCGTAACTCGGGTGGCCCCCTTGGACTGCAACCTGCCATATTCTATCGAATTCCGCGAAGCAATCTCTCAGCGGCAAATTTAGGGCGGCGATCTGAGCGGACCGAGCCTTTAGCATCTCCAAATAGTCGGCATCCGAGTAAATCCTGCCGGAAAGAAGGAGGATCTGGCTGCTAATTCGCGCCGTCATCGGCGCGGCGCCAGCCGGATAATACGACCCAAAAGGATCGGCGCGGATGTCGTTCATGTCCCAAATGTTCTGGCAGCGCAGACTTAACAAGGCCTCGCGCAGCCCCTCAGGATAGTCATACGACAGCAATTGCTCCCACGCTGCAAGGTCATCGCTGGAAAGCTCCACACGATTGACTACCCCTTCAAGTGTCGCACACACGAACACTTCGCCTTTTCGGCGGTAATCGAGGTGCGCCAGTCTTTCAGGCCGAATCGTGCGAAACAACGCGAGCGCTAGGCGCAGGCTGCCAATTGCGTTCGTTCCGTTGCCATCCTCCGCTTCGAAAATCGCTTTGACGCAGAGTATTCTCGCAAGATCAACATTGGGATACGCGGGATTTGCCTCCAAATTGGAAAAACCAAGCGCGAATCCCGATCCAACCCACGCATTTGTGATCTTGTCCCACGGGATGGCATTCAATGCCGTTTGATTATCGTTTAGAATCGCTTCGATATTGGACTGGACTTCCAACGTCAGTGGCTGGGACCTTGGCGGCAATTCCCAATAAGTTGGCCCAATCGAGATTTCAGGGTGCTGTAGCGCTGCAACCGCAGGGGCAAGCAGGAGTGCGGCATCCCTCTCCGCCGGCGGATCGGGGTAGAGTTTTGCAAGGTCCTCCGCTGTCACAGGCTTGTTCCGCTTCACGAAAACCTGGGAGAAGATTATCGTGATAATCGGGGAGAAGTGGACCGAGTGTATCTTGATAAGCAAGGAACGGCTGGAGCCGAGATTATCGTGAAGCCGAAGCTGCCCCGCGAAGTCAGAGCGGTCCTAGCAGCCTGTCGGACTTGACGGGGAGCTTTTCCCCCCGGCTTTCACGGAATCCGCTATTGGGGCCTATACCACGGGGTTGACGAACTCGAAACGATCCGGTTGGTTTGGACCAATAGA
>Ga0182030_10011044_pt1 | contig 18256 bp, 7 predicted proteins | sample 812S3MmetaG_FD_121299 | JGI IMG/M metagenome (GOLD analysis project Ga0182030, IMG submission 121299) | Permafrost microbial communities from Stordalen Mire, Sweden - 812S3M metaG (Illumina Assembly) | ecosystem: Environmental > Terrestrial > Soil > Wetlands > Permafrost | place: Sweden...
CCGCCTTTTGGGGCGGTTTGTAAAGTGCTTATTTTATTGATGTTATGGTGGACGCGGTAGGAATCGAACCTACAACCTGTCGGTTAAGAGCCGAATGCTCTGCCAGTTGAGCTACGCGTCCAGGCTACCAGAAAAACCGTGCGGTGGGATTGCTTTCACACGGTTTGAGCAGACAGGGATCACCTCCCTGTTCAAGAAGAATATAGCACAGGAAGGGTGCGGTTTCAAAACGCGGAGGCGGCGCGGGGCTATAGCAAAACCAGGGATGGCGTATCCCGAAACCATCACACTCAAGTCGACGCGACCAACAGCCCGGGATCCCCGGCGACAGGTCTTCGTCGCAGGGGTGGAGAGAGCGGCAACCTTCGAAGAGGCTAATCTGGCTACAGTATCCCTGGTTTTGCTCTGGCGCCTAGAAGTTGAAGGCCAGGCCGGCGCGGAGGCTGCGCTGCTGCTGGGCGAAGATCACCAACGAGCCGTCGCTCAATAGATAAGGGCGGTAGCCCTCCGCCAGCATGTTGCGCAGATCGAGAATCGCCTCGAAGCTGCCGCGGCGCAGATGGATGGGCTGGTGAAGGTGCATATTGAGCCAGGGCGCGGCTGCGTCCTCAGTGAAGGGGGCAACCAGAGTGACGGAATCCTCCGGCTGCCAGCGGTAGCTGGCGCGCCAGCGGGTTCCGGTGCCTTCGAGGGTGCCGGAGAGCGAGAGCGAGTAAGCCTGGGCGCGGCGGGGATGGACGCCGGCAAGCGCCTGCGCCAGCGATAGGGACTGCGGCAAAGTAGGGACGGCCAGAGCGTCGCCGTTGGCGTAGCTGAGGCGGGCATGATTGCCTCCAGGCAAGCAGCGCTCGAAGCCGGCCTCGATTCCGGCGGTGGTGAAGCGCGGTCCGGCGGCGTGGAACAGGCCACTGGAGGGGTCCAGGAGCACCGTAGCGGCCTCGGAATCGCCCGCCGCAAAGCGGCTCGCGGCCTCGAGGACCGGATTGTCGATGCGGTCGTCGAAGACCCGCACGGCGATGCCGGTGCGGTCCGTGCGCCGATCCCAGCCAAGTTCCTGATGCATTCCGTGCTCGATGGCCAGAGCGCCGTTGCGGGCGGAGAGCGCGGGCAGCCACGAGCGGGCCTCGGTCTCCTCGGAATCCGGAGCGCCGGGCAGCAGCGTGGCCATGTGATAGCGAATCGTCGAGTTGCCGCCGCGCCAGCCCGCGAAGGCAAAGGGCTGCAGTTTGGCGACGGTCTCAGGGGAAGGACCGGAGAGCCGGGCCAGCACCTCATCGGAGCCCGCTTCGGCCTCGAATTCATCCCCCAGATGGATCGTCTCCCAACTGCGGAGGGCGGCCTCGTCCAGCCCTTCGCCGCTGCCGGCTTCCATCTCCGGGTGCAGGGCGACGGTGACTACCGACTGCACGGAGCCGGCAAAGCCCATATCCTGGCGGAAGCCGAGCATGGACTCCACGCCGGCATCCGAGTCGGGAGCAAAATCAACGCTGGCCAGCAGTTCGCGGCTATAGGATGGCGTTTCTTCGATCGCGGCGGTGATGCGCTCGCCATTCTCGCCGAAGGCGCCCTCCTGGCCGGTGGCCACCAGCCGGGCCTTCAGCCGGGGATGTGCGCCTCCGCCCTCGGAGACAACCACCAGCGGACCATCCTCCAGCCAGTGCAAAAGAGGCCGGTTGGCGACCGAGCGCAGCGTCCACGCCCAGTCGTCCTTCTCGACGTTGCCCGTGCGCGGCTCAGCCGGCAGCCACTGCATCGCCTCGTACAGGCTGTTCAGTGTGAGGTTGACGACGGTGTTCGAGCGCACACGGACATTCTCGCGCAGGGAGGGAAGAAACCAGGCGCCCATGGCCTTGACCGCATAGCGGCCGGGCAAAATCGAGGTGATGCGGTAGCGGCCGCTGGCGTCGGTATAGACGCTGGCGATGACGCTCAGATCGGGATGCAGCAACTGCACCTCGGCGCCGATCTGCGGAATGCCGGCTGAGTCGCTCACCTGGCCCGTCACCAAGCCCGAAGCCGGCCCGGACATAGCCCCGCTCACCGAGTTGCCACCCATGGCAATCAGCATCGCAAAAACAACGAGATGGAGCCTGCGCGTCGTCACTGTCGATAAGGACCTGGCGGCGTCCCTGGCATAAGTACCGCGAACCCTCCCGCGCGGCCCCGAATCTGGCGTCCGGTTGGCTTGCTGCGGGAGATACTCACTATTCAACGACAAAAGGCGCCGATTGCGCAATCTCTTGTTTCGAGATTGCGTCATTTATTTTGATCGTCACCTTGTACTTCCCTGGTTCAAGCCCCGAGATCGGCAACGTTTTCTCCACCGTCATCTGGTCGCTGTGAGCGCCCAGATCCTTGGAATCCAGTTGCTTCTCAAAAACCACCGTGTCGGCGGCCGAAGTGCTGGCGGTAGCGGGGGTGGTTTTAACGATCTGGTAGGTCACCGTGGCCTGATTGCTCTTGGTGGCCTCGTCAATGCCCAGGTTGTAGACCTGCATCCAGAAGTTGAGCTGCTGGCTGCGCTTGAAAGTAACCGGGGCGTTCGGCTTGAGGCTGCTGCTCACACGTGGCCGGATGAAGGTGTTGCCGATAATGAAGTTGCCGCTGCCGATCTCGCGCGAGGAGACGGTGTTCATCTGGTCGGCCAGGATCAGCGTGGATGTGCCCAGCTTTTCGTCGTGATAAGTGGGCACTTCGATGCCGCGCCCGTAGTAGCCCATGTGGTCCTTGTTGTTCTCGTCCTTGATGGCAATATCCAGGCGGTAGAGGCCGGGCAGCAGGGGCAGGGCCTTCCAGTAGACCGACTGGCGGTCAAGACTTTTTTCCAGCAACTCCGACGGCTCCTCGACCTGCACTGTGTCCTCGAAGGTCTGCACGGTCTTATGGGTGAGAGTGGTCACCTTGCCCAGGATATTAACCACCCCCTTGGAGACGCCGTCCTTGGTCACAAAGGTGATGTCGCGATTCTTCATCTGGATGGTGATCGGAACCAGCACCGTGCTTTCAGTCACCTTGACAAAGTCGGTGCGCACGTCGAAGGGAAAGATGGGGCCGGAGAGCAGCTGGTGCTCGGTCATGAAGGCTTCCAGGTCGTGGAACTGCACCGGCGGCGGAGCAAAGATCTTGGCCATCAGCTCGATGCGGTCGAATTGCTTGGACTGGTTCATATTCGACCTCGAGCCGGCACCAAGGGTTTCGAGGTTGCCCGCGAAGCGGTCGGACTTCTTGGCCTTGCCCATCGATTCCTCCTGGGTGAGGCCGGCGTTGGGAACGTGCGCCAGCGCATCCTTTTCGCCGCGGTCGATGGTGAAGTGGTAGTCGCCGCACTGGCAGGTATCGACAAACTCCAATTCGACGTTCTCTCCGATGCCCTCCAGATACCGGTAGCGCCAGACCTCGAAGGGGAAGGTTTCGGTTTCGCCGCCACCCTCATCCACGGGCCGGTTATACATGCCGCCGGAGGAGTGGGAGTCGATCTCGTCCGGCTTGCCGTAGGAGATGTAGATGTGGCCGCGGTCGGTCTTCCACCCCGGCTTGCCGGCGGCAAAGTGCTCGTTGGCGTAGGCGATGCGCCGGTAGTGCTCTTCGCGGAACTCGTTCTCCGGCGAATCCGGATTGGGGTTGCGACGCAGCCAGAAGTTCTCAATGAACGCCTCGCGCTCCTCGTCGTTGCCGAGAGCCTTGAAGGCCTTGCGCTCCTCATCGGTGATGATGTAGGGCACATCCTGTTCCAGCCAGGTCTTGTAAGCGCCCTTGATCTCGATCTTCAGATCCTTCTGCGCGCGAATCCTCTCCTTGTCGGAGCGTTGGCGCTTGAGCGGGTCCGCATCCTGGCCCGCTCCCGGATTCGGGGCGGGGGGCTGTGCCTGCGGCTGCGCTGGTGCGGACGGGGTGTCCGTCTGCTGAGCACGGAGACCGGCAGCGGGAAGAAAGACCAGGCCGCAACCCAGCGCGACGATGAAAAGATGAGAACGATTAAGCGTCATTTGCCTTGAAGACTCCTGCAATCCTCCATTCTACGGGTTCCAATAGGGCTGGGCAAGAATCCGCAGGGAGTTGGCTGACGGTTGGACGCCATAGCACGGCCGGCGTAAGCAGACAGAAGAGCTGTTAGACGGCAATTAGGCCTGGCGGAAAACAGGTTTTTGAGACCAGCCGGGCCGCTCTCGCGTCCAAGAAACAAGCGCATTTACTTGACCGCATAGTCTTTCCGGCTCTTGCCGCGATTCCGTTCCTAAGCGGGCCGGCTGAGGAAAATCATGCGGGCGCAAGCCGGATTGAGCAGTCTGGGGAACTGTACAGGCTGCATTTGCGTACACTGAAATCGGAGAGACCTGGAGCACCCGCCTCGCATGAAGAAAATACTTTTGATCATTTCCGCCGTTGTGGTCGTTACCGCACTCGTCATCGTCTTCATTTGGAGGCAGCAATCGGGCTACACCAAGGTACTGACCGCCAAGATCGCGCGCCAGGAACTGACCACGGTGGTCAGCGGCACCGGCCAGATCAAGCCCAAGACCTACATGAACGTGGGCGCCACCTCCTTTGGCCGCATCACCCACTTCTTTGTGAAGGAGGGGGATCTGGTCAAGAAGGGCCAGACTGTGGCTACCATCGAGAACGTGCAGCAGGAGGCCAACGTTCATGGCCAGGAGTCCGCCATAGCCGCCGCCAAGACGGACATTTCCTCCTACATTGCCGCCGAAAAGACCGCCGAGGCCAACGTCGAGCACGCCAAGGCCGATCTGGAGCAGAAGCGGCTCGATTGGGAGCGCGAACAGGCTCTCTATAAGGCCGGCATTGAGCCGAAGTCAAACTACGACGCCAAGAAAGCCTTGTTCGACACCGATGTCGCCTCGCTCGATCAGGCCGTGGCGCAGTTGAACCAGGCCAAGGCCAACACCGATTCCGCCCGCGGCCATATGCAGACCCAAGTCGCCAACCTGCGCGTCAACCAGGATCTGCTCGACAAGACCATCGCCGCCGCTCCCTTTGACGGCATTGTGACCAATATGCCAGTGCGCGAGGGCGAAACGGTGGTCACCGGAATTCAGGGAACCGAGGGCGCCACCCTGATGACCCTGGCGGATATGAGCGTCATCACCGCCGAGATCAAAGTGGATGAGACCGACATCGTCAACGTGCAGATCGGTCAGCCAGCCGATGTGACCGTGGACGCGCTGCCCGGCAAGGTCTTCAAGGGCCATGTCACACTGGTGGGCGATCAAGCCCTGCTGCGCTCCACCGGCCAGGCCACCTCGACCTCCACCTCCGGCACCGAAGAGGCCAAGGACTTCAAGGTTGTGATCACTCTGGATGAGCCCTCCAACGAGCTGCGCCCCGGACTCTCGACCACCGCCAAGATCACCACGGCGCACAAAGCCAGTGTGCTCGCGCTACCCATCCAGGCGCTCACCATGCACAACCCCGACGACGACAAAGCCAAGGGCAGTGTGCAGGCTGTTTCGAGCTCAGCCGCCGCCAAAACCGCGCCGCAGCAGGGCGTCTTTGTCATTGACAGCAAATCCGGCAAGCTGCGCGCCAGGTTCGTTCCCGTCACCACCGGCATCACCGGAACCACCGACATCGAGGCGCTCACCGGCTTGAAAGAGGGCGACGAGATCGTCATCGGCCCCTACAAGACGCTGCGCTCCCTCAAAAACAGCGCGCTGGTCAAGCGGGACACCGAGAAACCGGCCGCGCTGGGTTCGAGCGGAAGCTAGAATGAAGCGCAACAGCTCAGGGGTTTGAATGGCGTGGCTTCATATATGCCCCAGAAGACGCAAGCAAGGATACCTGCAAAGGAAGATACGCGAATGGCCTTATTCGACACCGTTACCGATGTAGTTGAACAGCCTGCGGCTCCGCCCAGCGACGACATCATTGTCGTCGAGGATCTGTGGCGCACCTACGATATGGGCTCCGAGCAGCAGGTGCAGGCGCTGCGCGGCGTCTCCCTGCGCATCCGCCGCAACGAGTATGTCGCCATCATGGGCCCCTCCGGCTCCGGCAAGTCCACGCTGATGAACCTGATCGGCTGCCTGGATACGCCCTCCAAGGGAAACTACTGGCTCAACGGCCAGTTGGTCAGCGAACTGGACGACGACCAGTTGGCCCGCATCCGCAACAAGGAGATCGGCTTCGTCTTCCAGACCTTCAACCTGCTGGCGCGGGCCTCGGCCCTGCACAACGTCGAGCTGCCGCTGATCTACAACGGCACCCCGTCCGTCGAGCGCCTCGAACGGGCCAAGGAATCGCTCCGCGAAGTCGGCCTTGAGTCCCGTATGTACCACAAGCCCAATGAACTCTCCGGCGGCCAGCGGCAGCGCGTCGCCGTCGCCCGCGCCCTGGTCAACCGCCCCTCCATCATCCTCGCCGACGAGCCCACCGGCAACCTGGACTCCAAGACCGGCCTGGAGATCATGGCCCTCTTTGACACCTTGCACGCCAACGGCAACACCATCGTCCTGGTCACCCATGAGCCGGACATCGCCGAATATGCGCATCGCGTGGTGCATATCCGCGACGGCCAAATCTACTCCGACGAGCCCTCCAAGCGCTTCCGCTAAGGCATTTTCACTGAGAGTGAGTGTAGGGTCTGGGTGCCCCATCCTTCGTGTTCTTTACGAAGGGTGGGATACCAGAATGCCCGCGTTACAGGAACGGTGAAAATGTTCTGGGTCAACCGAAACAAGGCCACCAATCTCGCCCCCGCCCGAACCGGAAAGATTCCAAGTCTTTCCGGTTCATGTTTTTTCGCCGCGTGCCGATGAAACCAATGGTGGCCTCGGATTTGTCGTTTGGGCCATGGAGACGAGGCACGTTGAGAGCCATGAATAGCGCCGCTCAGTACGAGCCCCTGCCCTTGTCCTCGGCCTCCCGCCTGACCTTGGTGGAAGTGGAATCACCCTCGGAAGCCCGGCCGGTGGGAGTCAGCGCGGCATGGCGCAAGCTGCTGATGCAGGCCGAGATGGCTGCGCCTTACGTGCAAGTGGCGGCCATCGAGGGCGAACACGGCGTTGGCAAGCATACCCTGGCCCGCTATCTCTTCAGCCGCTCTCCGCTGGCCTCCACCACCTTCCTGCGCCGCGACGCCCGCGAATGGCTGGTCGCCGACGCCGATCCTGCCACCCTCGCCGGCTGCACCTATCTCGATCGTGTGGACCTGCTCGCCCCTCCCGGCCAGGGTTTGCTGCTCAGCGTGCTCAAATCACTGCAAGACCGCCCGCCGGGCCGCTTCGTGCTGATCGCCTCCTCCCAAACCTCGCTGCGCCAGATGGCCGCGCAAGGCCTCTTGCTGCCCGATCTGGCCTTCCGCCTCACCGCCGTCCGATTCGCCATTCCCCCGCTGCGCCAGCGCCGCGAAGACATCTCCGTCCTCGCCCAGTCGCTGCTCGACCGTATCTGCCACCTCTATCAGCAGCGCCCTGTCATTCTCGGCCCCGGTTCGCTCGCCCGCCTCTTGCAGCACAACTGGCCGGGCAACGTGCGCGAGCTGGCCGCCGTTCTCGAAACCGCGCTGCTAGAAGCCGTCAACGGCGTCATCCGCCCCGACGACCTGGCCCTCCCTAGCGGCCTGGATAACCCCCAGGATATGCAGCAGTCCGTGATGCGCCTCGACAGCCTCAATCTCGACGCCGTCGTCCAGCATCATGTGCAATACGTCCTCGACCTGAACCGCGGCAACAAGCTGCGCGCCGCCCGCCAGCTCTGCATCAGCCGCTCCACCCTCTACCGCATCCTCGGCAACGAAAATATATTGGCGCATTGAGGGCCGCGCTCAACGCAATCGCGTGAAGCTATTCTGCTGCAAATCTGCTGCCATTCGCCGCTTCAACTGTTCAAGAATTGCCTTCCACCCGCAGAGAGGCGTCGAAAACAGCTCAGGCCGAAGCCCCGGAAATGCGTTCACGTTTCGCTTCAACCGGCAGCGATCAAAGAGCCGTGGCAAGCTCTTCTTCCGGCTCGCGCAGCAAGACGTGGCCGTCGATCCTGTAACCCCGATCATAGGATTCATTCCGATGCAAAGGCCGCTGAGAAACCACAACCTGCTGGGCCTGCCTGAGTCAAGCAGATACCTGCCAAAAATATTTTCCAATGAGTCGCGAGTACTTGTTGCCATGATTTAGGCAGGGACAGTGAGGGACTCGAATAGCATTGTATCTACCTGAATCGCATATAGATATAGTTTCAGCCGAAGTAAATACCCCCAAATATACCCCTCGCAAAGCAGGGCTTGGGGCTTTTTGCCGCCAAATCGAGCCGGAATCCCCCACAGCACGCCGTTGTATTCCAGTGAATGCCCTTCCCTCGGCCACTGTGGAAGGATGGAGCCGAGTGGATCAAACCTCGTGTTTTCTCTTCGCCCATTTCAAGGCGTTATAGCGGTTCTCCAATTGCTGTACACCGAAACCACGCCGCAGAGTGGCTTTTTCCTCAAGAAAAAGCTACCTTCGATAGAATCAGTAAGGACATATGTATTGGAGAACCGCTCTAGCGTAGAGCACCGGATCGTGCTTCTTGAGGTGACCGCACTTTGGGGTCCAGCCGTCTTTCTAATCGCTTTCAGAAACAACCCCTGGGCCGCCTGCTGTTTGTTCGTGATCCGGTGGGTAGAGCGCTCTATTGTCATTGCGATCTTCCGGCGCCGCGGCGTCTTCATCGAGACCGCCGAGCCTGACAGGCACGAGCCTTTGGAATAAAAAAATATACAAATCACTGACCCGGCGGGAAAACTTCTGATACTATGATTGCGCCGCTAAACCAACATGGGAATATCATCTAAAGCGTGATCAAAGGGGTTGGCGGCAGGGTGTGCTTTTATGTTCGTTTCGCCCCGTTCCGCCTATTCGTCTCGTTGCCTGTCGTCCCGCCTTTCCGACTACCTGTTTCGCTCCGGCCCATGGAGCCGGGTCCCGCGCAGGTCGCGGCGAATAAAGAGGCATTTCATAGATTTTATTAGTCCTTAGAATCCAACTTGATTCGTCCGCTCCTTGCGGCGCGATGCGGCCGGCGGCGGAATTGCCGCGGCAAGTGGGAGGTTTTCTCCACGAACCGGAGCTTTTCCGGCTTGCCCAGGTCAAAAACAAAATTACCCGAATGTCCGAACAGGCTGCAAACCACACTGGTGAGGTTCCTTCAATGCATTTTTCTTCGCTGACCGTTCAAAAGCCGATCTCCTTCCGCACCCGTTTCCAGCTTTGCCTGACTGTTGTTGCCGGCCTGCTGCTGCCCGCAATCGCGCCCGCGCAGACATTCACTCCGAATTGGGTGCAGTTGTCGCCCGCCACCAGCCCGCCGGCGCGCGCCAGCTATGCTATGGCCTACGACGCGGCTCACGGCCAGATCGTGCTCTTCGGCGGCATATCCTTCAATGGCTTCTTAAGCGACACCTGGGTATGGGACGGAGCCACCTGGACCCAGAAAAGCCCTGCCACCAGCCCGCCAGACCGCGTTTACTCCAGCATGGCCTACGATGCGGCTCACGGCCAGATCGTCCTCTTCGGCGGGAGAAATGATGGCGGCAATTTGAGCGACACCTGGGTATGGGACGGGACCAACTGGACCCAGAAAAGCCCTGCAACCATTCCACGAGAGCGTTACGGTGCCGCCATGGCCTACGATGCGGCACACGGCCAGATCGTCCTCTTCGGCGGGGAAAATGAAGGCGGCAATTTGAGCGACACCTGGGTATGGGACGGAAGCAACTGGACCCAGGAAGCCCCCGCGACCAGTCCGAACGGGCGCTATACGGCTACCATGACTTACGACGCAGCGCACGGCCAAATAGTGCTCTTCGGGGGAGCTGATTCCAGCGAATTCCTGAACGACACCTGGCTCTGGAACGGAAGCAACTGGACTCTTCAGAGTCCAGGGACTAGTCCAGGGGCGCGCTTTGTTTCTGCCATGGCTTATGATGCATCGATCGGTCAAACGGTGCTCTTTGGCGGGAATGTAAGTGGCTATGTAAATGATACCTGGCTCTGGGACGGAACAAACTGGACGGAGGATTTCCCCGCCACCAGTCCACCCGCGCGCGGACTCGCCGCAATGGCTTACGACGCGGCGAGCGGTCAGATGGTGCTCTTCGGCGGCGGCGCCTCCAGCGAATTCCTGAACGATACCTGGACATGGGGCCTGAGCAGCTTTGGCCCGCAGGCGGTGAATACCACCAGCGCGGCGCAAACCCTCAATTTCTCCATCCCCGCCTCTACCACGGTGGGCAGCATCGCGGTCTTCACCCAGGGCGCCACAGGCCTTGACTTTGCCAACGCGGCGGGCAGCACCTGCACGCCCCAGACCTACTCCTCAGCCACAACCTGCACGGTGAACGTGAGCTTCACGCCCAAATATCCAGGGCTGCGCATGGGCGCGGTGGTCTTCTTCTCCGGCGCCAACAACACCGGAACCATCCTTTCCACTACCTACATCAGCGGCGTGGGCATCGGCCCTCAGGTCGCCTTCAATCCGGCCCCGGCGATTGCCATCGGCCCGACAGTGGGTAGGCTGACGTTAAATTTACCCTTTGGCGTGGCTGTAGACGGCGCGGGCGATCTCTTCATCGCGGATACAGACAACAACCGCGTGGTGGAGCTTCCGGCGGGCGGCGGCGCGGCGATTCCCATCGACCCTACTGTGGGTAGCACAGCATTGAATGAACCCTTTGGCGTGGCTGTAGACGGCGCGGGCGACCTCTTCATCGCGGATACATACAACAACCGCGTGGTGGAGCTTCCGGCTGGCGGCGGCGCGGCGATTGCCATCGACCCGACTGTGGGTAGCCTGACGTTAAATTTTCCCTTTGGCGTGGCTGTAGACGGCGCGGGCGATCTCTTCATCGCGGATGCAGACAACAACCGCGTGGTGGAACTTCCGGCTGGCGGCGGCGCGGCGATTGCCATCGACCCGACAGTGGGTAGCCTGACGTTAAATTATCCCGTTGGCATGGCTGTAGACGGCGCGGGCGATCTCTTCATCGCGGATACATACAACAACCGCGTGGTGGAGCTTCCGGCGGGCGGCGGCGCGGCGATTGCCATCGGCCCGACAGTGGGTAGCCTGACGTTAAATTATTCCTTTGGCGTGGCTGTAGACGGCGCGGGCGACCTCTTCATCGCGGATGCAGTCAACAACCGCGTGGTGGAACTTCCGGCTGGCGGCGGACCAGCGATTGTCCTCTCCCCGACGGTGAATGGCGCCCAAATGACAAATCCCATCGGTGTGACGGTGGACAGCGCGGGCGATCTCTTCATCGCGGATTTTGGCAACAACCGCGTGGTGAAGATCCAGCGCCCGCAGCCGCCCACGGTGAGCTTTCCCACGGCGACCGACGACGGCTCCATCGACACTGACCCCACGCAGACCGTGCAGGTCTCCAACAGCGGCAACGAACCGCTCATCTTCTCGGCCCTCAGCTATCCCACGGACTTTCCCGAGGCCAGCGGCGACGCGAGCGCCTGCACCGGCTCGATCAGCCTGAGCGCCGGCGAGGAGTGCGATCTGCCGATCCAGTTCTCGCCGGTCTCGCCCGCCAGCGGCCCGCTGAGCGAGAGCGTCTCGCTGACCACCAACGCGACACCAGCCCAGCAATCGGTCACCGTAACCGGCTCGGCAATCGACAGTCCAAGCACCATGACGGCAAATGCCGGCACAACGCCGCAATCGGCGACGGTTTCCACGGCGTTCCCGAATGCGCTGGCGGTAACGGTGTTGGATGCGGGCGGCAATCCCGTCGCCGGCGTCTCAGTCAAATTTACGGCTCCGGCGACCGGAGCCAGCGGCACCTTCTCGAACGGCGCCGGCACAATCACCGTGCTGACGAATTCCAGCGGCGTTGCCTCCGCGCCGATCACGGCCAACGCCACGGCGGGCGGGTTCTACACAGTGACGGCTACGGCCAACGGGCTGACGACGGTCAACTTCCACCTGATGAACCTCGCGGGTCCGCCGGCTTCCATGACGGCGACCGCCGGCGCGACGCCGCAGACGGCGTATGTGACTTCGGCCTTTGGCACCGCGCTGCAGGTGACTGTCCTCGACCAGTATGGCAATCCTGTCTTCGGCGCGGTGGTGACCTTTACCGCGCCCGGCAGCGGCGCCAGCGCGGCGCTCTCCAGCACGGCCGTAATCACCGGTTTGAACGGCCTGGCCAGCGTGACAGCCACGGCCAATGGAGTAGTGGGGAGCTATACCGTCACCGCCTCCAATAGCTCTCTGAGCACCACCTTCAGCCTGACCAATCTGCCTCCTCCTGCCTACACGGTGACCACGCTGACCGATGACGCGGGCGGTGCGGCGCGTAACTGCAATGACACCTCGCAGGGCGCGACGCCAAACACCGGTTGCAGCCTGCGTGACGCCATTGCGGCGGCTGCGACGGTCAGCACCTCGACAGTGACGCCGACCATCAACTTTGCCAGTTCGCTCAACCTGACCACCAGCCCTCCGGGCGACTACAACGTGACCACAGGCGGCACGCTGAACATTAGCAAGAGCATGAACATTCAGGGGCCGGGCGCTAACCTGCTGAGCATCGACGGCGGAAAAGCGGATCGGGTCTTCAATATCGCTAGCGGGACGGTCTCCATCTCCGAGGTGACGATCACCAACGGAAACAACGGCGGCAACGGCGGCGGCATCGTTAACGCCGGCACGCTGACGGTGACCAACAGCACAATCTCCGGGAATTCGGCCAGCGGCGGGCAGCTATACGGTGGCGGCATCTATAACATTGGCACACTGACGGTGACCAACAGCACCTTCTCCGGGAATTCGGTCCTCGACAGCGGAGGCAACTTCGGCGGCGGCGGCGGCGGCATCTTCAACCAAGGCACCTTGACGGTGACCAACAGCACCTTCACCGGGAATTCGGCCGGCGCCGGCGGCGGCGGCGGAATCGTTAACAATGGCACGCTGACGGTGACCAACAGCACCGTATCGGGCAATTTCGTGAGCGGCGGCCCCAGCGGCGGCATCTTCAACTACAGCACACTGACGCTGACCAACAGCATCGTCGACGGGAACTGGGAAGGAACGTCGTCCACTGTAAGTCAGTACGACGATCTCATGGACGGAAGCGGCAACACAGTATTTACCAGCGGCGCTGGCAACAACGGCGGCAACCTGGTGGGTAATTACAATACCCAAACCATGAATGCGCCCACTCCGGCTATCCAACTGGCGCCTCTAGGCAACTACGGCGGCCCGACGCAAACCATGCTGCCGCTGCCGGGCAGCCCGGCCATCTGCGCCATCAGCCCATCGACGGCGACCGGGACCGATCAGCGCGGCGATCCGCGCACCACAACCTACGGCACGACCACCTGCCAGGACTCCGGCGCGGTGCAGACGAATTACTCCATCGTTTTCGTGCAACAGCCATCAACGGTGGTGCAGAACGCGGCCATGCTGCCCGCGCCAACTATTCAACTGGATGAGAGCGGCGTCGCGTTTGCCGACGGTACCGACACCATCGCGATTCCGCTTTCTCTGATGACCGGCAGCGGTACGCTCAGCGGCGGATCGGTTTCTACCTCCGCAACCACCGGCGTTGCGACTTACTCCGCGCTCAGCATCAGTTTGCCGGGAACAAGCGATGTGTTGACGGCGAATCTGACCCTGAACTACGCGACCACTCCCGAGACTGCAATTTCGATAGCCAGCAACCCGTTCAACGTAAACTCCGCGGTGGCGCAGCTCGTGTACAACCCCGCTCCGGCTACGACACTGACGGCGGGCGGCAATGCCGGCTCCGTGACAGTGAACGAGGAGAACTCTGGCGGCACGTTAGTGACAACTGCATCGGATACAGTCACGCTGACAGTGACCGGACCGGGCAGTTACTCGAATACTTACACGGTGACGGCAGTCAACGGCGTGGCGACGTTCAACCTGTCGAGCGCCGCGCTGACCACGGCGGGCAGTTACAGTTACGCGGCATCGATCGCCGGCAACTCTTCTGTGACGGCTGCAAATGCGCCCGAGTTAGTTTCGGCGGCATCGGCGGCATCGGCGACGGTGGTCTCCGGAACGCCGCAGAGCGCAACGATTGGGACGGCCTTTGCGGCGGCGCTCAAGGTTAAGGTAATGGATCAATACGGCAACCCGGTCCAAGGCGCTTCGGTTTCCTTCAGCGCTCCTTCCAGCGGCGCAAGCGCGACCTTTACCGGCTCGCCCGCGGCCACAGTTGCCGACGGAACGGCCAGCGTGACGGCAACGGCAAATGGGTTAGCCGGCACGGCGGCCTACACGGTCACGGCGAGCGTGAGCGGGGCGGGGACGACGGCCAGCTTCCTGCTGACCAACACGCAAGCCTCGACCACGCTAACTGTGACGCCGTCGCCCACCGCCATAGCCTACGGCCAACCGGTTACTATCTCAGCGGCCATAACGCCGGCTTCGGTGCTGACCAGCTCTCCCACCGGCACAATTACGTTCTACGACGGTTTGACGGCGCTAACGCCGGCGAGCACGGTAGCAAGCGCCAACGCAAGCTGCATGGTTAGCGTTCCCGTCGTGGGCAGCCACACTTACGCAGCGCAGTATGGCGGCGACACCAACTTCTCGCAAAGTTCGCTGACTAGCGCGACATCGTCGGTGGTGGTAGGCAAGGCGAGCACCACGCTGAGCGGGCCCTCCTCCACGGTGAACCTGACTTATGGCGCTGGCGGCTTGATAACCGTCTCCGTGGCAGGGCAGTTCTCAGGCGCGGGCATTGGGGCTCCGAGCGGCAGTGTGAGCTACACCATCGGCAGTGGAACCGCGCAGAGCGCCGCGATAGTTTCCGGGACGGCGACACTTACCATTCCTGCCAGCCAGGCAGCCGGAAGTTACACCGTCACGGTGAGCTACTCCGGCGATGGCAACTATAACGCCGCCACGTCCATTCCGGTCAATCTTGTGATCTCGAAGGCCACGGCAACGGTGACGCTGGGCGGCCTGAGCCAGACCTACACCGGCGCGGCAATCAGTGCCACTGCCACGACCAGTCCGGCAAATCTGGCAGTGACCTTCTACTACAGCGACAGCGCACCGTTGCCAACAGCGGCGGGCAGCTATACGGTGGCGGGCACCGTTAACGACCCTAACTACCAAGGCTCGGCCACAGGAACGCTCATCATTGGCAAAGCAACAGCGATAGTGACGCTCGGTGGCCTGAGCCAGACGTATACAGGTGCGGCATTTAATGCCACATCCACGACCAGCCCGGCAAATCTGTCTGTGAACTTTACCTACAACCGCAGTTCCACGATGCCAATGGATGCAGGTAGCTACACCGTGGTGGGCTACATCGTCGACCCCAACTACCAAGGCTCGGCCACAGGTACGATGGTGGTTGGCAAAGCAACGGCCACGGTGACACTGGGCGGATTGAGCCAGCCCTATACCGGTGCGCCACTGGCGGCTACCGCAACAACCAACCCCGCCGGACTCAGCATTGCCTTCACCTACAACGGCAGCGCGGCAGCGCCGACGGCGGCGGGAACCTACACGGTTGTGGGTACGGTGAACGATCCCAACTATCAGGGCACGGCGACGGGTACGCTGACCATCGCCAAGGCGACGGCCACGGTGACGCTCGGCAGTTTGAGCCAGACCTACACCGGATCGGCGCTTTCGGCCACGGCCACCACTACACCTGCCAACCTGACGGTGACCTTCACTTACAACGGGCTGACGGCGACTCCGACGGCGGCGGGGACTTACACGGTGATAGGTACCGTCAACGATCCCAACTACCTGGGCTCGGCCATAGGCACGCTGGTGATCAACAAGGCTACCCCCACCGTTGCGTGGGCAACGCCGGCAGTTATAACCTACGGCACGGCACTGAATGCAACCCAGCTCGATGCCAGTTCGCCGGTCGCCGGCACGTTTGCCTACAGCCCGGCTGCCGGAACGGTCCTTGCAGCGGGTTCGCAGGAGCTTTCGGTTACATTCACGCCAACCGATGCCACTGACTACACCGCGGCTACAGCCAGTGTGACGCTGACCGTGAACGTGCAGACGCAAACCACCAGCCTAGCATCCAGCACTCTGGCGTATGCTTCGGGGGTGCTGTTCGGAGTACCTCCGCTTACGCTGAGTGCGACTTCGACCTCGGGACTGAGTGTGACCTTCACCCTCCTGTCCGGGCCGGCAACGCTCAGCGTCAACTCGCTGACCGTCAATGGCGCAGGCACCGTGGCGATCACCGCAAATCAGGCCGGGAACGCCAATTACGCTCCTGCGCCGCAGGTGGTCGAGAACATCACGGTGAACAAGGCTCTGCCCATTGTTTCCATTGCCAGCAGCGCCAACCCCGTGCTTTTGCAGAATGCGATCACACTTTCCGCGACCATTGCCTCGGGGGCAGGCACGCCGACTGGGACCGTGACGTTCCTGGACGGCTCAACTCCGCTAGGCACCGGCACACTCAGCGGCGGCGTGGTCACGCTCACCACGTCGAGCCTGGCCGCCGGCACACACTCGATCACCGCGGCGTACGGTGGCGATGCGAACTTCCTCGCCTCCACCAGCAGTCCGCTGACGCAACTGGTGGAGGACTTCAACTTCAACATCTCCTCGACCTCGAACAACCCTTCATCCTCGATCACCGTGATGCCCGGAGGCACGGCGGTCTTCACGTTCACCGTATCTCCAATAGACGGAAGTATCTTCCCATCGGCTGTAACGCTGACTCTGAGCGGATTGCCCGCGGGAGCCACGTACAGCTTCACTCCGGCCACGATTACGGCGGGTGCGGGCGCGACCGCGGTAACGCTTACCATCGACATTCCACAGACTGAGGCCGACGCAAAGCCGCTGACGCTCCATCCGGGCGCACAGCTTGCCGTGAATCGCAACGGCGGCAGTAGTGGAGGCCAAGCCGGCGGAGTTGCCGGCAGGCTGGCGCCGTTCTCGCTGGCGCTGCTGTTGCTGCCGTTTGCCGGCCGGCTGCGGCGCACGGGTAAACGGCTGGGCCGCATGATGTGCGCGCTGTTGTTGCTGGGCGCGGGCATGGCTACGATGGCCGGAATGAGCGGCTGCGGCTCGACAAGCGGCTTCTTCGCCCAGCAACAGCAGAGTTACACAGTCACCGTAACCGCAACTTCGGGTGCCTTGTCGCACTCGGCCACATTCACCCTCACGGTTGAGTAACAAGGAGACGGATGAAGATACGCAGATCGATTCGCGGCAGTTTGTTTCTGATGGGGGCGTGCCTGTTGACCGGGATGGGCGCCTGGGCGCAAGCTTCCAGCGCCGTGCAACAATCGCAGGTCTCCACCGACCTGGCAGTGACGTATTCGCTGGAACGGTCGGAGCTGGCGCCGGGAGACTGCGGCTGCTTCTGGCTACAGGGAGGAGGCGTGGATGCGGCCGTTACGTTCTGGAAGGGACTTGGCGTGGCAGCCAGCTTCACCGGCGGCCATGCTGCGAACATTGCGCCAGGCGTGGATGTGAACAAGATCGCCTTCGCGGCCGGTCCGCGCTTTACGTATAACGCGTGGACCGGCCACGCCGCGGCCACGGACCAGCGCCGCCTGCAGATCTTCGGCCAGGGGTTGTTTGGCGGCGTGCATGGCTTCGACGGTCTCTACCCAGTCACTTCCGGAGTCACTTCCAGCGCCGGTTCGCTGGCCATCGAGGCCGGCGGAGGGGTGAATCTGTTCCTTACAAAGAACCTGGGCGTGCGCCTGCTGGAGGCCGAGTATGTGAGGACGGAGCTGCCCAACAACGCGTCCAACACCCAGAACGACATGCGGCTGTCGTTCGGTTTCGCTTACCACCTGAGTGCGCGCCGCCGCCGGTGACGTGAATTGTGACGTAACAGCATTGGCGTATCGTTCCCCCCTCCATCCTCTTGGGGCGGCTTGCCGTGGGTTGGAAGCAGGCGTGAACGCTTTGCAGGTGGGCTGCGAGAGGAGACAGCACCCGGCCCTAGCAGAGCCTCCAAGACGCGGCAAACCCGCTCCATGGCCGATTCAAGGGCAGTCTCCTGGCCCCGTGCGATCAGTTTTAGTTGTCCGACCCCAAGGGTGTGCCGCCGGGCATCGACGCCTTGTGCGCTCATTTTCATAAAACTGGCGGCGAAATGCGCAGAACAGGCGCAGAGTTGGGCGGTCAATGGGTGTCGAAATCGTTGTAGGGGGTCTTTAGAGCATTTCTCTCATAGGTGTACACCGTATCCAGAGAACCTGAACCAAGCCTGAGCGTTGTCCGTCGTGATCTGTGGGAGCAGATCCGTAATGGCCTGATCGAGAACCTCTTTGGTTCG
>Ga0182030_10011045_pt1 | contig 18255 bp, 18 predicted proteins | sample 812S3MmetaG_FD_121299 | JGI IMG/M metagenome (GOLD analysis project Ga0182030, IMG submission 121299) | Permafrost microbial communities from Stordalen Mire, Sweden - 812S3M metaG (Illumina Assembly) | ecosystem: Environmental > Terrestrial > Soil > Wetlands > Permafrost | place: Sweden...
CGACCGGGAGCAGGCCTTCCCCCAAGAGAGCTGGGAGGCCTGCCGAGAGATGGACCTGCCCGCGCTCTGGGTGCCCGAGGCATACGCGGGCGCGGGAGCCGACATGGTGACCCAGGCGATAGCCATCGAAGAGCTGGCTCGGGGCTGCGCCTCGACGTCGGTGACCATGCTGATCTCGAAGCTTGCCATGTTGCCGATCATGAATTTCGCGTCCGAGGAGATCAAGCAGCAGTACCTTCCTCGAATGGCCAGCGGCGAGATCCAGGGCTCGTACTGCCTCTCCGAGGCTGATGCCGGCTCGGACGTGGCCTCCATGAGGTGTCGCGCGGAGCGAGACGGGGATGACTACGTACTGAACGGGAGCAAGTACTGGATCACGAACGCCGGCGTATCGGACACGTACACCGTCTTCGCCTCGACGGCTCTCGACCTGAAGAGTCGCGGGATCACCTGCTTCCTCGTCGAGAAGGAGTGGGGCGTGGAGTTCCCCAAGTTCGAGGACAAGCTCGGTCTTCGCGCTTCTCCCACCGGAGAGGTTGTTCTCAACAACGTGCGCGTCCCGGCTTCGCATCGAATCGGTGAGGAGGGCGAGGGCTTCAAGATCGCGATGCACACGCTGGCTCGTTCTCGCCCGACCATCGGCGCTCAGGCGGTGGGCATCTCCCAGGGCGCCATCGATTTCGCGGGCAACTACATGCTCGGGCGCAAGGCGTTTGGTGCTCCCATCAGTGACTTTCAAGGGCTGCGCTTCATGCTGGCGGACATGGCAATTCGCAACGAGGCCGCCCGGGCCTTGGTGTACGCGGCGTGCGCGACGATTGACGCCGGCGACCCCGACGGTCAGCTCGCCTACCTCGGCGCGGCGGCCAAGTCGTTCGCGTCGGACACCGCGATGAGCGTCACGACCGACGCGGTGCAGTTGCTCGGCGGATACGGCTTCACTAAGGAGTTCCCGGTCGAGCGCTTCATGCGCGACGCCAAGATCACCCAGATCTACGAGGGGACGAATCAAGTCCAGCGCATCGTGGTCGCCAAGCACCTCTTGAAGTAGGGATCGTGCAACAGCCCGCCACCAGCCCGGCTCACTACGTGCGCCGAGGATTGTTGAAGATCGACGACCGTGCGGTGCTCGACGTCGTCGATTCATTGGACCTGCGCGGTAGCGTCAAGATCAGCGCCGTGATAGGCATGCCCCTTCGAAGCCTCCAGCAGCGCCGAGACGTCGCGGCCTTCGCCGTCAGCGCTCCGATCGCCGCGGCGAAGGGCCTGCTCGAGCTCTTGGCCGCTGGGTCGCTCGAGAAGGTGATCGAGGCGCTCGGTGATCATGCCGAGTCGCCGACGTACGAACAGCTCTCAGCTGCCGTTGACTCGCTGCTCGAGCACGGTTCGTCGGATGACGACGTCGTGGCCCTGCTGACCTTCGCGATCGGCGAGGAGTTCCCCGCGGCGCCGCACTGCAGGCGTCTGCTCGAGGAGCGACCGGAATTCGCGCTGCCAGAGTTGCCCGACGTGGCTGCGAACTCGTCGATTCTCACCCTTAAGTCCATCGACCCCGAGGTACGAGAGCAGCGCCGGGCTCGTCGCGAGGAAGAGAAGAGAAGGAAGCGAAACACCGCTCCGGTGCACCCGGCTCGCCCCGTCCGGGCGAAAGCCAGCCAAAAGCCGACGGCCGCCGGGCCGCCGGCGCCTCCCGTCGCGTCGCCACCCGCGGTCGAACGCCGGCGAGTGGCGCTGACCCCGAGTGAACTGGAACGATTCAGCACCGAGCACCCCTTCGTCGGTACGGTGGTGTTGGCCGAGGTCCCCTTTGACGCCGTCGATCCGGCAGCACCGGATCAGCACGCCAAGTCGCGACCTGCCCTGGTAGTCGCGGCATCCGACACGTCGATACTGGTGCGAGCGATTTACTCGAATCCTTCGACGACCCGCGTGGTCTTTCAGCCGTGGCGCCGACTCGGATTCGACCATGTTTCCTACATCGACGATCACCGCACACCGCTCAGCCTGGCGAGCCTCGACGGCCTCGAGCGCAAGGGCCGCGTGACGGATGACGAGTGGAACGTTCTCTTCTAACCCGAGGGCCGCGATGTCACGTGGCGCGATACAGGGCGTTTCGGCTCTCGGGGGCGAGACCTCGCGCTGCCTCGTGGAGGGCGCCCAGCCCGGCGGGGTGTGGACATTCCCGAGGTGTAGCGTCAAATGGACCATTTCAGCAAGAATGAGGAGCGCATCTCACATGACCTCTACCCACCTGAACTTCGTCGCGGGGGAGTGGACCGCGGGGACCGACTCGGCGCTCGACCACAACCCTTCGGACGACGCCGACGTCGTGGGCGAGTACGAGCACGGTGACGCCGCCCAGGTGTCGACCGCCGTGGAGGCCGCCAAGGAGGCCGCCGTCACCTGGGGCCGCTCTCCCATCCAGGAGCGCTCCGACGCGCTCGACGCTATTGGCTCGGCATTGATCGCTCGGGCGCAGGAGTTCGGATCAATTCTTTCGCGAGAAGAGGGAAAGGTCTTGCGAGACGGCGTTGGCGAGGTCATGAGGGCGGGGCGCATCTTCAAGTTCTTCGCGGGCGAGGCCCTGCGCAACGCCGGTCAGAAGTTGCCTTCGGTTCGCCCAGGCCTGGAAGTGGAGATATCGCGTGAGCCCGTGGGTGTCGTGGGGATCATCACGCCCTGGAACTTCCCCTTCGCGATCCCCGCGTGGAAGATAGCGCCCGCCCTTGCGTACGGGAACACCGTCGTCTTCAAGCCGGCCGATCTGGTGCCGGGTTCGGCGTGGGAACTGGCGCGATTGATCGCCGACAGCGCGATCGCGCCGGGCGTCTTCAACCTCGTGATGGGTCGCGGATCGGTCGTGGGCGAAGCCATCATCACGAACCCGGACGTGGCCGCAATCAGCTTCACCGGGTCCATTGAGACCGGCCATCACGTGGCCGAGGCGGCGGTGCGGAGGATGGCCAAGGTGCAGCTCGAGATGGGGGGCAAGAACCCGCTGATCGTCTTGGACGACGCCGACCTCGAGGTGGCTGTCGAATGCGCGTACCAAGGCTCTTTCGAACAGACCGGCCAACGCTGCACCGCGTCCTCGCGTGTGATCGTCACGTCGGGCATCCACGACCGCTTCGTGGCCGCGCTGGTCGAGAGGTTGAAGAGGGCCAGGGTCGGCGACGCGATGGTGCCCGAAACTGACATCGGGCCAGTGGTGGACGAGAATCAGCTGGCCCAGGACCTGCGCTACATCGCCGTTGGTCAGCAGGAGGGTGCCACCCTCGCTTACGGTGGCGGGCTCCTGGAGCGCGAGAAGAAGGGCCACTACTTGGAGCCGGCCCTCTTCGTCGACGCCACGAACCAGATGCGCATCTCGCGCGAGGAGATCTTCGGCCCCGTGGCCTCGATCATTCAGGTGGCGAGCTACGACGAGGCGCTCGACGTCGCCAACGACACGCCCTTCGGGCTGGCGGCTGGGATCGTCACGACGTCGCTCAAGTACGCTTCCGACTTTCGACGCTCGAGCCAAGCGGGCATGGTCATGATCAACCTGCCCACCGCCGGTGTCGACTACCACGTGCCCTTCGGCGGACGCAAGGGCTCGAGCTACGGTCCGCGAGAGCAGGGCAGTTACGCCGCCGAGTTCTACACGACCGTCAAGACCGCCTATATCCGGCCGTAGCTGTCGCATGGGCGCCTCTCAAGATTCGGGTGGCCGAGGCGAGGTGGGGCTTCGGCGTCGAACGATCACATTGCTCGGTCTCTCGGCGATGCTGGCGGCGGGTATCTGTGTAGCGGCGCTCACCGCGACACCGCTTTCGGCGGCCGGACTCCTTCCTCCCGCGAATCCCGCGGCCAATATCTCCCCGAGTCCGGACTTCGACGCGAGCGGTGCGTGCACCTCGATCGGCTCCGGTGTGCGTTGCTCCAATCCATGCGTGAGCGCAACGACGGGCGACTTCCCCGCGTTCGATGAGGGCCAATCCTGCACGCGTTACGTACTTAGGGCCATCAACGCCGCGAGGGCGACAGAGCACGTGCAAGCAATGGTGCTACCCACCAACTGGCGGGAGTTGACCGTGCCCGAGCAACTGTTCGTGCTGGCGGACCTGGAGCGCACGGCGAGGGGCCTGCCTCCCTACCTGGGCCTTAACCAGGCGCTCTCGAGCACGGCCCAGCGTGCGGCCACGCTCCAGCAGGACCCGCCGGCCGCCGTCGGCTTCCCCGCCGCCACGTACGCTGACGGTGCCCTGGCCGCCGACGGGACCTTGGCGTTGAGCGAGACCGACATGGAGGCGGATTACGTATGGATGTACGACGATGGCTGGGGCGACGGTCCCTCGAGCACCTTCAACATCGATTGCGTGTCGGCGTCGGCGCCCAGCTGCTGGGGTCATCGAGACGCGATCCTCGGTTCGTACGACCATCAGGGAGTTGGTTTGCACTGTCGCACCTGTGAGATGGGTGCTGGTTTTGCGATCGTACGGGGCAAGGCTTCGTTCACCGATCTGTTGGAGCGACCGAGCGCCGCCGCTCCACCCATGTTCTTCACGTGGGCGCACGATGTGGTGCCCTTCCTTCAGGGCTGACGCCCCAGGACAAGAACCCTCACTCGAGGTCGGGTGGCGCAGGGCATCCTGCGCTACGCGACAATCCACTTGTTGGCTGATCGTCGGGCCAAGGCACATCGTCACAGTGCGGTAACCAAAGTGAGACGGGTCGCAAAGTAAGGTAAATGGGTGAAATCATCTCTGCGTCCGCTTTTTCGCCGCGGAACGCTGATCGCCCTTTCTTTGAGCGGCCTGCTGGTGGCGTCGATAATCCTCGTCACTCCCGAGATCGCGCGATCGTCGACCACCACCACCACCACCTCCACGACGACCACCACTACCACAGGGTCGTCTACAACGACCACGACGCCATCATCATCCACCACGACAAGCACGACGACTACGACGTTGCCCAGCGTCATTCCTGGGAAGTACCGGCTGCCCTGGCCCGCTCAAGGCAGCGCCGCCATCGTCATCCCGGCGCTGTCAGTGGAGGCGGAGTCGCCGTCACAACCCCAACAATCGATTGCCAGCCTGACCAAGATGATGACCACGTGGGTCGTGCTGCATCAGATGCCGCTGGACTACTCGCAACGAGGACCCTGCCTGGTCGTGAGCGCCACCGACGTGGCCGCCTATCACTTCGACGTGGCGACCGACCAATCCAGCGTGGCCATCAAATTGGGCGAGCGTCTGTGCGAAGGCATACTCCTGCGCGGAATGCTGGTCCACTCCGCGGGAGATTACGCGCAACTGTTGGTTTCGTTGACGGGCTGGTCGGAGTCGCACTTCGTCGATCAGATGAACAGGGACGCCGCGGCCATGGACATGACGAAGACGCACTACGCCGACTTCACGGGAATCTCAGCCTATGACCGATCGACCGCGCATGATCAGACCATCATCGCCGCGGCGTTGATGACAAACGAGCCAATCGTGCGCAGCATCGTGGCCCTGACGAAGGTGAGGCTGCCGGTGGTGGGTGTCGTCATCTCCTACACCCCTCTCATCGGCCAAGACGGTGTCGTCGGTGTCAAGTCCGGCTACACCAACCTGGCCGGAGGCTGCGACGTGATGACGATCAACTACACGGTGGGCGCTACGGTGATCACGACGTACGTCGTCGATCTGGGCCAGCACAGCGGCAATGCCCTCGGGCTCGCCGGTGACGTGAACCTTGACCTCTCTCGATCCCTACGATCGCAGTTCGCCCGAGTGCAGACCCCTGGCGGCGTGAGCGTCGATTGGCTGGGCTGGCCCGGCTACGTGGTAGCCCCACCGGTGACGACGACCACGTCCACCACGACCAGCACCACCACGACCAGCACCACGACGACGTCAACGACTACAACGACGATTCCTTAACCGGGGCCGGGGGCGCCGAACGCTCCTCGGTCCTCGCCGTGGGCTTCAGTCCCTGAGCTGGTAGACGAAGTACGCCCGCGAGGAGTCGTCGTTGGGTTCAAAACCTCCCGGATCGGTCGCGTCAAGAAGGTCGAAGTGCTCTTCGAGCGCATCACGAATCTGGGCCAGTGCAACGCCGAGCTCGGGTATCGATTCGTGGTGCAGGACGAAGTGATCGTCATACTGTCGCTCGAAGACGCGGATGTCCCACCGGGACATGTTGTGGCCGTCGAACTCGACATCCATGATCAGCGTATTTCCCTCGAAGTGATGCACCCAGGGCGCCATCTCGCCGAGTTGGCGGAGTCTTCCGAGCGTGTTGACGTCGAAGACGAAGATGCCGCCCGCGTGGAGGTGCTCGCGCACTCCCTCGAACACGTTGCGCCAGCCCGCGAAGGTCTCGACGTGGTTGAGGGTATCGAACACGCACAGGACGACGTCGAACTTCTCGCCAAGGGAGAAGCTCGTCATGTCTTCGTGGTGCAGCCGAGCCGAAGGGAGTCGCCTCTTTGCGTACGTCAACATCTCTTGCGAGAGATCGAGGCCCGTCACCGTGAACCCTGAACCTAGGCCGGCGAGGATCGCGCCGGTGCCGCAACCGAGCTCGAGCACTGACGTTGCCCCGGGACGATGCTTCGAGATATTCTCGAGGATCTGGCGGCTTCTCGCGTCGGGATCGCCATTGACGAGGTCGTAGAAGCGCGCGAACTTCCCGTAGGCACCCACCAGTGGACCTGTCTAGTAACCCTTGTCGGGATCCACGACGCCGACGAGTTCTTCTCCAGCTGCCAGGCGCCGAACGTTTTCAGTGATGCGGGCGCCAAGAAGCGGCCAGATCATCTCAGTAGTGTCCGCGGTGTGCGGCGTTATGAGGCAGTTCTTCAGCCCCCACAGCGCGTGACCCGTGGGAAGCGGCTCGGGGTCGGTGACGTCGAGCGCGGCACCCGCGATACCGTCCGCTCGCAGCGTGTCGACAAGCGCGTTGGTGTCGATCAATGGGCCTCGGCCGACATTCACGAGCCACGCGTCGCGACGCATCGCATCGAGTTCGGACTGGCCGATTAGATGAAGGGTTTGTGGAGTCAGCGCGGGTGCGAGCACCACTACGAGCGCACCGTGCAGTGCTTCGTGCAGTTGGTCGATCCCGAGCGTTCGCGTGGCGCCCTTCAGTGGTTCGGGCTGTTGTCGCACGACTGTCACTTTGGCCCGAAAGGGTTCGAGCAGCTTGAGGAGAGCCACCGCGATACCGCCGGCACCGATGACGGTGACGGGCTGGTCGTAGAGACTGGTTCCGGCGGGTGATCCCCATGTCCTGGCGCGAATCCGGGTGGGGAGGTGTCGAAGTCCCGCCAGAGCGAGAGTGAGGGCGTGCTCGGCTACCGGCTCCGCGTATGCGCCCTTGGCTGAGGTCCATCGACGTTCGCGGTCGATGACGCCGGCCGCGAAAAGATCCTCCACACCCGCCAGCGGCAGCTGGACCCATCCAATGTCGGGGTGTGCTGAGAGGAAGTTCAGTAGATTCCTGGGCGCGCGGAACTCGATCCAGACGAGTCCGTCGGGATGTTCGTTGGCGGCCACGATCTCGCCGCCGCCTTTTCGAACCGCTTCGTCAACCCAAGCCGTCGTCTGAGGTCCCACTGCGATGCGCGGCTTCATGTTTGAGACGCTACTCGCGCGATGCCGCCACGGACCGAAGAGGCGCGTGTATCTGCCGGAAGCACTAGGGACGAGACGCGTGGACCGCGCAGTCGTCATGATGTGACCTCGTTGGTGACGAGGTCACGATCGGTGCTCCCAATCGATGCCCGACAATGACGCCAAAGCGCGTATGAGTGACTGAGTACCGTCACGGCCGCCCCCCTGGGCCTGGAGAGCCACGTAGAGCTGGTGCGCGAGCGCCAATCCGGGCAGCGAGAGCTTCATTCGACCCGCCTCGGATAGTGCAATGCCCATGTCCTTGACGAAGTGGTCGACGAAGAAACCCGGAGCCATGTTGCCCGCGATGGCTCGAGGTGCGAGATTGCTCAACGACCAACTTCCTGCGGCTCCTCCGCTGACCGAGGCGAGCACGGAGGCGAGGTCGAGGTTCGCACGATAGGCGTACAGCAGTGCCTCACAAACTCCGACCATGTTGGTGGCGATGAGAACCTGGTTCATCATCTTGGTGTGCTGGCCGGCGCCGGGTCCACCCTGTCGCACGATGGTCGTGCCCAGCACCCTAAAGCACGGTTCGAGTGCGTCGACCACCTCGAGCGGCCCGCCGACCATGATGGAGAGTGTTGCGTTCTTGGCACCCACGTCGCCGCCCGACACGGGAGCGTCAAGTGAGTGCACTGCACGCAATGCGGCCTTCTCGCTGATCTCCACTGCCAAGGCCGGCTCGCTGGTTGACATGTCCACGATGACGGCGCCTTCGTTCGCGGACGCGAGCACGCCGTCGGCTGCGAGGATCACGTCGCGCACGTCCGCAGGGAATCCCAGCATGGTGAACACCACGTCACTGGAGCGAGCGACATCGCCGGACGTGCCGGCCCACGTGGCGCCGGCTTCGAGGAGGCTCTGCGCCTTCGAACGGGTGCGTGTCGACACCGTCACCGCGTAGCCCGCGTCAAGCAGGTGCGCGCACATTGCTGAACCCATGACACCCGTGCCGATCCATCCAATACGCGTCGATTCGGGCGAGACTTCGATCACATTACCCATGAGTTGAATGTACTCCGACCTTCGAGGTCGCAGCGCTGTGCCAGCCGCCACGTCACTCAGAGTTGTGAGAGACCTTCCGTGGCGATGCGCTCGAAGGTCGATGCGTCGCTCTCGAATAGTGAGTTCGGTTCGGGCCAGTGGACAACCAATTCCGTTATGCCCAGCTCTTGGTATCGGCCCGCCCAGTCGACGAATGCGTCAAGCGACGCGAGGGGTGTTTCATCATTGAGTCCGTCGAGCAAGACCCTCTCGAGGCTCGGCATCGGTCGTTGCGCCTCATCCATGGCGACCCGCAACTTCTGCAGTTGCGAGGTGATGACGTCGTAGCACGACTCCTCGGCGTTCGAGGAGCGTCCAATGGACACCCAGGCTTGACCGTACCGGGTCACGACGCCCAGGCCCCTTCTCCCGGCGGCCGCGATGCAGAAGGGGGGCCGTGGTTGCTGCACCGTTCCGGGCAGCATGCGTGCCTCGACCGCGCTGTAGAAGGCACCTCGTTCAGACGTGATGGGCTGGACCAGCAACGTATCGAGAAGTTCGACGAAATTGATGAATCGGTCCATTCTTTCGCGGGGTGACCAGGGCCCTCTTCCCAGTACCGTGTCGTCGCTGCCGAGCCCTCCGGACCCGACTCCGACGGTGAGACGTCCGTCGGTGACGTCGTCAAGGCTCAACAAATCCTTCGCCAAGGGAACGGGATGTCGAAAATTCGGGGTGGTGACGAGGGTCCCCAATCGAATCGTCGACGTCGCCAGCGCGGCGGCCGTGAGGGTGGGTACTGCGGCGAACCACGGACGATCCTTCAGGCGGCCCCACGAGAGATGGTCGTAGGTATAGGCGGCGAAGAAGCCCAACTCTTCGGCGCGACGCCATTTCTCTTCCGACTCGCGCCATCGTTCGAGAGGAAGTATGACGGTACTGAGGCGCACCCTTCAACCTTACGTTCTGACTGCGCCGCGTCACGACCTCGGATGCATGGTCGTGGCGCGGCGCGAACTCAGTCTGGCGGCGTATTCAGCGATTATTTGAGCAGCGAGACCCTCCCGATGGACGAGTGCTTCTTGCCGAGGTTGTCGGTGACCTCGAGCAGGCCGAAGTCCTTGGGTCGGTTCGGCGTGTTCTTGAGGTAGGCGATCGCGGCACCCGGCAAGGAAATGGACAGCATCTTCGCGGATTCACGGTTGAGATGGTAGGCCACCGCATTGAACCTAATGGTCTCTTCATAGGTGCGGCCGTTGCCTGCCTTCCTCTTGAAGAGCATGACGCCACTCACTGTGCCAGAACAGGCAATGTTGCCGCACGAGATGATGACGTGCAATGCCCTGGTGTTGGTCAACACTATGAGATTGTGGGTGAGCAGTTTCACCGGCGAGAGCTGGGAGAACGTCACCGGCGTGGCCGCTGAGGACACCGGCACATAGGTCGTATCGCCCGCCTTCGTCGCGGTGACGAGGCACGTCCCCGCGCTCGTCGCGGAGAGGCTGGTGCCGGTGACTGCGCATCCGCTGGCCGTGCCGTCCGTGACGCTGAAGGCAAGTGCTCCGGTGCCCGAGCCCCCGCTCGTCGTAAGTGCGAGAGAACTGCCGACAGAACCCGAAAGGCTCGTGACGCTGAGCGGCGTCTGCGCGGTGCCGACTGAAAGGGTGTAGGTCCAGGTTCCCGAATCACCCGAGGTATCCGAGTCGGTGCCCGACACGGTGTAACTTCCGACGGCCAGGCTGGCCGACGAACTGACCAGTCCGCTTGACGAGATAGTCAGTCCCGCGATGGGCGCGGACGACGTTACAAAACTCACCGTTCCCGAGTTGCCCGTGACGTTGAGCTGGACGCTCGTAGCCGTCCCGGGGCTCGTTGTGCCAGAGGTCGGTGCCGCCTGGTTGATCGGCCCTAACGCGCCCGTGAAGGAGAATGACGCGTCAATCCAGCTCTCCCCGGCTGGGGCGGCGCCGCAGTCGACGGCCGAGCTCGAGTCGTTGCTCGGATACGGCGTGAAGTTGAGTTCGCACAGGTACACCTTGTAGGTGGTTCCGACCTTCACCGCGGAAGGGACGGGAATCGTCCCGCCAAGAAGCGGACCATAAAGCGTGGTGCCGTCGTAACAGTCATTGGATATGGTCACACCGGCGGCGCTACCGGGGATCGCCGTGGTGCTTCCGTTCGCAAACCAGTTGACCGCGAGGAAGGCGGCTGGAACATCGCCGTAGGCGCTACCCGTCGTGCACGATGTCGGAGGAGCGGTGCCGGCCACTCCGAGCGCGAGGGCCTGGCTCGTCTGGATCGCGTTCGCCCACCAGTAGCCCGTGTTGGCAGTCGCGTCACTCACCTTGAGGCTGTCGCCGGCCACACCCTCGGCGGGCGTCGCCGAAACTGTCGGCGCGTTGGGTGGGGTTGTCTCGCTCGCGTACGTCATTAAGAACTCGGCGCTGGTGACGGGCACCTCTGCGGCGGTGGCCACGGCAAGCGCGCATCCGAAGAGGCCGTCGTTGATTTGGGCCTGCGTGGGTGGACACAACGCCTTGGCGTCGCCCGCAGCGAACGTGGACGGCACGGTGAACGTGGCGACCGTGCAGGAGCCGGCAGCGGCCGCCGGGCAAAGGACGTCGGTGCTGCTCGCCGTGAAGTTCCCTAGCGCGGCCGTGTCGGCTTCTTCCGCTTGGGACACCGTGGTCGTCCCGATGGTGCTCAGCAGTGACGCCTCTGCCACTATGGCGGCTTCCGTTGAGTCGTTGCAGTCAAAGGTTATCTTGGTCGTACCTGGGGTGACGCCGACGATCAAATTACCGACGATGGTGCCTGAACCGGCGGAGACGGTGACGTTGCACGTAGCGCTCGCGAGCGGTGCCTTGAGGGCGGCGCCTGCTGAACCGGAGAAGAGCGCCAGTCCTGAGAGCGCCAACGCCATCGCCACGCTCGTGACGGCAAGTGATCTCATGATCGAATGCGGATTGGAAACAACTCGACTAGCCGTTGATGTGGTCATTGGCGGATACCATCCTTACGATCGTGCAGTTGGTATTGGGCGCACGCTCTGCTTTCCGGTCTACCACAGCGAAAATGGTCGTCGCCAATAGATTAGATATACGCACTCAGAATGCGTTGACTGTCTCGCACGCGAGAGGGAAGCCGAGACCCTTGTCACGCTTGTTGCCCGGCGGTATCCCGGTCCCCTTGGCGCTTTCTCGCATTTGCATCGTCCAGCTCTGTTGAGTTCTCGGCTCGGTGTTGGGGCGAGCACCCATTACACTCACGCTTCGTGATGATTCGAGAGGCGAACGAAGGTGACTGGGATGAGATCTTCCCTTTCTTCCGCGCCATCGTCGACGCGGGAGAGACGTACGCGTATCCATCGGGACTCGAGAAGGATGAGGCCCGCGAACTGTGGATGGAGCGACCACCGGCTCTCACGGTCGTAGCGCAGCTGGACAGCGACGTCGTCGGTTCAGCCAAGATGGGTCCCAACCACCCGGGTCGCGGATCGCATGTCGCGACGGCCAGCTTCATGGTGAGTCCACAACATCAGAGTCAGGGTGTCGGAATGGCCCTGGGCAAGTTCATGATCGCGTGGGCGCGAGAGAGCGGGTATCACTCGGTGCAATTCAACGCCGTGGTCGAGACGAATAGCGGCGCCGTCCATCTGTGGGAGAGCCTCGGATTCGTGGTCCTCGCCACAGTTCCCCAAGCCTTTGACCATGCGAAGTACGGCTTGGTGGGCTTGCACGTGATGTACCTGCCGCTTTGACCACCATGAGACCATGGCAGGAAAGTGGTGTCAGGAGCAACGGCTCTCGGACCTTAGCGGGGAGGACCCGAACATGCGAGTAATCGTCTTCGGTGCGGGCGCCGTAGGAGGAGTGATCGGGGCCAGATTGTTTCAGCACGACCACGACGTCACGTTCATCGCACGGGGTGACAACTACGTCGCGCTTTCCAAGCGCGGGATTCGTCTCGAAGCACCTGAAGAATCGGTCGTACTACGGGTACCCGTCGTCGCGGACCCATCACACATCTCGTACGGTCATGACGATCTGGTGATACTGAGCGTTAAGAGTCAGGATACCGTGGAGGCGCTTCGCAGTCTCTCGGCCGCGGCGCCCTCGACCATTGCAATTGTGTGTGGCCAGAACGGTGTCGAAAACGAGCGAGTTGCGCTGCGACATTTTCGTGACGTCTACGGCATGTGCGTGATGTTGCCGGCGACGCATCTCGTGCCCGGCGTCGTGCAGGTGTACTCCTCGCCAGTGAGCGGGTTGCTGGATGTGGGGAGGTGGCCGCAGGGTTCTGACGATCGCATCACGCATCTGGCCGCCGCGCTCAGCTCGTCGTCCTTCGAGTCCGTCGTTCGCGACGACATCGGGCGCTGGAAGTGGGGAAAGCTACTCATGAACCTCGGCAACGCGGTCGAAGCAGTCTGCGGTCCATCGGCCAGGCCCGGCGTCCTCTGGCAACGAGCACTGCAGGAGGGAAGGACTGCCTTGAAGGCGGCGGGCGTTGACTACGCCGACGGCGACGAGGACTCGTCGAGACGAGGACAATTGATCTCGTCTAAGCAGATACACGGGGTCGACCGAGGCGGTGGGTCGTCCTGGCAAAGCCTGGCACGAGCGACCGGCTCGGTTGAGACCGACTACCTGACTGGCGAAATCGTCCTGATGGGTCGTCTCTACGGCGTCGCCACACCCGTCAATGAACTGCTACAGATGCTGGCCAACCAGCTCGCGACTGAACGCCGGGCGCCGGGCGCGTGGTCGGAGCAGGACGTCATCGCCATGCTGGCAGCCTCCTGAAGTCCAAAGGGTGGATCTAATCGCGCAGTACGGCCATTACCTTGCCTCGCACTTCGCCGGTGGCGGATCCCCCAGTGTCGCCAAGGCGAGTTCGAAATCGAGAAGGCCGAATGACTGATCAGGAACGAGGGTGCCAACGCGCCGTCGTTGAGGAGCGCAACGACGGCGGACCGCGCCGATCTGGTGCAACTAACGCTGCCCGGCAGGGTGATGTCGTTGACGACGAAGTCGTCGGGGACGATGGCCACTTCGGTTCCGTGCGGTGGGAGCCCCAACAAGGTGATGGAGCCTCCGCGCGCGATTGAAGACAGAGCGATTCGACGACGAGTGAGCGCGCTAGAGTCGGACGTTTCCAATGAGCGTGGAGATTCTTTCGGCATACATGAGCACCGTGTTGCAAAGCGGAGCGATCACGCGCTGGGTGATATCGACCTTGAGCCCCGTGACGCTGACGGCTCCGGCACAGTGGCCGTTGTAGTCGAAGATCGGCGCGCCGACACAGATGATGCCCTCGGCCTCCTCTTCGTTGTCGATGGCGTAACCAACCAGCTGGACGTGCTTGAGTTCGTTGAGTACCGCGTCGACCGTGGTGAGCGAGTTCGAGGTATGAGCAACCAAGTCCTTCTGATTAATGATGCGCAGCACCTCCTCGTCGGCGAGCTGCGCGAGAATCGCTTTGCCCGCGCCGGTGCCGTGGGGCGATTCGCGCTGGCCGAGCGGTGTATGGAAGCGGACCGCCCCTTTTCCGTCGACGCGTTCGACAAACACTGGATAACCCTCATCATTGATCGCGAGGCGAGACGTCAATCCCGTCTCGTCCGTGAGTTCGTGGAGCAGGGGGAGCGCGATCTTGCCGAGCGACGTCAATTGCGAGACGAGATCGCCGTAACGCAAGAGGGCCAGCCCGAGGTGGTAGCGCGGACCGGGCGACTCAATTCGAAGAAAACCGAAGGAAGCGAGCGTTCGTGCTGCGGCCATCGTCGAACTCTTGGCCATCTCGAGTCGCTGGGCCATCTCGGTCAGCGTAAGACCAGATTCTCCGCTTTCGCCCACTGCCTGGAGCATCTCGAGAGCCCGCGCGACACTCCGTACTTGGTAGCGATCCGGTGTCTCAAGATTCGGCATTAGCGAACACAATACAGAAATTCAAATTTAATGTTGGAACCTGTTTGAGAACAGGGGTTCCTTCTGATTAGATGAGGTAAACATTTACGAGCGGAGTTCTGTGATACCGAACGCGGCTGAATATCGCCGGGCGCGGGTGATACGTGCCCGGGAAGCGCTCCGCTCGATTCGCTCGTCTCACGGCGAGGCCCCTCTCGTCGTTGGATCGGTCGGTTCGCTGGCGTGGGCCACTGGTGGAGTGTCGCGAGCGATCGATCGTACGGCGAACCAGGACTGCATGTGGCTCGTTGATGCTCGCGAGCCGACGCTACTCATTAGTTCGGTTGAGATTCCTCGCTTCGGCGCGGAAGGCGGTCTCGAAGAGCTGGGTTTCAAGATCGTATCCGTCCCGTGGTACGAGGAAGACGGCTTCGAGAGGATGGCGCGGGAAATTGCCCAGTGCGGGCCCGACCAACTCTTGAGTGACGTCGGCATGGGTCGCGATGTGACACCGGAGCTCACGGCGCAGCGCATGATTCTTTCCGGAGCGGAATGCACCATCCTGCGTTGGCTGGGCGCGGAGAGCGCTCGAGTACTCGAGTCCGCGGTTCGCCTGTGGCAGCCGGGCGTTTCTGCTGATTACTCCATAGCCGCGGATATCGAGTTCGGCCTCGAGGCGATCGGCGCCGAGGCGGTCTGTCTCATCGTCGGCGGTGACGAGCGCGTGCGCAAGTTCCGTCATCCCGTTATGAACGGGGACGTCGTGCACGAATTACTCATGGCCGCCGTCGTCGTTCGATGGAGCGGTCTTCACGTTGCGGCGACTCGCATCGCGGTCACGAAGCCCGACGAGGGCTTGAGCTCGGATCTGTCCCTGGTCGCGTCAGTCGCTCGAAGGACCCTGGCGGCGACGAAGTCCGCCAGCACATGGGGGGACGCCTACTCGGCGATGTCACAGGGATATCGTGACGTGGGCCACGGTCAGGCCTGGCGTGATCATTGGCAGGGCGGCCCCATCGGATACGGGCAGCGTGAGTTCGAGCTATCGCCCGAATCGTCGCACTCGCCGTACTGGTCATTGCGAATCGAGCAAAACGAAGCGGTGGCCTGGAATCCAAGTCTGCACGGCGGCGCCAAGGTGGAGGACACGTACTTGATCGGTGAATCTGGTATTGAGTGCGTAACAACTACTGACGAGTGGCCACGAGTTGACGAAGGTGATCCGACAAGCGCGGCGGGTTTGCTGGTGTTGAGTTGACTAAGGAGGGCGTTGAGTAGCAAAGGGACTGTTAGGGGTGTCGGGGCACCTGCCTGGGTTCCGCCAGCTTCGCTCCTCACGAAGGCGGCACGCATCGGATAGTTCTGCTCCCTCGTGTCGACGGTCTCTCGCACCTTCGATACCCCGGCGGGGGCGCCCGAGAGGAGCTGCCTTCGCCATTTGAAAAGTGGAGCATGGCTCGTCCGAGAACGTTTTGTATAGGTATCTCTACAAATGCGAGTTTATGATACAATAGGGTATGACAAAAAAGGACCCCAAGAAGGGCCGAGAGTTACCGGTTTCCGAGGAAGCATTCGGGAAGGTGACGGCTCTCACCGATATCTACAACAGCCGCCTGACGATCGAGCAGGAACAGATTTCGATTGAACTCAACGTTGAAGTGGCACGGTCACGCGGCGCCACGTGGCAAGAACTGGGCGAAGTGCTCGGCATTTCTCGAAGCGCCGCCCAGAAGCGTTTCGGCAGTTACCTCGATGAGGCCATGCGTCCGCTCCAGCAATTGCTCGTCCAGCAGATCAAGGACGCCGAGCGGGCCATGGAGCCCGTGAAGCAGTTGATTGCCCAACAGCTGAGGGACGCTGAGCGGGTCATGGAGCCGGCCAAGCAGAAGATCACCCAGCAGCTGAAGGACGCCGAGCGGGCAATGGAGCCGGCGAAGCAGAAGATCACCAAGCAGTTGAAGGACGCGGGGGGTGCCATCCGACCGCTACAGCAGGACCTGGCCAAGCACTTCGAGGCCGCCAAGAAGGCGGCCAAGGCGTTGGGCAAGGAGAAGGACGTCAGCGAGGACGAGGACTCCTCAGAGGACTAAGTCCGTCCGGTTCACTCAAGGTCAGTTGGGTCCCCGCCTCGGCACCCTTTTCGACGTGGCGACCCGGGACCACGCCTCGCGCGCGGCGCCGGACTCGTAGAAGTCCCTGTTTCCAGTGAGGGTTCACGGCGCTGGCGAAGGGCACGATCATGGCCTGCACGACGTGCGTCGGAGATGTTGGAGCCGCAAAATGTCGCGTTGGTCGCCGCCGGACGTAGGACTGTGGGACTGTAACTCGCGAAGTCAGCGCTCGCACGCTGCGACGTGTCGTTGCTTTTCCCCGTGTTACGCGATGTGATTCATAACTTCCTATTCGGCATCAAAGGTAAGGTTGGTGAGCGACGATCAGGAGCGCCGTCAACGTGCTGGACGAATCGACCACCCATTAACTCATTTTCGAGAAATCAAACTATCGGCCTGGTTGGCTCGCTTCTGGCGGCGGTCTTGTGGGGCTTCGGCGCGATCTTTGCCGCGTTGACGTTCGCCCCGGGTCTCGTGCTCAGCTTCTATCGGTTGTGGCTCGGAGCAGTCCTGCTCGCCGTCATCTCGCTCGTGAGTGGACGGCCCGTGACCTTGACGACGTTGAGGGCGTCGTGGCTGGGCGGCATCTTCTTGGCCGGGGACATGGCGTTGTTCTACAGCGCCGTCAAGTTGGCGAGCATCGTTGACGTCACGGTGATCGGTGCCTTCCAACCCATACTCGTCATTCTGGCGGCGCGCCGACTCTTCAGAGAGCGTCTCGGACGCTGGGACGTCTTTTGGATCGCACTCGCGATGCTTGGTGTGCTGGCCACCGTGCTGGGGCCGGGAACGGCGGGCAAGCATCAGCTCTTGGGCGATCTCTTGGCGGTCGGTTCATTGCTGTGCTGGTCGGCGTACTGGCTCGTGACCAAGCGCGCGCGGGAGATCCAGGGCACCTTGCAGTACACGGCGGGTGTAACGATCATGGCGGCGGCCGTGATCACACCGGTCGTGCTGCTCTCGGGTCAGTCGCTCGGCCACGTGAGGGCCGGGGACTGGACGTGGATCGTCTTGCTCGCGGTCGTGCCGGGCGCCGGCCATCTGATAATGAACTGGGCCCACCGATACGTCGACGCGTCGATCTCCTCGATCCTCGGCTGCCTGAGCCCACTCGTCGCGGCTGTCGCCGCCATACCGATCCTCGATCAGTCGTTGAGCGTCTCACAGGTCATGGGAGTTCTGGTCGGCCTCGGCGCAATCGCGGCGGTCGCGGCGCGCCACCGTCAGCCTGCGACGTCACAACTGGAATAGCCGGGACGCGATCTCAATTACGCGATTGGTGCGGCCGGCTCACTCACGAGGTGCCTGAGACGGTTCGTTCGTTGCCGGTAACGTCTCACCATGACTCTTGGGCCCGAACTCGATCGTCGCGACTTCCTTCGCCAGAGTTTGAAACTGGGCGGCTACGCGGCTGGCGCGGTCATCGCATCGGCGCTCCTGGAGGGTTGCGGCGGTTCCGCGCCAGTCGCCACGACAACGTCGAGCACCTCAACTACCCTGGGTCCGCCCAATCGGTCTCAATGGTCCGCGCTGGCTGCGTCAATGAGCGGCACGCTGGTGCTGCCCTCGGACCCGGCGTACGGCGTCGACCGCTTACTGTACAAC